>Ga0066378_10000509_pt1 | contig 16552 bp, 9 predicted proteins | sample Knorr_S23_td_DCM_FD_70947 | JGI IMG/M metagenome (GOLD analysis project Ga0066378, IMG submission 70947) | Marine microbial communities from Southern Atlantic Ocean transect - Knorr_S23_td_DCM_ad_71m_LV_A | ecosystem: Environmental > Aquatic > Marine > Oceanic | place: Southern Atlantic ocean...
TAGCCGGAAATCACCCATTGACCGATATCTGGCCTTTCGCGGCTCCGATATTGGATACCCGAGTTATTGTCGCCGACGACGCGCATCGTTACCCGAAGCTCGAAGTCTTCTAACGTTCCGTCACGCCAGATTAGGAAGCTGTTATTCTCCATGGCTCCGGGGCCCTCGCAGGTACCGACTATGATGCCGTTCTCGACTTTCCAAAGGCCAGGATCGCCGTTCCAGCCAGATAGATCTTTACCGTTGAATAGGGAGGTGAAGCTATTGGTATCAGTATCAGGAGTACATGCCGTGATTATTAGAAGGAGGGAGAGGCTAGCGATTAGTTTCATTCGGGTTCGTAGGGGCGTCGCTTGCGGCGACCCTATGAGTTAGGGAATAATTGGAAACCTCCTAAGGTAGCCGTTTGCCTGAGTCCATCACCTAATTAAATTTTAGGAGCGATCGCTGATCGCCCGCCGCGTCTAGCTTGAGCCCGCCTGGCTGCGGCTGTCGAAGCCAATTGGGAGTAAGTTGTAGGAGCGGTTTTGTCCCGCGATAACCCTAATAACGGCCCATATCGAAATCGCGTAATAAACCCGCTCCGACAACCGACTGATTCGTAATTCGGCGAAAGGCCCAATGTTCCCTCAACGCGATGGTTGATAGCGTCTGCAAAGGGCTCTTCCAAATTCCTGAAACGAATGGATTGCAGCAGCCTTAGCTTAGTGTAGGTTACTGATCCGTTTACGCACTTTAACCCAACCAAATCCCCCTAGATGAAAGAATCAGACAATCACATTGAGCGACGGAAACTGATCAAAACCCTCGGACTAGGCTCGGCAGCAGGAGCGTTCGCCATGCTCGGAGCTGAAAAAGCCCGAGGTGCCCACCATGAAGAGCAGAAGTCATTCGCTGGCATGGGCATGGACCCGGTTAAGATAACCAAAGTGCGGCCCATTTTAACAGCGCCTTACGGCATCAACCTCGTGGTCGTCAAGGTGGAGACGGACCAGCCGGGATTATATGGCTTGGGATGCGCGACCTTTACCCAGCGTGCCCATACGGTAGTTGCGGCGGTCAAGGACTACTTGGATCCCTACTTCAAAGGCAAGCGCGTCAATACTATAGAAGACAATTGGCAGATGGCGTACCAAAGCTCCTATTGGCGCAATGGGCCGGTTCTCAATAACGCCCTGAGTGGTGTCGACCAGGCTCTATGGGACATCAAAGGAAAAATGGCGGGAATGCCGGTCTACGAGCTATTGGGAGGCAAAACGCGTTTCGCGGTTGATTGCTATGGCCATGCTTCTGGCAATACGCCCGAGGAAGTGGTGGATCGCGCGCAGTTCTTCAAAGAGGAGCGAGGCTATCGAAACGTGCGTATTCAATTAGGAGGATACGGTTCCACGCATCTGACGGAGAACCCGCCTTACAAAAATGCCGGATTTGGGCATCCAGATGACCGGACGATAACTCCGCGCGCTTACATCAACGGGACCGTGGAGATTTTCAAGCAGGCTCGCGAGCGATTTGGGGACGATATCGAGCTGTTGCACGACACGCATGAACGGCTGCAGCCAGTGGACGCTATCGACATGATCCAGCGGGTTCAGGAGTATCGGCCCTTCTTTATCGAGGACCCGGTTTCGCCGGAGAATATCGGCTGGTTCCGTAAGTTGCGCGAACAGACGAGTGTCCCCATCGCCATGGGAGAGCTTTTCAACAGCCCGCATGAATGGCTCGAGCCGATGGCGGATAGGTTATACGACTATATTCGCATACATATTTCCCAGATTGGCGGTATCACTCCGGCTATGAAAGTGGCCCGATTGGGCGAATGGTTCAACGTGCGTACGGCGTGGCATGGGCCTGGAGATACGTCTCCCGTCGGGCACGCGGCAAATTGCCATATCGACCTGGCGGTCTGGAATTTCGGAGTTCAGGAAATCGGTATCTACAAAGAGCCCACTTTTGAAGTCTTTCCGGGCATGCCCACGGTTAAGGACGGCTTTATCTTCGTGAACGAAGCTCCGGGGCTAGGTATTGATATCAATGAAGAACTCGCGAAGAAGTATCCTCCAATCGTATACAATTACAATTGGACGCAATTGCGTGGAATCGATGGGACGCCGACGCGGCCTTAGTGTTTTAAAGCCGCAAAGCGGGCGTAGGTCGCCAAGGCTTCTCTGGAATTCGAAGCTGACTGTTAACGAGCTCGTAAAGGCAGGGCGGCTTCTTGCTACGATTGGGCTCAAGGGTCCGAAAAGCGCCCGCCTGCTCTTTGGCCTTTTCGTCGTATTTAATCCTATCGCGTTGCCTGCGAAGCCCTTGAACGTCCTATTGATCGTTATCGATGACCTACGGCCCGAATTGGGGAGCTATGAAGCCGAGGGATTGCATACCCCGAATATCGATCGCCTGGCGAGCAAAGGGATTAAATTCAACAACGCCTTTTGCCAATACCCCGTCTGCAATCCGAGCCGAGCCTCCTTTTTGACTGGCAAAAGACCGGATGAATTGGGAATTCTTTCCAATAAAGTCATTTTGCGGGAAAAGTGGCCGGAGATCGTGACCTTGCCCCAATTGTTTCGGAATAATGGATACTTCACCGCGGGTATTGGAAAACTCTTCCATGCGGGTATGGATGAGCGGGGGGAGTGGACGTTTTTCCGAGATGACACCTCGTTTGATTTATTCTATTCCGCGCGAGGCAAGACGCCGAAAATCGGGAAGCAAGGAACAGGGCGAAAGCTAGGCGATGGAACAGTTGGCTGGGCCCATTGGCTGGCAGCGGAAGGTGGAGACGAAGCTCAGATGGACGGGCTTATTGCCGCCCAAGCGGTCAAGGCGATAGAACAGCATCACCACGACGCATTCTTCATCGGAGTGGGCTTCCATAAGCCTCATGACCCATTCGTCGCTCCTAAGGAGTATTTCGAGCTTTATCAACTGGAGGACGTTGAACTGGCCCAAGATCCGGAGGATCGCAGCCCATTACTGGAATACGCCCTTCCGGATTCCTATAATTTCCCCACCTTCACGGACCAGGATCGACGGGAATTCAAACGGGCTTACCAAGCTTGCACGAGCTTTACGGACGCTCAGATCGGTAAGGTATTCGCGGCTATGGACCGGTTCGATCTTTGGGACGACACCATGGTCGTGCTCATGGGCGATCATGGTTACCATTTGGGAGAGCACGGATGGTGGAACAAAGTGACGCTTTTCGACCTCGGGGCCAGAGCGCCCTTTATCGTGTGGGTCCCTCAATTGGAGAGTATGGGGCAGGCGACCGATTCCGTGGTCGAGTTTCTCGATCTTTACCCAACGCTTGCGGATTACTGTGGGCTTGTACCGCCTCAAGTCTTATCTGGAAAGAGTTTGCGTCCGGTCCTTGAGGATCCTGCGTCGGAGTTACTGAAACCAGCCTACAGTCAAGTGACGCGTGGTCCGATAGAGATGGGCTATAGCGTGCGCCACGGCGATTGGCGGTTTACGCAATGGGGCAGGAACGCTGAAGGTGGAACGGAATTATATCACTCAAGTCAGGACAAGAACGGATACCACAACGTGGTCGAGAATCCTGAATATTCAGATATTCGAGCAAGGCTGGCTAGACTGCTTGTAGACGGATTTAAGGCCTTAGGAAGCGATTAAGGTAGAACGGGCATCCTGCCTGTTTTGACGCAGGCGAAAGCTTTGCGCTACTCCTTTTCGTTAACTGGGATGTCGTCCCAAATCTCTTTGGAGTAGATCCAATTCTTGGATTCGTCGATCTGCCACGGAACTTCCGATTCGGGGATCCAAGACCGGAGTTTCGCAATCTCCGGATGCAGCTCAGGGTTGTTGGCAAGATTGTCCCATTCCCATGGATCGTTTTCATGATCGTATAGCTCCTCACTGCCATCACTGTAACGAATATAGCGATACCGTTCCGAGCGGACCGCGTGGTTGCCTCGACCCATTGTCATGAGAGCGGGCCGATCCCAGCTGGCCTTTGGATCCTTTAGTAGCGGAACGAGACTGACGCCATCGAGCTCTGGCTTTTCTGGGAGGCCGCACAATTCGATCAAAGTGGGATAGAGGTCGAGAAGGCTCACTGGCCGTTCGCAAACCACCCCTGGCGTAGTGATGCCTGGAGCGACAATGATCAACGGCACGTGGTTCGCCTTTTCCCACAGCGTGAATTTTACACAGCTCTCCTTGTCGCCCAGATGATAGCCATGATCCGACCACAAAACGATGATGGCCTCGTCTGCTTTGCCGGTGGCCTCGAGCTTGTCAAGAATACGCCCAACCATTTGATCCGCATAGTCCGAGGCGGCCAAATAGCTTTTAACGAATGTAGGTAAACTGCCGGGATGGCGCTGCGGCTTTTCGATTACGTTCTCGTAAATGAAATATTCCTTGTGGGCCATATTCTTGGCAATTTTCCCGACATCATCGAGATCGCCAGCCCTCATCGGCGGCATGCTTAGCGACTCGTAGGGATAGCGATCGTAGGTCGATTGGTCCGCGTAAAAGGGCATGTGCGGTCGGAAAATGCCCGCTGCCAGGAACTGTGGTCCTGAGGATGGCTGTTCCATTATCCGCTCTACCTCCTCGACAATATCCAAATCGACAATCTTTCGATTGTGTACCCCCCAGTCGAATACAGTCAGGGCAAGCAAGCCTTCTGTGTATCCATTATGGTTGGTTTCGGCCTTGCGAGTGGCAGGCAAGTCGAAGAAGGATTCAAAGGAAGGTTTGTCGGCTCGATCTCGTCCGGCTTCGCCATGATGGAAAATCTTTCCAGCTCCCTTTGCGGCATAGCCATTTTCCATGAAGTGCTGTGGCAAGGTGGTGGCTTCGGGTACGAGGGTTCGCCAGCTATCCTTGTTTCCGTAGACCCCGGTGGTGGATGGGTGGAGACCTGTGAGAATCGCTGTGCGGGACGGATTGCAGGCGGGAGAAACGCAATAGGCCCGATTGAAGAAAACGCCTCTTGCGGCGAGACGTTCCATATTCGGCGTTTTGATCGGATTGTCGGGATCGAATAGAGTGGTCCAATCGTTCATGTCATCGATGACGATGAAGAGAACGTCGGGTTGATCGTTGCCCTGAGCGGGAAGTAGAGCGATGGTGGCGGCTAGAAGCAGGGAGAGGGATGGGGTGGCTAGTTTCATAAGCAGGGTCAATTGAATTGGAGTAAGAATCCCAAATTGTTTTCCTTGTTTAAGGATTCAGATCCTTTCCAAGAAATCGAGTGATAAATAGACCTGTTGTTTCGAAGAAACACCTATTCGACCCTTAGAGTCGTCAAGCGAGGCACGAGAGTTTGCTGCATCAGTAGAAATTGTGACACCGTAAAGTTTGAATGTAGGAGCGGCTTTATGCCGCGATGATTTCGATACTATCGCGGCATAAAGCGCCTACACAAAGAGCCCTTGGGTAAGGAAATACAGGTCCACTTTCGGTTTGAACGATGAGGGATTGTCCAGAAGGCTGAGCATAACCGTTATCTTGCTCGATGCGGAACTACATCCTAATTCTCTATCTCCTAGTTGGTTCTCTGCCCTCCTTGGCTGCTGATAAAAAGGCGCCCAATGTACTCTTCATTGTTTGTGACGACCTGAATACTCACATTTCGCCTTGGGGGTACGAACATATCGAAACGCCCACCTTGGAGCGGTTAGCGGCAGAAAGTGTCAGGTTTCGGAGAGCCTTTTGTCAGTACCCGGTTTGCGGACCTTCTAGAGCATCCTTTCTCTCTGGTTTGTATCCAGAATCTACCGGCGTTCTTAACAATACTGCGGATATTCGCGATAAGCGGCCGGGAACGATTACCATGCCTCAATTCTTTAAGGAAAACGGCTATTGGACAGCAAGCGTTGGCAAGGTCTTTCACAATGCGAATCACGATCATGGCGACATCGCCTGGAATGAGCAGATTCGCTTTGCGAACGACGAGCTTCCGGTGGTTACGGCTGCTCGGAAAGGATTCGAAGCAGAGCGTGGCTCTGTGGAAAAAGCCGGCAATCGGAAGGCCTGGCGAGAATTGCAAAAGGAAGTTTTGTCTGGATTCGATTCGCAAACTCCGCCCGGCTATGGGCGCAGCGGCTTGACCGATTCGCAGCATAAGGACGGAAAGAACGCTCGGCAGGTAGCTCAATGGCTCGAGGAAAAGGCCAATGAAGATAAACCGTTCTTTATAGCGTTGGGAATTCATAAGCCGCATGTGGCGTTCCTGGCTCCTGAAAAATATTTCGATATGTATCCGATAGGAGAAATTGTCTACGAGGCTGACGATCCAAATCTCTGGGACACCCTGCCGTCTACCGCAAAATCGAATCGCTACGGAGCCTTCGGCTTCGAACTAGGCAAGGAGAACGATGCCCTTCGCCGCGAATACACGCAGGCCTATCATGCCTGTATCACCTTTCTAGACACGCAATTAGGGCTCGTTTTGGATGCCTTGAAGGACAATGGCCATTGGGAGGATACGATTATCGTTTTCACCTCCGACCACGGATTTCATCTCGGAGACCACTTTTTATGGGCGAAAGTCTCCTTATTCGACATCGGGGCTAAGGTTCCTTTCATGATCCGGGTCCCGGGACTGTCGAAGGGAGGTGCTAGCTCGGAAGCCATGGTGGAACTGATCGACCTCTTTCCAACCTTGGTGGATCTCGCGGGGCTAGATGCGCCTGATCACCTGCAAGGATATTCATTGCGCCCTCTGCTCACTAATCCCGAAAAATTGGGCGAGCGTGATTACGCTTACAGCGTGGTTTCCCGTGGCAAAGATCTTGGGTTTACGATTCGGAACCGAACGTGGCGCTACGGGAAGTGGCCAGATGGAGAGGAACTGTACGATTTGACCAAAGACCCCCACGAAAAGCGAAACCTCGCGGGCAACGGCGAGCATGCCGGACGTCTGAAAGAGTTTCGTCAGACTCTATCAGCGAAGCAGCGGGCGGCCGCTAGACAGCGGCATTAAGATCTATGATCAAAGAGCAGCTCGGCACTTTAGCCCGAGTACGTGGTCTTGAAGCTGCCCTACGTTGAATAATATCGTGCAGTAGAATTTATCACGTGATCATTTCTACTGCACAATCAAAGGGCTGCGAAAGTCACACTAAATTTTTGCTTAGTTCCCAGTTCCCCTCTGCTCAGCGAGTTCCGGAATTTGGTTCTCGTCCCAGCCAAATCGTTTGAAATAGGCGGTGAGTTGCTGGTAAAGGCGATCCGCTTGCTCAGGGCGATCGCGAGCGAGATTGCGGCTTTCGCCGATATCCTTTTCTAGATCGTATAGGAAAATCTCTCTCGAGTCGGCATCCTTGATCAGTTTGGCCTTTCCTTCTATGATCGTGAGATCATGCCGATTGTTGGGCTTGGTGTATTTGAATACGAGAAAAGGGTCCTTTCGGTTGATCGCTTCCCGTCCACCGCTTTGCCAATGGGCTAACAGCGAACCGCCTTCCACTTTTTGGGGGATCTGGCCATTTCCTCCGATAATATCCAACACAGTGGGTAAAAGATCCGTACCGATGACAGGCGCTTCCGAGTGGACATTGGCGGGAATACCTGGACCTCTTACGATGAAGGGTACTCGGATACCGCCTTCGCTGACGTGGTATTTGTGGCTTCGTTGCGGGTATGCTTTATAGTAGCCGCGCTCGTCGACGGGCCTGTAGAAATCGAGTTTATCTTCGTATCCGTTGTCAGCTGTGTAGATGACATAAGTGTTTTCTCGAATTCCTAGCTCATCGATTTTGTCGAGAACCATACCCACTCCCGTATCCAGATTCTCGTTCATGGCAGCCCAAACGGGATCATTCTGATAAGGAGTGGCGTCCCGGGCGTATAGGGTTTTATACTTTTCGATGGTTTCCGGGAGGGCTTGATAGGCCAGATGATCGGCGTAATGGAGAATTTGCAGATAAAATGGATTTCCCTTCTGGACTTGCTCTTCCATGAAAGCGTTGGCCTTGCGGGTGAGGCTGAAGATGAAGCGAGGGTCGTTAGGATCCGTTGAATCTGGATTGTTTCTGTTCTTCCCGCGAGGGGCTTGAGGGTCATGGCCGTCTCCGTATTCGTCGATGTCGAACCCTAGCTCAGCCGGTTCCCAGGCGACATGCCACTTGCCCATATGGGCGCAAGTGTAGTCGGGGTCCGCGGCTTTGATGCGGTGGGCTAGGGCCTCGCTCGGCTGGGCATCGATATCCTTACCGAGATTGTCGGCTCCCCAGATTTTCAGGCTGGATGGACTACGTCCGAATTGAATCGCGTATCGGGTCGGAGAGCAGGTAGGGGCGGGGGCATAGGCTTGCGAGAAACGCATGCCGTCGCGGGCCATTTGCTCGAGGTTCGGAGTGCGGTAGTACTGGCTACCCGAGCCGGGTATATCGGGATGAGCCCGAATAGATAACGAGTTCCAGCCTTGGTCGTCGGCGAGTATGAAAACGAAATTAGGTTTAGGCGCTCCATCAGCGAATAGGCAAAGGAGAATAGGCGCAACGAGGAGGCGGACGGCGGCAAGTAATTGCTTGGTGATCATCAGGTAGAATCGGGTAATGGTCTTGGGGGTTGTTACGAAGCCTTTTTGCTATACCGTCGCTCAACATAGCCTTCATATCTCGGCTGAAGCCATCGATGGGCCCATAGGCAAAACGAGAGGCAGAGTAGCGCTGAGCCCGAGAACCAATATCCGAATTGCGGACTGACAATTCCTTCCGGGTAGGCGAGCCCGGGCTTGGAGAATATGACGAAAGTCATGGTCGCGCAGGAAAGCAGGACGGCGCTGATGAGCATGGAGAATCTCCACGGGATCATATCTACCTTGGGGTCATGAATCTTTTGGTATGGTTCGCTGTGGGGCCTTAAGGTCGACCAGGCAATTATTATAGCCGTTTCCAATAGGAATAGGATTGTGAATACATGCATCCAGTGAATGTGGATTACGATTCCGAAGCTCTCGAGTCCCCAAACGAGGGCATAGTAGGTAGCGATGTGGAAGATAATGACGAACTGGGCCGCTCGGGGAGGAATGCGTAGCGAATTGGCGAAGAGGCCGAGAATCACGAGGCAAGCGATGGGTATGGCGATAAATCCCGCGAACTTGTTGATGAAAATGAAGAGCCCATCTGGAGCGTTTACTAGATTGGGGGCCATGAACAAGGTAATGATAGCGATCGCCAGAGCGAAAACCTTGGAAACGCGAATAAGTCGGATGTCATCCGCTGTCTTGTTGAAGATGGGTTTATAAAGATCGAAGGCGAACATGGTCGCTGCCGAATTCAGAAGCGAGTTGTATGTCGAGAACACGGCTCCTAATAGGACTGCGATGAACAGGCCAAGGAGTGGCTTGGGCAAGGCGGCCTCGATTAGGGCCGGATAGGCCATGTCGCTAGGGTTCAAATCTGGGCCAAACAAATGAAATGCGATCAGGCCAGGGAACATGGCCATGAATGGAATGAGCATTTTGAAGAATCCAGCTAGCAAAAGCCCTTTCTGCCCCTCCTTTAGATTCGCGGCTCCGAGGGCCCTTTGAATTATAAACTGATTGGTGCCCCAATAAAAGACGGCCATAACCATGAGTCCGGTGAACACCGCCGATATTGGTATCGCGTCGAGCTCGTTCCCCGTCCCGATCGCGTTGAGCTTTTCGGTATGGGTGGTTGTGATTTCCTTCAACGCTCCGCCAATGCTAACCCCCAGCTTATCTCCGAGTGTCATGAGACCGAAGATCGGCAACAAGCATCCAACTACAAGAAGCCCAAACCCGTTAAGCGTGTCGGAAATAGCGACCGCTCGCAATCCGCCGCCAATGGCATAAATGGCTCCGATGATGCCGATTGTCCAAGTGACAATCCAGAGTGTCTGAGTTTGCGACCAGCCTGTTGACGCTTGGATATCGAGAGCTTTCATCAGGGCTAGCGATCCGCCGTAGAGCACTGAGGGCGACCAGATAAAGATATACCCGAACATAAGCAGGCAGCTAACGAGGCGACCCGTACCTTCGCCGTAGCGCGACTTCAGGAAAGTGGGCATGGTCGCAAAAGCTCCGCCGAGATACATAGGCAGGAAAAGAACGGCGAGAAGGATAATCCCCCGTACGGCCCAAACTTCCCAAGCGAGGGCCGTCATATTTCCGGCGTAGGTTAGCCCGTTTTGCCCGATTAGCTGCTCCGTTGATATATTGGTGAGCAAGAGCGAACCTCCTATGAACAGCCCGGTTAGTCCGCGCCCGGCTAGAAAGTAGCCACCAGCAGAGGAAATCTTTCCCCTGGTTTTTCGCCAGGAATACCAGGCGACGAAAGCCATGAAGCCGATGCAGGTTGTGGTAGTAAGCATGATGGTCGTTCAGTTTCTTGCCGTTTCTTTTTGCGTATCTGCTGTATTCGGTCTTTGGATGCTCGGAAGCGTGTCTCCTTTTCGCCAAGATCCGTCGATCTGCGTGCCAATAGAAACCTCGTTTGGCCCTCTTTGGTTTCGTTGCAATAGGCTATTCAAAACATCGATGGCGGTGGCTCCCATAGTTTTGCGGTGCTGGTAGATTCCGCTAACGCCAGACCGGTCATCGGAGATATTGAGACTAACGTAGGCAACGTCTTCGGGAACCTCGATCCCCTCGGCTTCAGCCGCTTCGAAAAAATAGTCGCATCGGCTGATAACCGCCTGGGGACGGTAGCGATGGAGCCAGGTGCGGATCGTGTCGGCTTTTTGCGATTTCCCCAGGTTTAATATTGGGATGGGGTCCAGGCGGCTTTCAGTTTGCGATTGAGCGTAGCTGTGAGCCGCCTCCCATTGATGGCTCGCTCGATCGGCCAGGTCGGATCTTACGACCAGTCCCACTCGCGTGTAGCCCCGGCTGCGGAGCTTTTCCCAGCAGAGGAGGTAATCGGAGTACTGGTTTTGCATAATGTGATGGAAGTGCGGATACCGTGCTGGTTTTTCAATCGTCACCACTGAAAAGGCATCCCAGTCTAGTTCGAAGGAATTTTCGTACTCCTCGAACGGCGCGAGAATGATGCTTCGAATGCCTCGGGCTTTCAGGATTTGGCTAAATCTTTTTGGGGACAGTCCATCCTCGCCTGCCCATAAATGCTGCAGGGTAAACCCAAGTTGCAAAGCCCGAGCCTTGGCCCCTTCAATGACTTCCTGGGCGCTCTTCAGGCGAGTCCATCCATCGCGCTCCTTCCAGTTTGAGATGAGCCCAATGACGGAAAAGTCGCTGCGCACACGCAAATTGTTGCGATGGGCTGCTAACGCGGAAAGGGCAGGATCGGGAGCATAGCCCAGTTCAGCGGCGATTTTGCGAACTCGTTCGCGGGTCGACTCGGGTATCGAGGCATGATCCCGCAATGCCATGGAAACCGCCGCCACACTCAACTCCGCTCGTAGGGCGACGTCCTTCAGAGTGGGGCGCTTGTAATTCTGGGGCATGGAGGGAGGGTGCTTGTTCCCGCCGGACGATCAACATTTATTTAACTGTTTCAGTGGTAAGGATGCGTGACCTGTTGATGTAGATTGACATCGCTCCTGCGTCGCTCGATCTCCGACAAGTCGGCACCAGGATCCGACTTCGTCGGGCAGGAATTTTTGAGACGGATGGAATAAGCGGATGCTGTTAGGGCTGACCGTGTTGCACGATTACCTATATGAAAAGTAAAACAGGCACCTTGCCTGTTTCCGCTTCTATCGACACCGGCTATTTCCGAGGAATGAAATGAGGACAAGACCGGAACACGCCTGCGCTACCATTTTTGGGCGTTAGGCCTGGGCCCATGTTGCATTGGATTTATTGTAGACGTTGTGTTTAATCGCATTGCTAAAGCTCGCCTGGAGGTCGAACTCCACCTCTCATGCGGATCGAATCAGTTGAGGCCCGACTTCCGGACGGATTTTGTTTAATGAAGAGGTCGACTATCTTGTATTCGCCCTCTATAAAGCCAGTGGCGAGAAAGCGATCACGACGACTGCCAGGAAACATGAGAGTCCGAAGAGAAACCGCTTGTACTTCCTCGATTCGTCGAGGCTCATGGAGAGCGAGCCGGTATCGACAGCAACGATTTCGGCATTGGTCTCGTCCTTTTCATTCCTGTAGCCGTAGTTGCTCATTAGATACATATTGGCGGTACAGATGATTGTCACCCAAGGGGAGAGGTTCAGCTTATTCTGCAGGAAGTAGGGAAGATTGCTTTTGAATCCGGACAGCAGCGGAAGATTGAGCAAGCAAAACGAGAAGAATCCCAGGACGACGCCAATAACCAAGGTCCAGTATGCGGCTTTTTCGGTCGATCGCTTATAGAAGAGCCCGAAAAGAACGGTGACGAATACGCCTGGGGCCAGAAAAGCCCATATTGCCAGCAAGTAGTCGAAGAGGCCTTTAAAATTGCGGATGAAAGGGGTGATTAGCATGCAGGCGACCAAGAGGATGACCATCAGAAGGCGTCCTTCCCTCAAGAGGTCTTTTTCGGTGGCTCCCTTTTTGATCTTGGCGAAAAAGTCATAGGTCAAAAGCGATCCGCAGGCGCAGAGCCCCGAATCCACGCTAGACATGATTGCCGCTAGCAAACCTGCCAAGCAGAGGCCCAGAAGCCCGACTGGCATGACTTCGGTCAGAAGGCTGACATAGGCGTTATCACGTGCGATCAGCTCCTGGCCCTGAAAGAGTTGAGCAGCGACGACGCCGGGCGCGGCGATAAAGAAAAGGGCCAAGATTTTCAGAACGCCCGCGAAGAGGGCCCCCATCTTGGCGTGGTAGAGACTGCCCGCGGAAAGAGCCCGCTGGATATAATCATGATCCGTGCAATGCCCGTGGACGCCCAGCACCAGCCCCCCCGTGAGCATGGGTAGCCAGCCATAAGGGTGATCCCAAGGGCGATACAAGGACCACATAGGCTGACCTTCACCATCGAAGCTATTTGCCAGGACCGTCTTGATTCCTCCCAGCTCTCCAATCCCGAAGTACAAGAGGAGAGCCCCTCCGAGCATCAGGACTAGCATTTGCACGAAGTCGCAGTAGATGACCGCTTTGAGCCCGCCAAGTAGAGTGTAAGTTCCTGCGGCGACTCCGATTAGGAAGATAGCGCACCAATAGAGGAGCTCTGCGTTCCGCATCTCGTCCCAACCGAGTAGGTGGGTTAGCACGAGAGCGCCGGCGTAAAGGGCAGCCGCGATGTTAGCCAGGATGATCATCATTAGGTTGATGAAGGATACGATCACTCGGCAGCGGCCGCTGTAGCGTTTTTCGAAAAACTCGGGAGAGGTCGCTAGCTTCAATCCCATATAGGTTCGAATGAAAAGGGAGGCCAGGAGGATGAAGCAGAAGGCCCCAACGAGCTGAAAGCCACCAGCGATGATGCCGACTGCAAACGCTAGGCCCGCTTGCCCGACGAATTGCTGGCTCGATATGTTTGTCGCGAAGAGCGACGCCCCGATAAAGGGCCATTTCATGGATCTGCCGGCGAGAAAGAATTCCGTTCCTCCTTTTGCCTGTCTACGGGAAATCCAAAGTCCGAGACTGATGATCCCGATGAAATAGCAAAGGATGACCAAGGAATCGATTACGCTGATTTTCATTGGTATGGGGAGAGTGGGTTTAGCGGCTGTTTGGAGTTTGGCGCCGCAATTCTCGGCGGGCCCTTGGCGGTGGATTTGAGGTCAAAGAATCAAGTTTCTATTCGCAAGGATGAATGGTAAGCGAGCTGCTCCGTCAATCGTCAGAGCGGGAATGGGCGATTTCCGAATTCACACCTGTTATCCCAGACGGGTCTGGCTCGAATTTGAGTAATGGTTCGAATCGAGGATCGACCGGATGGCTGGGTTCATCCCAGTGGAGCCCAACATCGCGCACCTTCACCCCTACGACCCGCTTAAGCAATTCGAGCGTCAGTTCATTTTGAATTGGCTCGCAGGATGGATCGCCGAAGCGGTTCTTCAGTTCGTGAGGATCTTCCGCGATATTGTAGAGTTCGCAACGATCATCGAAGTATACGCTAAGTTTCCAATCCACTTTGCGAACCATCGCCCCTGGACCCAGGCTCGTGGGCAACATGGGGGCTTTGATTTTTAGGCCCTCGATTGGTTCCGTGACCGTGGGGGCTCCGCCTCCAGCTTCGCATAGGATCGTTTCCTTTCCGGTATCGATGTCTTGATCCAGGTCGGATACCCATGATCTGCCAACCATTGTCTGGGGGATTTTGGCCCCAAGCGCCTCCATTATCGTGGGAGCCAGATCCACTTCTTCGCATAGCCCGGCAAAAGTTTGCCCTTCCCAACGGCCTTCCGGATGCCGGATGATTACGGGGATTTTGGCAAGGCAGTCGTAAAAGACCGGCAGCTTGTGGGTCATGCGATAATCGCCGAGTAGTTCGCCGTGATCAGAAAAGAAAACCACGAGCGTATTCTTCGATAGCCCGGTTTCCTCGAGGAATTTCAATATCCGCCCGACCGAGTCGTCGACGTAGCGAACTTGTCCCATGTAAGTCGCGATGGCGTTCCGCATATCCTCTTCACTGCAGGTATCCATTTGGGAATGACGCCGCCAAGCCTCATTGCGTTGAGGCTGTTGCTCGCGATCGTATTGGCTGAAAGTTTCCGGGATCGCGACCTCCCCGGGGTCGAATAAGCTCTTATAGGGTTCTGGGCAGGCGAAGGCCGGGTGGGGATCCTGGTAGTTGACCCAGGCGAAGAACGGAGTCTCGCTTTCTCCCATGAACTGCATGGTTTCCTCGGTCAGCTTGGCGGTCTGGTTGTATTCATGATCAGCCTCCATCTCGAAGGAACTGAATGCTTTCTCGTAATCGGGATGATTATCGTAGTTGCCCAGACAAACCTCGTGAATAGCGTCCCACACCTCGCTCAGTTTGTCGTAGGTGAAGAGATGGTTTTTCCCGAACATCCCGGTTCGATAGCCGCTCTCCTTTAGAGACGTTACGAGGTTGGGAACACGCGGGTCGACGGTGGACCAGTAGTTGCGGCACCCGTGCTCGCCGACGTATGAACTGGTGGCAAAACTGATCCGGCTGGGTGCGCAAAGGGGCGATTGGCAGTAGCATTTCTCGAAACGAACACCCTCGCGGCTTAGTCGATCGATATGCTTGGTACCGATCTTCGGGTGCCCGTAGCAGCTGAGATAGTCCGATCTCAGCTGGTCCGGGGTAATAATAAGCAAATTCATTTCACTCAAAACAAACGGGGCCCGGATTGGATATGCCCTCTAACGATTTTCTATGTCAATATACTCGGTAACTGAAACATTTAAGTTAATACCTGTCGTATTAAGCTTGAAATCTTCTTTTAACTGTTTCAGCGATAACGGTGTTTACTACAATTGGCTAAAGCTTTCAATACCCTTAGTCGTGAGACCGATCGGCCCCACTCCGATTAGCGGCTGAAGTATTATTCACCAAAACCCTCTTTTAAACCTCACCCCATTAGAACTTCAATAGAAGTGCCTACCGGCGTTACCGGATGGGCAAATCGATTGAATCAAAGCGAACTACACTAACATGAAACGACTAGTATCACATACAAAAACCACCATAGCCTTTGGGCTACTATACACGGCCGCATCCGTCGCCTACGGGCAGGGCGATGAGGCCTACACCCTCGATCCTTTCACTGTTCAGGCAACAGAGGGTTACACGGCGACGAATACGATTTCTGGGACGGGTTTGAGCACGCCTCTATCCGACGTACCTATGGGCATAAACGTAATTACGTCGGACTTTTTAGAGGACAGTCATATCGGCGAGTTTACGCACGCCATGGACTACAATGCTTCGATCACTCAAACGGGTCGTAACGACAACGGTAATTCAGTCGCTGCAACGTTTGCTATCCGAGGCTACAGAAATAGCACCATGCTGACAGATGGCGTGTTAGGAGGAATGGTTTTACCGATGCAGATGATAGATCGCATCGAAGTCGTCAAAGGACCGAATACTCTATACGGTCAAGCGGAGCCCAGTGGTCTTATCAATGTAATCACTAAAAAACCCCGAGCAGAGGAGGGGGGAACTATTAGGGGAATTACAGGCAGCAACGAATGGTATCAGATAAAGCTGGATTACACGGTTCGTGCTATGGATGACAAACTTGGCCTGCGTATCATGACTGATAATAAGGAGACCAACGGTTGGAGATGGCTCGGGAACCGGGAATATCAATTTAAAGGTTTGTCGGGATCATACGAATTGGCGGAAACGACTGATTTCGACTTTCTTGTAGCTGAGAACCATGCGACAGGTTTTCCGACGCAGCGTGCTACTTGGTCGTTCGAACGCATTCCGACAGATCTTAATGGAGACGGTGACCTCGATGATACTGTGGGAGGCGTAAAGGAATCAACGGCCCGATTCAACAACACCTTTCTCCCGCCAGAATACGTATCCGCTACGGCTGATAACACGCTTGACCAGCAATATTATTGGATGTCCATGGGCATTAGGCACAGCTTTAGCGAGAATCATAATTTTCAGTACAAGTACAATTTTAATGAGCGTGATCACTTGATGTCGGCTAGAGAGTTTAACACTTTCAATCCAGATGGGAGCAATCCGGTTAACAACTATTCTAACGA
>Ga0066378_10000513_pt1 | contig 16445 bp, 9 predicted proteins | sample Knorr_S23_td_DCM_FD_70947 | JGI IMG/M metagenome (GOLD analysis project Ga0066378, IMG submission 70947) | Marine microbial communities from Southern Atlantic Ocean transect - Knorr_S23_td_DCM_ad_71m_LV_A | ecosystem: Environmental > Aquatic > Marine > Oceanic | place: Southern Atlantic ocean...
TTCACGGGGCACCCCTCGATGACCCAGCCGTCCCCGTGGAGCCTGCGCGGAGAGCTCCAGCGATCTAGCTCGGGGTCTGTGCAGAACACATAGGAGAAGTCCCGCGTCTCATCCTCTGCACGGTCTCTGTAGACAAGCACCGCGCCACCTCCAGGCAGGGGTGCGAGCGCTGTCGGGCAACACTCACACACGCGCTCGTCCAAGACGCGCTCTCGCTGCGCCCTGCCTTCATAGTCCACGTGCGCGAGGCGCAGCTGCATGTCGCCAGCAGCATGCCCATGAGCGTCGTGCCCAGCACCCATCGCGCGCCCATCCAACCAACAAGCAGCCCAACCCCCGGCTGCTCTCGGGGTCAGAGAGACGAAGCCGTGCTCTCCCTCAACCTCATCGGAGTGAAGCTTCCGAGGCGCAGTCCAGCGCTCGCCGCCATCGACGGAGACCGAGACCACCGCGTCATACGCATAGGTCCCCTCCCCGTTCATCCTGAGCCAGGTCGCCGCCATCGCCTCTGTCGTGTCAGCAGAGAGCACCGGCCGATCTGCCCAGTTCACGAACCAAGCATCCCGAGCAGCGCTCGCGATCGCCCTCTTACCCCGCTCCTGGTCTAGGCCAGCGCTCGCGAGCACCCAGCCGCCCTCGGGGCTAACCTCGATCCAAGTGAGCCAGTCCCCAGCTCCGCTGAATCGAGGAGCCATCGAGCGCGCCTCTGTCGGCGCCTCGAGCTCGAAGAGCTCCCAATCAGGTGCGGTGATCGTCGCGAGAGACAGCAGCGCTAAAGCGATCATGACTTGGCCTCAGGCCCTCCCTTGTCAATTTTCGCGAAGGCTCGATGCAAGGTGGAGTAGACATCTCGCCTCGTGAGCAAGCCTGCTAGCTGCTCGCCCTCTACCACAGCCACAGAGTGAACACCCTCTTGGTCCATCTTGTTGAGCGCCTCTGAGAGGGCGAGGTCAGGACTGACGCTGAGCTTGAGCGGATGCATGAGGTCCTCAGCGATGACGAGGTTGCGCAAGCTTGGGTCGTAGAGGATGTCTTGGATGTCGCTGAAGGCGATGACACCGAGGGGCTTCTGCTCCGAACCGACCACAGTGATCGTGTCGTGACCGCTCTCAGCGAAGAGCTTCAAGACGGCCTCGAAGCCCAGCGTCGACCTCGCGACGTCAGGCGCGCGGTGCATCGCGTGGCGCACAGAGAGCCCTGCGTCTGCCTCGATGCGTCCGACGGCGTCCGCCCCGATGTTTCGCCGGAGCTCATCCCAGACCTCACGCAAACCGCCAGCTCCCGGTCGCTGGAAGACGAGGTTCGCCAGCTTGACCTCACCCGCCTGGATCACTGTGCGCCGCGTAAGCCATGGGCCAACGAGCTCAAAGAAAACGACAGAAGCGAGGACGACCCCGCGCAGGTCTCGCGTCACAGGCTCAGCGACCTCAGAGCCCGCGAGGGCATTCAAGATCCCGAGGGCGACCCCTGCTTGGCACAAGAGCCCGACACCGAGATAGCCGGGAAGGTCTCTCCCAAAGCCACCGATGCGGATCCCCGCGACGGAGCCGAGGATCTTGCCTGCGATGCGCGCGCCGATGAAGGCGAGGCCGAGCGCACCAAGCTGCCCGAGGCGACCGACCTCGAGGTCACTGCCCGCGGCGACGAAGAAGAGCGCGTAGAGGGGATAGACAGCACGCTCGAGGTCCAAGGTGAGCTCCTTCGCGTGGGGCGAGGAGTTCACGACCGCTACACCAGCGCCAAAGCTCGCGAGCATGGCGAGCCCGACCGGGTCTCCGGGCAGCGTCCCCGCCAAGCCGACACAAGCCATCACGCCCAGCACACCCAAGAGGGTCCGATAGCGCACCCTCCCCGCGCTCTCTAGGACAATAGAGACAAGGAGCCCCACACCTGCGCCGATACCGAGCGCCCCGAGGGCGACGAGCGTCGCCGTCTTCGGATCCCCAACCCCGAAGGCGAGCGCCAAGGGGATCGGGAACACGAGCAGCGTGATGAGGTTGTTCAGCCCGACGAGCAGCAGGATCGCGCGGCTCGAGCGCCCCTCTGCCTCTACCTCACGGAGCGTCAGGAGCGTGGCGCTCGGAGCACTCGAGGTGGCGAGGATCGGCGCGATCGAAGCGACGACTAGGTTTCCTGTGATCGACCACACTGCGAGGAACACGAGGCCGCCAGTGAGCAGCACCTCACCGAGAGAGAGCGCGATGATGCGTGGCCCGATCCTGCGCAAGTCAGCGAAGCGGAACTCAGTCCCCACCCTATAGAGGATGAAGCCGATCGCGATGTGCTCGAGGACCTTGAGCGACTCGTGGTCACCGTGTCCGAGGGTGAGCGCCTCAGACCAGGCGGGCATCCCCTCAAGCGCGGCCAAGCCATGTGGACCCACCAGGATCCCCATGAGCAGGTATACCGTGACCTGAGGAACGCCTAAGCGTCCGGCCGCGTGCCCGAGCACATGGCCCAAGAGCAGCGCGAGCGCCAGAGGAGGTAATACGAGGACCCAGGGATCCATTGCTATGGACCCTAACACCTCGATAGAGCAGGCTCCACGTCCCAGAGGGGGGCGCTAGCCAGAGCGCTCACCCGCGCTTCTTGCCCTTTGAATTGCCCTTGGCCTTGAGCTTGGCGACAGCGGCGCCGGAGCCCATGCCCATCTTGCGCACGCGGAGGCGTCCGCGAGTGGGGCCGCCAGCCTTGAACTGAGATTTAGCCATCGGAAGAGGTGAAGTGGTTGGATCTGGAGCGAGGTGAGCCCGGCGTGGGCTTCGGTGAGGCCTCGAGCCCCGATTCAGGCCGAACAGGGTATCCGCGCAGCCTGGCTGTGACAAGCAGGCAGGCTCAGGCGTCCTCTGAGGGGGCTCTAGGGGTCTCCCCGATCAGCACCTCGATCTTGGCGCCCTGGATGTCCTCCGGGAGGGCGCTCATGACCCGCTCAAGGAACCACTCGATGAGCTCTTTGGCCCTTAAGGACGCCCTCTCCACCGAGAGGCCCTCTGGGTGGTGTGGAACTCGCTCTGCATTCGGACCTCCTAGCTCTCCATAGGAAAGGAGCGCCGGCTCAGGCAGGTGGATCTCCACTGTCAGACCGTCGCGTTGGAAGAGCGCCGGCCTAGGGCCCTCCATGACAATGCCCCATATCTCCTGCCCTTCCGAGCTATCCGCCGTATGCGTGACGAGCCACGGTGCGCCTGCGCCAAAGCTCAGCTGGGTCAGGCGGTGCTGGATCATCGGCTCTCCGAATTCGAGCCACGCGGTGAGCTGCTCCACAGGATCGGTGGGAGCGGCTTCGAGACGCTTCAGGATCCCGGCGCGGACCTCGAAGGCCTTTGTCCGAAAAAAGTAAGCACCGGAGCCGAGACCAGCGAAGACCACCATCAGCAAAACGGCGAGTCCAGGGGGTCGTCTTAAGAGGGACATAGCAGCGAATTGTAGCCCCTTGGCGACGCCCCCCCACCCCCAAAGCCGCCCAGTTCGAGAATTCAGCCCTGATTCCACCTCGAGCACATGAACCTGAAAGCCGTGCAAACCGATGAAATGAAGGGTCCCACATGCGACGCTCTCGTCCGTACCTCATCGGTCGCCCCTCTCTACCCGCCATGCCTGACACAAAGACCCCTGCAGCCCCCAATGCACCTGCCAAGGTGTGGCTTGGCCCGGGCCTCTTCTCCGCGGGGATCTGCGTGCTCGTCAGGCTCTGGGGCTTGCCCGCTGCGAGGATGCATCACTTAGGAGCCGAAGAGGACTTCGCGACCCTCATGGCTCTGTCTCTGCTCCCAGAGCTGCTCATCCATGGCTTGATCTTGAGCGCCGCCGCTACGATCGTCCTGCGAACTGAGGGGGCCAGCACGTACAAGTGGGCGTCGCGCGCCTTCGCCGCGCTGCTCTTCGGCTCTGCGCTCACGGGCTGGCCCCTCGCAGCCCCGAGCGACTTACCCGCCTTTGACGCGCCGCTCGGTGCAGCGAGCCTGCCGCTAATGATCTTGGGCGCGCTCACGCTCACCCTCCTCGTAGAGCTCTTGCCGAAGTCACTCGAGCGGGCGGCCCCCACCGCTGTGCTGGTCTTGTTCGGCGCCGCGCTCCCTGGCTCTTGGTTCCTAGACACCCTCAGTGATCCCCCCCGGGCGACTCATCATGCGGTCGTCGCAGAGCTCCTTGACGAGTCCGAGCGCTGGACCCTAGGAGCCATTCACCCAGAGCACCAACCAAAGACAGGCGTGCTCACGCCCTGGGTCGACTTCGAGATCGATGGAGGCGATAAGCCCTCCTTGATCATGCCGCCTCCATGCGAGGCTAGCTTCGTAGTCCTCCCTGATGACGGACCTGTGCGCCTGCGCCTCGCAGCCGGCGTCGACCAGAGCGTCGACAGCGCGCTCCCATCGAACATCCCTCAAGCCGCCTTCGGCTTTGAGGTGCTCGTCGACGGAGCGCCGGCATGGGAGAGTGTGATCGAGGTGCAGCGCGATTCAGGCGTCGGCGCAGATCGCGCTTGGAGACACCCTGGGCAAGACATAACCCTGCAGCCGGGGCAGAGAGTCACTCTCCGTACTCGCGTTGTTGCTGGGGATGGAGTCGAGGCGGCTGGCTGCCAGATCGGCTTTGGCGCCCTGGTGCTCGAGCGTGAGGACTCGCACCCACGGCTCCTAGCGACGGCGGACCGGCCGAGCATCGTCGTCTTCGTGATGGACACTCAGCGCACGGACCGCATGTCCTGCTACGGCTACCGAGACTTGACCACTCCGCACACCGACGCCCTCGCCGCGCGCGGCACCCTCTTCGAGGAGGCCTACTCCACCTCGAGCTGGACCTGGCCTGCGACCGCCTCCATCCTCACTGGCCTCGTCCCCGAAGAGCACGGCGTCCTCTCGAACGAGTCCTGCACCCTCGCGCTCGCCAACCAGAGCCTGCCGGAGGTATTGGCAGAGCAGGGCTACGCCACGGGCGCCTTCTCGTGCAACCCCCTCATCGCACCAGAGCGCTACTTTGATCAAGGCTTCGAGCAGTTCGACTCTGGCCCGCTGATCCGCCACACCAGCGCTGTCATCGACGGCATCGAGGAGTGGCTCACCAGCCGGGCAGGCGCGCGCTTCTTCCTGTACCTGCATCTTTCTGACCCGCACACACCCCACGAACCCCTCCCTGCAGAGCTAGAGCGCCTCGGTCATAAGCAGCCCGAGGACTATGTCTCGATCGAGCACGGCGGACGGACGTACGATCGGATGGACCTCTATGCTCGGAATCTCCTCCGACAGGGGACACGCCTCAGCGATGAGGTGCCCGAGCACCATCAAGAGTGGATCCACCAGGTCTACGACGCGAGCGTCGCGACCGGGGATCACTACCTCGGCAGGATCATGGCCAAGCTCGACGAGCTGGGCCTCAGGGAGACGACCGTCGTCGCGCTCACCTCCGACCACGGCGAGGAGCTCTTCGATCACGAGCGCCTCGCCCACGGCCACACTCTGCACGCTGAGCTCGTCAAGGTCCCGCTCCTCTTCGCAGGTCCGGGGATCCCTAAACGGCGTATAGCTCAGCCCGTGTCCAACCGGCATCTCGCGCCGACCCTCGCGCGGATTGGGGGCGCCGAGCTACCGCACGCGACAGATGGCGTCATGCTCTTTGAAGAGGAGATACCGGCCCGGAGCGTGTCCTATCAGACCGGCAAAGGCGTCTGGGGAGATGAGCGCGGCCAGCACCTCTACGGCATACGCAAAGGAGACCACGTACTCCACTTCAACGCGGACTTAGAGCAAATGAACTGGAGCCTCTACGAGGTGAAGACTGACCCTCGCGAGCAAATTGACCTGTCAAAGACGCTCGGACTGGAGGTAACGCAGCGCGACCTGTTCCAGACGATGCAGCGCGAGCTCGAGGGAGCTCGCGCGCGGCGACGTGGCGCGGCGGTTGGCGTCGGCTCGAGCGGCATGTCTAATCTCGAAGGGATCGGCTACGTCGACGTCTTCGATGACGAGGAGAGCGGGCAGTGAGCGCGAGCGCTCTCCGCGCCGCGACGATAGTCGGTTGGACGACCGTCGCGCTGACGGTCGCCAGGCTCAGCGCGCTCATCACGCTCGAGGTGAAGCTGCGTGGTCGGGATCCAGAGGTACTGCTCTGGGATATCAGCCATCAAGCAGGCTCCGTCGCGCTCCACGCTCTCATTGCGTCGACCTTGATTTGGGGCCTATCTAAGCTCGGCTCACGCTCACGTGTGCTCGCTTCGCTGTGCCTCCTGCTCGCGGCCGTCGCTGCGATCTCTACCCTCTCTGGCTGGCCCATCGGCCAAGTGCATCAGGTGCCTGGCCTCGACTCGACCAGAAACCGCCTCGGCTGGGGCCTCTTCCTCCTCGGCGGACTCTCCCTCGCCTGGCTCGTTCGAAAGATCTCGCAGAGCGAGCTCCCCTCGGGGAGGCTCGGAGCTCACGCAGTCCTCGCGCTCACAGCGGCGGTGCTCACACCCTGGGCCTTCTACTCGACGCTTGGGACGATCTCATCGGAGCGCACAGTCACTGAGATCCATCGGGAGTTTGCCTTTGAGAGCGAGGAGTGGAGCGTCACACGGCTGAACCCTTACAAGCGCCCCGAACTCGGAAACCTCACCCCTTCCTTCGACTATCGCGTAGACGGCGGCGACCGCCCCGCGATCCTCATGCCCCCCCCCTGCGAACTCTCTGTCACGATCGAGGAAGAGGATGCAGGCACACAGCTAGAGGCAGCTGTCGGGATCGGGAGAGAGCTGTTCAAGCGCGGAGCAGAGCCCACCCCTCATTGGCCAGCCGGAACGACCTCAGTACAGATCCGCTTCGAGGTCGAGCTCGATGGCGAGGGCATCTACGATGAGGTCCTCACATACGACAAAGATCCGGCGACCCAAGATGAGCGCGCCTGGAGCTACCTCGGCCGCGACGAGGACCTCACAGTCGAGCCTGGGCAAGAGCTGACCTTCCGCACCTCCTGGGTCGACCCGGTCTTCTCGACAGACATCCGAACCCCTGTCGCTCTGTGCGGCTTCGGCAGCCCACAGCTCGTCAAGCGTCGCGACCTGCCGCGAGCGGACTCCAGCCCAGAGACGCCGAACATCGTCCTCATCGTGATGGACACCCTGCGCGCGGACAGGCTCTCCTCCTACGGTCATAACCGGCAGACGACTCCACGCATCGACAGTCTGGCAGAGCGCGGCCTGCTCTATGAGCATGCACGCTCCACCTCCAGCTGGACCTGGCCCTCAACGGCTTCAATCCTGACTGGTCTCCACCCCCAGACTCACGGTGTAGTGAGCGACGGCAGCTGCTACCTCGACGCCCGTCTCCGCTCCTTGCCCGAGGCCCTCGAAGAGCGCGGCTATACGACCGTCGCCTTCACCTGCAACCCGCTCATCGTCCCAAACAAGAACTTTCACCAGGGCTTTGAGAGCTTCGACTCCTACCACACCTTCCGGAAGTCTGACGCTGTCCTAGACTCGATCCAGGGCTTCATGGAGCGCCACGCCGGGACGAGGTTCTTTCTCTACCTGCACCTAGTCGACCCCCACGAACAGTACGAGCTGTCGCACTCAGCGCGTGAGCGAGTCGCCCTCCCCGCAGAGCCGCCAAAGGGGATGCCTGACCGGCCCTTCCGTCAGTTCCGCGGCGCGCTTCTGAACGGCCGCGGCCACGACCACATGGGCAACTCCAAGGTGGACGAGTACATGCCTGCGGAGTTCGCGGAGTGGATGCACCACTCCTATGACGCTGCAGTCGCGACCGCCGACGAATATGTAGGAGAGATCTTGGATAAGCTCTCCGAGCTCGAGCTGAGTGAGGAGACGATCATTGTCTTCACCAGCGACCACGGTGAAGAGCTCTTAGAGCATGGACACCTCGCGCACGGCCAGTCGCTCTACGAGGAGCTCGTCAGAGTCCCCTTGATCCTCGCTGGCCCTGGGATTCCAGCTGGAGTCAGGACTCAGAGGCTCGTCTCCAACCGACACATCGCTCCCACCCTCGCCAAGTTCGGAGGCGTCGAGCTCCCGGCCATCCCTGACCCTCGCGATCTCTCTGCCCCGGACACCCTCCCCCCCCACTCAGTCATCACCTCTACTGAGCAGGGCTGGTGGAACGGACGCCATCGCCTCCCCATCTTCGGGATCACGACTGAAGAGTGGACGCTCCACTGGGCTCCGAGCGGCTCACCCTGGGCTGAAGAGCCTTCGCCTGACTCTCCTGGAATGTGGCGCCTCTTCGATCGCGCGAGCGACCCCCACGAACAGAACGACCTCGCAGAGCAGAGGCCCGAGGTCGCAGCCGCTCTACTGCTTGAGCTGCAAGAGACGCTCAAGAAGGCGAGCGAGCGCGCCACAGGCACGAAGATCGGAGTCGGCGCCGCCGGCGCGAGCCTCCTCGAAGGGATCGGCTACATCGAGTCAGGAGAGACCGAGGACTGATGCAGCGCGCTCAAGCTGCCCTCATCGGTCTCAGCCTCACCCTGGCGGCGTGCTCTCCCAGCGAGCCCGAGAGGATGGTCATTCAGAGCGTCCACACCGACTACCTCGAGGGCGAGGGGCGCTATGAGGTCGTGCGCGTCGCACCTGGTGGCGCTGTTCGAAGGATGATCCTCACCCCAGCTCTCCACGCTCTGGTGGATGGTGGAGATCTCCCCTCTCTCGTGATGCCACCCTCGGCAGAGGTGCGGCTTCAGGTGCCCCAAGACGGCGGCCCCTTCGTCTTTCACGGCGCGGCAGGGATCGACCTGAAGAGCGGCAAGACCCTCAACGACACCTCGCCTCCGGTCACGATCCTCTTTGAGGTAGAGGTCGATGATCAGCGGTACTTCGAGAGCACTCAGTCCGTTCGCCCCCGCGAGGGCGTCCGCGGCCCGGTGGAAGATCCGATGAGCTGGGCGCGCTTCGCAGACGGCGCCGGGTATCAACTCGCTGGCGGAGAGACCATCACCCTGCGCACGGACCTGCTCTCGGGTTCAGGCCAAAGCCCCCAAGAGCTCTTGTGCGGATTCGGTGGACTGCGCTTAGAGGTCGTGCGCGAGCGTGAGCGGCTTGAAGCTAGCCCGGAGACCCCAAACATCGTCTTCATCGTGATGGACACGCTGCGCGCCGATCGCACCCACCTTGAGGACTATGAGCGGGACACCACCCCGCACCTCAAGCGCATCAGCGAGCGAGCCGTCATCTACGACCAAGCGCTCTCCACCTCCAGCTGGACCTGGCCTTCGACCGCGTCATTCCTGACAGGCCTGCCGCCTGAGGCGCACGGCGTGCTCCTTCACCGCTCCTCTTGGCTGGCGCACTCTCTGACGACCTTGCCTGAGGTCCTGCAAGCGCGTGGATACACCACCGGCGGCTTCAGCGCGAACCCCCTCATCTCAGCTAACAAGAACTTCTCCCAAGGCTTCGAGCGCTTCGAGGCTCCGGAGAGCAAGTTCGTCTCAGGAGAGGTGGTCATGCCTGACTGCCTCGCTTGGGTTCGAACGCACGCTGAGCACCGATTCTTCCTCTACCTTCACCTCGCGGACCCTCACGTCCCTCATGAGCCACACCCTGAGGAGATCGAGCGGCTTGGCCTCAAGCGGCCAGAGGGCTTCCCAGAGCACGGCTTCCAGCTCGCGCACAACGTCCTCCGCCAACAGCTCCTTCAACCGCCCTTCGGAGTGACCGACATCTCCGAGGTCCTCCCGCCGGAGCATATTCCCTGGATCGACGACGAGTACGACGCCTGCGTCGCCACCGGTGATCGTCACCTCGGCTCCCTCCTGGACCTCCTCGAAGAGCTCAGCCTCATGGATCGGACGATCATCGCTTTCGTCTCGGATCACGGCGAAGAGCTCCTCGATCACGGCGCCCTCGACCACGCGCGCACTCTGCACCCGGAGCTCGTGCGCGTACCGATGCTCATCGCTGGGCCAGGCATCGAGCCAGCCAGGATCAGCGAGCCGACCTCTACACGGCATCTCGGGCCCACCCTCGCACGCTTCGGCGGCGCAGAGTTGGAGCTGCCACAGCGCGCTCTGAACCTCGCAGACCCGAGCGAGGCTGCAGCCAGAGCTGTCTACTTCCGAACGGACAAGGGCTTCTGGGGTAGAGACGCGAAGGCCACCATCCTCGGAGTCCGAGTCGGAGATCTCTCGCTCCACTGGGTGCCTGACGCAGACGGCGCCCCCGCGCACAGGCTCTACGACATCTCCACCGACCCCACCGAGCAAAACGACATCGCAGCCTCTCGACCAGAGGATGTGGCTCGCCTAGCAGAGCTGATCGACAGCCACCAACGCGAGTGGGCCAGCTCAAGACCTGAGACCCTCGAGGGTGGAGCCAGAGCAGCCGCCATGCTGCGTGCGATCGGTTACGCAGGAGATGACGAGTGAGCGAGCGACGACGAATCTTCATCGGAGACATCCAGGGCTGCCGAGAAGAGCTCGAGGCGCTGCTCGAGGCGATCTCCTATGACCCGAGCGCTGACGAGCTGCACCCCGTCGGCGACCTCGTGAACCGCGGCCCTGACTCTCTCGGCACCCTGCGACTTCTGAAGGACCTCAACGCAGGGGGCGTCCTAGGCAACCACGACCTGCACATGCTCGCGGCCTCTCGCGGCAAGCGCGAACCCTCTCGCCGGGACACCTTCTTTGACATCCTCGATGCAGAGGATCGCGACGAGCTCCTCGAATGGCTCGCAGCCCGCCCCTTCATCCGCGGCTGGAGAGACATCCTCTGCGTCCACGCTGGGCTAGACCCAAACTGGCCTGATCCTGCAGAGCGACACCTAGCAGATGTAGACCCCTACCAGCCAGATGAGCGCGCAGCCTTCGCGACCCGGGTCAGATATTGCGCCAAGGACGGGCGACGCCCGGACAAGGACTACCCACCGCCGGAGGCGCCCTTTCAGCCTTGGTTCGTGTTCTTGCCGATGCGCGAAGAAGAGACTCGCACCGTTGTCTTCGGACATTGGGCAGCCCGCGGCCTCGTCGAGCGACCCAAGCTGCGTGGACTCGACACGGGCTGTGTCTGGGGCGGCGAGCTCACCGCCTGGATCGCCGAGGAGGACCGACTGGTCTCAGTCCCGGCGCGCCGGCCCTACCAGAGCATCGACTCATAGCCATCAGGCCTGAAAGAGCCGCGCTGAGAGGTCGGTTTGGAGCATGCCCTCTGGGTCCAGCTCCTCCTTCAGCGCGCGGAAGGCCTCCAGCTTCTCCGCGGGTAAGAAGCGCCCGACGTCTTGGGGTCGTAGGACGGAGTCCTTCGCGAAGTAGAACTTGCCACCAGCGGCGAGGACGAGCTCGGTGAGGTCGTGGCAGTGCTCCCAGAGGGACGCGCGCCTTGAGTCATCGACCTTGAAGTCGAGCGCGAGGCTCCATCCGTCCAGAGCGTGCGTCAACCAGAAGGGGTCTGGCCGGTGCCGCTTCAGGACTCCGAGATAGCTCACATGCTCGCGCTCCCGGCAACGCTCCAGGAGCTCTATCAGCGCATCGTGCGCAGTCTCCTTCGGCAAGAAGACCTGATACTGGATCAGCCCTCGACGATCGCGGCGCCCGTAGGCCCACTTCCAATTCGGCACAAAGTCCAAGAGGAAGTGGAAGGCGGCGTGCGATTGGAGATAAGGGTCCTTCATCCCCTCTAGTCTCCCAGCCAGATACTTCACCGAGTTCACCAGTCGCATCCCTGCGTCGTGGTTGAACAGGCGAAGCGCGCGCCATACCTCGCTCTTCGGAAACACTCCTAGGATGTTCGCGGGGAGAGACTGGGCGCGGACGTCTAAGGTCGCCGCAGGGTCTGAGTCTTCGCCTGGGTCGAGGTTCCGTCCGACGTGTACGAGCCCTCGACCGGAGCGATCCCCGCCAGGGAAGCAGTCGATCCAGCCGACGAGATAATCTGCGCCCTCCTTCTCAGCTTCAAAGACCTCCATCATCTCTCTCAGGTCATGAGTGGAGACACCGCGGACTTCCATCAAGCCGGAGTGAACGCGCTTCGTCTCCATCACGACCCGGGAGAAGATCCCGAGCATTCCGAGGCCTCCTATAGCGGCGTGGAAGAGCTCAGAGTTTGACTCCCGGCTGGCCGTCCGCACCTCTCCAGATGGCAGCACCAAGTCGAACTCTTGGATGTGATCCCCGAAGGTCCCGACGCGATAGTTGTTCTTCCCGTGGATATTCATGGCCGCTGCGCCAGCCAACGTCGGGAACATGGTCCCGGAGACCACATAGGGCCACCAGCCGTGCGGGAGGATGTGCTGCCATGCGCCGCGCACGCTCAAACCAGCCTCAGCCTCGAGCACGCCCTGCGCGGGATCAAAAGAGAGCACCTGCTTCATCTGCGTGAGATCTAGTACCCAACCGTCTCGCTGAGTCGAAGCGTCACCGTATGAGCAGCCCGTGCCTCTAGGCGCAACCCGGACCCCTGCTGCGCGCGCCGCAGCCAGCGCGGCCTGCAGCTCTTCAGTTGAGCGGGGTCTTATGACGCGCGCGGCACCGCCGCTCGACATCCCCCACGCCTCGACGTACTCCCAGTCTCTCCTGGGCTGCGCGCTCGCCGCGAGGCTCATCAGAAGTTCAGCCGCTTGAAGATGACAGACGGGATGCAGCGCAGGACGAGCGCGACCAAGCCCCAGCGCATCGGGACGTATCGCTCATTCACACGGCAGCGCGCCGCTCGCAGGATGCGCTTCGCCGCGGTCTCCGCAGAGATCACCCAGAACATCCCTTCGACGTCCTCTGTCATCGGAGTAGCGACGTAGCCTGGCTTGATCGTGCAGACGTGCGCTCCGTAGTCCGAGAGGCGATTTCGCAGCGCCTCTAGGTAGTGATCCATCGCCGCCTTGGTGGTCCCGTACATCGGGTTGCCTTTGCGTCCGCGCGCGCCAGCGATCGAAGAGATCCCCACGATCGTGCCGCCGCGCTGTGAACGGAACAGGTTGGCCGTCGGGTTACACCACGCGACACAGCCAGAGACGTTCACCTCGAGCATCGAGAGGTCGAGCTCGGTGTTGTACTCATCCCTCCCCACAGAGGGCATGATCCCTGCGGCGTAGATCATGAGGTCCAGACCGCCCAAGTCCTTGACGACCTCTTCAAAGAGCGCCTCCACAGCCCCTGTGTCACAGACGTCATGGACGTAAACAGACACCTGCCCGGCGCCCTCCTCGGCCTCTGCGCGCAGCGCCTCGAGCTCCTCGGCGCGCCTCGCGAGGGCCGCGACATGGGCGCCCTCCCGGGCGAGCTGGCGCACGAGGGCGGCGCCGATGCCCGAGCTCGCGCCCACGACGACGGTTCGGAGGGGACTTGTGTTGGATCGACTCATAGTTTCCTCGCTTTCATCATCGGCTGCGAGGCCAGCCTCTCAACACGCGCACTGCTCGCGATGTTCGGCTCACTCGCTCTTTTCCCACGATTTGGTGCCTTGGGAAGGCTCAAAGACTAGGTGTTTTATCAGCCTACAGAGAGCCGTAACCTCCTCTGTGAAGGACAACACACAATGAAGCTCTCCCTACATACGCCCGCCCTGCTGCCCCTGCTCCTCCTCACTGCCTGCTCAGACCCGACCTCAGCCCCCCCGGCTGAGGAGGTCCTCTTGATTCGCGAGCGTGCCGCCGCGTGGTTCGGTGAGGACCGCTACGAGGAGGCACGCCGAGAGCTCGCGCCCCTCGTCGCTAGCGATGACGCGCTCGCTGAGGACCTCCTGAGGGCAGCGCAGGTGGAGTTCGCCGCCAACCAGGCTACAGCGGCGGGAGTCTTCCTCGACCGAGCAGCTCCTGAGGCAGCCGATGCCCCGACTCTCCACTTCCTCCGCGGGCAGCTGCACCGAGAGGCTGGCGAGATTGAGGCAGCGATCACCTCCTTAGAGAGAGCTCACGAACTCGCGCCAGGCTGCCTCGCAACGCGCCTCGCGCTCGGCGCGGCCTTGGACGACCTCGACAGGAGCGAGGAGGCCGAGGCCTGCTACCAAGCCGTCGTAGATGCCGGTATCGAGAACGCCGGCAGCTGGTATGTCTCCGCTGTCTACCGACTCGGCCGCCTCCTCATCGAGGATGGACGCGTAGACGAAGGTCAGCGCTACACGGCGATGCGCCAGACCCTAGAGGCGGAAGGGATCCCTGTACCTGTCGAGAGCATCCTACGTCTCGGGAACTTCGGCCGCATGCTCCCGCCACCTCCCACAGGAGTGGCTGCGCCTGCGGGATCCGCCGAGCTGAGCTGGGCTGCCCGTGAGCTGCCCTTCGCAGAGACCGCGCCCATCGCGAACATCTGGGCCAGAGACCTTGACGGGGACGCGCGCCCCGACCTCTTAGGTCAGACCGCCGAGGCCCTCATCGCATGGAGAAACGACCCGAGCCAAGGATGGCAGGAGTCCGTCACCTTTGAGGGAGCAGCTGATGTCGTCGTCACCTTCGACGCAGACAATGACGAGGACCTCGACCTCTTCGTCGCTGAGGGCGAAGCGGGACGCTTCATCATCCAAAGTGATGAGGGCTGGGCCGAAGCTGCAGAGCTTCGCCTCGCTTTGCCCGGCAAGGTCCACGCTGCCACCGCCGTGGATTTTGACCATGACGGCGACTTGGACATCCTCTGCGTTGGCGACTTTGGCGCACGCCTATATAGAAATGACGGCGCGGACGAGCCCGAAAGCGGGGGCTCCTTCCAGGACGCCTCAGAGGCCGCCTCACTCCCCACAGCAGGCTCTTGGCGCTGGTGCACCATTGAAGACTTCGACTCAGATCAAGACGTAGACCTCCTCCTAGGCGGCCCTGGAGAGCTCTTGCTCGCCTCGAGCCTACGCGCCGGTCGTTTTGAAGATCAGACAGCGCGTCTCCCTGAGGGCACCACACTCTCCGCGCCCCCCATCGTGGCCGACTTCAACGCTGACGGCCGACCAGACCTTTGGGCCCGCGACGCAGACTTGCGCTACGTGCAGCGACCGGACAACACCTTCTCCACGCTTGAGGCCGTACGCCCGAGACCTGGTTCGAGAGCCGTCGACCTGGACCTCGACGGCACCCTCGACCTGGTCTCTCCCACGGAGCTCCGCCTCCGCGCCGCCGTAGAGGGTGAGACCAGCGTCGCGCTCGCGGCCCCCTTCTCTCCTGACGCTCGCGCAGTCTGGGCGGACTTCGACGAGGATCGAGACGTTGACGCGGTCTTGCTCAAAGGCGGTGCGCTGAGCCTAGTCGAGAACACCGGAGCGAGCGGACTCGCCTTCCGCCTCTCCCCTCGTGGGCTCAGAGACAACCGCCGGGCAGTCGGCGCCATCATCGAAGTGCGCGCGCACGGCGTATACCGCCGGATCTTCTGGCATGGCATGCCTCAACTCATCGGCATCGGTGACGGTGAGAAGATCGACGTGCTGCGTCTGCGCTGGCCTAACGGGGTCGTGCAGACACACATCGACCTAGACCTCTCTGATGAGTCCATCATCGACGATCCGGACGTAGCCTTCGGTGAGTACACCCAAAAGACAGGGCTCATTGGCTCCTGCCCCTTCCTCTACACCTGGAACGGCGAGACCTTCGAGTTCATCTCTGACGTACTCGGGATCACGCCCCTCGGCCTCCCGATGGCGCCCGGCATGCTCGTCCCCCCGGACCACGACGAGTTCGTCTATGTCTCCGCTGAGCAGCTCAAGGAGAAAGATGGAGAGCTCGTCTTGCAGTTCACTGAGGAGCTCCGAGAGGTCACCTACCTCGACCGCGCGACGCTGATCGCCGTCGACCACCCCGAAGACACCGAAGTCCACCCCAACGAGCGCTTCACCTTCCCGCCCTTCCCCGAGCACCACACGCACACCGTACGGGATCCGCTCGCTCCTCTGCGCGCGGTCGGCTCGGACGGCCGTGACTGGGCGAAGGAGCTCAGCGAGATTGACCTTGTCCACGCCACCCCCATGCAGCGAGAGAAGCACCAGTTCCGCGGGATGTCCAAGCCCTGGTTCCTAGACCTAGAGTTCGACCCCGAGGCCGTAGCTGATGCGAAGAAGCTGCGCCTCTTCCTCACAGGCTGGCTCAACTGGTCCAACGCTTCCGCGAACATGGCGGCGGCCTATCACCCTCGCGTTCAGTTCCTACCGCCTCTCGTGCAGGTCCCTGACGGCCAAGGTGGATGGCGTGACACAGGCCCGCCGGTTGGCTTCCCCGCAGGTAAGTCGAAGACGATGGTGCTCGATCTTTCCGAGATCATGGTCCGAGAGGATCCGCGTATCAGGCTCTTTTGTACCTTGCAGCTCTACTGGGATCGGATCACCCTCGCCACAGACGGCGATGATGCGCCCATGATCCAGACCGAGCTCGAGCCCGCCTCAGCCCACCTCTGGGAGCGCGGCTTCAGCGCTCCGCTAAACGAGGAGGGCGGCAGCACCCCCGAAGAGTTCACCTGGGACTGCCTCGCCCTCTTCGGTCGCTGGGACCAGCACCCGGGCATGTACACCCGCTTCGGTGACTGCCTCGAGCTCCTAGGGGAGATCGACGACCGCATGGTCATTA
>Ga0066378_10000514_pt1 | contig 16397 bp, 11 predicted proteins | sample Knorr_S23_td_DCM_FD_70947 | JGI IMG/M metagenome (GOLD analysis project Ga0066378, IMG submission 70947) | Marine microbial communities from Southern Atlantic Ocean transect - Knorr_S23_td_DCM_ad_71m_LV_A | ecosystem: Environmental > Aquatic > Marine > Oceanic | place: Southern Atlantic ocean...
CTTACCCGGTGTAGCTGAAACATAAATAGTTTGAGATCTCATACCATTCCACTCATTAAAATTTAGGGGTCTATTATCCTTGCATGATGGCAACCTAAAACCATATTCAGATAAGTTTTCTTTTCGGCTCAGGTCCCCCTTATACATTGCACCCAACTGAGGGATTGTTACGTGACTCTCATCAATGAAAACAATTGCATCTTTTGGCATAAACTCAAATAATGTAGGTGGTGGATTACCCTCTCGTCTTCCTGATAAGTACCTCGAGTAATTTTCTATGCCTGCGCATGTTCCGGTAGTACCTATCATTTCGAGATCAAATATTGTTCTTTGTTCTAATCTTTGGGCCTCAAGCAACTTATTCTCTTTATTGAAGAAATCTAGGCGTGACTTTAGGTCATTTTTTATTTGCAGCATTGCTGTCTCGAGAGTTGGCTTTGGGGTTATATAATGAGAGTTTGCAAATATTGTTATTGAATTAATATTGTCAAAAATTTCACCAGTAAGAGGGTCAAATTCTTCAATTGACTCAACGTCATTACCAAAGAAAGATATTCTCCAAGCTTTATCGTCATAATGGGCCGGAAATATTTCAAGCGTATCTCCCCTGACCCTAAATGTGCCGCGATAAAAATTTAGATCATTTCGTTTGTATTGGAGCTCAACTAATCTCGTAATAATCATCCGCAGGTCAATATTCATATTAACTTCAATTTTCTCTGTCATATCAGCATATACATCCAAAGGCCCAATCCCATAAATGCATGACACTGATGCAACGATAATAAGATCCTTCTTTTCAATAAGTGATCTTGTTGCTGAGTGCCGCATTTTATCGATCTGCTCGTTTATTGAGGCGTCTTTTTCAATGTATGTGTCTGTCCTTGCAACATATGCTTCTGGTTGATAATAATCATAATATGATACAAAATATTCGACAGCATTTTGGGGGAAGAAAGATTTAAATTCACCGTATAATTGAGCTGCAAGTGTTTTATTTGGTGCCAATATAATGGCAGGGCGTTGAACTTCTTCAATTATCTTTGCCATGGTATATGTTTTACCAGAGCCAGTTACACCAAGTAGTACTTGATCTTTTACTCCATTATTTAATCCCTCTGTAAGTAATTTTATCGCATTTGGCTGATCGCCTGAGGGCATAAACTTGGATTGTATTTGAAATTTATTTTGGACCAAATCTAGAGACATTTTTAGCTGTCATTTTGTTATTATATTTTATGTATAATTATTATGTTTACATTTAAATTTCAATATTTATAAACTATATTTTTTGTAACAAATAAATTATATTTGTGTTAGATAAATGACAGGGATCGAATATCTTCGGAGGAATTGTAATGATTATCGTGATGGGTGAGTTTAGATTAAACCCTGAAAGCATTAAAATTTTACGCAATGAAATAGCTGAGGTTATTAAAAAAAGTAATGAAGAGAATGGTTGTATCTCATATAAATTCTCAGAGGCTTTAAACGATCCTGGATTAATTCGTGTCTCAGAGAAATGGAAATCAATGGCAGATCTTGAAGCACACTTCGAAACGGATCATATGAAAAGGTGGCGCGAAGCTGTGAACAATAACGGAGGCGCGACAGATCGGAATGTATCCGCATATGGTGTTATATTAGAGAGGGAACTATAACATGGCGAGTAATGAATTTTTATCTAAGCAGGTCCAAGCTATAAAGCCCTCTCCAACGATTGCAGTTACTCAAAAAGCACGGGAGCTCAAGGCACAAGGCAGAGATGTTATTGGGCTTGGTGCGGGTGAACCTGATTTTGATACTCCAGATAATATCAAAGAAGCTGCAATTGATGCCATAAACAGAGGGGAAACTAAATATACTGCAGTCGATGGGATACCAGAATTGAAAAGGGCTATAGTTAATAAATTTAAAAAAGAGAACAATATTGACTACACTACGGATCAGGTATTTGTTGCACCAGGTGGCAAGGCGATAATTTATAACGCGTTCATGGCTACCATAAATGATGGCGATGAGGTTGTGATACCTGCTCCATATTGGGTGTCATATCCGGATATAACCCAAATGGCAGGGGGAAAGCCGATAATAATTCAAGGAAATCCGGAAAATAATTACAAAATAAGTGCCGATCAATTGGATAAGGCTATCACTAACAAAACAAAATGGTTTATATTTAATTCGCCTTCAAATCCAAGTGGAGCTGCATACTCAAAATCAGAATTAAAAGCTCTGACAGATGTTTTGCTTAAGTATAACCATGTTTGGTTACTAACTGATGATATTTATGAGCATATCTTATATGACAACTTTAAATACTATACACCAGTTCAAATTGAACCAAAATTATTCGATAGAACATTGACCTTAAACGGCGTATCCAAAGCTTACTCAATGACTGGATGGCGCATTGGTTATTGTGGGGCGCCTGAAAAATTAATTAAGTCAATGAGGACAATCCAGTCGCAATCTACCACAAATCCAACATCAATTAGTCAGTGGGCTTCTGTTGAAGCACTGGAGGGAAATCAGGATTTCATTGAACAGTGGGTTAAAGAATTTAAAGAGCGACGTGACCTTGTTGTTGACCTCTTAAATAAAGCCGAAGGAATTCAGTGTGGGGTCCCAGAAGGTGCATTTTATGTATATCCAAATTGTTCAGGTTGCATAGGAAAGCAAACCGCAAGCGGTTTTGTTATTGAAACTGATGAAGATTTTGTAACCGAGTTGCTCAATGCTGAGGGAGTAGCGGTAGTTCATGGTGAAGCATTCGGCACAAGTCCTTGTTTTAGGATTTCTTATGCGACATCTATCGAGCAGTTAGAGGAAGCTTGTACAAGAATTATTAGATTTTGTGCCGGACTTTCATAAAAAAAACTGGACGCTAGGGCAGAGTCCAGTTTTTTTGTGATGTGCAAGCGTATATGTTAATTGGGAGGTTTCATATACAATATGAACAATTTAACGCAATTGTCTATGCAAATCTATACATAATAATGCAAAATAGATATGCATTTTTTGCAATACTAAAATGCCCACTCTTTCCCTTTTTCAATAATAAATTCCCTGAAAACTGCGATTCTTTTTGAATTCCTTCTTTCTTCAGCATAGGTTAGATAGGTATCAATTTCTGGGAGTTTTGCATTGAAAGCTATTCTGACTAAATTATCATCCTGACCAACAAGATAATCCGGAAGCATTGCAATCCCAATACTGTTGGAGACCGCCATGTGTAATCCTTTTATATTACCTATTTTTAAAATTGGTTTTATCTTATACTCTTTAGTTATATTCTCTAGCCAATTTATCTCTTTCAGATAATCGGGTGCTCTCCCATATGTGACAATTTTATGGTTCGTAAGGTCACTTATCTTACTTGGGGTACCATACTCATCAAGATACTTTGGCGATGCGTATAAATGAAAATGAACAGTAAATAGTTTGCGTTGAATCAGATCTAATTGTTGTGGCTTATGAAACCTGATTGCGATATCGGCTTCCCTCATCCCAACATCAAGCTCTGCATCAGTTAACCTTAGCTCTAGATTAATTTCAGGAAATTTTGAAGTAAAATCTTTAAGGCGAGGCGTAAGCCAATTAGTGCCTAGACCAACTGTTGTGGTAACAGATAGATCTCCCGATGGCCTTTCTTTGCTATCTATTAACTCAAATTCAGCTTCCTTAATTATATCAACAATATTTCTTGTCCGCTTATAGAGTAGTTCGCCCTGCTCGGTAAGTATAAGTCCTCGAGGGTGCCTGTGAAATAGCGGCATACCAACCTCATATTCGAGATTAGAAACCTGCCTACTAATAGCAGATTGACTTGTGTTAATTTCCTCACTTGCATGAGAAAAGCTACCAGCATCTGCAACAATATGAAAAATTCTTAACCTATCCCAGTCCATTGGTATTCTTGTTTGCTAAAAAATTTTCAGCGTCCAGGGCGGCCATGCAGCCCATTCCTGCGGCAGTAACAGCTTGACGATATTTTTCATCGGTCACATCACCAGCAGCAAAGACACCAGATATTGAGGTTTTTGTAGACCCAGGAGTGGTGAGAATGTATCCATTTTTGGTTTCTAAATCTTTTGTGAATAGTTCAGTTGCAGGTTTGTGACCAATTGCAATAAAAACACCGTCTGTTTCGAAGTGTCCTGTTTTATTTGATTTTGTGTTTCGTATATTTATGCCAGTCACAGAATTTGGATTTTTAGTACCCGTAATCTCATCTACAACACTATCCCAGATTACATTTATTTTCTTATTCTTGAATAATCTGTCTTCGAGTATCTTTTCGCATCGTAATTCATCTCGTCTATGTATGAGGGTTACTTTGCTTGCAAAATTTGTTAAAAATAACGCCTCTTCAACAGCTGTATTGCCGCCCCCAACGACAACTACAGTCTTATCTTTATAAAAGAACCCGTCACAGGTTGCGCAGGCTGAAACTCCAAAACCCTTGAATTTTTCCTCGGTTTCCAAACCAAGCCATTTTGCTTGGGCTCCAGTACATATAATAAGACTTTCGGCAATATACTCAGTGCCGGAGTCACCATTCATTTGGAATGGGTATTTAGATAGATTGCATAGATTGATGTGGTCATTTATCACTTCTACACCTGTGTTCTTGGCCTGCAGTCTCATCTGATCCATGAGCCAAGGGCCCTGTATAATATCTGCAAAACCTGGGTAGTTTTCCACGTCGGTAGTTATTGTAAGTTGACCGCCGGGTTGGATACCTTCAATTAGAATTGGTTCTAGCATTGCGCGCGCAGCATAAATTGCAGCAGTGTATCCAGCTGGACCTGAACCAATTATTATTACTTTAGATTTTTTTTCAGCCATATATTTATAATTTATCCATTGGATACTGCGGTTAATTTATGCATACTTAATTTTGATAATTTCATAGCTTTTACCGCCACCTGGCGTCGCAACTTCGACACTATCACCGATAGTTTTTCCGATTAATGCCCTTGCAATTGGTGAGCTAATCGAAATTAAACCCTCGGAGATGTTAGACTCAAACTCACCAACAATTTGATACTTAGCTTCTTTTTCTGTATCCTCATCTATTACGGTCACCATTGCACCAAATTTAACAATATTACCTGATAATTTTGATATATCAATGACATCTGCTCTTGATAATTTATCCTCCAGATCACTAATCTTTGCCTCATTCATTGCCTGTTGTTCTTTTGCTGCATGATACTCAGCATTTTCTGACAAATCACCATGCTTTCGCGCTTCAGCAATCGCTGCAATAATTTGAGGTCTTTCAGTCGTCTTCAAGCGCTTTATTTCAGCTTGGAGATTTTCATAACCATTGATTGTCATTGGTATTTTATCCATCATTTATCCTGTATGAATTCGTTCCTATTATAGTGTAAGGCTACATTACTAAATAATTATTAAAAATACTCCTGCAAGGATTTAATTTTCCCTAATCCATTTATATATCTTTCGATAGCTATGACCGCCGCTAATGCGCCAGATAATGTTGTGTAGTAGGGGATCCTATTTCTTAGGGCTGCTTGCCTGAGTGATTTGCTATCTGATAATGCTTTGCTTCCTTCTGTTGTATTAATAACCAAGTTTATATTGTTATTGTTCATGGAGTCAACAACGTGTGGCCTTCCCTCTAAGACTTTATTAACTCTTTCCACACTTATTCCATTTTCAATCAGGAAGCGCTGAGTTCCACCAGTGGCAAGGATCTTAAAGCCCAGATTTTCTAATACCCGCACAGATTCAATGATATGAGATTTATCTTTATCCTTGACTGAAACAAAAACATTTCCCTGCTTTGGAAGGGGGACATTGGTTCCCAATTGGCTCTTCGCAAAAGCAATTCCAAAGTCATCTCCAATTCCCATAACTTCTCCTGTTGATTTCATCTCAGGACCCAACAAAACATCAATCCCATCGAATTTGGTGAAGGGAAAAACGGCTTCTTTAACTGCGATGTGTCTCCTAGTTGAGATTTTCTTTGGTGGTTTAAAACCTCTACCTGTTATAATCTCCGTAGCTATTTTCGCGACAGGGTAACCTGTAACCTTTGCAACAAATGGGATGGTTCTGCTTGCGCGTGGATTTACCTCAATTATGTAAATTTCATCATCTTTGATTGCAAATTGTATGTTTATACAACCTACAATATTGAGTGACTCACTTATTGCGTTTGTTTGTCTTTCAAGTTTGTTGATAATATTAGACTTTAGTGAGTAAGGGGGGATGGAGCATGCGCTATCTCCTGAATGAACGCCAGCCTCTTCGATATGCTGCATTATTCCACAAATATGAACCTTCTTTCCATCAGAAATTGCGTCAACATCTACCTCAACTGCATCCGAAAGGTATCGATCTAAAAGCAATGGATTATCTTTTAGAAGAGTATCAATTTGCCTCTCTCTGTTTTGGGGATATTTTGATTTTATGCTCTCTGGGATCAGTTCCGGTAAAGTGCTTTCAATATAGTCATCATAGTCATTTTCATCCCTTAGTATTACCATCGCTCTGCCACCTAAGACATAAGATGGTCTCAGGATAATTGGTAAACCAATATCTAAAATTGATTTACGAGCTTCACTTATGGAGTAGGCAATTTTATTTTCCGGCTGTTTTAACTTTAAGTCTCTAATTAATTTTTGAAATCTGTCTCGATCTTCTGCGAGGTCAATAGCATCAGGTGAAGTCCCAAGGATATTTATACCTCTTTTTGATAGTTCCTCGGATAATTTTAGCGGCGTTTGCCCCCCAAATTGTACAATTACCCCAATTAATTTACCAGTTTCCTGCTCTAATTTTATAATTTCAAACACATCTTCCGTCGTCAGAGGTTCAAAATATAGCCTATCAGATGTATCATAATCTGTGGAGACAGTCTCTGGATTACAATTTATCATTATTGTTTCAATACCGATCTCTTTAAGTGCGAAGCATGCGTGGCAGCAGCAATAATCAAATTCAATTCCCTGACCAATTCTATTTGGCCCGCCACCAATGATAATTATTTTTTCATTATCACTCGGATTTGCCTCACAATCCATGTCCTGATTATCGAAATGGCTGTAAGTAGAGTACATATAGGCAGTTAATGTTTGGAATTCAGCTGAACAAGTATCAATATGTTTGAAGACTGGCTTTATGCTTAAATCTTCCCTTATTTGTCTTACATAGTGCTCTTCTTCTCCTATCAAATTAGCAAGTCGCGCATCAGAGAAGCCATACGATTTTAAAAGGCGAAAATTTTCCTGATCTTTTGGTAACCCATAAAGTTGTATCTTATTTTCAATATCAATAATTTCTTGCAGTTTATCAATAAACCACGGATCAATTTTACATGACTGATGGATTTGTTCGTGAGATATACCAAGCCTCAATGCTTGTGCAACTTTTAATATACGATTTGGTGTTGGCTCACCTAATTCAGCACGTACAATATTTTTTTTTGCATCTTTACCAATATCTGAAAACTCGATTGGGTCCAAACCAGTTAAACCAATTTCTAGGGATCTAAGTGCCTTTTGAAGGCTCTCGGCAAAAGTTCTACCAAATGCCATTGCTTCGCCAACGGATTTCATCGAGGTTGTTAATAACGGCTCAGCATCTGGAAATTTTTCAAATGCAAATCTCGGTATTTTTGTAACAATGTAATCAATTGTAGGTTCAAAAGAAGCAGGTGTTTGGCCTCCTGTTATATCATTTGAAAGTTCGTCAAGAGTGTATCCTAGGGCTAATTTAGCAGCTACCTTAGCAATTGGAAATCCCGTGGCTTTTGAAGCTAATGCCGATGATCTTGAAACTCTTGGGTTCATCTCAATTACAACCATTTCTCCATTCTCGGGATTCACTGCAAATTGTACGTTTGAACCACCAGTTTCTACTCCAATTTTGCGGAGAATTGCGATTGAGGCATTTCTCATAATTTGATACTCTTTATCAGTTAGAGTTAACGCTGGAGCGACGGTAATTGAGTCACCTGTGTGAATACCCATTGGATCAACATTTTCTATAGAGCATATGATTATGCAATTATCATTTTTATCTCTTACAACCTCCATTTCATATTCTTTCCAACCCAAAACAGACTCCTCAATTAAAACCTCTGAAGTTGGTGAAGCATCGATACCATTCTCAACTATTTTAATAAACTCCTCACGTGTGTAGGCGATGCCACCACCAGTTCCCCCAAGGGTGAAAGAGGGACGAATTATTACCGGAAGACCAAGTTCAACTAAAGCATCGAGTCCTTGTGATAGATTATGAGCTAGAAGTGATTTTGGTGTTTTCAATCCAATCTCCCCCATTGCTTCTCTAAAAAGCTCTCTATCTTCCGCCATGTCGATAGCTTCAGATGATGCCCCAATCATTTCGACATTATGCTTGTCAAGTACCCCTAATTTTTTCAGAGAAAGCGTCGTGTTTAGAGCTGTCTGCCCACCCATTGTTGGCAGAATTGCATCAGGCTTTTCTTTTTCTATAATTTTTTCTAAAAGCTCAGGTGTTATTGGTTCGATGTATGTAGCGTCTGCTAATTCTGGATCGGTCATTATTGTGGCTGGATTCGAATTAATTAAAATAACACGGAAACCCTCCTCTTTGATTGCTTTTAATGCTTGTGTTCCAGAATAATCAAATTCACAAGCTTGCCCTATGACAATTGGTCCAGCGCCAACAACGAGTATAGACTCTATATCACTTCTTCTTGGCACCGTACTTCCTTTTATTTACTGATTGAATTGTTTTAATAAATTTCTCGAAAATGGAATAACAATCCTGTGGACCAGGTGATGCCTCTGGATGAAATTGAACTGAAAAAATTGGTTTATCTTTAACTTCAAAGCCACAATTAGATTGATCAAATAGTGATCGATGTGTTTCCTGAACATTACTCGGTAGGGAATCCATATCTACTGTAAAACCATGATTCATTGATGTTATCTGAACTTTTTTATTACTCAAATCTTGAACAGGATGATTTGCCCCATGATGTCCAAAAGACATTTTTTTTGTTTCACCCCCCAAAGCAAGAGCTAATATCTGATGGCCTAAGCATATGCCAAATATAGGTATATTTTTGTCAATTATACCTCTAATTAATTCAAGGCTATATGTGGATGTTGCCTCCGGATCTCCGGGGCCATTGGATAGGAGAACTCCATCTGGATCATATTTCATGATGCTATCTATTTCTGTTTTTGCGGGAAATATTTTGGTTTCACAATCGTATGTATTGAGCATTCTAATTATATTTGTTTTTATGCCATAATCAATTAGAGCGATCTTTATTTTTGTATGATTATTTTTTCTATATCCTCTATCCCACTCCCATGCTTTCGAATTTAAATTATAAATACTGCTTGTGGAGGCTTCGGAAGCAAGATCTAAACCTTCCATTTTTTTCACATTTTCTAGTATTTTGAGTAATTTAGGTATATCAAATATTCCATCGTGCCGATGTTCTATAAGACAACTCATCATTCCTTCATCTCTAATAAGTTTTGTTACATATCTTGTGTCAATACCAGAAATACCTGTGATTTTTCTATCCCTCATCCACTCCGAAAGAGTGCTTTCAGATCTATAATTCGATGGTTTTTCATTGTATGAATGCGTTATGATCCCCGATATGTGTATTTCTTGATCTGGATTCGCGGTTTCATTATCTTCGTTATTTGCTCCAACGTTACCAATATGTGGAAATGTGAAATTAACTATTTGATGAGCGTAGGATGGATCTGACATAATTTCTTGATAGCCCGTGATTGATGTATTGAAACAAACCTCACCAGAAGTTATTCCTGTGCTTCCAATTCCAAAACCATATTTAATTAAACCATTAGAAAAAAGTAGAACGGCAGTTTTTTTTATTGGTTGCCATCCAGCTGTTTTGTTAGCAGCATTAGCACTTGCTATTTTTGACTCACGCATAATATGTTAGTTTTATGAATATTCGTATAATGTATACATCATTTATTTGTATTATTCTCAAAATTCATTCAATATTTATCACTTTTCCAAGGTAAATTTTATTCATAAATAAAAAAAAATGAATATAATGGAAAATGTTATAAAATCAGCAAATTCCGAAGAGATAAAATTATGATAAAAGATACTATTAATTCAGAGCTAAAAATTTCTATGCTCAGCTCAAACAAGGATAAAACATCAACCTTACGCCTTATACTTGCGGCAATAAAAGATCGAGAAATAGCAGCAAGAGAAAAGAAACAGGATATTGATGATGCGATTGTTATGGACGTATTGTCTAAGATGGTTAAGCAACGTTTAGAGTCAGCAGATATATACAAAAAAAATAATAGATTGGAATTAGCTGCCAAAGAAGAGCTTGAGATCGAGGTTATAAAAGAATTCTTGCCAAAACAACTAACCGAGCAGGAAATAAAGGAAATTATTCTTAAACTCATTGAGGAAACAAACTCATCTTCGATCCGGGATATGGGCAATATTATGGGCACACTAAAATCTAAATACGCTGGACAATTGGACTTTGCTCTCGCAGGAAAATTATTGAAAGAGCATTTATCGAGTTAGTTGATTAGGCTGTAAATTTATGAACACACAGAAAACATCTAATAATGTAACCGAAGAGATTAAGTCAAAAATTTCTCTGTCTGATATTATTCAGAAGTATGTCACGTGGGATAATAAAAAATCAAATCCAACTCGCGGAAGCTATTGGGCGTGTTGCCCTTTTCATAATGAGAAGACCGCATCATTTACTGTAGATAATCACAAAAATACCTATCATTGTTTTGGATGTAATGCTCATGGTGATGCATTTAAATTTCTAATGGATATAGAAAATATAGATTTTCCAGAAGCATTGAGGAGGCTAGCTGATATATCAGGCGTCAATCTTCCAGAAAAAATTAATTTTGATCCGGTAGAGAAACAAAAAAGAGAAATTATTCAACGCATAAATGAAGATGCAAAGAAGTTTTTTATTAATGAATTGATTAAGTCAGAAAACGCGACTGTATTTGATTACCTAATGAAAAGAGGCCTGACAAAGGATAATATAGAGCAGTTTGAGATTGGTATAACCGCAAAGCGAGGGGAATTAGTTCGTCATTTGAGCTCTATTGGATATAATGAGAAACAAATATTTGATGCTGGGCTGTCCGCACAAAATGACGATGGCGAATATTATGAGCGATTTATTAATAGGATCACTTTCCCAATTAATGATAAAAATGGCAGAACAGTTGCATTTGGTGGTCGAGACTTAACAAATAAAGCACCAGCTAAGTATCTAAACTCACCTGAAACTATCCTATTCCAGAAAAAAAATATTGTTTATAACTATCACAACGCAAAGAAATTATTAGCAAATGAGTCCCAATTACTTGTCTGTGAAGGCTATTTCGACTGTATAACATTATCTATCAACGGGTTCCGTAAGTCTGTAGCAACAATGGGTACAAGTATGTCTGCGGTACAGATACAATTGCTTTGGCAACTCTCAAATCTTCCAATACTTTGTTATGATGGGGATACAGCGGGGGTTAACGCAGCAAATCGAATAATCGACATTATTTTTCCTATATTAAAACCTGGTTATTCTATGAAATTTATTTTTTTTCCAGATGGTATGGATCCTGATGATTTTTTAAAAAAACGTGGAAAAAATGAAATGGATAAACTTATTTCTAATGCAACTCCACTTATAGACATATTTTGGGCCCATTTCATTACTTCATCTAATTTTGGAACACCTGAAGATAGGGCAAATATTGAAAATCAGCTAAACAAAATGATGGATAGAATTGAGAATGCTGAAGTAAAAAAACAATACAAGCTTGAAATAAGAGACAGATTAACTGCATATTGGAGGTCGAAAAGTTTTGAGTCAAACCGTGTTTTTTTTAAAACCACTAAGAAAAAACCAAGTGCAAAATTACTACAAAAATATAGATCAAATTCTGGAGAGGATGGTATATCGTGGCAAAACTCAATATTCATTTTATCGTTAATCAGGTGTCCAGAATTAGTTGCTGAATTTATGGACGAGATTAGTCTAGTTGAATTATTGGATGACAGAGTAATTTTACTTAAAGAGAAAATATTTAAATTTGTAATAGAAAATAAAGTTAAAAACGAACAATCGATCTTATTAGTTAACCATTTAAAAGATTTAGGATATGCAGGGCTTATGGAAACGATCGAAAGAAACACAAATGAGAAAATACATATTAGTTTATTGGATGATGTAAACATTAAAGATGCCAAGGTGAAGTTTAGAAATGTATTAAATGAGCTGGAGAAAAATAGATTGGCTAATGATTTGGAAGCGGCAAAATTATCTTATTTTGAGAATGCGACGGATATAAATGAGAGTAAAATATATGAATTAAAAAAAGAGCTCGATAATTTAAAGAATCGTGAAAGTCAAGGCCATAAGCAGGAGGCGCATATTGAAAAGAAGTTTGACAAATGGTATGAGGAAAATAAATCTAGGCTAGAGAGAAAAAATTAAAAGCCATAAATTTAATCGCAAAAAAAATAATTAAAAATACCTAGTAATTAAGGGGTAAATTTATTATATAGAATTAAACAATCTTACTGAAAGAAACACAGTACAAGTAATAGAAAACCAGAATGACACCAAGACCAAAAAAAAATCAAGATAAACCTGAAGAGATAGTTGAAACCAAGAAAGATTCTCCGCTTATAGATACTTCTGACCGAACCGTAAAAAGCTGGATTAGACTCGGGAAAAAAAGGGGGTACATAACATACGACGAATTAAATGAGATTTTACCATCAGAAGAGGTTTCATCAGAGCAAATAGAAGATATTATGGCAATGTTTTCTGATATGGGGATAAACGTAATTGAGAACGAAGAAGCCGACGATCAATTAGGATCTGACTCAGAAGGACAGCTTCCCGCAAAAATCGAACAATCTGGATCATCAGGTGCCGATAGATCCGATGACCCTGTCAGAATGTACCTAAAAGAGATGGGCTCTGTTGAGCTTTTATCAAGGGATGGTGAAATTGCAATTGCAAAAAGAATAGAGGCAGGTAAGGAAGCAATGATGCGTGGTCTGTGCGAGAGCCCACTAACATTTCAAGCAATAATAATTTGGAGAGAGCAGTTAAATGATGGCGACGTACTTTTGAGAGATATCATTGACCTAGAAGCGACGTATTCTGGTCCTGATGCGCAAGAAATGCCGAAAATCGATATGATCGATGAAGTAGAAGAACCAGTCCAAAGTAATCAAGCGGATGGTGAGGATAGCGAAGATCTAGAAAAATCCATAGAAGAAGACCAAGATGACGAAGAAAATGAAAATAATCTTTCACTTGCGGCAATGGAGTTGGCATTAAAAGACCAAGTCTCGTCAAGATTTAATAAAATTGCAAAAGAATATGCAAGTCTAGAAAAATTAAAAAAATCAATTGAGAAAAAAAATGCTAATACAAAAAATTTTACTGCATCCGAAGAAAAAAAATATACAAAAATTCGTACAACACTCATTGATGAAGTCAATGCTCTATCGTTAAACGCAAACAGAATAGAAGCGCTCGTGCATCAGCTATATAATATCAACAAGAGGCTAATGTCCTTAGAAGGAAAGCTAATGAGGTTAGCAGAGAGTTATGGGGTTGACAGAAGCGAATTTATTAAACAGTACCACAATAATGAACTTGATCCGAACTGGGTTCGTCGGGTATCCAGACTAAGCGCAAAAGGTTGGAAAGACTTTACCTCATCTGAAAAGGCTGAGATAAAAAACATAAGAGAAGAAATTTCATCGTTGGCATCTGAGGCGGGTCTGGATGTTAACGAGTTCCGGAATATAGTGCATATGGTGCAAAAAGGAGAACGAGAGTCACATTCTGCAAAAAGAGAAATGGTAGAGGCGAACTTAAGGCTAGTTATCTCGATTGCAAAGAAATATACAAATCGAGGCCTACAATTTCTAGATCTAATACAGGAAGGAAATATAGGCTTGATGAAAGCTGTAGAAAAATTTGAGTATCGAAGAGGCTATAAATTTTCAACTTACGCTACATGGTGGATTAGACAGGCAATAACTAGGTCAATTGCAGACCAAGCAAGAACAATTAGAATACCTGTTCACATGATTGAGACGATAAATAAGATTGTAAGGACGTCACGACAAATACTCAATGAAATTGGGAGAGAACCAACTCCTGAAGAAATATCTGAAAAACTTGGTATGCCTCTCGATAAAGTCAGAAAAGTAATGAAGATAGCAAAAGAGCCAATTTCTCTTGAAACGCCGGTAGGTGATGAGGATGATAGTCACCTTGGCGATTTTATTGAAGACAAAAATGTTATTTTGCCCATTGATGCTGCTATCCACTCAAATTTAAGGGATACCACAACGAGAGTTCTTGCTACTTTAACACCAAGAGAAGAGAGGGTTCTAAGAATGAGGTTTGGTATTGGTATGAATACAGACCACACTCTTGAAGAGGTTGGTCAACAATTTTCTGTAACGAGAGAGAGAATCCGTCAAATCGAAGCAAAAGCGCTCAGAAAGCTGAAGCATCCATCAAGAAGCAGAAAGCTTCGAAGCTTTCTTGACAGCTAAAACCAGTCTCTTTAATATCCGAACACGTAGCTTCACCTATATTCACATATTTGTGGCTTTACATATCAATAATGTAGTACTATAAAAAAATTAGGGCGATTAGCTCAGTTGGTTAGAGCCCTCCGCTCATAACGGAGTGGTCCCAGGTTCGAGTCCTGGATCGCCCACCAGTTGAAACTTTTTACAGGGTATTGAACGATTGAAAAGAGTTATACTGATTTACTCCAACATATGAGTTACAACTTTGCTGTCAAATGTGAATCGTGAATAAGCGAAAAGAAATAAAAGGAGTTAAATAATGATTGAAAATTTTAATGGTATATTTTTCCTAGTGACACATATTCTTGTTCTGATAATGATAAGTTTTTATCTTATTCGTATCATATTTGCACCAAGTGGTATTGCTGAAGAGTTTGGTGTGGATAAATCAGGAATTTATATTACAAGAATATTGGGGACGTTTGTTGCGCCGTTGTTTATTATTGGCGTTTACATCATATTTAGAGACGGTGGACCGACTGGCTGTTGGATCTGGTATGTTACTTTAGCAACAACATCAATTCTTCAACTTAGTTATGAAAGTTCCTTTTATTTTAAGAAAATTGATACTGCTATTGGTGCAAAAAATAAGTTACTCGATGTGATCGTATCCGCTATTTTTACGATAATATCAGTTGTCCTCATTCTGGGTTTATCAGATAAAATATATTTATAGTATTTCCTATTTTTTTTCACAAATGAGATTGCATTAGTCTCTATTTCTGTGTTAAATAGAGTGATTATTAAAACATTACATCAGTATTGTAATGATGTGTAAGAAGTTAAAAAGGGGTATGAATAATGAAACCAGTGGATCCTACTAAGGGTTATGAGCTAGATACTAGCTTTATTCAAGAGCAGCACCATACAAATCCGAGAAGACTATACAGTCAAACTGGTGCAGATTGGCAATATCGTGTTGATCACGAAAGACTAAGAAGGCAGAGATTAGAGCGAATTAGAGCCGAAATGGAAGCGGATGATCTGGGAGCGCTTGTTGTGTTTCAAGGCGCTAATGTACGATATATAACAGGTTCCTACCAAGGAAATTGGAAATATAACATTAACATTAGGTATGCTGTGCTACCTCGTGGCGGCGATCCAGTCCTGTTTGAAACAGCTGGTTCGGATATGAGAAATGCTCACTTAGACCTACCTTGGTTGGGTGAAGAAAATATTAGACCCGCTATGACATGGCAGTGGGCTGAAGGTGCTGTTGGTGAAATGGCTGACAAAATGGTCGCAACCGTAAAGCAAGTTTTAGTTGATAACGGTGTTGACAAAGAAAAGATTGGTGTTGACCAGTTAGATATGCCTGCACTTCATGCAATGGAAAAAGCTGGCATTAAAATTGTAAATGGCTGGCCAGCAATGTCACGTGCAAGAGTTGTGAAAACAATAGACGAAATCGAGCATTTAAAGATGTCATCATCAATTGGTGATGCAGCAATGTGGCATGTTAAGCATGAGTGGTTAAAACCAGGTATAACAGAACGTCAAATCGAAGCAAAAGTACACGACTTTATGCTGTCACGTGGATGTGAAATTATTTATGACATCATTGTTGCGTCCGGTGGTAATACAAGCCCATACAGAAGATGGGCAACTGACAAACTGATTCAACAAGGCGATCTACTAATTGTTGATATTAATGCAGTTGGCCCCGGTGGTTACTTTATTGACTATGTTCGAACATTCAAATGTGGCTCGAAAATGAGTCAGCAAGAAATTGACCTTTATCGTGAAACATATGA
>Ga0066378_10000521_pt1 | contig 16182 bp, 14 predicted proteins | sample Knorr_S23_td_DCM_FD_70947 | JGI IMG/M metagenome (GOLD analysis project Ga0066378, IMG submission 70947) | Marine microbial communities from Southern Atlantic Ocean transect - Knorr_S23_td_DCM_ad_71m_LV_A | ecosystem: Environmental > Aquatic > Marine > Oceanic | place: Southern Atlantic ocean...
AAATTTTCTTCCAATTAAATTTAATGCAGAATATCAAAAAAATATAGAGTTTAATGATAATACCTTTAAATATGTTAGGTCGGGTAGAAGGGGAATTAATGAATTAGCATACTATTTAACTAATGGTAATTTATCATATCCAATGACAGTCTTTTTAGACGAAAACTATAAGTTAATTACCTTATTACCGGGGTATCATAAGCCTGATTTTTATAATTTAGTATTAACTTATATTGGTGAGGATCATTGGAAAGATACTAATTGGGATGATTTTTTAAAAAATAAATCAAAATAATGGTCATTAAACAAATTTATACAAAATGTCTTGCTCAGGCCTCATATTACATTGAGTCTAATAAAGAGTGTATCATAATAGATCCAATTAGAGACATTGATATTTATATTGATTTAATAAATCATAGGAAGGTAAAAATAAAATATATCTTAGAAACACATTTTCACGCTGACTTTATATCAGGGCATTTAGATCTATATAAAAAATACAAATGCCCTATAGTATATGGTCCAAATGCTAAACCTAATTATGAATTTATATCAAAAAAAGATGGGGAAGACATTTATTTTGGTGATTTAAAAATTAAGGTAATTCATACACCTGGTCATACATTAGAGTCTGTATGTTATTTATTGTTTGATATAAATAATATTGAAAATTCTATTTTTACTGGAGATACTTTATTTATAGGAGATGTAGGCATACCAGATGTTGCTCAACGCTATGATAATATGCCAAAAGAAGAACTAGCTAACAAACTTTACAATTCCTTAAATAAAATCATGAAACTTCCTGACGATGTTATTATTTATCCTGGTCATGGTAAAGGAACTCAATGTGGAAAAAATTTATCTTCTGAAACCAAATCCACGATTGGTAAACAAAAACTTTTAAATTATGCTTTAAAATTTAAGAATAAAGATGAATTTATAAATTCAATTTGCTCGAATATTCCAAAACCACCAAAATATTTTATTGAATCAGTCAGAAAAAATATCAACGGTTATGATAATTTAAATTTATTGTTAAAAAAATCATTGGTCCCTATAAGGATTGATGATTTCAAAAGCTTTATGAATGATGATAAGTATGTAATAATTGATACAAGAAATCCTAACGATTTTGCAAAAGGACATTTAAAAAACTCCATCAATATTGGACTTAATGGATCTTTCGCAATATCTGCTGGAAATTTAGTTGATGTAAAACAAAATATTTTAATAGTTTGTGATTTGGGTGACGAAGAAGAATCAATGAAACGCTTGATGAGAGTTGGTTTTGATAATATTATTGGTTATTTAAATGGATCATTTGTTAATTGGAAAAATCAGGGGAATGAGTATTTAGAAATAAATCAAATTGAAAGTAAAGATATAAATGAAAAATATAAAGAAATTATCTTAGACGTTAGAACAAAAAATGAATATGCTGAATCACACTGTCTTAATTCTGTAAATATGCCTTTATATCAAATAAACTCAGATTATAATAAGCTAGATATGAATACCAATTATTTTATTCATTGTCAATCAGGGTATAGATCTATGATTGCCTCTTCTCTTTTAAAAAATAAAGGTTTTAACGTTATTGAGATAAAGGATGGTTTTAATGGAATAAAAAAAACAAAAACACTAGAAATAATATAATTTGAGTTACTTAAAAATATTTCTTTTATTAATTTTTATTAATCAGAATAAGGACATTCATATTAATCCCTCTGATGCATACAATCAATTAAATAGTAATGATGATATTATTTTAATTGATGTAAGGACAGATGAGGAAATTAAAATATCAAAAATTAGTGGCTCCATTAATATTGATTTTGATTCAGAATCTTTTTACGATTCATTGTTGACACTCAATAAAAGTAAAAAATATTTTATTTATTGCAGATCTGGAAGAAGAAGTACTATTACTGTAAATTATATGAGAGAAAATGGATTCCATGAATCATATAATGTAGATGGAGGAATTAATTCTTGGAAAAATCAAAATCTTGATCTTAAACCAAAAAAAAAGGCCAATAATTAATGGCCTTCTTTTTCAAAAAATGATCTAAATTTTTTACATCATTCCACCCATTCCTCCTCCTGGTGGCATTGGTGGTGGAGCTGGAGCATCTTTTTCTGGTTCGTCAACAACTACACATTCAGTTGTTATAAGTAATCCTGCAATAGAAGCTGCATTTTCTAATGCAAGTCTAGCAACTTTAGTAGGATCAATTATACCAGCTTTAAACATCGACTCATATTTATCAACAGCTGCATTATATCCATAATCACCTTTTCCTTCTTTTATTTTTTGAATAACAACAGAGCCTTCTCCTCCTGAATTTTCAACAATTGTTCTAATTGGTGATTCAAGGGCTGTTTTAACAATCAAAACACCAGTGTTTTGATCTTCATTTTCTAAATTTAATGAATCAAGTGATTTTATAGCTCTTAAAAATGCTGTGCCACCACCAGCAACAATTCCTTCCTGAACTGCAGCTCTTGTGGCGTGTAAAGCATCATCAACTCTATCCTTTTTCTCTTTCATTTCAACTTCTGTTGCAGCACCAACATATAATATTGCAACACCACCAGATAGTTTTGCAAGTCTTTCTTGCAATTTCTCTTTATCATATTCAGATGTTGTATTCTCAATTTGTTTTTTAATTTGAGACACTCTAGCATTAATATCTGTCTTTTTACCTGCACCACTTACAACAGTTGTATTATCTTTATCTATATTAACTTTCTCAGCTGTACCAAGGTAGTCAATAGTTGCACTTTCTAATTTATATCCTCTTTCTTCAGATATTACAGTTCCACCTGTTAAAATAGCAATATCTTCTAACATAGCTTTTCTTCTATCGCCAAATCCAGGTGCTTTTACAGCTGCAACCTTAAGTGCACCTCTTATTTTATTAACGACAATTGTTGCTAATGCCTCACCCTCAATATCTTCAGCAATTATTAAGAGAGGTTTTCCACTTTGAGAAACAGACTCAAGAACTGGAAGAAGCTCCTTCATAGCTGATATTTTTTTATCATAAATAAGTATGTAGGGATTCTCAAGTTCAGCTTCCATTTTATCACTATTTGTGACAAAATATGGAGATAAATAACCTCTATCAAATTGCATTCCTTCTACAGTTTTTACTTCTGTTTCAGTTCCTTTAGCCTCTTCAACAGTTATTACTCCGTCTTTTCCAACTTTATCCATAGCATTTGCGATCATTTTACCAATTTCATGATCATTATTTGCTGAAACTGTAGCAACTTGTGATATTTCACTAGAATCTTTAATGTCTTTGGATTGAGATTTTAAATTTTCTACAACTGATGCAACTGCTTTGTCAATTCCTCTTTTTAAATCCATTGGATTTGCTCCTGCAGCAACATTTTTAATTCCTGTATTAAATATTGCTTGAGCAAGTACAGTAGCAGTAGTTGTACCATCACCAGCATCATCAGCTGTTTTTGATGCAACTTCTTTAACTAATTGAGCACCCATATTCTCTACAGCATCTTTCAGGTCAATTTCCTTTGCAACCGATACACCATCTTTAGTTACAGTTGGTGCACCAAATTTTTTATCAAGTATTACATTCCGACCTTTGGGTCCAAGGGTGACTTTTACTGCATTTGCAAGTATATCAACGCCCTTTCTTAAATTTTCTCTTGATTCAGTATTAAAATGTATTTCTTTAGCCATTATATTAAATTAATATGTTAAACAATTCCAAAAATATCTGACTCTTTCATAATAAGGTAGTCAGTTCCACCAATTGATAATTCAGTGCCTGAGTATTTACCATAGAGCACACTATCACCAACTTTTACGTTCATTTTATGTTCTGAAGTACCATTTCCTACAGCAACAATTGTACCTTTTTGTGGTTTTTCTTTTGCAGTATCTGGTATAATAATTCCAGATGCTGTTTTTTCCTCTGCAGCAGCAGGTTCAACAAGAACTCTGTCAGCGAGTGGTTTAAAATTTATTTTTGCCATTTTTTAAAAAAATTAAGTTATTAATAAAAATTCTTTTTTTATGTATACATGCATATGTCGTGCCAAGTTAAAGTAAATGTCAATTTGTCAACATAATTTAAAGTAATGAGTCAATTTCTTGATTTGTATCTTGGTTGTTTTGGTTCGGAAATGAAGGGATTACATTCTGTTCATTTGCTTTATCAATATTAGGGCTTGAGTTATCAAGAATGTTCGATGTATCACTTAGAAATACTTTTGATAACATAGTCAGTAAAACAATTGTTATTGCAAGTGTCCATGTGACTTTTTCGAGTAAGTCGTTTGTTTTTTGAACTCCCATAAATTGGTTTGAGCTACTCCCACCGAACTGAGCAGAAAGTCCGCCACCTTTAGAATTTTGTACAAGTACTACTAATATTAGTAGAATTGCAAAAAATATTAAAATACTAACAACTAACGAATACATATTATTTTTTTAAGTCGTTGATTTTTTTTGCAAAGTAACTCTTTTTTTTTGAATTAATTAAAATAAGTTTTTTATATATTTTTATAGCATCATCTATTTTATCCTGTTTGATATATATATCAGCTAAATTTTCAGTTACAAAGTCATCTTTTTTAAGTAATGGTTTAGATAAATCTTTTGTATTATTATCTAATTTTTTATTCTTTTTTATTATTTTTTTTGTTTTTAAAAATAAATCTAAAATTTGACCTTCGTTATTCATATTTTGATTTAAAAATAATTTTAAATAACCCCTATTTGGATGTCTTAAAGCTAATGAGTTCAGCGTTTCTTCATATTTAGTATTGCTTGAAACTTTAAGTTTTAACAAAAAGGGTAGATATAAATAAGGATATTTATCAATTAATTTATCTATTTTAGATAGTTTAATTTTTTCCATTTTACCAATTTGCAACAGAAGCATTAAAAATATCTAATATTATCTGATCAAAAATTTCCTCCAAAAACTCTTGCTCATTTGAAGATAACTCCTCGGTATTTTGATTGAAATCCTTATAAAATGAAAAGGATTTATTTTCATAATTAAATTGATCATCATTATTATTTAAATATGTTGCGTTTACTCTGACAGTCAGTCTAGTTAATCCGGTAAAATATTGTGAATTTCTACCACCATCTGCTGTTGGAGCTACAGGAGATAATGAAAAATCTTCTATAGTACCATCAATTTCTAAATCACCATCTTCATCTACTAATGTAAGACTAGTATTTCTCTCAAAATAATCTTTGATCATCTCTGTAAATAAAACACTCATATTAGATGGACCTAATGGAGAATTATTGTAAAAATTTTGAAAACTTATTGTTTTAACATCTGGAGATATTGATGCTCCTGTGAAAGAATAAATTCCACAACTTGAAATCATAATACTCAATAAAAGGTAAAGGATTTTAGTTTTTTTCAAGATTATAGTATTTTATTTTTCTGTATAAGGTTCTTTCTGATATTCCTAAATCTTTAGCGGCATATTTTCTCTTATTATTATTTTTAAAAAGTGCTTTAATAATAAGCTCTTTTTCTTTTGATTCAATACTTAAAGACTCACTATCTGTTTCTACCTCTGTTACTTCCTGGAATTGTTCTTTTACTTTATTATTTTGATTATCAATCATTAATTTATTTTCCTGATTTTCATCCAAAAACATTTTCTTTTCATCATTAATTACTTTTCTTGATTCATCATTAATAATAGAGTCTATAACTATTTTCATTTCAGAAACATCATTTTTTAGGTCAAATAATATTTTATATAAGATATCTCTTTCATTATAACTTTCATCATTTACTTCATCAATATTTTTGCTAATTGCTGGAAGGTTAATATTGTTAGGTAGGTACTTTTTAATTACATCAGAATTAATGTTTCTATCTATTTCAAGTAGAGATATTTGTTCAGTAAGATTTTTTAACTCTCTTATATTTCCAGGAAATCTATACTTTTTTAATTCTGTTTTAGCGTCATCATTTAACCGTATAGCATCGACTTTATTTCTATCTGAAAAATCTGATGCGAATTTTCTAAATAATAAAGAAATATCATCATCTCTGTCTCTTAATGGGGGAACTATAATTGGAACAGTATTTAATCTGTAGAAAAGGTCTTCTCTAAATTTTTTTGATTTCACAGCGTCTTGTAACTTTACATTTGTTGCTGCAACTATTCTCACATCAGTTTTTTGAACTTTAGAAGAGCCAACTTTAATAAATTCACCGTTTTCGAGAATTCTTAGTAGTCTTGATTGCGTTGATAGAGGCATTTCACCAATCTCATCAAGAAATATTGTTCCTTTATCAGTAACCTCAAAATAACCCTTTCTTGACTCATTTGCTCCTGTAAATGATCCTTTTTCATGACCAAATAACTCTGAATCAATTGTTCCTTCAGGTATTGCTCCGCAGTTAACTGCAATAAATTGACCATGCTTCCTAGAACTCATAGAATGTATAATTTTTGAAAAAGACTCTTTTCCAGTACCGCTTTCTCCATTGATAAGCACAGTCATATCAGTTGGTGCGACTTGTATTGCCACTTCAATTGCATGATTTAATGAATTTGAATTACCAACTATTCCAAATTTTTGTTTTACAGTTTTAATTTTCTCTAACATTTTTCACCAAATAAGGTTGCAGAATTATAATCTTTAATTTTAACATCAATATAATTTCCAATAAGATTACCATTCTTTGGGAAGATAACAGTTTTGTTTTCAGATGTTCTGCCTCTTAAGTAATCTTTAGATTTTTTTGATTCGCCTTCGACTAAAACTTTATAAATATTATCTAGTGATAGTGAATTTCTTTTGAGAGAATGACTGTTTTGTTTTTCAATAATTTCACTTAATCTTCTTTTTTTTGTTTTTAAGGGTATATCATCTTTATATTTTCTTTCTGCATATGTTCCAGGTCTTTCAGAATAATAGAACATGTATGAGTAATCGTAGATAACATTATCCATGAGAGAAAGAGTATCACCATGCTCTTTTTCAGTTTCAGAACAAAAGCCAGTAATAAAATCTGAGGATATTGCACATTCATCACCAATTATTGTTTTAATGTCATTAATTTTATTTAAATACCAATTCCTATCGTAAGTTCTATTCATTTTTTTAAGAATTCTGGAGTTTCCACTTTGTGCAGGTAAATGAATATAATTACAGACATTTTCATATTTATTGATAACTTTTAAAACATCAATAGTGATATCTTTAGGATGAGATGTAGAAAACCTTATTCTAAGATCACTACTAATATCTGCCACCATAGTGAGTAAATCTGAAAATGAAATTATATCATCTTTTTTTACATTTCTTTCAAGTTTTTTCTTATTGTTAAAGGATTGTGACCACTTGTAAGAATCAACATTTTGACCTAGTAATGTTATTTCTTTGTATCCTTTTAAAAATAAATTTTTTGCTTCTGCCAATATGCTGAATGGGTTTCTGCTTCTTTCTCTTCCTCTTGTATAAGGTACTACACAAAAAGAGCACATATTATCACAACCTCTCATTATTGAAATAAATGCTGTTATACCATTAGAGTTAATTCTTACAGGTTCAATGTTTTCGTAAGTTTCTTCTAAGGAAAGTATCGTGTTTACTGACTTTTCATTATTTTCTTTCACATTTCTTACAAGATTCGGTAAATCTCTATAAGAGTCAGGTCCAGCAACAATATCAACTATCTTTTCTTCATACAACAGTTTTTCTTTTAGTCTTTCTGCCATACAACCGAGTATTCCAATAATTAATGATGGATTATTTTTTTTATTTAAATTTATTAATTTCAGCCTGTTTCTTATTGTTTCCTCAGCTTTTTCACGAATGGAACAAGTATTTATTAGAACCAAATCAGATTCATCAATATTATTTGTTAAAGAATAGCCTTCTTTTTTTAATATAGATGCAACTATTTCACTATCTGAAAAATTCATTGCACAGCCATAACTCTGAATGTATAACTTGTTCATATTTTTTTATAAAAGACAAATTTACATTAAGACTGACAAAATGTCAATAATGTTTTTTTTATTAATTTTTTATATATTGAATTTTAAACATCAAGTAAAAATAATTATTATGAAAAAGATTCTTTTTTTCCCATTTTTAATCTTTTTGGTATTTTCAGTTTTTTCTCAAAAAAAATCTGAGAAAAAACAATTTATAAATTTTAATAAAGAATTATATAGTTCTATTAAATATAGACTTATAGGTCCTTTTCGTGGTGGCAGAGCTGGTACAGTAGCAGGTGTAATTAATAATAAAAATTTGTATTATATGGGTACAGCTGGCGGTGGTGTATGGAAAACTGAAGATGCAGGAAATACTTGGGTGCCAATAAGTGATGGATACTTTGGAGGAAGTATAGGTGCAGTTGCAGTAAGTGAATCAGATCCAAATATTATTTATGTTGGTGAAGGAGAACAAACCTTAAGAGGAAATGTTTCTTCAGGAAAAGGAATGTGGAAATCTAATGATGCAGGAGAAACGTGGAATTATATTGGTCTTCCTAATTCTGAACATGTTTCTAGAATAAGAATCCATCCTGCAAATCCAAATATACTATATGTTGGAGTAATTGGTAATTTGTGGAAACCAAATAAAGAAAGAGGTCTCTATAAATCTATTGACGGAGGTAAAACATGGAATAAAATATTGTATGTATCTGATAAAGCTGGTATCGGAGATGTGATAATTGATCCAAATAATAGTAGAATAATATATGCTGCTACATGGGAAATGAAAAGAAATGGATATAGGATGGATAGTGGAGGTCCTGATAGTAAAGTTTTTAGAAGTTTTGATGCTGGAGAAACTTGGGAAGATATATCTAATTTTAATGGTCTGCCAAATTTTCCATGGGGAATAGTAGGAATTGCTATATCACCTGTAAACTCAAAGAGAATCTGGTTAATGGTAGAAGCTGAAAACGGAGGATTATTTAGGTCTGATGATGGAGGTAATAATTGGAAAAAAATAAACTCAAATAGATCTCTTAGGCAAAGAGCTTGGTACTATACAAGAGTTTATGCTGACACTCAAAATGAAGATAAAGTTTATGTATTAAATGTGAGTTATGGAGTTTCAACTGATGGAGGAAAATCTTTTACTCTTAAAAATGCTCCACATGGTGACCATCATGATTTATGGATTGATCCTAATGATAATATGAGGATGGCTATTGCTGATGATGGAGGAGCACAAATCTCAAATGATGGAGGAAATAATTGGACAACGTATTTTAATCAACCAACAGCACAATTTTACAGAGTTAATACTGATAACTCATTTCCATATAGGGTTTATGGTGCTCAGCAAGATAATAGTACTGTAAGAATAAAACATAGATCATCTTCTTCAACAATAACTGAAAGAGATTGGGAACCAACTGCTGGTGGTGAAAGTGCTCATTTGGCACCTGATCCAAAAAATAATGATATAGTTTTTGGCGGTACTTTTAAAGGTTATATGATGATGCGTGATCATTCAAATGGACAAAATAGATCCATTAATGTATGGCCAGATAATCCAGCCGGTTCTGGTGCTGAAGTTATGAAATATAGATTTAATTGGAATTTTCCATTAATGTTTAGTCCAAATGATCCAAATAAATTATATGCAGGTTCTAATTATTTACACGTATCTTATAATAGTGGTCAGTCGTGGAAAACAATATCTGGAGATTTAACAAGAAATCTTCCAGAAACAATCAAATCTTCAGGAGGACCAATTACTCAAGATAATACTGGAGCTGAATATTATGCAAACATATTTGCTATTGCAGAATCTGAAATCGAAGAAAATGTAATTTGGACCGGTAGTGATGATGGGCTAATTCATGTTACTAGAGATGGAGGAAAAACATGGAAAAATGTTACTCCACCTGAGAATATATCTCCAAGACTAAATATGATAAATAGTATTGACCCAAGTCCTTTCAAAAAAGGAAAGGTCTATGTTGCAGCTACTTCATATAAGTTTGGGGATTATACTCCATATTTATATAAAACAGATGATTATGGAGAAACCTGGGATTTAATTACAAATGGCATAGATCAAACCTATTATACACGTGTAATAAGAACAGATAGAGTAAGAGAGGGTTTACTATATGCAGGAACAGAGTGGGGTATGTTTATAAGTTTTGATGATGGAAATTCGTGGTCTTCGTTTCAATTAAATTTGCCAATCACATCAATAAGAGATCTAAAAGTAAAAGATAATGATTTGGTTGTTGCAACTCATGGTCGTAGTTTTTGGGTAATCGATGACCTTACACCTTTACATCAACTAGATAATAACATTAAAGAAAATCCTGTAATTCTTTTTAAACCTGATAATTCTTATAGGTTAGCTCAATCTGGAGGATGGAGAAAACCAAATACAACACTTAATGGGGAAAATCATCCTAATGGAGTAATAATTAATTATTATATAAAAGATTATAAAGATGATGATTTTGTAAAATTGGAATTTTTAAACAAAAATGGCTCAATTATTAGGTCTTATACTAATAATAAAGAAATGATGATTGATAAAACTAATAAACCTGTTTTAAGTAATACAAACGATATTGATTATGCTCTAAGCTCAAGTAATATTAAATCAATAACACCTAAATCTGGTGGAAATAGATTAATATGGGATATGAGGTACCCTGGGTTTGTTTCTTTTGATGGGATGGTTTTATATTCATCTCCAAACTCTGGTCCTAAAGTTGTACCAGGTAAATATGATGTGAGATTGACATATAATAATGAGGAAATTGTTAAAGAATTTGAAATTATTAAAGATCCAAGAGTAAAAAGTAGTCAATCTGATTTTGAAGAACAATTGGAGTTTTTATTAAAAGTGAGAGATGAAGTTTCAAGAGCAAATAATATAATAGTAGATATTAGAAAAATTTATGATGATCTAGATTATTTGCTCACAAAAGTTGATGAAAAAACTCAAATAATTGAGATGATAGATAATTTTAAAAATGATTTGTCAAAAGTTGAAAATAACATTCATATGACAAAAAACCAAAGTAGGCAAGATCCTCTAAATTATGGTATTAGAATAAATAATAGATTAGCTTTTTTATTAGCTGACTCCCAAAGAGGTGATTATAAACCTACTGATCAATCATTAGAATTTTTTGATTCGGTTGTGAAGGAATTAGACAAAGAAGAAGAAAGTTATAAAAGGATTTTAAATACTTATACAATGCAAATAAATAATATGATATCAGATAATGATATAAAGTTTATATCATTTTAAGACTTAGATAATTTCACTATTTCTTTCCAATCATTATCATATTTTTTCATACATTTTTTAAGATATTCCTTATCAATTAAAGGTCTTTTTGAAATAAATGATTTAGGTATAAAATATCCTATGTACATAACTAAATGAAACAAAAGCCACCAAGGCCTATAAAATAGCCAATGTCTTATTTTATCATCGGCATAGTATTCTGGTGGGTTTTTTTTGAATATTTTACAAAATTTTTTTAAGAAAATAAGTTGTTTTTCTGACCATGACTTATGTACAACATTTAATGAAATTTTATTTTTAGAATAGTCAGCTTTTAGATAGTCTTTGATTTTATCTAGAAAGATATAAGGATTTGATTTAAGCTCATCAAAATTTAAAATAAGTGGGTTTTTAGTGTATTTTATTACTATTCTAATTTTATCCATGTAATTCATATCCTCATACTTCCAGAACCCCGAGTTATCATTTTTATAGAATTGTTCAAAACTCCAGTGCCAGCCATTTTTAGACATTCGCTTAAATTGTGATGAAATCCACTTTTCATGTTTTCTAAATACAATGATAATTTTTGTTTGAGGAAACACATTAGATATTTTTTTAATTTCCTGTTCAAGTGGTCTATCAAATTCTCTAGATATAAGATATGAATCGTAGTTTGTTCTATTTATAATATCGATACAGTTTCTATAACTATGTGTACTTATATATTTAATATTATTTAAATATGGAAAGAAATTTTTCTGTAGAAATGTTGATCCTGTCTTTGCAAGTCCAACATGAAAATATATCTTTTTAAATGAATTATTCATACTAATTATTTTAGTAATTTAAAATATATTCTTATATTTACTAATAATTATAGTAATATGATAAACGTAAACGAAAATATAAGGTATCTAAGGAAGAAAAATGGATGGACTCAAGAAAAGTTCTCTAAAAAAATAGGTATTAAAAGATCATTGGTCGGCGCTTATGAAGAGGGTAGGTCAGACCCTAGACTTAATAATTTATTGAAAATGTGTGACGTCTTTCAAATATCACTTGATAATATCCTCAAAAAAGATGTTAGTTCATTAGATGAAAAGAATTATTTGTCATCAGATAGTCAAGATGTTAAAGTTTTATCAATAACCGTTGACAAATTTGGAAAAGAAAATATCGAACTTATAAATCAGAAAGCATCTGCTGGTTATGCAAATTCATATTCAGATTTTGAGTTTATTGAAAACCTTCCAAAGTTTCAACTACCATTTCTGCATTTTACAGGTACACACAGAGCATTTGAAATAAAAGGTGATTCTATGTTACCATTAACATCAGGAAGTATTGTTATAGGTAAATTCATTGAAAATTTTGATTTGTTAAAAGATGGAAAAACATATGTTATTCTCACAAAAGAAGATGGCATAGTATATAAAAGAATAGAGGCTTTGGAAAATTCACTTAGACTAATATCAGATAATAAGAATTATGATCCATATAATATTGATAAATCAGATGTAATAGAAATTTGGGAAGCTATTGCATTTTTCTCACATGATTTTCCTAACCCTGAAAACGAATATAAAAACATAAAAAATCACATAAATAACTTATATTCCAATTTGGATGAACTAAAGAATAAGTTGTAATCTTTTTTATTTAATTTTGAAGAATGGCTAAAATAACCATTCTTTCTGATATCAAAACTGATAAAAAATTTAATCAGAAACTCCCAGAGATTAACTCTAATGAATTTGATAAGGTTGTTAATACAAGAAGGAGCGTTAGGGTTTTTACAGATCAAAAAATACCGAATGAAATTATTCAAAAATCTTTGGAAAATTCACTTAAAGCCCCAACCTCTTCAAATTTACAGACTTGGGAAATTTATTGGGTTAAAACAAAAAAAATGAAGGATGAAGTGATAAAGTTATGTTTATCTCAGCCCGCAGCCGCAACTGCAAAAGAGCTATTTGTATTTGTTTCTAGGCCTGATTATTGGAAAAGAAATAATAATATGATGATTGATTATTTAAATTCTAAAGAAAACCCACCAAAAGGAGTTTTGAGATATTATAATAAAATTACAAAAATAGCTTACACTCAAGGCTTTCTTAATATTTTTGGGTTTTTAAAAAAAATATATGTGTCTTTTGTGGGTTTATATAGAGTGATCCCTAGAGAACCTACATCATTTAATGACATGAAAGTATGGTCACAAAAAACTACTGCTCTTGCTTGTCAGAATTTTATGCTATCTATGAGAGCATATGGGTTTGATACTTGTCCAATGGAAGGTTTTGATTCATATCGACTAAAAAAGGCTTTAAAATTACCTAGAAAAGCTCAAATATGTATGGTAATTGGCGCTGGTAAAAGAGATCCTAAAGGTATTTATGGTAGGCAATTTAGGTTTGATAATAGTTATTTTATAAAAGAAATTTAAAATGACAAAATCCATAAATATTACTTTTCCAGATTCTAGCTCCAAGAAATTTAAAAGTGGTATTTCCTGTATTGAAATTGTCAAATCAATTAGCAATAGTTTAGCAAAAAAAGTATTAGTAGCTTCCTTCAATGATATACTTGTAGATATATCTACTAAATTAGAATCAGATGGTTCGATTAAATTTTATACATGGGATGACGATGAAGGTAAATCTACTTTTTGGCACTCCTCAGCACATTTATTAGCTGAGTCAGTAGAATCAATATATCCTGGTGTGAAGTTTGGTATAGGCCCCCCAATATCTAATGGTTTTTATTATGATATTGATTTTGTGAATTATGATATATCAGATATAAATCTTTCTAAAATTGAAAGAAAGTTTATTGAATTAAGTAAGAAGAATCTTGACTTTAAACGTTCTGAAGTTACAAAAAAATATGCTATTGATTTTTTTAAAAAAAAGGGTGACAATTATAAATTAGAACTTATTAAAGAACTTAAAGACGGCGAAATTTCTTTTTATGAGCAAGGTAATTTTACAGATTTATGTAAAGGTCCTCATATCCCTACATCAAATCATATCAAATCTTTTAAGATATTAAACGTAGCAGGAGCATATTGGAGAGGTAATGAAAATAATAAACAGCTCACTAGGCTTTATGCTATATCTTTTCCAAAACAAAGCTTACTTGATGATTATATTTTAAAATTGGAAGAAGCAAAAAAAAGAGATCATAGAAAGCTGGGTAAAGAACTTGAATTATTTTTATTCAGTGAAAAAGTTGGTATTGGTTTACCAATTTGGTTACCTAACGGAAATATTGTCAGAGAAAATCTAATTAATTACATGCGTGATGAGCAGGTCAAACAAGGGTATCAACATGTATCATCTCCACATATAGGATCAAAAAATTTATATGAGACATCAGGTCATTATGAAAAATACGGCAAATCTCAGTTTCAGCCAATTCAAGTTCCATCAGATAATGATGAATATTTACTTAAACCAATGAATTGTCCACATCATTGTGAAATTTATAATTTCAAACCACATTCATATAAAGAATTACCAATTAGAATTGCAGAGTTTGGAACTGTATATAGGTATGAACAAAGTGGTGAATTACACGGAATGACAAGAGTTAGAGGGTTTACTCAGGATGATGCTCATATTTTTTGTACTATTGATCAAGTGAAAGATGAAGTGATTGGAGTAATTGATCTTATACTCAAAGTATTTAAGTCTTTATCATTTGATAAATACAAGGTTCAAATATCTTTAAGGGATAAAGAAGATAAATCAAAGTATATAGGAGACGATAAATTATGGGATAAAGCTGAAAAAGATCTAGTTGATTCAATAAAACAAAAAGGGATTGAAGCTGTTGTGAAATATGGAGAAGCTGCATTTTATGGTCCAAAAATTGATTTTATGGTCAATGATTCACTAGATAGAGAATGGCAATTAGGAACAGTTCAAGTTGACTATCAATTACCAAGGAGATTTAATTTAGAATATGTTGACAGTGATAATAATAAACAAACACCTGTTCTTATTCACAGAGCTCCATTCGGTTCGCTTGAAAGGTTTATTGCTATTCTGATTGAACATTGTGAAGGAAATTTTCCATTATGGTTATCACCACAACAACTAATAGTTTTGCCAATAAATGAAAAGGTAAATCAATACGCAACTGAAATTAATAATACATTATTACAATCTGGATTTAGATCATCAATTGATTTAAGATTTGAAAAAATATCGAGAAAGATAAGAGATGCTGAAATAAAAAAAATTCCCTACATGTTAATTGTTGGTGATAATGAAAAAGAATCAAATACTTTATCTGTTAGAAAAAAATCAAAAGGAGATATTGGTAAAATAAATATTAATGATCTTTTGAAGAGATTGAAAGATGAATTAATTATGTAGATAATTTACCATCATTTTGCTTTTATTTTTTCAAATAATTGAGATATTTGCAAATATTTTAAAAAAAAGGAGGTAATAATTAATATAAGAAGACGTAAAAGAAGAAACTGGACAAGACCTGAGGAAAAGCATAAAATAAATGATAGAATAACTTCAGAGATGGTAAGAGTAGTTGGAGAGAATGTAAATGTTAATGTTTACCCAATTAATAAAGCAAGAGATATGGCTAAACAACTTGGCCTCGATTTAGTAGAAATTTCGCCAAATTCAGATCCTCCTGTCTGTAAAATAATTGATTATTCAAAATTCAAATATACACAGAAAAAAAAGCAGAAATCTATCAGATCAAATGCTCAAAAAACAGTTCTTAAAGAAATTAGATTTGGTCCTAATACCGATGAGCATGACTTTAATTTTAAGCTTAAACATGCAATAAAGTTTCTTGAAAGTGGAGCTAAAGTTAAAGCTTACGTCCACTTTTACGGAAGAACAATTATATTTAAGGAAAGAGGTGAAATTTTACTATTAAAACTAGCC
>Ga0066378_10000529_pt1:0-10000 | contig 16046 bp, 7 predicted proteins | sample Knorr_S23_td_DCM_FD_70947 | JGI IMG/M metagenome (GOLD analysis project Ga0066378, IMG submission 70947) | Marine microbial communities from Southern Atlantic Ocean transect - Knorr_S23_td_DCM_ad_71m_LV_A | ecosystem: Environmental > Aquatic > Marine > Oceanic | place: Southern Atlantic...
GTCAAGCATCAAGCATGGGAGCAATTTTATTAGCTTCTGGCAAAAAAGGCAAGAGATCTGCTCTTCTCAATTCAAGAATAATGATTCATCAACCTTGGTCTGGTATGCAAGGAACTGCTAGTGATATCCAAATTCATGCTAAAGAATTGCTGCTTACAAAACAAAAATTGAATAAAATTCTTGCCTCTCAAACTGGTAAGGATTTAAAAAAAATTGAATTAGATACTGATCGTGATTTTTTTATGAATGCTAATGAATCAAAAAAATATGGTCTTATTGACAAAGTTCTAAATAAGCGTTAATATTTATTATAAAATTTTAAATTATAAGTTGAATAAGTACTACATATTAATTTTTCTATATTCTTTTTTGTATGGAGGTCAAAATAAAACCCTAACTTCTAAAAAAATCCCAACTTTTAATATCGTAAAAAATGAAATTACTCGGATTGAAAAATCAATTTCAAATAAAAATAAATTATTAAGACAAAGAAATTCATCTGAAATAGTTTTAATTGATTCATCTCTTAATGGATATGGCCTAATTAATGGTGCTACTACACCTATATCTTACATCCCTGGGAATGGATTTGTAATCGGTTATAGACAATTTGTACCATCTATGCCAGATAGTTCCGGTTTTATTGGAATGGCATTTTCTAGTGATGGTAATAATTTCACTACTTTTTCATTGTTAAATTTATCAAAACCTGCGGAATCTAGGGGAAGATACCCAAGCGCAGTTGGCGGTCCTGATTATCCCTATGTTTTTTGGAATGAATATACCCAAGAAAAGGATGGTTCTAGATCTGGTGGTGGTTCAACTGGCGGAAGACCACTTTACACCTGGGATGAATTTCAATATAATGGAGGAAGTTTTTACTCACCCCCCCAAGATTTAAATACAGGGTGCAAGTATCCTCCGTGTAACCCTCCAGACAATTGGACTGGCTCAATCTCCTTTTCATTAAAAAAAGAAAATCCCGTAATTAATGGTTTATATACCCAATATTCATCAGCAAATAATGATTCAGCTACAGCTAATAGATGGTTATTTAATTCCCTTGAAAACAATTATGGATTATTTGATTTTAGTTCTCCCATTCTTTTGTTTAGTGATGAAGATTTAGAGTCTTCATTCACCTCAAGTGGGGTAATAGATGTAAATGATAATGGTGAAGGGTATGCTGTTGTTTCATCTTATTTAAAAAATGCTTCTATAGATAGCTCTCATACTTTATTTATTAGAAAAACAAATGATTACGGTGAATCATGGTCGGGTGATGAATCTGAACCGTATTATTTTATTTCTAGTTCTCAATTAAGAAAAAAATTTTATGGCAATCAATTGTTTCCATCTAATGTAGATACAGTGGATTTAAATAATGTTTTTGTAACATATGAAGTTGATGTGTTAGCTGACCCTATAAGAGGAGTTCATATTTTTGCCACTGTTATTCCAGTATCGCAAAATGCTATTTATCCTGCGATTGACAGTGCTTGTGGTATCTATCATTTTTTTTCAGATGATCCTTCAATTGAAAATAATTGGGAAATTAATTTTGTCTCCTCATTGCAATCAACTTTCATCTACGATGAAAATTGGAAAAGTATATATCCTTCATCAGCAATAAGTATTGACAACTCAAATGTTATGTATGTTGCATTTATGGCTATTTCAGATACATCACAAGATAATTTAAGCTACGATATTTTTGTTACTCAATCAAAAGATAAAGGGAAAAGTTGGTCTGATCCAAAAAATATTACAAATTCAAAAGATCAAGATGAAATGTACCCACAACTGGCAAAAAAAGCACATGATGACGAAACATTCTTAATTTTTCAAAGCCCAGATTACTCATTCAGAAGTGTGTTTCAAGAAGACGGCTCAGATCCAAAACCCGAAGATCACAAAAATTTAATTTATTTTACAAAAACAAAATTTAATCAATTAAGTAATTCAAAAAATATTTATGTACCAAATAAGATAAGTCTTGAGCAAAATTTTCCCAACCCTTTCAATCCAGCTACTTCAATTAGTTTTTCTCTTCCAAAATCTGATTTTGTAAAAATAAAAATATATGATATTTTAGGTAATCAAGTTGATCAAGTAACAAATAGATTTTATGATTTGGGTAACCATGTTGTTTATTGGAATGGTGAAAATTTTTCTGCTGGTTTGTATTTTTATGTTTTGGAAACATCAAATCAACATATATCTAAAAAAATGATTTTGCTTAAGTGAGAATGAAATCAAATATTTTATTAAAATATTATTTTTAACAATTCTTCCAATTCTATTAATTGCAAATAATAAACCAAAAAAAAAATCATATAAAAGTCAAAAAATTATCAGTAATAATAAAAAATTTAATGGAAGTTTAGATTTAATTTTTTTTTCAAGTGATACAAATACAATTTTTTATGATAATTTAGAAACAGGAACAGAAAATTGGATAATTGGAAATGGTTGGGATTTATCGAATATTGAATACAGTAGTCCAACTCATAGTTTTCATCATAGTGTTGGTAAGAACCAAAATGATACATTATTAACCCCTAATTATCTCTTGCCTGAAATAAATAATGATTATGAAAAGCTTTATTTTTCATTTAATATTTTATCAGATATGCCAGACTCTGATAGTGATAATGATGGATTTTTAGAAGATTATTATCGAATATGGTTAAAAGATATTGATAGCTCAATCAATGGATATTCAAATGAAAGATTAGATTATCTTGAAACTCCATCAATTCAATTAAATGAAAATAATTATGAATTAACTTTTAAGCTATTATACAAACTTGAAAGAAATAATTTAAACTTACCATATAACGATAATGGTTGTACAGTTGATGGCTGGGATGCAGCTAATGTTCAAATATCTGAAGATGGTGGAAATACTTGGAAAATTCTTTCGGGATCACCTGCATATAATTGTGATAATTGTTTTGGATTTCGTTTTAACACAGGTGATTGCAATATCCCAGGATGGACAGATATAATTGATGATTGGACAGATGCAAGATTTGATTTAAGTGATTTTGATGGCAAAACTGTAAAAATAAGATTTGCTTTTGCATCAGATCCTGGATTTAGTTCTGTTGATGATCAACAGAATATTATAACAGGTTTTCATATTGATAATATAGTTATAAGTAATGATTTTGACACTTTGTTGTATGATAATGGAGATGACTTAATATCATTAATACCGAATGAAAAATCAATTTGGAATATCAATTCATTTAATGGTTTTAATAATACTAAATCATGGTGGGCAGGAAAAGAATTAAAATCTCCCCATTATCAAATAACATATGATTACGGTAATGAGAATAGGCCAGGCTCCAATGGAATATGGGAGGTTTATGGTCCAGGAAGTCCATTTAATAATGAAACAAATATGTCATTAGATTTATCAGATTGGCAAGGAAAAAACGTTAGAATTGGATGGGAATTTATTTCAGACGATGATAATGATGGTGGAGTTGGTTCAGGAATGTATATCGATAATATACACATCTGGAAAAAATCCTTAATTGATGTCCCTGAACCTCCAATTAATGTATCCGCAAAATCAATTAACAATTCAATTTATTTAACTTGGGATAAAATTATAAGCAATGATATCAATGGAGATATTATATACGATGATGGTTCTTTTGAGGATGGTATATTTTTACAATCTGGGTCTATGAATATAGGAACTGTTTTTGATGTGCCATTTGGATCTTCAACACAATTAAAAGAAATCTCTGTATTTAGTGTAGATACAGTTTCAAACATTTTGTTATTGGGTTATAATGTAATTGGTGGTGAGCCTGAAGCTAACCCAATTTATCAAATCAATTCATCAAATGTTGTTTATGATTCTTGGAATAAAATTAATGTTGATTGGAATTTTAATGGAGATTTTATGATTGCTCATAAAATAGATTCACTCAAATATGCTTCTTTAGACTTGAGCTCTACTCCTAGTCAAAATTCCTGGATTGAAAGAAATGGTGTTTGGCAAAGATGGCAAAATATAAGTTTAATGGATAATTTAAGTGATGGAGAGTGGGGAATACGAGTTAATGTTGAAACATCAAACACCCAATTTCCATATTATAATATTTATAAAAAGTATAATCAACAAATTTTTGGTTCACCCATGATTAATGGTAAATATCTTACAGAAAATTCATTTATTGATTCATCTGTCGAGTCAAATACAGAATATACTTATGCAGTTTCATCAGTTTACAATATTGGAACTTTTGATGAAATTGAAAGTAGTTTATCTAAACCGACATCTATAAGATATCAAAAAAATTCAGTTGAAGAAATCAAATATGATTCTGGTATTTCATCTACTGGAGTTACTTCTCTTGGAGAAGATAGTTGGTATGCTGTAAGATTTACACCTTCTGATTTTCCATCAAAAATTTTAAATTTACAATTTTTTTCTACACAACAAGGTGGAAATATTTATTTTGGAATCTTTGAAAATGATTCAATTTTAAATATACCATCAAACCAATTGGGAAATATTTTTATTTTGACAAATGTAATTGAAGGATGGAATACAAAAGATATTTCAGGCGCAAACATAAATATTGATAAAGGAGATTTTTATATTGCAATAGGGGAAATTTCAAATTTTTCACCCTTAGGAATTGATTTGACAAATTCTAATGAAACAAATTTAAGAAGTTACTATTTTACTCAAACCGATGGATGGGAAAATATTTCATCCTTAGGATATAGTGGTAATTTATTGATAAGAGCGGTTGTTGAAAAATCAAATGAATTATCATTTATGAATGACACTAAAATTATTCCAAAAGAATTTAAACTCAAACAGAATTATCCAAATCCATTTAACTTATCAACAAAAATTGAATTTCAAATTCCTGAGGACTTAAATGTTGAAATTAAAATATTTGATATTAAAGGTAATGAAGTTATTTCAAAAAACTTTGGTTTTATAACTAAAGGGAATTATGTTTATAGTCTGGATGGTAAAAATATCCCATCAGGTTTGTATTTTTATCAAATGAGAACAAAAAATTATAACAATACTAAAAAGTTTATGTTGTTAAAATAATTTATAATGAGAAAAATATATATATTTATAATTTTAAGTTATCTTTATGCACAACCCCAACTGGATAGATTTAAAGAAAATTCCATTCGAGTTTATTTCAATGATATTCCAATTAAACATACAGATAAAATTATATCTGAGATCACATCCTTTCCTTTTATTGATAGCCTATATTCAAATTTTGGTGAATTTAAAATATCAAAATGGTTATCTGAAGCAAATGATTTTGACAAAATAGGGAATATAAGTTTATCAAATTATTATGATATAATTTTTATGAATGATGAAGTGGATATAAAAAAAGTAATAAATATTTTAAAAAATGAAAAAACTATTTCAGATTTTGAGTATATACCAAAAAGAAAATTACACTTCATTCCAAATGACCCATATTTTGATAATCAATGGCATCATGAAAAAATACAATCAGTTGAAGCATGGAATTTATGGGATATCGAAAATGGTGAAACTCCTGGTGATTCTACAGTTGTGGTTGCAATAGTTGATACTGGTTGTGAATGGGATCATCCTGATTTAATTGATAATTTATGGCAAAACTTAGATGAAGATGCAGATAATGATGGTAGAACAATTGAATTTATTAATGAAAAATGGGTTTTGGATCCAGGAGATATAAATAATATTGATGAAGATAATGATGGATACATCGATAACCTCATTGGATGGGATTATGGTGGTGTGACTGATAAGGCAGATCCGGATAATAATCCAATGTCTCCACCTACAGAGGGTCCTACTGGAGGACATCAGCATGGTACTCATATTGCAGGAATAATTTCTTCATCTGTAAATAATAATATAGGTGGTTCTGGAGTAGGTTATTCTGTGAAATATATGCCAATAAAAATTCAATATGATGAAAGTTCTTCCGATACAACTTTTGACCATAATGAGTTTTCTGATATTTTATCAACTGGTGTATTACATGCAGCAAAAGCAGGAGCCGATGTCATTAATTTAAGCTTAGGTGGTCTTGGATCCTCGAGTTCTGAAAGAGCACTATATGATAATATTTATAATAATTATAATGCTATAGTTGTTGCCGCAGCTGGAAATAGTGGAGTTGAAGAGTTACAATATCCTGCTTCCTATGAAACTGTTATTAGCGTTGGTGCTTCAGACCCTGATGATGAAAAAAGTTCATTTTCTTCTTATGGTTCAGGAGTTAATATTTTAGCACCAGGCTCATCAATTTTTAGTACTTTATTTAATGAATCTTATGGTAGATGGTCAGGTACCTCAATGGCTAGTCCAGTGGTATCAGCTTCTGTTGCATTGATTTGGTCTTATTTTCCTGATTTTTCTAAAGATAAAATTAAACAGCTTTTATTAAAAGGGGCTGATGATGTTTCAGATAAAAATTCAAATTTTAATGATAAAATTGGCTCAGGGAGAGTTAACATTTATAATTCAATTGGGTCGGGTTTGTTGCCAAAGCTCATTGCTTCTTCATTTTCCATTACATCAATTAATGATGATGATGGAATTTTGAATCCAGGTGAGAAGGGGTCGTTAAGATTGGTTGTTGAAAATTCTGATGGATGGGCAAATGCATCTCAAGTTAAAGTTACTGCTTCTTCAATGAATCCAAATATTATTTTCATAAAAGAAACAGCAAATTTTCCAAACATTCCGTCAGGTGGAAGTGGGGTAAATGTTCAAGATAAAATTGAGTTTGAAACTTCTCAATCAATGATTCCTCAAGAGGTTAAATTCAAAATTGTTCTTGAAGCTAAGGGAAATAGCAATGAAGATTTTATTGATTCTTCATATATTTATTTAGATATTAATTATAATCAGTTAGGTTTTCCATTTTATGCTGAAAGTTTAATAAGAACTTCTCCAACAATCCTTGATTTACAAAATAATAGTGAAAAACAGATTATTTTTGGTTCTGATGATCGTAAATTATATTCTCTAAACATTTTAGGAGAAAAAAACTGGTCTTTTGAGGCTCAAAGAGATATTAGATCAACTCCAGCTTTTGGTGATATAGACAAAGATAATAATTTAGAAATAATTTTTGGTTCTATGGATTCAACATTATATATATTGAATAAAAATGGATCTTTAATAAGAAAATACAAAACAAATGGTAAAATAATTTCATCTCCAGTTTTATTTGATTATGATTATAACGGAAAATTAGAAATTGCATTTAATGTTTTTGATGAATATTTGTATTTAATAGATCATTTAGGAAATAATATATCTCCATTTCCAATTAATATTGGTGAGCCAATTTTTAGTTCCCCTGCTGTAGCAGATATTGATAATGATGGTTTATTTGAAATTATAATTTCCACAAGGGACGGAGCAATATATTCATTTGATACTAATGGTAATTTGGAAGAAAACTTTCCATTTTTAATTGATTCTAGAATTTCTACATCACCAATTTTATTTGATTTAAATAATAATGGAAATAAGGAAATAATTTTTGGGGCTGATAACAAGAATCTTTATATAGTTAATTCAAATGGTGTGGAAGTAGCTAACTTTTTAGTTGAGGATAAAATTCACAGTTCACCTATTATATATGATATAAACCTAGATGGTTTAAATGAAATAATTTTCGGAACAAATAATGGCGAATTATATTGTTTAAATTTTAAATCAGATTCATTATATGTTTCTGATGGCTGGCCAGTTAATTTTGGAAATGTTTCAATCAAAAGTTCTCCTGTAGTGCATGATTTAGATGGAAACACATTTCCAGAAATTATTTTTGGACTCTCAAATGGCAAAATTTATGCACTAAATTTTAATGGGCTGATTTATCCTGGTTTTCCATCATTTGTAAGTGGGCCAGTTGAATCTTCTTTTTCTATTGATGATATTGATGGTGACGGTGATTTAGAAATAGCAAGTGTTGGTTCATCTGAATTAATATTAATTGATGTAAAAGATAAAGGTGGTAAAGGAGATTTTTGGAGTATGGATAGAGGTGGGCCTTATAGACAAGGTGTAATTTCAGAATTCAAATTAAATTTAAGTGATGATAAAATTTTACCAAAAGAATTTAATATTTCTCGAAATTATCCAAACCCTTTTAACTCAAAAACTGCATTTGATATAAATTTAGTTGAAGATACTTTTGTTAAAATTCGAATCTATAATATAATTGGTGAAGAAATAAATGTTTTACATGCGGGTAATATGAATAGAGGTAGTCATAATTTTATATGGAATGGAAAAAACCAATATCATCAAAATGTTCCATCAGGGTTATATTTTCTTCATATTACTTCTGATAACTTCAATTTTACTACAAAAATGACTTTGTTAAAATAGACTGCAAAAATGTTACAAATAAAAAATTTAAAAATATTTTTATTCATAATATTATTTAATATTTGTTTTAGTCAGTCTTTATATGAATCAGTTGAAGATTTAGAAATGAAATGGGAAGAATATACCACATATCAAAAAGAAGAGCTTTTAAGTTTTATTGATTTTTTATTTCAACAAGAATATTATGATAAATGTATAACAGCTGGATTTCGATATAATTTTTTATATCCACAAGATTCTTTAATACCTGAGATTTATTTTTTCATTGCCAGGTCATATGAGCAACTATCTGAATATAAAAAGGCATTGGAATTTTATAAAAAATCTCAAAATCTAGTAAAATCAAATTCTTCTTTATTCAAGTCAAATCAATACAGGATTACTTATATTTATTTAATATTAGGTAATTTTAAGGAAGTAAATAAAATTTCTGAGGTATCTCAAGATCCATATTTAATAACATTTAATGGTTTTGCAAAATTCAATGATTTGGATTTTGTTGGTTCAAAAAATGAGTTTAATAAAGCTAGGAAATTATTTAAATCTAAATCCAATAGAAGAAATCTCTCAATATTGATGAGAGCATGTGAAAATGTAGAAAAATTACCTAATCTAAATCCCATGCGTGCTGCTTTATATGGAATAATTCCTGGTGGTGGAAGAATATACCTGCAACAATATAGACAAGCAATAGCTACATTTTCATCTACTTTGTTTTTAAGTTTAAGTTTGAATAGAAATTATGATGAAACAATTCTATCAAAATGGATTCCAAGATTGGGTTTTATTGTAATTTATGGCGGTTCAATTTATGGATCGTATAAGGGTATTGAAGAAGCTAATATGGGTAGAGAAAGAAGATATATTAACAGGGTTCAAAGAAAATATAATTCAAAATTATTTTTAAACTTTCCAGAGATTAAATATATTTCAAACAAACCATAGTTTTTTTCAAAAATAAGTTGACTTCTAGTTATATAATAATTTAACTTTGCTTGCTGTACTAAAATATTTTTTAACACATAAATTATATTTTCTTGAGTACATAAAAATTTGTTTATTGAAAATTGGTATGCGTAATGTGATGAGCAATGGTAAGAACAATACTCGACAAGAGTGTTTTAAATAACTACAAACAAACATAACAATGGAGAGTTTGATCCTGGCTCAGGACAAACGCTGGCGGCGTGCCTAATACATGCAAGTCAAGGAGAACATTTCCTCCGGGAAATAATTAAACTGGCGGACGGGTGAGTAATGCATAGGTAACCTGCCTTGGAGACTGGGATAACTTTGCGAAAGCGGAATTAATACTAGATAATGCAGCGGATTCTATGGAATATGTTGTTAAAGCGGGCTTCGGCTCGTACTTCAAGATGGGCCTATGTCTGATTAGCTAGTTGGTAAGGTAAAGGCTTACCAAGGCTATGATCGGTAGTTGGTCTGAGAGGATGATCAGCCACACTGGGATTGAGATACGGCCCAGACTCCTACGGGAGGCAGCAGTAGGGAATCTTGCGCAATGGGGGAAACCCTGACGCAGCAACGCCGCGTGATCGATGAAGCTTCTAGGAGTGTAAAGATCTG
>Ga0066378_10000529_pt1:12500-16046 | contig 16046 bp, 7 predicted proteins | sample Knorr_S23_td_DCM_FD_70947 | JGI IMG/M metagenome (GOLD analysis project Ga0066378, IMG submission 70947) | Marine microbial communities from Southern Atlantic Ocean transect - Knorr_S23_td_DCM_ad_71m_LV_A | ecosystem: Environmental > Aquatic > Marine > Oceanic | place: Southern...
ACTCCGAATACCGAGGTTATGATCAACGGCAGTGAGGCCGCGGGGGATAAGCTTCGTGGCCAAAAGGGAAACAACCCAGACCAACAGCTAAGGTCCCAAAATCTTAGTTAAGTGATAAAGGATGTGAGATTGCACAGACAGCTAGGAGGTTGGCTTAGAAGCAGCCATCCTTTAAAGAAAGCGTAATAGCTCACTAGTTAAGGAATCTTGCGCCGATAATTTCCGGGACTATAAAACTAAGTACCGAAGCTATGGCTTCTTGATTTATCAAGAGGGGTAGGGGAGCGTTCCATTAACCTGTGAAGTCACAGATGGGAGTCGTGATGGAGGACATGGAAGTGAGAATGCTGGCATGAGTAGCGATAATCCCAGTGAAATTCTGGGACACCGAAAGCCTAAGGTTTCCTGAGTAAAGTAACTCTGCTCAGGGTTAGTCGGTACCTAAGCCGAGGCCGAAAGGCGTAGGCGATGGAGAACAGGTCAATATTCCTGTACCACCTTTTTATTGTTTGAACGATGGGGGGACGCAGAAGTGAAAGATCAGCCCGGTTTTGATTGTCCGGGTTTAAGTAGGTAGGAAGTTCTAGCAGGCAAATCCACTAGAACAATTCCGAGATACGAATAGGAGGGCCTAGCCCATAAACTGATCCTAATCATACTGCCTAGAAAATCCTCTAAGTGAGATATTTAGGTGACCGTACCGTAAACGGACACACGTAGGCGAGATGAGTATTCTAAGGTGCTTGGATTAATTCTGGTAAAGGAACTCGGCAAATTGGCCCCGTAACTTCGGGAGAAGGGGCGCCTTGATTAGGTGATGACTTTTCAGTTTCAGCCGAAAAAGGCCGCAGAAAAATGAGTCGTCCGACTGTTTACCAAAAACACAGGTCTCTGCTAAGTCGTAAGACGAAATATAGGGACTGACACCTGCCCGGTGCCGGAAGGTTAAGTAGAGGTGTTATTATAGATTTATCTATATGAAGCTCTGAAATGAAGCCCCGGTGAACGGCGGCCGTAACTATAACGGTCCTAAGGTAGCGAAATTCCTTGTCGGGTAAGTTCCGACCCGCACGAATGGTGTAACGAGATGACTACTGTCTCTACCAGAAATCCAGCGAAATTGTAGCGTCGGTGAAGATGCCGGCTAACCGCGGCAGGACGGAAAGACCCCGTGAACCTTTACTATAACCTGATATTGGCTTTTGGTTCTATATGTGTAGGATAGGTGGGAGACTTTGAAACATAAGCGCTAGCTTATGTGGAGTCATCCTTGAAATACCACCCTTATATTTCTGAAATTCTAATTTCGACCCTTGAATCAGGGCGAAAGACATTGTCAGGCGGGTAGTTTGACTGGGGCGGTCTCCTCCTAAAAAGTAACGGAGGAGCACAAAGGTTCCCTCAGCACGGATGGTAATCGTGCATAGAGTGCAAAGGCATAAGGGAGCTTAACTGCAAGGTAGACATACCGAGCAGATGCGAAAGCAGGTCTTAGTGATCCGGTGGTCCCGAATGGAAGGGCCATCGCTCAACGGATAAAAGGTACTCCGGGGATAACAGGCTTATCGCCTCCGAGAGCTCATATCGACGAGGCGGTTTGGCACCTCGATGTCGGCTCATCACATCCTGGGGCTGGAGAAGGTCCCAAGGGTTGGGCTGTTCGCCCATTAAAGTGGTACGTGAGCTGGGTTCAGAACGTCGTAAGACAGTTCGGTCCCTATCCGCCGTGGTCGCAGGAAACTTGAGGGATGCTGTTCCTAGTACGAGAGGACCGGGATGGACGAACCTCTGGTGCACCAGTTGTTTCATCAGAAGCATCGCTGGGTAGCTATGTTCGGATGGGATAAGCGCTGAAAGCATATAAGCGCGAAACCCTTCCCAAGATAAGGTTTCCCTTCCCTTATGGGAGTGAAGATCCCCTGTAGACTACAGGGTTGATAGGTCATAGGTGTAAGACCAGTAATGGTTTCAGCCAAGTGATACTAATGAATCGTCAGGCTTTTCCAAATCTTTAGTTTTCTTAAACGATTTGATGCAGTGCTAACCAATAAAAATTCTCGGTGGCTATTGCGTGGGTGATCACCCGATTCCATTCCGAACTCGGAAGTTAAGACCCACTGCGCCGATGGTACTGCCTTGGCAACAGGGTGGGAGAGTAGGTCGTCGCCGGAAACTATTAAACCCTCATTTATGAGGGTTTTTTTTTTTTATTATTTTTTTCAAATTTTTATCATTTTTGAAAAAAAAATAACTAAATTGTAATAATGATTTTATTTAGAAAGATACTCATATTTTTAACTTTTTGTTTAATTAATTCAAATTTATCTGCTCAAAATGTTAAATTAATACCAGAGCCTGGTTTTGTACCTTATTCTACCTATTATTTAAGTTCAATTGATTTGTCAACTGGTTCAAGTGATGTTGAATTTTTTAATTTCAGATTGTCTGAGGAATCTGGTGATTACTTATCAGAAGAAATTTGGGCATCTATCCAATTTGAAGTTTCAATGATATCACCTGCGCTAGGAATTTCAAATCCAACAACTATAATCTCAATGGAATCTGATGAATTCCAAATGTTTGCTGATATACGAATTTCAAATACATATCTATCTACTCAAACAAGCAGTTTATTTGATATGTCAGTTCCTCCAAAACAAATACCTTTATCAATGAAAATAAACAAAATGATTGATTTTGGAAAATTTCAAGAATTGTTATCTGCAGTAATAACTACTGGTAAATTAGCTGATGGAAATTACACATTTAGAGTTACTATTAAATCTGGACTAAAAGGTAACTTGTCAATTACAGATGATATAATGGAAACAGTACAAGTTATATCATCTACCTCTTTAAATCTTATATCTCCTGGAGGTGAACTTGCAGATTCTCTGCAAAACATAATTTTTTCTCCATATCCAATATTTCAATGGGATACAAATCCATGTCAAGGTTGTGAATCGTTTATTCGAGTCGCGAAATTTGACCCAAATTTACATAGTTCAATAAATGAAGCGATAAATGACATTACAGTTTTACCTGTTAATCAATCTGAAAATTGGAAATCTGCTGGTTTTGCTACAAATTATCAATATCCATTCACTGATGCGATTGACTTGGAACCGGGATCAATTTATGTCTGGCAAGTACAAAAAAAACTCCCAACAACAGAAGGTGTTGAAGCTTTTACGAGTCCTATTTTTGCTTTTAAACTTGCAAATTTTGAAAATACATCTTCTCAATTTCAGCCTCTTCATCCAGTTTTGCAGCAGTTAAAAGACGTATTAGGAGAACAACAATTTCAATCATATTTTGGTCCTGATAGTGAGTTAACTGAATTTGAACCTAATGGTACTTATCAAATTGATGGTATTGAAGTATCAGTTGATGAAATTATTAAATTAATGAATGAATTCTATGATGGTTCAAAAGATTTAATAAACATTACAGTGGAATGAAAATTAAACTAATGAAAATATTTTTTATTAATATAATTTTTTTAATTTCCGTTAGTTTATTTGCTCAGAATAATCCCTCAATAGC
>Ga0066378_10000532_pt1 | contig 15973 bp, 15 predicted proteins | sample Knorr_S23_td_DCM_FD_70947 | JGI IMG/M metagenome (GOLD analysis project Ga0066378, IMG submission 70947) | Marine microbial communities from Southern Atlantic Ocean transect - Knorr_S23_td_DCM_ad_71m_LV_A | ecosystem: Environmental > Aquatic > Marine > Oceanic | place: Southern Atlantic ocean...
ACATAAGAGTATCTCTCCATTAAGTCTGGCGCTAAAGCTCTTCTGAATTCTTTTGGGAATGAAATCCACATTCTGAGTAGATGCCTTTTTAGCTTTGGATCCTCATGATCTATAAAGTCCTCTCTGGCATGCAATATCTGATGATTATTGATAAATTGTATATCACCCTCATTAAAATCCATAGAAAGACGAAGTGACTCACGTTCACCTATTTCTTGAACAACATCAAGTGCCTCTCTCTGCAAATCTGTCAGCGCGAGGTGTTGACCATGACGTGTAACTGACTCAAAAAATGCTCTTGATGTAAGACGTGATGTCAATTTTCCTGCAAAATGACTGTACATTGGGCAAGTATACCATGGTTGTTCACCTTCAGGATTTTCACCTCTCCAATCAAGATTAAAAGGACTATGCAATATATCTAGAAGGTCAGGTCTCTCTTCCCTAATAACATTATGAATTGTTAGCGCTGACACTAGGAAGCTTGCGCCTCCTTTCTTCGCTCTTCTTTGACAAAATAAGCCCACAACATCAACAGGTAACTGATCTGAATGAAAATCCATTTTCAATGTAGTTTGATAGAGTCTTGTGGTAGGATCAGACATCTTTTTCCCCTCATCAGTCACATGTCCAAGCAGATGTCCTCTTGTATTTTGCGATACAGGCCTGCCTAAATGCAAACCAATGCCCCAATAAATTAATTCGCACTCTTGATCTGTGTACCTATCACGATCAATGCCTCTTAACAGAACAAATCCCAGTTGATTTTCCAAAACATCATATAAAGAGGTAAGCTTTTTTGAGAGCGTTGGAAGACTAAAGTCTTCTTTGTTAAATGGTATACTTAAATTTCGTTCTTTTACCGATTGAAGCGCACTATGTATTTCTTCAAGTTCCACTTCATCTAAATGTATCAACCATTCATTTGAATTTTGAATATCTGGACCAAACCATGCAGCCCGCTCTTTAATTAAACCATCATATACCATCTTAATCGCTTCCTTTTTGTCTAAACTTCGAAATAAAATACGAACAAGCAATGACAATCATAGCACACGCGATTGATGCTTGTAAAATATTATCCTTTGATACGAATGGGAATAAACCTTGAGTTCCAATATCTGTAAAAAGTAAATGTCCAGCAATCCATCCTAACAGAGCCCCACCAAACCATATTAAAATTGGTAACTTCGAAAATACTCTTAGTAGAAATGCACTGCCGATGAATAACAAAGGTATGGAGAATAATATTCCAAAAATGATTAAAATCACGGATCCATGGGCTGCAGCAGCAACGGCAAGTACATTATCCAAACTCATTGCTGCATCTGCAATTGCGATTGTGAGGATAACCTTCCATAACGTCTTAGCTTCGCCATGCTTTGGCTGAACACTCTCTTTTTCTGGCAATATCAGTTTTATTGCAATCCATAGTAATAAGATACCACCAATTGTTCGTATGTAGGGCATATCAAGAATTAGAGTGATTATACTTGCAAAAAATATTCTTAATATAATTGCAGTAGCAACTCCAAAAATCATTCCAATCTTCTTCTGATGTTCAGGTAACCCTCGGCATGCAAGAGCAATAACGATAGCATTATCGCCGCTCAATATTAAATCGATCCACATAATCTGAAGAATTGGAATTAAATCAATATTTGATAGTATATTTTGTATCATGTAATTATGAGATATACCTTCGCATTATACAAAATCATTTCTTGGCAAGGATACAGGCTCACCAAGCTTGACAGACATGTCTGCAGCTTGAGATACTTGCATAACTAACTTTGCCTCCTCACCAGAGATCATAACGGGATGATCAAAAACTATTGCACTTAAAAAGTGATTAATCTCCTCATGCATAGATCCTGCAAAAACGTGATCTATCTGCTCACCAGGCATGGATGACATTGGATATTGTATTCCGTCCTTGATCGTGCTCAACTGTATATCTTTGTGAGAGTCATCAATTGTTAGCGTCCCCTCAGTTCCAACAATCTCAATAAATGCCTGCACGTAATTTGGAGTGTGCGGTGGTAGTATCCAACCAATCCCAACAGTTATGGTTGTACCATCATCCATTGTTATCATGCACCACTGATGATCGGGGTTGTTACTATTCTTCGAAAATAGTTTCCCTGATGTTTGAGAGTAAACCCTTACAGGTTTTCTCGGCTGCATTGCCCAAAGTATGTAATCAAAATCATGAACGCCAGCAATAGATGCTGGCGAGAGATCTGATCTACCGGTTATCTTCATCCCTAATTCTCGTGTAGAATGACGTGATATTAAACAAGTTACAGGATCCCCAATCAAACCACCTTTTAGCGCTTTGTTCATGTATGCATATCTGGGATCAAATCTTCTCGAATATCCAATCGTTAATTTTAAATTATTTTTTTTTGCCAATTGCAGTGCCTCATCTGCTTCTTTTATGGTTGGGGCAAGTGGTTTTTCAACAAATACGTGCTTTCCTTTCTCAAGACACTCCATTACTAGAGGAAATCGCTTTGTCTCAGGGGTCATTGATATTACAATTGCATCAAGGTTATCATCATCAACGAGATCTTTCCAGTTATCAGTAATTATGTCAGGTTCAAGTTCAGCTCTGAGCTCTTGCTGCCTTTTCTCATCAATTTCTGCAATATATAATTTATCAACAATAGGATTCTTTTTCACGGCGGTTGCTCGAATCCCACCAACCCATCCAACACCAACAACACCCACGTTTATTTGATTGATTTTCGCCATAAAATATACTTAACAACAAATATTTAGCAACATCAAGCCTAAAGATATATTCCCTAATGGTATTGACAGATCATCTATTATTAGTAACCTATAACTCTTGACGAATGATGTATAGCGAGGGAGCCAAAAAATGGATATAGCCAGACAATATGCTAAGTATGCTACAAATTTAGATTATAATGACCTGCCTGAAGAGGTAATATTGCATGTTAAAAAAGCAATATTAGATATTATGGGGAATGATATTGGCGGATATGAATGGATGGAGTCAGGTCCATCAATTGTAGATGGTATAAGGGTAATTAATAGAGGTAATGGCGGCGCAACCGTCCTCGCAACAGGTGAGAGTATGGCACCTGAATGGGCCTCATTTGCAAATGCTTCGATGGCCCATAGTCTTGATTATGATAACCATCACGCTAAAGGAGTTATTCATGCTGGTGGTTCGGTTGTGAATTGTGCTCTTGCCGCTGCTGAAGAAAATAATTCCGGTGGGAAAGAGCTCATAGTATCAGTAGTAATAGGTTACGAAATAGCTTGCCGGCTTGCTATGGCATTGGGGCCTCATTCTTCACATGAAATGGGATTTCATCCAACAGGTACGTGTGCAACATTTTCAGGTTCTGCCATAATCGGGCGAAATAGAAAAATGTCCGAAGATGAAATCGTAAATGCGATGGGCCTGAATGGCTCCCAAGCTGCAGGCTCTATGCAGTACGTCGTAAATGGAGCATGGAATAAGCGTACGCATCCGGGCATAAATACTCACAGCAGCTTCATTGCAGCCACATTGGCGCAATCTGGCTTTATTGGAGCCGCTGAAGTTTTTGAAGGTAAGCAAGGTTTCTTGCAAGGTTATGCCCTGAGACCCCTGCCTGAGAATGCAACAAAAACACTTGGCAAGAGTTACGAAACTCTTGAAAATGCGATAAAGCCATTTCCTTTATGTCGATATAATCATCAAACACTTGACTTGGTGATTGATTATCAAAAAGAAAATAACATAGATACAAAAAAAATATCCTCAATCACTATTGATATGCCAAAATATGGCGTACAACTATGTGGTTCCCCTATTGAGCAAAAAAGGAACCCGCAATCTCCTGTAGACGCACAATTTTCTGGGTGTTTCGCAGTTGCACTAGCGTTAACAGAGCAAAGAGCGGATATGACAACCTTTACTGGAGCCTTGGATAAAGGGTTATCGGATGAATTTAAAAGACTTATGTCAATAACAAACATAGAGCAAGCTGATGACCTAGATGCCATTCATCCTGAGTTCTGGCCAGGGAGGGTTAAAATGATAATTGATGGTGATGAGGTAGAGCTCTACGGCAAACACATGCGCGGAGAAAGAGAGAGGCCAATGACCATCGAAGAAGTACAGGATAAATTTAGAGATCTCAGCCCAAAGCATGATGAAAAAAATAGGAAAGAAGTTTTCGACGTAATAAATAATCTAGAAAATGCGTCGATTGATGATCTTCTGGTACCACTAAGAAAAAATAGTTAATTATTTAATTTAGGAGAATATAATCGATGTTTAAAATTGCAAAAATTGAAGCATGTGCTGTAGCTATTCCGCTAAAAATGCCAATAAAAATGTCAGGTATTTTAATCGAAACTTGTGATAACCTCATAGTTAAAGTAACAGATACTGAAGGAAATGTTGGCTGGGGAGAAGCTTCATCAGCGCCAACAATGACAGGGGAAACAGTTGAAGGACTAGTAGCTGCAACAAACTTCATGGCGCAGAGGCTGGAAGGTACTGAGATACAAGACCAAAATCAACTCGTTGCAGCTATTGAGCCATTAATGGTTGCAAATCACAGCGCTAAATCTGCTATTGATGGAGCACTTTACGATCTTATTGGAAAGCATACTAATAAACCAATGTATGAGCTTCTTGGAGGTAAAAAAAGGGATCAAGCTCCAATGTTTTGGATGATCGCGGGGAGTAAGGATGAAATGGAACTAGCGCAGGCAAGGATAGATGAAGGATACATAGCCTTTAAAGTTAAGGTTGGTCCAAATCCTCCTGAATACGACCTTGAGCGCTCGGAAAAATCAAGAAAAATTTGCGGAGACAATGTTCATGTCTCAGCCGATGCAAACCAGGGATACAGCCCAGAGAATGCATTCACATTTGCTAAAGGCGCTGGTAATGCAGGTTTAGATTTTTTTGAACAACCAGTCCACGGTCACGATATTAAGTCAATGAGCAAATGCGCAGAATTATGTGATGTTCCAATTGGAGCAGACGAGGGCATTCATTCCATCGAAGACATACAAAAACATTATGATGCAGGTGCAGCCATGGGTGGAAGTCTCAAGCTTATAAAGCTCGGCAGCGCTCAGGGAGTTATGGAAGGTGCAAAATTGATGCAGTCATTATCAATGTCAGTTAATTTGGCTGGTAAGACAGCCGATACCAGTATAGCAAGTGCTGCAATATCTCATTTAGCTGTTTCACTACCAACCCTTGAATGGGACGCAAGTGTAACAAATCAATATCTAACAGATGATATTGTTAAGAACCCTATACCAGTCGTTAACGGTCACATAATAACTCCAGACGGACCAGGTCTTGGTATCGAAGTAGATGAGAGTAAAATCGATCAATACCGTAGAGCAGTCTAAAGTAGTGATATGGTCAATCTTGGAATAATTGGGCTTGGGAATTGGGGTAATAAGCTTGCTAACTCATTACAAAAAATTCCAGAAGCAAATTTAATTTCATGCTTTGCTAGAACTCAGAAAAAGAGGGAGGACTTCGCAAATAAACATAACTGTATCGCAAAAGATAGTCTCGACAAGCTTCTTGATGATAAAGATTTAGATGGAGTAATAATATCCACACCACACTCAACACATAAAGATTTAATTCTCGAAATTGCAAACTCGAAAAAGCATATAATGGTTGAAAAACCAATGACATTAAATAGCGATGACGCAAAAGTTTGTATTGACTGCGCTGAAAAAAATAATGTCTACATTCAAGTTGCTCATTATAGGCGCCTTTTACCAGCTACTAGGCTTCTAAAAAAATATATTTTAGATGATAGACTAGGCAAAATTCATCATTTTGAGTCAAATTTTAGCCGACCTTTCGGGCCAGACCCAAATAGACCATGGAGAGATTCAGAAGATGAGGCTCCAGCTGGTGCATTTACTGCTTTAGGCGTACACATGATTGATAACCTATTTTATCTTGGGGGAAATTTTGAGAAATTATGTGCTCTCAGCAGCGTCCTAGATAATGATACCCCTCTGGATGACATAACAACGGTAATGATTAAATATGAAAGCGGGGCTCATGCAGTAATCAATACGTCTCTCAGGCTGCCATTTATAGCATCAATTTCAGCACATGGCGACAAAGGTTCCGCTTGGAGTCTTGCAGATGGCTCAAAGTTCTTATACCAAGGTATTGATGAAGAGACGCAGACAGAAGTTACTCTCAATCAACTAGATGGAGTGATTGAGAATTTAAAAAACTTTTGCAGCTCAATAAAAACCTCAACCGTTCCTGAAACTTCAGGGTACGAGGGACTCAAAGTTGTCCGAGCTTTGGAGGCAATAACTGAGTCTGTCGACGCAAATAACTCTTTCATTGACATAAACCTGAAGAGGTGGTCGTGAAAATAAATAAAATTGGACTAATCGGTATGGGTTTAATGGGGCAAGCATTTATTAAAAATCTTGTCAAGGCACAGATACATGTTCAGGGATTTGATACTGATCAAAAAAGAATGTCTCAACTTAAAGATGTCGGTGGCACGCCATTGGACTCACCACACCTTGTCGGCAAGGATGTCAATTTTGTATTAACATCACTTCCAAATAGTACAATTGCAAGGGATGTATTCTTCGGTGAGGGAGGGCTTGCAGATAATAACTATCGCGACTTAATTGTTTGCGATACAACAACATCGAGACCAGAGGATAGCGAGGAGATCGCAGGAGAACTATCAAATTTTGGGATACATTTCTTAGATACAGCTGTAAGTGGAACAAGCGCAATGGCAGAGGTAGGAGATTTAGTTATCATTGCTGGTGGCCCAAAAGAGATATACGATAAGGCAATTCCAATATTAAATACATTTTCCAGAGCATCTTACTATATGGGTCCATCTGGGTCGGGAGCGCGTACAAAACTTGTAATAAATCTTGTTTTAGCGGGAAACCGTCTCTCGCTAGCGGAAGGGCTTGTGCTGGGAGAAAAGTCCGGGTTAAATCTTGATTCATTACTTGCAGTCGTAAAAGATGGCGCATGCTCATCGAAAACAATGAGCGATAAAGGGCCCAAGATGATCGATGGTGATTTTAAGACCCAAAGCCGTGTAACAAATGTACTTAAAGACTCCAGATTAATGCTTGAGCAAGGACAAAAATTTGGCTCTCCTATGTTAATGACAAATATCTGGTCTCAACTCATGCAGGCCTCAGAAGAGGCAGGTTATGGGGAAAAAGATGTTACAAGCTTTATTGAAATCCTTCGAGGTATGGCTGGTCTTAAAAGCAGGATAGATTGAAAAAATTTGTGGTGCCCTGACCTAGATTTGAACTAGGGACACAACGATTTTCAGTCGTTTGCTCTACCAACTGAGCTATCAGGGCACATGATATTCCTATTTATATGAATTTTTTAATTAGAAGTCTAGCTTATCTTTTTTTATTATATCAATAATCTCAGGGTTCTCATTAATCATTTCATCATTCACTTTTTCACCAGGTATATAATATTTTCCGGTGAGCCAATTGCCCAGATCTTTGTTTGCACATTTCTCTGAGCAAAAGGGTTCGAATTTTGCGTTAGATAATTGTTTACACATTGGGCATTTTTCTATTTTCATAACTTGTATCCACATTATTAGATGTAAATTAATTACTATTTCTAATTAACATAAAATTCTCGAGCTTTTGTTTTAGTACCATCAATCATGATGAGATACAAGCTAACCTTTGATGTTGATGGTGGAATAGTTCTATATTTCTCTATTTCCTTGATCTCACTTTTACACATCGGCATAACAAGAATATTGTTTGGTTTTGCATTATTAATTCCATACCTTACCTCTTTTATCAAACATCTTTTTTTTATGAGATATGGAAATTCCATGACCAAATTATTATTAATTAACTTATAGCTAATCCAACTCTCCTCATCATCAAAACTATTATTTTGTGCATTTAAATGAACGAAATAAAAAAATAACATCAATAACATCAAAATAAGTAATCCTGAGTATATCCAATAATAAATGAGTTTATTTTTTTTTAGATTTATTTTGCGCATTAAAGCCAATTCCATTAAGTAAATTTAAAGTCTCATTTAGAGGCAGACCAACTACTGAGGTATATGAGCCAATAAGCTTTACCACAAATCCTCCTGCAAACCCTTGTATGGCATATGCCCCTGCCTTACCCCTCCATTCATCAGTATTGAGATAGAGATGTATTTCACTTTCGGATAATAACTTAAATTTAATTCGTGTCTCAACATTCCTATTATAAAAAATACCTTTTTGATCTCGTACGCATACAGCAGTATAAACTCTGTGGTTACGTCCAGACAATAAATTCAAGTTTTCTCTTGCCTTTTCAATATCTTCAGTTTTTTCAATAATTTTTCTGCCAATTGCAACAACTGTATCTGCAGCTAATATAAAATCATTTTTATATTGCTCATTCTCAGATATAGAATACGCTTTTTTCCTTGCGAGCATCAGAGCTATCTGATGCGGTGGCAGGCTTTGATCATAAATAGTTTCATCCACGTTACTTGGGTCAATAATATCAGGGATAATCCCCACTTGCCCTAATAAATCATATCTACGGAGTGAGTTACTAGCTAATATTAAGCGTGGAGCCATCTTCCTTAATCATCTTTTCGGTTTAATCTCGCTCTTAATGAGTTAGCATGTGATATAAGACCCTCTTGCTCAGCAATTCTGATCGCGCTTGGGGCTATTTCATTAAAGTTCGACTTATCACACTCAACAATAGATGTTCGTTTCATAAAACTTTGAACCGATAGTCCAGACGAAAATCTTGCTGTTTGCATTGTGGGTAATACGTGATTTGTGCCAACAACATAATCACCAGCAGCTTCTGGTGTATATTTACCAATAAATATTGCCCCAGCATTTTTAACTTGCTCTGATAAATCACGCGCGTCTGGCGTACATAATTGCAAATGTTCAGGGGCGATTTCATTTATAAATTTTATGATTTCTTTGTTTGTTTCACATATTATTATGCATCCATATCGGGTCCAACTATTTTTGAGTGTTGCCCCATCATCAAGATCCTCTAATCTTTGATTTATTCGTTCCAGAACTCTTTTTGCAAAATCAATATCCTTTGTTACTAGAATTGATTGGGCATTATCGTCGTGCTCTGCTTGCGCAAAAAGATCTTCTACAACCCATTCTAAATCCATGTCTGAATCAGCAACAACCATAACCTCTGATGGTCCCGCGACCATATCAATACCTACATCACCAAAAACCTGTTTTTTTGCAGCAGCTACATAACTATTCCCCGGACCTACAATCATATCAACTTTATCTATTTGATCAGTTCCATAAGTAAGAGCTGCGATAGCTTGGGCTCCGCCAATTCTGTAGACTTCTTCTACATTACAAATACTGGCTGCCGCCAGTATTGAATTATTAAGGACACCATTCATTGATGGTGTTACCATTACAATACGCCTGACACCCGCAACTAGTGCCGGTATAACATTCATAAGAACACTGCTTGGATATATTGCCTTGCCACCTGGCACATAGACACCAACCGACTCTACTGGTGTCCATCTTTGCTCGATTTTAATATCAATTTGATCAGTATAAGAGAGATTTTCAGGTTTTAACTTTTTATGATATGCAAGAATTCTATCATGGGCAAATTTTAAGGAACTTAAAAGTTCTCTACTGATATTTTCAGTACTTTTGCTCAAAATATTCTTGTCTAGTTTTAGATCTTCTTGAGATAACTGATTATTATCAAACTCATTTGTATAATTTAGAAGTGCGGAGTCTTTATCTTTCCTGATTGATGAAATTATAGCATCAACTTCACCGGAGATTTCATTAAAGTTGAGCTTCCTTTTGGCTTGTTGCTGATAAAACTCATTCATTGACTTCACGTCGTTAATGTTAAATATTTTTTTCATTCTAAATTCTATCTTATTCTCTCTATCTCTGCACCGCAATTTGATAATTTTTTCTCTAAATTTTCAAAACCACGGTCTAAATGATAAACTCTATTTATTAGGGTTTCTCCTTCTGCGCATAAGGCAGCAATTACAAGGGATACAGATGCCCTAAGATCAGTAGCCATTACTTGAGCACCCACTAAGTTTGCTTTACCAGTTATTATAGCTTTGTCTCCATCTAAATAAATATCTGCTCCCATTCTAACTAATTCCTGGACGTGCATAAATCTATTTTCAAAAATTTTTTCATTTATTACTGAAACTCCATGTGCTTGCGTAAGTAATGCCATAAACTGTGCTTGTAAATCTGTTGGGAAACCTGGATAAGGTTCCGTTATAAGATCAATGGGTTTAATTTCATTTGTCAAATAACCATCAACATTTATGCCGTCATCGGTGTCTTTTATTTGGAAGCCAATATTTCTTAGTAGATATAGTGGTAATTCCAAGTTTCTTGGATCGCAACCCTTTAATATTAAATTTCCTCTCGTAATACATGCCGCGATTGCAAAAGTTGCAGCCTCAATCCTGTCAGACATAACTGAATGCGACGCACCATGAAGTGTTTCTTGCCCATCGATAAGTATATTTTTTTTGTTTATCTCAATATTTGCCCCCATTTTTTTTAAGCAATCAATCAAGTCTAAAACCTCAGGCTCAATTGACGCGTTGCTTATCTTCGTTTCGCCCTTTGCAAGTGTTGACGCCATTATTAAATTTTGAGTCGCGCCCACAGATGGTTTTTCTAATTGAATATAATTGCCTGTCAGGCCTTTCTTGGCCTTCACTATAACAAATCCCTTCTCAACTTTGACGTCCGCACCTAATGTTTTTAGACCCTTTAAATGAATATCAACTGGGCGCGTACCAATAGCACAGCCACCTGGCATTGAAACACGAGCGTAACCCTCTCTTGCAAGTAAGGCACCAATTACTAAAAAGCTTGCCCTCATCTTGGAAACATTTTCGTACCCGGCCGTTGTGCTGCTTATATTAGCCACATTGATAGAAATTGGTGCGCTGAGATCACTTTTTTTTACCCTGATTTGATTTATGCTCGCGCCAAGCTCCTCTAGTATAAATGTAAGTGTTTTTATGTCTGTTAGCTTGGGTACGTTATGTATTTGTAATACATCATCTGTTAAAATGGATGAAATCATAATCGGAAGAGAGGAGTTCTTTGAACCGGAAATAGAAACTTTCCCGTTTAGCCTATTACCGCCAATGATACGAATTTTATCCATCTTTTGCTTCGCTATTATTTACTTTCTTTTCTCTTTTCTTGATTGCTTGAGCTTTTCGTTTCTTCAAATTCTCCTTCAAAGCTGTAGCTAATTTTTGATTGTCTTTTTTTCTTAATTTTGCCATATTTCGAGTTGTATTATGTTTGATTGATTAATATTTTACAAATACATATGAAGCCGCAGTAGCTCAGTGGTAGAGCGCACCCTTGGTAAGGGTGAGGTCGAGTGTTCAATCCACTCCTGCGGCACCATTTACCATAAATATATAATTAAAAGATTATATTGAAAATCCTTTCTTTGTTATTTACTCTAAATTAATGATGAAGAAACTACTTATACTATCAAATTTACCAACAAAAAATACTGAGATATTACTTTACGAGACACAAAAAGGCGCCAAATCTATTGAATCGAATAATATTAAGATATTGGCTTGTGATGCTCGTGAAGTAGACCATAACCATATCCTAGACTCAGCTGGAATAATAATTGGCACTACCGAAAATCTTGGTTATATGAGCGGGATTATCAAAGATTTTTTCGATAGAAATTATTACCACTGTATCGATAAAACAAATGGTATGCCTTACGCAATATATATTCGAGCAGGTCATGACGGTACAGGAACCGAGGTTAATATAAAAAGAATAATAACTGGTTTAAAGTGGAAAGAGGTACAAAAACCACTTATACTCAAGGGTAGTTGGAATGACAATTTCAAAGACCAATGCTTCCATCTAGGCGCAACGATCGCGGCAGGACTGGATGCAAATATATATTAAATTTAATGTAATGGGATAGAATGTTCACAAAAAATAGAAATAATGCAATTGAAATTGAGCTTATAAGTAAAAATAAATTAAACAACTATATCAAAGAAAACCCAGATCAAAAAAGATGGATCGAGCAAAATACATTTACAGCTGATCCTGGTGAGCTGGTCATAATCCCACAAGATAAAGATAATATAAGAAAAGTTTTACTAGGGAGAACATATGAAAATGATGTTTACTCTAAATTTATTTGCAGTAATTTGTCAAAAAAATTACCCGGCAATAATTATTACATTTCAAATTTAGATCCTGACGATATTTTACCGTATATAAGCTGGGCTCTGGGTTGTTATAAATATGATAGTGCACCAATTTCCACTTCAAAACTTTTCCTTCCGGATAAGATCCATAATGAGGTAAGTATTCATGTGGAAAGTATCTTTTTCACAATGGATCTTATAAATCATCCTGCCAATAGACTTACAACAGAGGAATTTGCAAAAATAATTGGAGAATATTTCACGAATAAAAACTGTAAAGTCACTGAAATTATCGGAGAAGATCTGCTCAAGCATAATTTCCCTCTGATATATGAGGTTGGAAAAGCAAGCTCGCATAAACCAAGGTTAGTTGAGATTCAGTGGGGGAAAAAAAATGATCCAAAAGTTACACTAGTTGGAAAAGGCATCACTTTTGATACAGGTGGCTTAGATATTAAACCTTCATCTGGTATGCTTCTAATGAAAAAAGATATGGGCGGGGCGGCGAATATATTGGGCCTCGCAAATATGATAATTGGAAATAAACTGAATTTAAACTTGAGAGTATTGATACCAATTGCTGAGAACTCAATTTCAAGTAATTCTTTCAGGCCAGGCGATATTTTAAATTCAAGATCAGGTTTGACGGTTGAAATTGGAAACACTGATGCAGAGGGTAGATTGATATTAGCAGACTCTCTAACTCTCGCTGATGAGGGCTCGCCAGACTTAATCATCGATATGGCTACCCTGACAGGAGCCGCAAGAGTGGCGGTGGGACCAGAGATAGTTCCATTCTTTAGTACTAGTGACGCAATTTCTAATATCCTAAAAAAAGTTTCGCAAAATGTTCAAGATCCAGTTTGGGAACTTCCATTTTTTGCACCATACGGAAAATGGCTTAATAATGAGATCTCAGACCTGAATAATTCACCAAATACACCGTTTGCAGGCTCTATTATTGCAGCAGAATTTTTGAAAAAATTTATTACCAATACAAATAATTATTTACATTTCGATGTTTATTCCTGGAATAATGGTACAAACAGGTATATCCCCAAAGGTGGAGCCGCGCAGGGCATCAGAGCTATTTACCAGCTGATAAAAGAGCTTTATGTTAATAAATAATTTTAAGGTGTAGCATTCAACGCATTATTACAATTCCCAAAACGGATATTAAGAAAGAGCCATCAAATTCTTCTGAAACAATATCGGAAGCTCTTTACGGTGAATTCATAGGGATTGAGGATGAAGATGAAAAGTGGATATATGGAAGATTATTAAATGATAACTATCGTGGTTATGTGGTAAAAACCGCAACTAAAGTTGAAGACCACAAATTAAATAATTCTTCTCTTAAAATCAGTGCGAATAGTACCCACATATATTCCACTCCAGACCCAAAATCACCTATTAAAAAAACTTTATTCAGAAATTCAAGAGTACTTTGTGACTTGTCCAACGTAAAAAATGATTTCGTAAAAGTTAATTTTGAGGATGGGTTTATAAATACCAGTCATGTTCGGAGAAATCTCGAAAAAAAAATAGATTTTGTTGACGTAGCAAAAAGTTATGTTGGGGCACCATACAAATGGGGTGGAAGGACTATTCTTGGAATAGATTGTTCTGGATTAGTTCAAACTTCACTCAATGCGGTTGGTCGGGAGTGCCCGCGGGATAGTATACAGCAATGTGAACAATTCTGTGGCACTACAGATATTGATCCCGAAATCAGTAATTTACGAAGGGGTGATATTATTTTTTGGGAAGGTCATGTAGCGATATATGTGCAAACAAATAAAATCATTCATAGTAATATGACCAGTATGGATGTACGAATTGAAAATTTTACAAAGATAAGAGAAATATTAGATAAAGAAGATAATCACATTAAGTCAGTCGCTAGGATGATACCCGAATTTATTTATATGTAGCTAACCCAATAGGGCTGAAGAAATTAATTTTTTTGTATACTCATTTTTAGGCTTATTAAATATATTTTCTGTATAATCCATCTCAATAATTTCACCTGAGTTTAAAACCATCACTCTATCCGAAATATATCTTATGACACGAAGATCATGGCTTATAAAAATATATGAAGTATTAAATTTATCTTGTAATTTTTTGAGCAAATTTAGTATTTGCAGCTGAACAGTTGCATCCAAGGAACTCGTTGGCTCATCTAAAACAAGTAATTTTGGCCTTAATATAATCGCTCTTGCTATTGCAATTCTCTGTCGCTGACCACCAGAGAACTCATGCGGGTATCTATTCAATTGGTCAGGTTCCAGGCCAACATCCTGGAGTATTTCGAGAACCCTCTCCTTTCTGCTATTTGCATCTAACTCAATTTTTTGCGCAATCAATCCTTCTTCAATTATCTGCTCTACTGTCAATCTTGGTGATAGTGATCCGAAAGGGTCTTGAAATACAATCTGTAAATCCTTTCTAATTCTTTTAAGGGCTTTGAAGGATTTTTTTGCAAGATCATCCCCCATAAAGATAATACTGCCATCAGATTTTATAAGTCTTAAAATTGATAATCCAATAGTTGTTTTACCTGAACCTGACTCACCAACTAAACCAATTGTTTCCCCTAAGTTAATTGATAAATTGATATTACTAACAACTTTATTGACTCTTTTCTTACGAAATAATTTATTCTGTTCATACTGAGCGCTAAGTGAGTTAAGTTTCAATATCTCGAGTGACTTATTTCTTTTTTCTCTCTTTCCAACAAGATTTCTGGCATTGACCAACCTCTTAGTGTAGGCGTCTCTCGGCTCATTAAATATACTATCCGTTGAACCCTCTTCAACTAAACATCCATTTTGCATTACATAGACATAATCCGTGAAATTTTTTACTATACTTAAGTCATGCGTTATAAATAATATAGTTAGGTCTAATTCACGCTGAAGTGTTTTCAATAACTTTAGTATTTCATATTGTACAGTAACATCAAGTGCGGTTGTTGGCTCATCTGCAATGAGAAGTTTAGGATTATTTGCGAGGGCCATTGCAATCATAACTCTTTGCCTCTCACCACCAGATAACTGATGTGGATATCTTGTGAGTTTTTTCTCTGGTTCATTAATCCTCACTTTATGCATTAAATCGATAACTGTGCCCCGAATGTCCTGGGATTTTTTTATCTTATGCAATATTAGAGCTTCGCTGATTTGTTTTTCAACTGTATGTAATGGGTTCAATGAGCTAAGCGGTTCTTGAAAAATCATAGATATTTCATTTCCCCTAATTGCATTCAATTCTCTTTTATCTATTTTTAGTATATCTCTACCTGAAAAAATAATCTGACTTTCATCTGAAATAACGGATGTATTTGGGTTGAGCTTTAATATTGATAATGCCGTAAGAGTTTTACCAGAACCTGACTCACCGACAATAGAAATTGTTTTACCTTTAGGGATTGATATATTTAAATTCTGAATCCCAAACACTCCATCACCACTAGCAGGAAAGTTGAGCGCGAAATTTATTATTTGCAGTACATTTTTATTACTCGCAATCATGTCAATCAATAAATACCTTTCTCGGATCAAAGGCATCTCTTACACCTTCACCGATAAAAATCAATAAACTTAACAGGACGGCAATACCGAAGAAGCTTGTCAAACCTAGCCATGGTGCATGAATATTGTTTTTACCTTGCGATAGGAGCTCTCCGAGTGATGCTGATCCAGGAGGTAG
>Ga0066378_10000535_pt1 | contig 15920 bp, 13 predicted proteins | sample Knorr_S23_td_DCM_FD_70947 | JGI IMG/M metagenome (GOLD analysis project Ga0066378, IMG submission 70947) | Marine microbial communities from Southern Atlantic Ocean transect - Knorr_S23_td_DCM_ad_71m_LV_A | ecosystem: Environmental > Aquatic > Marine > Oceanic | place: Southern Atlantic ocean...
GGGGATGTGATGTTGATCAACCTAGGAACCTAGCCAAATCTGTTACCGTGGAATAGTTTCTATTGTAGTGATAAAAAATATCCTTATTTAACATATGATATTAAGATTGAATATAAGAATCTAAATCCTGTAAAAATTTCCAAAAAACAATTAAACCTTTATAAGCAAATCTGTGAATTAAATGATAAAGTTTTAACCTATAAACAAATATCCAATAAACTAAATGAACTTGGTTATGAACCTACAAGAGGCAAGGTAGGTGAATTTACGCCACAGAAAGTTTGGTCAAGTTATACCAAGATAAAGAAGAATCAAGAACGAAAGATTGAAGTAACATCTTTAAATGTTAGTAATGTAAATTTGTTTTGGAATAAATTTAGATATATTACATAAAGGAGAAAATATGGGTCTATTAGGAAAAATATTAGGAAATGCAGGTGTCGTTGAAAATGACAAATTAAATGAAGACTATGGACATTTGCTTATGGATGATGAGAAAATTGAAATTGGATTTAAATTAATAAGAGATGTTTTTATGTTTACTGATAAAAGATTAATATTGATTGATGTTCAAGGTATAACTGGTAAAAAAATAGAATATAAAACACTTTTATATAATAGTATTTCTAGATTTAGTATTGAAACTGCAGGTCGTATTGATTTAGATGCTGAATTGAAAATATGGCTTTCTGGTGAACAACTTCCAGCAGTATCAAAGACATTTAATAAAAGTGTTAATATATATGATGTTCAAAAAGTTTTAGGATCCCATATACTAAAATAAATTTAAAAGGAAGAATACGGAACCCGACTTCTTTCAAATTTTATATAGTTTTAATGTAAATAGAAATAGATTATGACGATGAATTATATTACAAAAGTTAATCACTATAATAGAAACCAATCAATCACGGTGGAGTAGATGAAAGTGGCTATTTTTTTTGATAAGAATAAATGAATAAATTAGAAAAAAATTTATCTATAATCATGAGTATTTTTGGTATTGGACTTATTTTAAACTTATTATTAATACAGTTTTTTAATATTGGTTTAAAATCAAATATTTTTGCTTTAATCTATTGTGTTTTATTTGTAATAATGACTATTCAATTTAAAAGTATAATAAGAAAAAAATCTGTTATGATACCCTTATTTATATTGATAATCCAAACTAGTTATTCTTTGATTGCAACATATATACTAAAATTATAATGGGAAATAATTTTTAGATTATTTATCTCTTAGTTTAGCCAAAGATTCAACAGTGGCATTTTTTAATATTCTTCTTGGTGACCATACTTTTTCATAAGATTCTAATTTTAATATATCAGATTTATCACCAATATTTCCAAGATTTTTAATCATTTCTTCTTGAACAATATAACTATTGTCAGTATCTAAATTTTCACGAATCAATTTTAGTGATTCCGAAGGGTAAAATTTTGACATTTCAGATATTATTACTTTTCTAGGTTCAGAATGTTTTTCATTTAAATATGCAGTTATGAATTCTTTTGAAGACATTTTAGATCCTACCGATTGAAAAGCACTTTTACGAACAATCCAAGAAGAATCATTCATTGTAGTTTGTTTTAGAATTTTAATTGTTTTGGGATTATCTAAATATTGATTGAGAGATTCAGCAGCTCTCATTCTACCAATTAAGTTATCTCGTTTCAATTTATTTAATAAGCCTTTATATGAATGTTTTTGAGTTACTTCAATAAGCAAATCATCATCTGGATCAAAACGTACAAAGATTGGTTCTTTTTTCATTGGGAATCGGTGAATAGAATTTCTTTCATCAATAATTATTTCTTTTTCCAAAATCTCATTTTTCATAAAAAAAGAAATCTTTGCTGGAATATAATATTTCTCAGGTGTTTTTATTCCTTCTTGAGTTTGTTTTATTTCAACAATCAGCTCTTTATTTTTGAATTTTGTATTTATATCAATTTGTGGATGACCAGCACTTAAAACCCATTGTTGGAAAAACCAGGATAAGTCTTGTTTAGAAACTTCATTTACAACATCAATCAAATCTTGTGTATCTGGATTTCCAAAAGCAAATTTATTTAAAAATACAGTTTGAAATTCTTTGAAAATATTGTCACCTAATATTACTCTAAGCATATGTAATACTGCTGCACCTCTAGGATATATATGACTATCAAAATTTTGGTTTGGGTATTCCCAATATGGATGGACCATCGGTCGGGAGTAACGATTTCTATATTCGTTTAAATAGCTTTGTTTCTTCTTCCAAAGGTTGATTTTACCTTCATCTATACCATACAAATGAGTACTATATAAATATTCACCATAAGTAGCAAATGATTCATTTAACCAAGCGTGATGCCAATTACTCATTGTAATGTAATCTCCAAACCATTGATGAGCTGCTTCATGAGCTACAAGCCAATGACTTGGAAAATCTTTCTCTGCTTTTTCATCATGTATTGTTGTTTCTCCGAGTATTGTAGCAGTGGTACTTTCTGCTCCACCATTAATTCCTGGTATGGTAATTTGATCCATTTTTGGCCATGGGTAAGGAACACCATATTCCTTTTCAAAAAATTCCATTATTTCAGGTGTGCGATGAAAAGACAAATGTGCATTTTTTTTATCTTTTGGATAAACCCAATAACTCATAGGGATGTCTTTATAATAGTCCTGAATTACTTCAAATGGGCCTGCAACCATTACATATAGATAAGTCGAATTTGGAAGATCAAGTTGCCAAGTGTAGGTTAAGGAATCACCTGAATCTGTAGATTTTACATCTATTAAAGAACCATTAGATAAAACTTTCCAATCTGATCTTACTGTTGTAACAATTTTACTTGTTGCTTTATCAGCTGGATGATCATTTGAGGGGAACCAATGTCTTGCTCCTTCAGGCCAAGAGTGGGTTTGTACTAATGCTGGATTATAATCCGATTCATCAAAGAATCCAAGACCAAGAACTTTAACACCTCCCATATTATAATTAGCAGGATTAGCAATTTTACCATCGGATTGATAATAAATTGTATATTCGATAATTTCATCTTTATATAAAGTTTTAGATGGCAAAATAATTAGCGAGGAATCAGTTTGAATATACGGAATAGATAAATTTTTCTCATTTACTAATGAAACTTTATAAGTCTCCGAATCAAAACGAACCGTATCTATTTCAGATTTTAAAATTTTAAACTTTATTGAAGTTTTACCAAAAAATGTTTTTTGAAGATCATTTATTTTTAGGTTAATATCATAATGTAAAACATCAATATTAAAATTTGGTTTTTTCTGAAAAGGTCTATCATAGATATTATGATTCTGCCCAAAAATTAAATAATGAAAAATAAAAATTGTAAATAATAGTCTCATAGACAGACAAATATAAATAATTTCATATTATTTTTCCTACAAACTAAATATTTAAATATTAAATTTTAATCGTGATAAGTTATTTTTATTTATTTGGAGCAATAGCTTTTGAAGTCTTAGGGACAATGTTACTCCCATTAAGTAAAAATTTTACTAAAGCCATTCCTTCTTTGATAATTACTCTTTCCTATTTTATTTCATTTTATTTTGCTAGCAATGCACTTAAAACTCTTCCTTTAGCAATTGTTTATGCTAGTTGGTCAGGTTTAGGTGTTTTTACTATTGCAGTATTAAGTTATTTTTTTTACAGTGAAACTTTAAACTGGCAAATTATTATTGGCTTGTTTTTAATTGTATTAGGTGTTTCAATAGTAAATATATATAGAGCATAAAAGCTTAAAAAAAATTAAAATTTTATAATGATTTTTTTAAAAAACATTATATTCTAAAAAAAATATTGATTTTTTTTAAAAAACAATATTATATTCCTTAATAATTATTTCTGGCTGATTTAATTAACAAAAAAAAAGAAATTTTTTAATATTTTCAACTTTCAATAGGAGAGAAATATGCGCTTATATTTTTTCAAAACCGTCATTTTAGCTTATGTTTTATTTTTAAATACATCTTTTGCAGATGTTACTGGTAAAATTTCTGGTAAAATAGTTGATTCTAATTCTGGTGAAGCATTAATAGGTGCGAATATCATAATTGAAGAATTGTCAATTGGTGCAAGTTCAGATGAAGACGGAAATTATTTTTTATTGAATATACCTCCTGGCACATATAATGTTTCAGCTTCATATATTGGTTATAGCCAAATAGAACTTACTGGAGTAACAGTTAATGTTGGCAAAACAACAATTTTAGATTTTTCATTAAATGTTTCAGCTGTTGAAGGTGAAATTGTATCGGTTTCAGCTGAACGCGCTATAATACAAAAAGATTTAACTGCTACTGAAAGAGTTGTTGGTGCAGAAGATTTTGAGAAAACTCATATTAGAACACTCGATGAAGCTTTGGCTACAAAAGCTGGTGTCCAAGACGGGAGATTTAGAGGTGGCGCATTAAACCAAACTGTTTACGTATTAGATAAAGTAAGTTTAAATAGTGGATTGCTATCACAGAATTATAGTGGTATAAATACTTCAACAATTCAAGAAATTCAGGTGTTAACTGGTGGCTTTAATGCTGAATATGGAAGTGCTCAATCAGGCATTGTAAACATTGTTACAAAGAAAGCAAGAGAATCTGGTTTGCATGGAAGTGTAACCACTCGTTATCGCCCAGCTGGAGTTTATCATTGGGGTAGAAATTTTTATAGTAAAGATAATTACGATTGGACTTATTATGGTTCATCAGCCTATTGGGAAGAGCAAGTTGCATCTGAGGGTAGTGAATATTTTGGTCAGAATGCGGCTGATTTATTAGCTCAATATCAACAACAAATTACACCTGATCCTGTACAAGGAGACTATGCAAATCGTCCAGATACAGAACTAGAAGCTACTATATTTGGAAGAATTTCTAATTTTGATCTTTTGTTATCTCATAGACAAAAGAAAGGTGTTGGAATGTTCCCTCAATCCATTGATTTCAATACTGAACAAAACACTCAATTAAAGTTAACTTATAATTTATCTGATAACATGGAAGTTGAACTACAAGGTGTTTATGGAAACTTTGTTAATGGTGGACCAATGCCTTTTTCTTCTTTTAACACTCAAGAAAGCGCACAAGAAGCACAGTGGTCATCTCAATCTTTTATCAATGATCCCTACTCAGGATCAAAATATTCTGGAATATATGGAGCTTGGGCTCAGAACCCACAGCAAACAAATTTCTCATCAACTGCGTTAAATTTTACCCATACATTAAGTAATAAAACTTTTTATGAACTTAATGTAAGTCAAATTTCTGATAAAATGGAAAAAGTTCCAATGGGCGATGAATATCAATATTTATTAAACTTTGATATAACATCTAATGATGCATATGGATGGGTTTCAGGTGATAGACCCATGACACTTGATGGAAATTTTGATATCGCTGGTCATTTAAGATGGACTGATAGAACACAATCTGATGTTACTACAATAAGGGGTGATATTACTAGTCAAGTAAATTTTAACAACCTTATTAAAGCAGGTTTTTCATATAAACTTTATGACTTTTATTACGAGCATACTATGTCAGAATATGAAGGTGGAGAGAGATGGAATCTTATGAATGTATTTTCAGGTACACCTAACGAAGGTGCATTATACATTCAAGATAAAATTGAATTTGAAGGTTTAATAGTCAATGCTGGTTTAAGAGCGGACTTTTTTAGTCAAAATAGACAGGTTGCAGAGGATCTATTTGATCCCTTAGCTGCATATGAAGGCACTAATGGATGGTCTGGTACAACAGGTGTGCCTGGAAATCCAAATTTGATTGATACAGAAACAAAAGTTGCTATATCTCCAAGATTAGGAATTTCTCATCCAATTTCTGATCAGTCCGTTTTACATTTCCAATATGGACATTTTTATCAAAGACCATCTTGGACAAAAATATTTGGTTTTCCATATATAACATTTGCTTCAGGTAGTCATGATGAGCTTATTAATCCTTTTGATCCTGCAAACGGAACAGTTCATATGGATCAGTGGCATGGCTATTATGGTAATCCAATGCTTGATTATGCACAAACTATTGAATATGAAGTTGGTATAAATCAGCAAATTGGTCAAAGTTTTAAAATTGATGCAATAGTTTATTATAAAGATATGCAAAAACAAGATGTTGTGAATGAAGGTCAAAGTTATAATTCTGATTGGAGTACTCCAACAACTAGAACAACTCTTTACAATGATGCTAATCCATACAATGTTGCTGTAATGATTTCTAATATGGGTTATAGAGACGTTAGAGGTTTTGAGCTTGAATTAACTTCATTCTTTACTGGTCCTTTAAATTTTAATTTTAGTTATGATTATAATCGTGTAATTGGTGGATCAGCAGGTTTTAGTGACATTTTTGAAGATGGTCAATCTCCAAATTTACAAGGATTTAATGCTACTAGAACTCCTTGGAGTACTGCTCATAAATTTAAATTAAATACAAATTTTTTCTTGCAGTCATTAGATCTTAATGTAAATCTTTATAGCATATGGAATTCTGGTGAGCAATTTACATATCATGGGCCTGGTGATACATCTACTGAGCCACTTAATGAAAGATGGGATCCATTTACTTTTAGCAATCTTAAAGTTTCTAAAGGTTTTACTTTTGCTGGAAACCGTGTAGAATTTAGTGTTGACGTTAGAAATGTTTTTAACCAAAACTATTTAAATTTATTAGGTGGTGACGAACTTACAACTTATATGGAAGGTGGAAAGAATGAAGACGTTTTACCTGTTCATTGGTTTTCAGGAGAGCCTGATGAATGGAATTGGTATGATAGCATGAGGCTTCCTCAACGAATGATTTATGGTCAATTAAAGATCGACTTTTAATTTAATTTTTTTAGAATTTTAATCAAGAAGGGGTTACGATGAATTATAAAAAAAGGTTCTTGATAGTTGCAATCATACTATCATTTAACTCTATCTTTTCTCAAGCTACTTATGATTTTGGTTTGATGAATAGAGGTAAGTTATGGGCAACAGTTTGGAATAGTGGTGCAGTTGGATATCCAGTAGATCCACAATCGTTGTTTGGTTATTTTTATGAATATCCGGGATATGAAAAAGTTGGAACTTATGATGATGCCAATCAATTAATTCAAGTCCAAGGTTATGCTGTCATGGCAACAGTTGGTGGTATAAATGAACATTTTTCTTATTACAATGTTGCTTATCCTCCCGCTGATTGGATGTCAATTAAAACTCCTAGTAACCTTGTCGAGAATTTTAATATGGCTGACCCTACTTTACCTGGTGAATTAGTTTTAACTGGTGGTCATTATCTTAGAAAAAAGAGTTCTGATCCTTCAGTAGCTGGAAATATTTATCTTGAAGTTGATATGAGATCGATTCAAATGAGTTATCCAGATCTTGATGATTTTATCATACATGAATACACTTTAACTAATCCTGCAAATTCTGAACAAGAAATTACAGATATGTATTTCTCTCCAAGAATTGGATGGCAAATTTCAACCAAAGGTTATGAGTTAGGTCCAGGTGGTAATTATGATGACAAATATGGTTGGTTTGAAGATGAAAGGGCTTTTTATTTTTATGATGATAGGTCTTTTAATTTTACTACAGGTGATGAAACTCAATTTAACATTGGTCCTGGAGTATCAAAAGGTGATAAAGGTGATGCATCTGATATTCAAGAGGGAGCTTCTAGTACATCTGAATTGTTAGCACCACAGTATGCATCTTTAGTTATGATAGATAGTGCAGATGCCCCAGTATATCATAATATTGTAAGTAGAGCTACTCAAAATGGTACATTTTTCCCACAAGATGGTGGAGATAGAGTTGATGAATCTGTTGTGTTACTATGGAAAGATTGGGAAACTAGAATGAGAGAACTTCTTACATATGATCAACCAAAAGGTTCTTGGGATGAATTAAATGCTGCTGGTGAAGCTGCAGGTATTATTGGAACCGGTGGTGGAAGTAAATGGGAAAGAGCTCCAGAAATTTTTGTTTCTTCTGGACCTCATAGTATTTCTCCTGGAGAATCAGTTACTTTAGTTTATGCTGTTGTCGTTGGAGAAATGGATAGATCAAAAATTGTTGAAGGTGGTGAAGCAAATATTGATCTCTTAGATATTGAAGGTCCTGCTGCATTAAAGCAAAATATTCAAAATGCAAAAAGTTTTTATAATGCTGGTTATAAATGGGATAATCCATCACCAACAATTGATAATATAACCAGAACACCAGTCGGTGGTGGAATTGAATTGAGTTGGAGTCCAATTTCAAGTAATTATACAGATCCTACTACTGGTGAAGCTGATTTTGCCGGTTACAAGGTTTATAATTCAAATTATTTTGCAACTGGACCATGGACAATGATTGCAGATATTCCAAAAGGTTCAGAGACTGTGAGAAATGATTCTGTAATTTTTACAGAGACTGGAATGCCTCTTGGAGTTGGAGCTTATTATGTAGTTACATCATATGATTCAGATGGAAATGAAAGTGGTAAAATTGGTGCTAATCGTTTTCCTGTATATCCAATGATGGCACCAAATAATAATTTTCCAGATGATAGACCTCATGTTGTTCCAAATCCATTTAGAGTTCAAAGTGGGTTGTTAGGTTCTGGTGAAGAGTTAAGATTGAATTTTATTAATCTCCCATCAAAAGGTACAATAAGGATATATACCTTAGCAGGTGATCTGGTTAAAACAATTGAACATGATGATGGAAGTGGAAGTGTAAGTTGGGGTAGTATACAAACACAAGACTATCAAACAAACGATTGGCTATTATACATTCAACCTGGTTTTTATCTTTATCATATAACATCAGATGTTGATGGTAAAGAATTCACAGGAAAATTCGCAATTATTAAATAATTAGAAAAGAGACAAAAAATGAATAAAATTAAAATAATTCAACTTAGTTTAATGACAATATTTTTGTCGTTTAATTATACATCAGCACAACAAGCTGGAATTGAACCAACCAAGATCCAAAGAAATGGATTGTCAGGGTTTACTTTCTTGAAAATTAATCCAGATATTAAAAGTGCTGCAATGGGAAATACTAGGGGTGCTTTGGGACCAGCTAATGCTTCAGGTGTTTTTGCTAATCCTTCATCAATAAGTAGTATAGAGAAGCTTGATTTTTATTTTGGAACGATTAATTATGTTGCTGATATTACATACAATGCTTTTTCAGTTGTAAATAAGTCCTCATTTGGAAATATTGGGTTTAGTATTGCTTCATTAGATATGGGAGATATACCAGAAACAATGAATAGTTTAGTAAGTGATGGTAGTAGAACTGAATCAACAATTACTGGACGAAACTTCACTGGTGGAAACATAGCTGCAGGGATTACATATGCAAGAAATTTTACTGATAGGTTATCTATAGGTGTAAATGCTAGATATATATCTGAAACTATTGATGATGTAAGTATGAATAACATTTCATTTGATGTTGGAACAACTTATTATACAGGTTTTAAATCATTGAGACTTGGAATGGTATTCAGCAATCTTGGTGATGATACTAACTTAGCAAATTGGGATGAGGATTTTCAAGTTGAACCAATAGATGTGAAAATGCCATGGGATTTTAGAGTTGGTGTTGCAATGGATTTTCTTCAAGAAGAAAACCTTACTTTAGCAATCGAGGCATCTCATCCTAATGATAACTCTGAAAAATTACATATTGGTGCTCAATACGATCTTGGAGGAATAATTTTTCTTCGTGGTGGTTATAAAATTAACTACGATGAGGATGGTTTGACATTTGGAGCTGGAATCAATTATAATAACTTTAATATTAATTTTGCTTTGGTATCAATGAATAGATTGGGAAATGTATCTATGATTTCACTTGGTTTTAATTTATAGAATCTAATCTAATTGAATTAAAAAAACCTTTGATAGAAAAATATCGAAGGTTTTTTTTTACCTTGTTGCTGAACTTTATCATTTGATTACGTAACTTTAATTAATATTTTTGTAATCAAATTAATACATATGAAATAATTATTAAAAAATGTTTATTAAGTTATTATTTTTTTTTATATCATTTAATTTTTTATCGACAGCTCATTCTTATCAAGATTTTGAGTTGAAAAAATCTTATGATCTATTTGATAAAGGTATTGATTTTTACAATCGCGGAAGATATTATAGTGCACTAGATATTTTTAGAAAATTAAAAAATTTTCCTCCAGAAAAATCACCACAACTCACTGCAAGCACATTAATGTTTATGAAATCATACATTAAAGTTAAAAGATATGAAGAAGCAAAATCAATTGCTCGAGAATTTATTCAAAAGTATGAAAATAGTAAATATTTACCATTTATATATTTTTCACTTGCAGATATGTTTGTAGAACAAGGTTATTATGCTTCTGCAATTGATTCATATTTAAAATCTAGAAAAAGATTTAAGAATAATATAAAAATGACAAATAAAATTGATCAACGTATTATGAAAATTTCCTCAGGATTTATTAATTATGAAGAAATTGACAGATTGCTAAGTTCTGAGCTTGATCCAGTTGGAAGATCTATTTTATCATTATCATTAGCTAAAACGTTGATATATGAAAATAAAGTTGATGAAGCTGCAGTAATTTTATTAAAAATTAATTCATCAATATTACCATTTGAATTAGTTTCTCAATTTGAAGATTTAAAAAAGCAAACATATAATGAAAATAATATTAAAAAGAAAACTATTGGAATAATAATTTCATCTTCTGATGTTGAAAGTCTCGCTTTTTTAAGTGGAGTTAGAGCAGCTATAAAAGAAATAAATCAAACAAAAAATTTATCTATTGATTTAGAAATTGTTGATATTGATAATGATATTATAAGTTTGATTGAATCAGTAGATATTTTATCTAAAAATGTCAATTTAATGGCAGTTATTGGACCACTAAACAATTATGATAATATTATTTTTGCAGTTTCTTCCAAAAATTTATCAATACCTATTTTATTACCAAGATCTTACGAGCACGGAATTTCAAAAATTAGTGATAATATTTTTCAAATGAAAGCCGACTACATACTTCAAGGAAGGTATGCTGCAAGGTATGCATTTAATGAACTGAATGCTAAAACAGTTGGAATTTTATCACCAAATGATAATTTAGGTATTCAACTCACAGATGGTTTTTTAATTGAAGCTGATATACTTGGAATGGATATCATATCAATTGAGCAATATTCAGGGGTGCCAGAAGATATATCTGTCCAATTATCAAATCTCAGAAGAGAAGGATTGCAATTGTATTCTAAAAATTTTAATTCAATTGATGAAAATATTTTATTTGATTCTTCAGATAGTACTTTTGATTTATACTCAGATAATTATTCTTTAGATGATGAATTAATTTCTGAAGATATTGATTCATCAAAAATTATTATTACAGATATAGATGTTATGTTTTTACCAATTCATAAAGGAGATATCAATTACATTACTTCTCAGTTCTCCTCTTATGGTATAAATTCTACAATAATAGGCAATAATAACTGGTATAGCCCTGAGGATTTTAATCAAGAAATGATAGGTTCAAATCTAAATGGAATGATAATTTTAACTGATCATTTTATTGATGAAAAAAACTCTGTTTTTTCTAATTTTTTAATTGAGTCAATCAACAATTATCAAAACAGAGGTGAGATTGAATTAATTTTTGAGGGTTATGATTTAACTTCTTTTTTATCAAAACATTTGGAATTTTCTAATAATAGAGCTTCTTTATTACAAAGTATAACTAATACTTTACCAATAAAGGGAATTTCTAAAACATATGCATTTTCCCAAAATTCAAGAACAAATTCCTCAATAAATTTCATCAATTATAAAAATAATGAATTTTCAAAAGTAGGTTATTTTATTGCTGATTCATTACATTTAACCATACCGTAATTATCAAAAAAACTAATAATAATATTATAATTGAAGATTTTGGAAATTTTTTTCCAAAGAATGTTACTGCTTTAATGGTTAATGATTTAAATATGAAAAAAAAGAAAGAAAATGTCATTGAAGAGTATTATAATATTTTAGGTTTTAAGAAAAAATTAGTCCATTCTAGGCAAATACATTCAGATATTGTTAAAATATCTTCTAATTATGGATTTATTGGTGATTGCGATGGTATAATATCAAATAATAAAAATCATATTTTAGCAATCCAAGTAGCTGATTGCTTGCCAATTTTCATTGTAAACTTAAGAGAGAATATAATTTCTTTGGTTCATTCAGGGTGGAGAGGGTCATTTAAAAAAATTTTATTAAAAACTGTTATAAGTATAGAAAAAAAATTTAACGTTAAGAAAAAAGATTTTCTATTTTTTTTTGGTCCCTCAATTCATCAATGTTGTTATGAAGTTGGTTTTGATGTTTCATCAAAATTTCAAAGTAAACATTCAATAAAAAAAAATGATAATTATATGCTTAATTTATTATCCGTAAATATAGACCAACTTCTTTCTATTAATATTAACAAAAATCAAATATCTTTTGATAAAAGTTGTACTATGTGTTCTATAAAAAAATTCCATTCATTTCGAAGAGATGGTGAGTTTTCAGGAAGAAATATTTGTTATTTAAGTATTAATTGATATGAGTTATTTGAATGCTATAGTTTTAGGTTTTGTTCAAGGAGTGACAGAATTTTTACCAATAAGCAGTTCTGGTCATTTAATTTTATTTTCAAACTTTATAGGAGTTGATTTTGAAGGTGTTGCTTTAGAAATCATACTCCATTGTGGAACTTTACTTAGTTTATTATTTTTTTTTAATAAAAAAATATATCAAATATGTATCGACATTTTTCTAAAAAGAAAAATTGAATATTTAACTTTTTTAATAATTGGAATATTACCTGTTTGTTTAGTTGGATTAATGTTTAAATCTTACATTGAAAAAATATTTGATAATATTTCTTTAGTTGGAATTTTTTTATTAATTACAGGATTAACATTATTGTTTTCAAATCTATTTAAAAGAAAAAAAATAATAAAGATGAATTTTATTATATCTCTAATAATTGGTCTTATTCAAGTTTTGGCTTTACTTCCAGGTATATCTAGATCCGGCATGACAATTTCATCTGCTATTTTTTTAGGTATTAAACCAAAAGAAGCAGCTAATTTTTCATTTTTAATGTCAATTCCAATTATTTTTGGATCAATGTTGATTTCAATTAAAGATATTCAGAGTCTGAATTCAAATAATTTTGAATTGAATTTCCTAATAATATCATTTTTCTCTTCATTCGTTTTTGGTATTATTTCATTGAAAGTTTTATATAATTTATTAAATACAAAGTTTTTTCATTATTTTGGATATTATTGCATATTTATAGGTATTTCTTTTATTATAATTAATAATTTTTAATGTTATGTCTGATTTAACTATTCGAAATGCCGTTATTGATATAAGAAATGGAAAAAAAAGTCCTTTATATATTTTTAATGGCAATGATTATTATTTGCAATCTCTTATAATTGAGGAGTTGATCAATTTTTCAAAAAACCAGGGAGAAATTGAAAAAACTTTTTTTTCATCTGATTCTTACAATCTATCATCAATAATTTTAAACTTAAAAATGGATTCATTATTTAATATTAACAAATTGTATATATTGAATAATCCATCAAGAATTTTAGGAAAAGAAAAAGATGATTTGATAAATTATTGTAAAAACCCAAATTCAAATCATACATTAGTCTTTTTGTTTGATAAAATACAAAACAAGTCGATCTCATTTTCTTCTATCTCAAAATACTTTACTTCAGTAAATACCTCAACTCCTTTCCCAAATAAAATTAATAATTGGTTAGAATATATTTTAAAAAAAAAGAAATTAACAGCTAGTATTGAAGCTAAAAATTTATTAATTGAATTTTATGGTGATTCTTTGTATCATTTATCACACCAAATTGAAAAAATAAAATTAAATAATAATTCAAATAATCAAATTTTAGAAGAATCTATCATTGAATTTTCTGGTTGGAAAAAAAATTATTATCCCTGGCATTTATTAGATTCTGTTGGAAATAAAAAACTAGATCAAAGCATAATTATATGTGATTCTTTATTAGAGCAGGGTATTGAACCTTTGCTAATTTTAAATCAATTAACTATCTTATTTATTGAAATATATTTTGCATATTCAAACAATCAGGATAATTCAAAAATTGGATGGCTAAACAAAATCATTCAAAATAATATTTCACAATATCTAAAAAATTATAATAAAAATGAAATAGAAAAATTGTTAAAAGTATTATTAAACTTTGATAAAATGATGAAGACCTCATCAATAAATAAAAAACATTTGATTATAAATTTGTTATTTAAAATTCATATTAACCATGGCAAATAAAATTAAGTTTTCAGATAAAGAGTTAATGTTAAAATTTCAAAATGGTGATGAACTTGCTTATAATGAGTTAGTTAATAGATATAAAAATAAATTGTTGAATTTCATTTACAGATATTTTGGATCAAAGGATGACGCTGAGGATATATTGCAAGAAACTTTTATTAAACTATACTACAAAAAAGATTATTATAAACCTATAAGTGAGTTCTCTACCTGGATTTATACTATAGCTGCAAATTTATCTAAGACTGAACTTAGAAAAAGAAAAAGAAGAAAAACTTCTCAATTAAGTGAAATGGGAGTCGAGAACAAAGAATTTGATATCAGATATGAAGATGATACAGATTTGGAGATAAACACTGAATACAATGAACATGAAATTAATAAAGCTATACAAGATTTGGAGACTCCATTTAGAACTGCTTTTATTTTGAGAGATATTCAGGAACTTTCTTATGAAGAAATTAGTAAAATAACAGAGGTGCCGTTAGGGACAATCAAATCAAGAATTAATAGAGCTAGAATACAATTACAAGGTAAGCTTAAAGAAATTTATAAAAATAGGAGTTAATTATTCGAATGAATTGCTACACATTTAAAGATAGGGTTTCTGATTATTTAGAAAAAAAATTATCTATTTATGATAAAAAATCTTTCGAAAAACAATTAAAAGCATGTTTGTGTTGTTCAGAAATTTATTCTGGTGTCAAAAGTCTGATTTTTTCATCTAAGAAATTAAATAAAGTATCTGTTTCTTCAGATTTTAATAAAAATTTATTTGTTAAAATCAAAAAAACAAAAAATCCAAATCAAGTTAAATTTTACAATAAGAATTTTTTTGGATATAAACCAAAATATATATTTGGTTCCTTCGTTTCGTCACTTATGATTCTATTTATAATTTTAAATTTATTTGACAACAAAAATTCTGAAGTCATTAATATTCAACCAAAAAATGAAAACAACATTCTAAAAAATAATCAACCATTACCAGTTTTTTCAAATCAATCAGTTATTGACTCTATTGTTGACTCTACACAAAAAAATAATATTAAAAATAACTTTCTTAACTCAAAAGGCCAAACTGTTGATTATACTCCATAAATGAAATTCTTAAACTTTTATCTTAAATTGTTTTAAGTTAATTTACTTTCATGCTTAACAAAATTTATAGCGCAATTTTTAACTCAAATAACACTGTGTTATTTGAGTTTAACAATAAATTAGATTCCCTGTCATCAAAGTTGGATATCTCTAGATCAAAAGAAAATTTTTTTGAATTAATTTCTATTTTTCTTAATGATAATTTTAGTTTTGATAAAATAACATTATTGTTAATTGATTCTAATAACACTGATGAAGCTGAGGCCGTAGTTGTTAATGGATATGATGAAGATTTTAAAAAAGGAAAAATAATTAAAAGAAGTAATACTCCTGTATGGAATCTTATGGATGAAGAAAATTCAAAAATAATTAACTTTGAAAAGACATTTGATAATACC
>Ga0066378_10000539_pt1 | contig 15868 bp, 12 predicted proteins | sample Knorr_S23_td_DCM_FD_70947 | JGI IMG/M metagenome (GOLD analysis project Ga0066378, IMG submission 70947) | Marine microbial communities from Southern Atlantic Ocean transect - Knorr_S23_td_DCM_ad_71m_LV_A | ecosystem: Environmental > Aquatic > Marine > Oceanic | place: Southern Atlantic ocean...
CCTTCTTCTAGCCCGGTAATGGCGGGGAGACTCTCTTTAAATACAAAGAAGAAGATTGCCATTACAAAAATAATGGCGCTCCAACCACAGAGATGGATGAGCCCCACTACCGCGGGTTCGGTAAAGTCAATCACCTTTTCAATTCCCCGCCGCAGAGAAAACCCCTGGCTGGTTGTTGGTGACGATTCTGACATAGAATTCGTTGTCCTGAATATGAGTTTGGAGGAGGATTAGTTTTCGGTCTCTATTTGACCGGAACGTATCCCATCTCACTCACGATTCCCTGACCGTTTTCACCCAGAATCCAGTCCAGATAGGTTTGCAGAGTATCATTCGGTTCACCAGCTGTGTAAATCATCAGCGGTCGCGCAATCGGATAAGTACCGTTGATCACGTTGTCAGCGGTTGGAGCCACGGCGTCTCCGTCATCGGTTGATTTAATTTTCAACATTTTGACGTTGTCGGTAGCATAGCCCATGCCAGAATATCCGATGGCCGAAGCGGTTTTTTCCACCATAGATACTACGTCGGATGATCCCGAAAGGTCGATCGAACCTAATTTGAAGTCGTTATCCTTTAGGACTGCCTCACGGAAGTAAGCGTATGTCCCCGAGTTGTTCTGGCGACTTACCCGCACGATTTCATCCGAACCACCAGGAAGCTCTATATCCAATTCACTCCATTTGGAAATCTTTCCACCATCAGCATAAATCGACTCGAGTTGCGATAACGTGATTTCTTCCAATGGATTGTCCTTGTGAACGTAGACTGCCAGTGCATCCTGCCCAACGACGTATTCGACAGGCGCGACTCCGAGTTCACTTTCTGCCCGGGCCTTCTCTTTGTCTTTCATTTTACGACTGGCGTTGGCCATATCTGCCAAACCTTGAATCAGACTGGAAATACCTACACCAGAGCCCCCACCCGATACTTCAATTGTGACATCGGAATTATCAGCCTGATATTTTTCAGACCATGCTTGAGCCAGATTGACCATGGTGTCAGAACCCTCGACCTGGATTGTTTTGTCATCTGAAGAGGATTCAGTTCCATTTTGAGAGCTTCCATCGTCCTTGGATCCGCACCCATTAAAGAAGAGAGTTGCTAACAGCATAAAGATAACGCTTGCTTTAACGGTCAGTTTCATTATTTAGTTCCCGCAAATATGAAAAAAGTCGATGATAGAAGTAAATATCCCCCCAAATTTAGGTGGTTAGTGTTAATGAATGGTAAAATAAGTATTAAGAAAATATTAAGAATGGGATATCTATTGGGGCTAGTGTATGAGTTGAGGCCTCAAAAAAAACCCCAACCCGAGGTTTTGCTTACCTCAGGTTAGGGCTCTCAGATTCACTATTTTAGCGTCTTTATCGGTTTAGGTGCCACGTAAATAGGCGTTTATAACCTCGCGATCTGCACCTTTGACGGTCATTCCCACAGGACCAGCAGCTGGAAAAACCACACACTTAGCAGGTTCACCGTGCTCTAGAAAACTCTGATGGGCATCACTGCCTGTGGCAAAAACCCATAGGCGGCCGTCTTCAATCGTGACGGAAAATCCTTCCTGTTGGACCAAATAGTTGGTAATGGTATCGGATTCATTACTCTTGAGGGTCATACCTCCAGGCCCGATTCCAGGACGAATGACGTGCTTGGCAAGTTCACCCTGATGGTCATATTCTTCAATGGCGGGATCACCTGCTGTAAACACCCACATACGACCTTCAGACATGCGGATTTCAAATCCAGACTTCGCATTGATGTATTGCTCAATCACGTCAGCATCAGATGACTTGATTGTCAATCCACCAGGCCCTGCAGCCGGTCGGACTACGCATTTGGCTGGCTCGCCATGCTCTTGAAAGCTGGCCAGCTCGTCACTATCGGTCTTAAAAACCCAGAGGCGTCCATCTTCAAGCGAAGTGGTGAATCCATCTTTGAGTGAAATAAATTCGTTGATGGTATCGTAGTCGCTGGATTTTAGGGTCATCCCTCGAGGACCAATTCCGGGGCGAATAACATGCTTGGCAAGTTCGCCTTTGCTGATGTAGTCCGCCAAAGCTGGATCCTGAATATGAAAAACCCATAGACGTCCATCTTCTTCAAAGGTGAGGAAGTCACCTTTATCAAAAGGACCAGATGTTCTCGAGCTGGCAATGAGTTTGCCATCGGCCGAGTAGTGGGCCCAGTACCAATTTTGGTTATTGCTATCGTAGTCCTTATGAACTCGATGGGCGATGGTCACCGCGTTAAGCGACTTTTGTTCGTCACCGGCATAATGCTCAGTCACAATGATACTGCCGTAAAGTGGCAAATCGCCGCTCCGGTTGGCCACTCGATTTACGTATCGCACGTGTCCATTTTGGGCAGTGGGACCGGGAAGTCCAATTGGACTTCTGTCGGTAACTTTCCAGGATTTATAAGTAGGTCCAATGAGATCCCACAATGCTTCGCCTTCCACGGCATAACGATGAGGGAGTTGAGCTTGCACGATCAATGCTGGTACCAGCAGGATAGTGCAAAGGGTAATCATACCCAGTTTTTGTTGATGTTGCATTTAGGTACTCTCCTATAACACGCAATAGATTGAGTTTGGTTGTTGTAAAAAGTTCCCACGTGTTGTGTGCTTCGCTGTATCTTTCGTTCCGATTGAATTGGTGAAGATTGATAAACAGTCCCGGTAAAAAGAACTAGCCGAAACGGCCAGTCACATAATCTTCAGTTTCCTTGGTTTCTGGTTTGCTAAAGATTTTATAGGTGGGACCAAATTCAATCAGGTTCCCGAGATACATAAAAGCGGTGTAATCACTCAGGCGTGATGCCTGTTGCATATTGTGAGTCACGATCAAAATTGAATAGTCACCGGACAGATCCTGGATCAATTCTTCAATTTTCGCAGTGGCGACAGGATCCAATGCCGAGCAAGGTTCGTCGAGTAACAGCATTTCCGGGTCACTGGCGATCGCTCGGGCAATGCAGAGTCGTTGTTGCTGACCACCGGAAAGACTTAAGCCACTTTCACGAAGCCGATCTTTCACTTCGTCCCATAACGCGGCCCCCCTTAGGCTACGTTCGCAGACTTCGTCTAATTCGGCCCTGTCTCGCACGCCATCGATCCTTAGGGGATAGACGACATTTTCATAAATGCTCATTGGAAAGGGATTTGGCTTTTGGAATACCATCCCCATTCGTTTTCGAAGTTCAATGACATCCACGCCGGGAGCAAAAATGGAGTCTCCGTCAATGATCATATCGCCTTCGATACGTACCGAATCAATCAAGTCGTTGATTCGGTTGACGCAGCGGAGCATAGTCGATTTACCACAGCCGGACGGCCCAATCAGAGAAGTTACCTTCCCTCGGGGAACTTCAAAAGTGATGTCGTATAACGCCTGGGCGTTGCCATACCAGAGATTAAGTTTGTTGATCTCAAGGATGATATCCTCGTCATTAATATCCTCATGGATGACAGCTGGGATGACTTGCCCATTTTCGATTAAACGTAAACGATCAACATCCCCTTCCGTTTGATGTGCTGAAAGATCAGGCAGGATGGTAGGAAGTCCGTTCTCAGTAGTAGTATTCATGTTTTTTGAATCCGTAGACATTTCCGCGACGAGTCCTTATTTGAATTAGTAATTCCTGAGCGATTAAAAATGCCCAACAGCAAATCGTTTTCGCAATCTGTTTCTCAACAGGATTGCTGCGATATTGAGGACGAAAATAATACCCACCAGAAGCAGTGTGGTGGTGTACACCATCGGTTGTGCTGCTTCTGAGTTTTGACTTTGAAATCCAAGGTCATAAATGTGAAATCCTAGATGCATAAAGCTCCGTTCCAGGTGTACAAATGGTGCCACCATATCCACGGGTAACTCTGGTGCGAGCTTGACTGCACCCACAAGCATCAGAGGAGCAACTTCTCCAGCTCCCCGGGCCATCGCCAGTACCATCCCAGTCATAATCCCTGGAGTTGCGTGTGGTAACACTACGCGACGAATAGTTTGCCACTTACTGGCGCCCGTCGCAAACGAGCCTTCTCGTAATGAGTTTGGAACGGCAGATAATGCTTCTTCGGTGGCTACGATAACCACCGGCAAGGTAAGTAATGCTAATGTTAACGAAGCCCATAGTAACCCCCCTTTGCCAAATGTGGGATTTGGCAACGAGGCTTCAAAGAATCCATTGAAAAATGGGATTTTCACCATGAGAACCACAGCAATGGCAAGGGCAGCACACCAAAGAATGGCGGGGATGGAGTAGAGCCAGGCTTTGTGAGCAACTCGTACATTTTTTTTGCGTTTGACTAACCAAACGTTGCAGAGGACTGCTGTGACGATCAGTGCCAGTGTTATTAATAGTCCCATAATCCAAGTACTCGAGCTAAACGGAGTGACATTAATCGCTTTTGGGCCACCATCGGTATAGGCTCCGAAGATGTAACAGAAGAATCCTAATCCAAAGACTCCAAAGACAATGCTGGGGACCCCTGCAAGATTATTAATAGCAATACGAATGATACTGACGATCACACCGTCTTTGGCATATTCCCGTAAGTACAGCGCCGCAAGCACGCCGAAGGGTGCAACGACCAGACACATAATGAGTGTCATCGTGACCGTTCCCCAGATTGCTGGGAAAACACCGCCTTCACTATTGGCCTCACGTGGATCGTCCACTAAGAATTCTCCCCATCGCTCCAGATAGATCTCCCATTTGTCGCCGGTGGTGAGTTGGTTGGCAGGATAGGCTCGGACGATTTCATCGACAGCCAGCTCTTTTTCAACTCCCTGAGCCGTGGCCAAAGTCAGTTTGTATTTGTGATTTTCAGCCTTGGACTTATCAATTTCCTTCTGGATGTCCGCAGTTGCCTTATCCGCCTCTTCTTGAATTACGAGGTAGTCCGCGATGATCTGTTGGACAGGGTCTGGACAAGCCTGTAGTTTCGCATCAATGTCCGCGATGGTGGACTCATAGGCCGCCGCCTGGCCTGCATAGTATTCATTCACAGGACCGGTTAGCTGCTCTACCACACGCTGTAAATCCGTTGGTATGATCTTTAGGCTATGTTGAATCGTGGTGAGTGTTGCGTTCTTTTCAAGTTCGATCGCTTCAATCGTACGAAGGTTTTCGCGTTTGGCAATCGCATCATCCAGCACGCGAAGATCAAAATCCAATTCAGCTTGTCGCACATTGAGACGTCCCCTTTCCATGCGGTGATTGACGGCACCAATATCATGTTTTTCCAGAACGCGACGATCGAGGTAACGCTGGCGAGCATTATCATGTTCGCCTTGGAATTTCTGCCATACTGTCTCCGCGCCCGTCCAAACATGTTTAAGCCCTTTGACATCCTGAGTGGGGTCTGGTTGGTATTCCTCCAGTGAGACGGTTGAAAATCCGGCGGCAATCTCAATGGATTCGTTTTCTTGCGTTTTTGTATTTGCCTCGAGGAATTTGGCAATATTGGCCGCTCGTAAGGCTTGATGTGTTTCCACTAAAGCCGGTAAATGATTGTTAATAACCACTTTCTGTTCGTCAGAAATCTGCCAGCGAAATTGGTTTTGCAAAAAGAGGATTAGGTCTGCGTATAGCTTCTCTTGGTCCGGAACGTCTCTTTGGGTTTCCACGGCGTAACGAACTGGTTCGCCATAAAATCGTCCCCACTCGATGCGTTCGACAGTTAATGCCCATTCCGGTTGTACTTCAGTATTTTCTTCGAATTCAAATGCGCTTACCCACCGAAAGTGTTCATTGGTGATATCAAAATTCCCGGTTCGGAACTGACGTCGGTGAACATTGGTACGCTCTTGTGCCCCCAAAAGCTCTTTGACAATATCCTCATCCGCCGGCGAAATGGTTGTAAGCATGTTCTGTCTAAGAAAGTAGTCCTCTTCAGACACGATCTCGCCCATTACGTATTGACCATCGTTAAGCTGAACCTTGGAGATCGGAACAGGCCAAAATGTGATACTGCCGTTATAGATGATCCAGCAAAGTAAACCGACAATCATGACCAGTGAAATCGCTAACGCTCCGCCGGTAAACCAGACCATTGGTTCCCCCTGAGCCATCATTGACATCCCAGGGCGGCTTAGTCGAGAACCACCTCTTCGTTTTTTCTTACTCATAATTGGTATGCTCTCTTTCTGAATCGAAGTCGAACAAGTTCCGCAACGGTGTTAACGACAAAGGTAAGTAAGAACAGCGTGAGCGCTGCTAAAAATAGCGTACGATAGTGCGTGCTATTGCGTACTGCTTCCGGTAATTCCACCGCAATGTTGGCGGAAAGCGTTCTGAATCCGTTGAACATATTCCAGTCTTCGACGGATGTATTACCACCTGCCATCAGGACGATCATCGTCTCACCCACCGCTCGTCCAAGCCCCACCATGACAGCAGAAAAGAGGCCACTCATAGCCGTTGGAATCACAATTCGGACAGACGTTTGCCAAGTGGTTGCCCCGGTCCCATAGGATCCACTTCGTAGATGATTTGGGACTGTCGAGAGGGCATCCTCGGCGATGGTATAGATAATGGGAATGACGGCAAAACCCATTACGAAACCCACCACGAATGCATTCCGTTGATCGTATTTATCAATGTAACTACCTCGTGGATCCCATCCCATACTATTTAGCAGGAATGAGATTCCCCAGGCGAACAGAACGACACAAGCTGAGGCTAATAAGAATCTAACCAAGGCCATTACCGCGAATTTAAAACGTGTATGTTTGTGAGCACCCGCTCTCACTCGTGGGCTCACAAATGTCACGACCAGCGCTCCCACAATGACAATACTCAAGGGTAGCCACAGAATCATCCAGGCACCTATACCATTGCCCTGGTTGTGATCCTCGAGCCAGGTGCGGATGTCTCCACTAAACAGCAATTCCTCGATAGCTGGGCCTAGCAGGTAGGCAATAAGCATGGAAACAGGAATCGTAATGACCATTAGCCAAAATCGCACCTGGGAGTACCGCAACTGTAAATCCCTGGGAATTAATTGCCAAAGGTGGCCTCCAAACACAAACACGGCCGGTACTAGAAAGACACAGGTTAGCATTTGAGGAATAACATATTCAACAAACGGAGCCAGAACCAATCCAGCCAAAAATCCCAACACCACACTGGGAAGACTGGCCATCATTTCGACGCTCGGCTTAATGATCGACTTTGACCGGCGACTGAGGAATTCACTGGTGTAAATTGCGCCAAGTAACGCGATCGGTGTTCCAAAGAGCATTGTGTAAAATGTTGCCTTCAATGTTCCGAAAATTAACGGTCGCAACCCCAGTTTTACTTCCGGTGCAGCACTGGCAAATGAAGACTGCCAAATGTGTCTCGGTTCGTCGTATCCTTCATACCAAACAGGACCGAATAAAGAGGACATTGAAGCTTCGGGGTGTTTAGGATCAAAGTCTGCATGCCACAATGAATCTTTAGTGATGGCAACCAATCCGTCTTCCTTGGGAGTAATAAAGGTCTTTAAAATTTCCCGTTCGGAACCAATCTGAGTAGCGAATATTTCCTGATCGGTGGTCACGTGAAATACTTTGAGAGTGCCGTCGGCGTAGCCTGCCGATATCATTCGACTGCGTGAAGATAACCCAAGGCTGGTGACCCAAGACTGGCTTTGAGGTAGTTGATGAACCAACTGCAAATAGTCGCCAGGTTGGCCGTTCTTGGTTCGGGTTTGCAACCACCCATTTAAGTTGCCTCCGGAATCTGCTACAAGAAGCGTGGCATTTCCCAACGCGAATTCCAACGCAGTGATGTGCAGAGAATTATCCCCAAGCAAGTCTTCCACCACGGGTGTCGAAATACCCGATTTGATATTACGGGTATCAAATCGATGGATCTCCCCATCTTTCCAAATCAAATAAACTCTGTCCCCGACACCATAGAAACGGAGATAATCCGGCGTTACGGTTCGTTTGTCACTTAGTGGCAGGTCAACGCCCTCAAACTTCAATACGACATCACCAGTGAACATGTTTTCATTTTCGGCGACATTTCCAATTTGCGCCCGCCCCGTAGCGTCGACAAAAACGAGTTTCTTAGTCTTCTTTCCTGCTCCACCGTCGTTGAGTGGAAGGATGGCATCCATCAGGGTTATCGCTTGCTGCGACAATTGAAGTGGCTCCCTAAACTCCACGCTCAATTTCTGAATGCGGAACTGTTTTTGTGGAGTGATTTGGACTGTACCCTCTTCGTACGTTGCAATTTGCCCCTTCTGCAACGTCAGGTATTCCTCGTCGATCTGGTCGTCATCCAGGAAAGACGTATTAAATCCAATAGAACCCAAGAGGGCACTCCCGTCCTCCAGTCCCAGGACCAATTCATTGGATTCAATTTCGAAGACACTGGAGGTAATCACCTTTCCATCGGTGAGGTTCTGTTCGCTCAGTAATTCCAGTGTATCTGTACGACGTACCTGAAGATTTCCGTCAGCAAATAGAGACCAGCTGATCGTGCGATATTCGTCGAATACCGTTTTGATAGGAATCTCTTTTGATTCCAGTGTATTAGATTCTTTCGGCTCGATGGACGCCTCAAAATAGAGAGGGGCCACGACAACTACCAACAGAACACCCACTAAAGAGACTGTTCCAATGGTGCCAATACCTCCGATGCGGATAATTATCCGAGCGAGAGCATCTGAGAGTTTGACTCTCAGTCGAGTTGTCTTACGCCGTTTGCTACCAGTTCCCGTTGACATAAGAATAAATCGCTTTTCTAGCTTCCTTTTTTGTTTGTACTATGAAAGATGCCCCGTTTTTGGCTTGTGGTTAGAGTTAGCTAAAAGGACGGGCGGCGACCCCTCCGAAGAGAGAACCGCCACCCGCGTCGCGGGAACTACCCATTTTTACCTGCGAGTACTAGGTGTTTTTTCAAGGCGATTCATTAAATTGCCTGACCACCTAATCCCCTTTTACCCTTTTACTAACCAGAAGGTGCTTACTTGATGCCAACAGCATTCAGAGCACTGCTAGAAACCTTAGCGTTGACAGGGAAGTAACCATCTTTAACAACAGCTTCCTGACCCTGACGACTGAAGATATACTTCATGAATTCACGACGAAGTGGATCGAGCTGGCTTCCAGGCTTGTAATTCACGCTTAACCACAGGTAACGAGCTAGTGGGTAATCACCTGAGTAGGCATATTCTGCTGTCGCAGGTACGGCTTCAGCACCTTCTTCTGCAGCCAGTGGAACGGCGCGGACATCAGCTGTTTTGTAGCCGATACCAGAATAGCCAATTCCGGATTTATCAGATGCGACACCCTGTACAACCGAGGCACTACCAGGCTGCTCTTTGACAGAAGCTTTGTAGTCTCCGTCACCCAGAACATTTTTCTTGAAATATCCGTAAGTCCCGGAAGCTGAGTTACGGCCATAGAGGCTAATTGCTCCTAGCCCCGTAGCGCCTGTTGCATCCCAGTTAGTGATCTCATCCAGCCCAAGCTTACGTGTGCTAGAGAAGATGGCGTCTACCTGTGCTAGTGACAAGCCTTTGACTGGATTGTCTTTATTGACATACACAGCCAGCATGTCGATGCTTGTTCCGACCTGAGTTGGCTTGTAACCGTATTGTTTCTCAAAGGCATCAACTTCAGCGTCTTTCATTTTCCGGCTCATTGGCCCGAAAGTGGAGGTACCTGAAATCAGAGCCGGAGGAGCTGTCGAGGAACCTTTTCCTTCAATCTCAACACGGACATTCGGATAATACTTTAGAAAACCTTCCGACCATAAAGTCATCATATTATTCATGGTGTCCGAACCAACGCTCTTAATTGTTCCGGCAACACCAGCTACCGGAGTGTAATCGTTCAGGTTGCTATCAACCTGAACGCCCTGACCAAACGTTTGGCCCGTAATAAATGCTGTGAGAATCACAGCGGAACAGAGCAATTTTTTCATTTTCGCTTTCCTTCAATACATATGTTCGATAAGTGAACGGAATGTCTATCAACTTCTTCGTTCAATTAAACACCCCAAATGTGAAGATGCGACGCTAATTGGATGTGAAATAGGTGAGGAAAATGTGAATAAAGTGTTAACGCCTGTTCACTCAATGTTCACGTTGTATTGCCCCTTCCTTAATATCACTCTGTTATTATTTCCCGATACTAAAGATGCGGGACTAGGGGCAGGAAGTTTGCTATTAGAGCTAGTTAGATTCAAGAATCGTCATCGATAATTCAGGGACCGAATAAGGTGGTGACATTACATAGATCCATTGAACAATTGCATCGCGAATTGGTGGTCATTTGCACCATGATTGAATCCATGCTGTCCGATGCAGTACGCAGTTTATCCGAGAGTGTTTCTGTGCTGGGTGATATTCAGGAACTGCAACCGCTTGTGTACCAGAGAGCGATTCGGCTCGAACACAAGTGCCTCGAGCTGCTTACATTGCAGCAACCAGTGGCGAGTGACTTGCGAAGGATCGCCGCTGTTTTAAAAGTCAACCAGGAACTGAGCAGCATCAGTAAGCTGGCCGTCGAGATTGCTGTTAACGCCAGTCACTTTAATTCATCGTCCTATAGCTTAGTGACCACCGAGTTGGAACAGATGGCGTATCAATCAGTGAAAAGTGTTTCGGAGTCGGTCGAGGCCTATATTCGAGCTGATGAGAGTCGTGCCTGCAATGCTTTTGAAATCCGTGGACATATAACGAAGCAATATGCGGCAGTGCTTGACGCCTTGAAACAGGCGGTGAAACAAGATGCGGATGCTGTGGTGGAAGCAACCTATCTTCTGGAGTGTGCCCGTGCTATCAGTTTATTGGTCGATTTTTCCAGTAATATCGCCGCCCATGTTTATTATCTCAAACATGGAAGAATTCTACCTCGTCGTCAGCGTGTGGCATGAATCTGGATCGGTATGCAGCTTCATCAATTTCTAATTAAACACTCAAGAGATCTGAATATCTGAAGCGTACATTACTTATAAGTAATCGATTGAAAACAAGTGTTCTCACCGAGAAGGAATCGCCAGTATGGTATTAGCACCACCAGAGAGTTCAACGTACGATAAAAAACAGATTTGTGAGGATATACAGGTAAGCTTGTCACATCACCCTAATATCCTATTGGATTGCTCTGACACGGAACTAATTGATTTAGACTCGCTACACGATTTACTGACATCGACTGGTGTTCTTCCCACTGAAGTTGCAGTCGAGGTCATGACGAAGATAGCGCATAGCTTATCTCATATCCATAGTTTTCAGCTGACCGTTGGAAATAATCTGACGCTCGAAAGCATCTACATTGACGGACAGGGGGAAGTTAAGCTCTTTGTCCCAAGCTCAGTGTTTGAAAATGCGATTGAATTATTTGAAGATCAATGGCCGGTAAACGTTTCTGCTCAAAGTCAGTATGGCCAGATGTGCGGGCCGTTACAGGAGAAGCTGGAGGATGATATCAGAAAATTGGCTGACGTATTCTGGCAGGTATTATATGGCTTTGAGGTAGATCCTCTAATGGAATTGGAAGATTGGGCCTCAAGTGAAAAGGTGTTGACTGGGGTTGCAGTCGAGCTACTTTCCGTGAGGTCGTTGTTATTCAGAATGTTACGAGCAGGTTTTCCGGGGGGATATCGCGATATGCAGTCAGTTGTTATTGACTTGTGGGAACTTGGGGTCGTATCCTTCCCTAGTAAACAGAATACAAGGCGGGCCACGACAACTTAGTGAATTACGTTGTTGAAGTTGCTAAGCACCGGCAACAACGTTAGAGACAGGAGGTCTCGATGATCCAGCTGCCCATCGGTGGTAAGAAGCTCTTTGTACTGGATACGAACGTTATTCTTCATGATGGAGAATGCTTTCTCAACTTTGACGAACATGACGTCATTATTCCGATGGTTGTTCTCGAGGAACTTGATAAGTTCAAAAAAGGGAATGAAAACCGGAATTTACAGGCTCGCCGGTTTCTCCGGAAAGTAGATGAATACAGTGGTGATGTGCTCAACGAAGAGGGTGTGAGCCTCGGCGAGCAGGCGGGACGCCTCTGGATTCTGGTCACCGATCAGCTAAATAAGACGTTAGGGAGAGCCTTTCTTCAGGATTGTCCGGATCATCGTATTCTCAATGCGGCATTAATCCTGCAACAAAATCACCCGGATAGAAAGGTGGTTTTGATTACCAAAGATACAAATCTAAGGTTGAAAGCCCGTGGGCTAAACGTTCTTGCACAGGACTATACCACTGACAAAGTTGATGACGTCGAACAGCTGTACCGAGGTACTCAGATTCTGGAAACGTCTCCTGAGTTGATCGATGAGTTTTATGCTAATGGTGGTACGATCGAAGCGGAAAGGGTTGGTTTGCCAGATGATGTAGCCTTGCATGCCAATGAGTTTTTCGTTTTTCGACACGGCTCTAAGAGCACGCTTGCTACCTATAACGAAGGTGTTGGTTCGTTCTGTCGAGTTGACAGACCAGTATCCTATGGAATTCAACCAAAAAATGTCGAGCAGACTTTTGCCTTGCAGGCATTACTGGATGATAGTATCAGGCTTGTCACGCTGGTGGGAAAGGCCGGTACTGGCAAGACACTGCTTGCATTGGCAGCTGCATTAGAACGAAACGGAGCCTACCAGCAGGTATTGATGGGACGGCCGATAGTTCCCCTGTCTAATCGGGATCTGGGTTTTTTACCAGGCGATATTGATGCCAAGATGGATCCTTATATGCAGCCGCTCTACGACAATCTCAAAGTGATTCAAAATCAGTTTGGTACGACCGATCCACGTCAAATCAACGTCCGTAGTATGCTTGAAAATGAAAGATTGATGATTACGCCTTTGAGCTATATTCGTGGACGCAGTTTACAAAATGTATATTTCATCGTCGATGAGGCACAGAACCTGACTCCGCATGAAATGAAGACGATTATCACTCGCGCCGGCGAAGGAACGAAGATTGTGCTCACCGGAGACATCCACCAGATTGATCATCCCTACTTGGATACCGAATCCAATGGATTATCGTTTCTGATAAGTCGGATGAAAGGGCAGGGGATTTATGCCCATGTCATGCTGGAAAAAGGCGAACGGTCTGTGTTGGCAGATTTGGCCAGTAAAGTATTGTAAGCCTGTGGCTACGATCGATTAGCCCATCAACAGTGGTTTTAGAATGGCGCTCAGGCCGATGAGGAATAGAGCGACTAATGCATAACGCTGGAGCTTCTTGCGATCCAGCATATTGCCAACACGAATCCCGGTGTTTGTTCCTAGGAATACGACAGGGAGTCCGAGAACACCCAGAATCAATCCGGTTGTTGAAGTCGCTCCAAATTTCCAGACAAGCAGGATGGCCAGAGGGATCATGCCATAAAATAACATGGCGAATAAAAAGCCCCGGCTTCGTTTAGCATTCCAGGGTTGGCACATCACCCATAATGCTACAGCTGGGCCGCCCATGCCGATAAATCCAAGCATTACGCCGCTGATCGAAAATGCTATGTATTCCCAAACGACAGGTAAGTCTTCCTGAGGTTCCAGTTTAATCAGGCCTTTGGTAAGCACGATCAGGATCAAAACGATTCCAATCGATTGTTGAATGAGTTCTTTGTTTTGCTCAGGCGAATCGCTGTAGTTGTGGAGGAAGTCCAAAGCTAACACGCCGGGCAGGATAAAAAGGATACGTACCAATCCCGGACGGATCGTTGATTTCCAGTTGATGGAATCAGCCAACTGCCAGGCTCCAATGCCTGACTGGGTCATGGAGGCGATGGTGATGGCAGCGATCGCAGTATCAATGGGAAAGTCACAGAAATAAAGGATCGGAATCCCAAAAGCACCAGCACCAAAGCCGATGACACCCTGAAGAAAACAACTGATGAAGAAAACTCCAGCGAAGATTAGGTATTGCCAGAGTTCAAATTGCCCGAGATCGTAATCCATTACGTCGTGTTGAGTCCAAAAGGGCGATTAGTAAGTAGCCAGTATATCCCATTGGATACGACTTGGATAGCAATACCAAACTGGCGTTTGCCGGTCTGGCACGTACTAACAGCAACTTCAGTGGTTAAAGCCCGAGTCGATAAAAACGATTGGCAGTCCCGCCAAAAAGATCATCCTGTTCACATTCACTAAGAGCCCCTACGGTTTCGGTAAGAGCATGATGGACATCAGCATAAGACGCGGCCAATTCGCAGACAGGCCAGTCGGAACCAAACATACATCGCTCCGGACCGAATGCTTCCAGAACAATTTCAACATAGGGCTTTAGATCCGAAGGACTCCAGTGATTCCAGTCTGCTTCGGTTACCATGCCTGAAAGTTTACACATGATATTAGGGAAACTGGCTGCCAATCGAATATTGGCTTCCCAATTGTCGAGTCGCTGATTTTTGATTTCCGGCTTGGAGAGATGGTCTATCACCATCGGGAGTTCGCCAAACATCTGTCCAAGATGTTGTGCATGATGCAAATGTTTGACATAGAACAAAAGATCGAATGGTACGTTGTGCTTTTCGAGTACTTTCAATCCGCGTAATACATCCTCGCGAATGATGAAGTTGTCGTCAGGCTCATCCTGAGTAATATGCCGTACGCCGACGAACTTATCCATCTCTTTGTAATGCAGGATTTGATCCTCAATATCATCCGCAGCTAAGTCCACCCAGCCCACTACGCCGGCAATGTAATCTGTGTTTGCTGCAAGATCGAGCGCCCAATCATTTTCCTTGAGGGTGTGCTGAGTCTGGACGAGCACTGTTTTGTCCACTCCGACTTGCTGAATATGGTCGGCGAGTGTGTCCGGTAAGTATGACCTGCAGATTGTTTCGTTGCCGGGGGCTGATAGCCAGCGATAATCGAATTCAGTTCGATTCAAATCCCAGAAATGATGATGGGCATCGATCTTAATACTCACACATCCACCTCTAATTCGTCTCGGGTTGCGGGTCGTTGTTTTCAGGACGGCCCTCGGTATAGAACCAGTTATGAATTGGTTTCAGAATGTCCTGAACTTCTGCAACTAATGTTTCGTCCAGAGGTATTTCAGCCCACTCGGCCCATTGCCGGATCCGTGCTTGATTGGCACTACCAGTGATACAGGTCGTCATCTCTTCATTGGCGATGGAAAACTGTAATGCCAACTGCGCAATATCGATTCCAGCTGCTGTACAGTGAGCGGCGGCCTTTTCGCAAGTCTCGCGGACGAATGGTGTTGCCTTGTGCCATTCAGGTAGCGGAGCATTGGTAAGCAGTCTGGCAGAGAAGGGAGCCGCATTCATAATGCCAACTCCTTTTTCCTTCAGGTACGGGACCATGTCGTCAAACATGGTGTTTTGTAATGTGTAGTGGTTGTAGCTCAGGACGACATCGAGATCTGTCTGATCCAGAATGAATGTGAGATTACTCATCGGGTAGCCAGAGACCCCGATATACCGAACTTTTCCCTGCCGCTGAATTTCACGCAATGCCGGTAATGTCTCGTCGACGATCTGTTGGCGGTCAATGAATTCAATATCATGGCACAACATGATATCGAGGTGATCCGTACCTAACCGATGCAGACTAACGTCGACACTTTCTTTCACTCGCTGAGCTGAAAAGTCGAAATGGCTGACATGGTATCGCCCCAACTTGGTTCCCAAAAAATACTTATCGCGTGGGATACCTTTTAAGGCAATTCCGAGTAAAACTTCACCAATACCTCGGCCGTAGTACGGAGAGGTGTCGATGAAGTTCATTCCGCAATCAATGGCTGCAGGAACAGCAGAGAGGGCTTCATTCACATCGACGCTGCGAAACTCCGCTCCTAAAGAAGAAGCTCCGAAGCTCACTACGGACAGGTCTAAATCAGTGTTTCCAAGTCGTCGTGTTTTCATTGAGGAATGCTCGCTTG
>Ga0066378_10000541_pt1 | contig 15787 bp, 10 predicted proteins | sample Knorr_S23_td_DCM_FD_70947 | JGI IMG/M metagenome (GOLD analysis project Ga0066378, IMG submission 70947) | Marine microbial communities from Southern Atlantic Ocean transect - Knorr_S23_td_DCM_ad_71m_LV_A | ecosystem: Environmental > Aquatic > Marine > Oceanic | place: Southern Atlantic ocean...
ATTTTTTCTAAAGTAAAATCGCCTTCCGGACTCTCTCCCTGATGGCATTCAACGCAGTGCTTAGCAAGAAACGGCTTGATCGTCTCGGTGAATTCTTCTGCTGCCCCAGCGGTTTTCATAGAGAGAAATGCCAGCAGGAGAACTGTGGTTGATTGCACAATACGGGTCTTGAGCACTTCTAGACAATAATTAGATTTCTGAAGCGGCACCGACCTAAGCTTTCTTTAATTGATGCGAGTATTGCATGGTTACTGGCTAATTGTAAACAAGGGCAGAGGACGCAACAACATCGACTGCGTTCAGCAATCCCGGCAAATACGATTTTGGAAATCCGCCTATCGAGAAGAGCGAGGCGTTCTCGAGGACTCAAATACAAAGTCGACGGCCGCGAGCAGGTCTAGCCTTTTGAATTCTAGTTTGGTGGCCGGATCCTGTACTTCAACTCCGGTTTGCTGGAAAATCGTCATCATGGCTACTGGTAGATTGGGGTCCACCTCTTTCCATTGGAAACCGGATACTTCGATCGCTTCTCTTAGGATCATCGCTGCACCACAGAGGATGGCGTTTGACGAAGAGGTTGCGGCGGCGGGCACGACCAGATCGACTTTTGAATGGCGATCAAGATAGACAGTATCCGAACCTGGCTTCACAGCACCGATGGCAAAACAATTTGGCTGACTGGAGGGCCATGAAATTCCGTTGGTGAAATTGTGATTACCTGTTGGGGCGCTCACCCAAATGCCAAGTTGTCTTAGTTTTGTTAGCTGCGAGTCAATCTCTGTGGGTACGGGTTGGTCATGTGCGAGATCGTCTACTGGGGCGAGGTTGACTGTAGTGATATCGTATTTTTGGTGATTCTTAGCGACCCAGGCGAGTGCTTTGGCGAGCGTCTTTGAATCGGTGGTTTTGCAGTGGCAGCATTCGAGTGAGCGGATCACAGCGAGTTGGTTATTGAAAGCAACACCGAGTAGACCGTTATGATTTATGCTTGAGGGGATACCAATGGTGGTTCCGTGATATCCGCGGCCTTCATGTTTTGGGTCGGTGTCACCATCGACGGCATCATAAGTGACGAGCACTTTGGGATAGTCACTGTTTCGATCGCTTGCCCATTCTGGTTTGGAGAGGTCACATCCATCATCGACGAGAGCGAGTGTTTGATTTTTACCAAAGTTGAGTACGCCTTTATATTTTTCCCAGGTGGTAATCACACCTGCTTGTTTAAACGGCACAGTCTGGGCTGGTTTGCCGAATTGAAGAGAGTTCACGACTTTATTGCTGAACGCAAAAGAATGAGCTTGAAATTGTAGGCCACCTAGAAACGACAGGTAGACTCCAACAACAAATCCAACTCGTAATAGTTGTCGCCGACTGACGCTTTCGCAGAAATGTAAGTTCTTACCGTTCACTCCGGTCATATCTTTAATCACTCCAGTTTCAGAAACTGTTTGCTCCACTGTGGATATCCATCAACTTGGCAAATCGTGGGAACTCTATATCGCAGCCAACTAATGCCTGGGAGATTGTTCGTGGTTACTTACTACACGAAAATGGGTGAATTTAATCCCCTTCTGCCTTAGTTCATCTAATAGCTTAACTAATTCCTATCGACGACTGGCCTTTTTCAATAATTAGCTCGCTTATACTAAGATCTCCAAGATCTATAGTACGACCGACAACGTCCATCTGTTTATAACACTACTGGAATCATTTTATGTTTGCTAGAACGACCTTCGTCTTTGCGTTTTTGGTGGCTTCTGCAATTCAGGCCGACGAGCGGCCAAATATTCTGTGGGTTATTGCCGATGACCTCCGTCCCCAACTAGGCTGCTATGGCGACGATGTAGTCAAATCTCCGCACATTGACCAATTCTCAAAACAGGCCCTGCGATTCGAACATGCCTACGTACAAAGTGCCGTCTGCAGTCCCTCGCGAAACTCATTCCTCAGCGGACTCCGGCCCAACACTACCGGCTTACGGGGATTCGGAGTCAAGATACGCGATGTCGTCCCCGACATTGTCACCTTACCCCAACACTTTAAGAATCATGGTTACGATTCACGAGCATTCGGAAAGATCTATCACATCTATGACGAATCAATGCTCGGTGACGAAGACGATCCCCTCTCGTGGAGCCAACCTACTCGTTGGCCAGAAGTCCCAGTCTGGGGCCCTGAACAAAACAAACTGCGCGATCAATTGATCGAGTCCGCAAGGAATGCCGGCAAGGAGTTCAAACACCCCCACGACTGGCCCCGCGCCGAAACTTGGGATAACAGCAATATCCCTGATGATGAAATGCAGGATGGCAACACCACGGCAGCTGTCGAGCAATATCTAGCTTCACGACGCGACCAACAAGAACCATTCTTCCTTGCTGTTGGATTCCTGCGGCCACACCTACCTTTTAATGCACCCAAGAAATATTGGGATCTCTACAACCCGAACAAACTTAGCCTACCAGCGTTTCGGAAACCTCCACTGAATGCTCCGCCATGGAGCTTCAACAAGGGCATTGTAAAGAACTATTACAACATGCCTACGATCGAACAAGCCGACACTGCCTTTCTCCAAAAATACACTCAGGCCTATCTGGCATGTATCAGTTACGTCGATGCCTGTTTTGGACGATTGATGACGGCCCTTGAGAAGTCCGGACACGCCGACAATACCATCATCGTGTTCATGGGCGACCATGGTTATCAAATGGGCGAATACAATTCTTGGGGGCACAAGCATTCAAACTTTGAGATCTCAACACGCACGCCCTTGATGATCTCGTCACCAAACATGCAATCACGCGGACACGCTTCGGTGGACCTAGTGGAATTCCTAGATCTCTACCCGACGTTTTGCGAACTTGCAGATCTCCCGCGACCAGCACAACTTGAAGGGCAGAGCTTTGCTAGTCTACTACACGGCAAGCCGGCCAGTCGAGTTGCAGCCTGCAGTGAGATGAAGCGTGGAAACCGTGTCGGACGAAGCATTCGCACGACAGAGTTTCGGTACACGGAATGGCGAGGTCCCAACAATCAGATCGTCGCCCAGGAACTATATGATCATCGCAACGACAAATCACCAGGCCAGCTAGAAGTAGAAAACATCATCGGGGATCCCAAAATGGCCGACGTGGCTAAACGCCTAAGCCGGCAACTCAATGAACTCGTCCCAGCCTCCGAACCAAAATAACGTTTGCGACACAGATCGCCGCTATACTCAATTCTGAACTTCTGGTCGTCTAGATTACGCTAACACTTCGGTGCGAACTCGAGCACCGGTTACCTCGGGATCCGTCAATCGCTCATCTCGGCCTTTATGCTGAAACGACAGCTTGGTGTGATCGATGCCAAGCTGATGGAAGATCGTGGCATGCAAATCGGGTACACTGACGCGATTCTCGATGGCCGCATAGCCAAAGTCATCTGTGCTTCCATAGGTCAAACCTGCCTTAAAGCCGCCACCTGCAAGCAAAGTCGTAAAGGCATTGCGATTGTGGTCTCGACCATTTGATCCTTCAGTAATTGGCAGACGCCCAAACTCACCACTCCACATCACAATCGTCTCATCCAATAATCCTCGCTGCTTAAGGTCCTGCACTAATGCAGCCGAAGGCTTGTCGACTCGAGCGGAAATCGTTTCAATCCCGGACTTCAGTGAACCATGGCTATCCCACGGCTGGAAGCTAGGTTGTAGCGGTGGGAAGACTTGCACATAACGAACGCCTGCTTCAATTAACCTGCGAGCCATCAGGCAGCGAGTCCCATAGCCCGACGTAGTTGGATTATCGATGCCATAAAGACTTAATGTCTCTTGGGTCTCCTGAGAAATATCCAGGAGTTCCTCTGCCGCCAGTTGCATTCTTGCAGCCAACTCAAAATTGCGAATCCTCGCCTCGAGCTCGAACTCGCGAGGATGAGCCTTCAGATGCTTACTATTCAGTGACGAAAGCAAATTGAGCGAACGTCGCTGCGAGTCTGAATCTCGCTTCGCCGTTGGGTGTAAATGGTGTACGGCGTTCCCCTTGCTGTTGAATTCCGTCCCCTGATAAAGAGCAGGCATCCAACCACTCGACCAAACAGCCTTACCGGAAGTGTTGTAACCTGCCGGATCACGAAGAACGATGTAGCCCGGTAAATCCTGATTCTCACTGCCGAGTCCATATGTAATCCACGACCCTAGAGAAGGGTAACCGAAAAATGGTTTACCGGATTGAAACATACTTATGGCGAATGGATGGTTATTGTTCTCCGTGTGCATCGAGCGAATCATACACCAATCGTCAGCCATACCAGCCATATGCGGAAGAGGCGAACCAAAGTGCATGCCACTCTCACCATACTGGGCAATTTCGAACTGAGGGGGGTAAATGACGTTTTTATTACCCAACTGGAACGTCTCAAGTTCATCGGGATGAGGCGTGCCAGCGTACTTCTTTAATGCTGGCTTAGGATCAAATAGCTCCATCTGCGAGGGACCGCCATTCTGGAACAGTTGGATAACGGCGTTGGCCTTAGCAGGCCTGCCTGGTGCACGCGGTTTCATATCAAATGACGCTCGCTGCTCGCCCTCTGTTTCAGCGTGCAACATGCCATGCAAAGCTAGCCCACTTAAGCTCATGCTACAGGCAGTTAGTGCCTGCCGGCGTGATAGAAATCCGGCGTTATTGAGTCGTTCTGTCATTTCAGTTGTTTAATACCACTTTAAGTTTTACTAGTCGACATAAAGGAACTCGTTCATACATAGCAACATGTGGCAAAGATCAGCAACTGCCAAACGATAGCCGGCTCCCGGATTGGCAGTCTCAAATGAAGCTGATTGCTCTGTGACATGTTGAAGGCAAATTGCTGATTCATCTGCACTTGGCCTACGGCCCAAAATTGATGCAAATGCATCCTGAATAATAGCCGCTGTATCTTTCTCCGAATGAACCGTAATCAAGTGCGTTGCTTTGGCGTCTGCCGCTCCGATTACAAAGTCACTGTTAAGCTGTGCAAAGGACTGAAGCACGGTGGTTGAGTTACTACGCCGGCTGCAATTGACGGCCATAATTGGCGAGTCAAAAATCTCCAGGAACTTAAGCGGGTAAACCCGCCGTGCAAAGACATACACGCTACGGCGTTGATGCTCATAACCACTTGCTCCTGCTTCAACCATCGACAATCCTGAAACCGGTTTGGTAATCCCAGCAGGAGGCCCGAATGCCTGTAAATTGATCTGATTCGATGCCGATAGAATTGCGTCACGAATTAACTCGGATTCCAGTCGCTTGAGATTTTGCCGCCAGAGCAGTGAATTACCTGGCTCTAAAGCTTCTGCTTTGGATTCCTGCTCAGGCCTCTTTGAAGACTGTTTGTATGCACGTGAATTGAGTACCAGACGATGCATGTGCTTCATGTCCCAGCCCGAGTCCTGAAACTCAACAGCCAGCCAATCTAATAATTCCGGGTGCGTGGGGCGTGCTCCGCTGCGGCCAAGGTTTTCGGGAGTGGAGACAATCGCTTCCCCGAAATGATGAAGCCATAGACGGTTCATGACAACTCGCGATGTCATTGGGTTTTCTCGTGATGTAATCCAACGAGCTAACTCGAGTCGCCTTCCGGAAGTATATTTGGGCAGGGGAGGGTGGTTGTCTGCACTCTCTGACGAATCTACTCGATAACTATGGAAGACTTCCGGAATCTCTGGCTTCACCGGAATACCACGTTTGAAACAATCACCACGTCGGAAGACGTTAGTGATTGGCACATTGCTTACATCGAACAATGCCTGAATCTTGCCATGGGACTTCTTCTGGGCATTCAACTGTTGCACCTGAGATTTCAAGGAAGCGATGGCTGCATCGTGCTCATTGTTCCCCTTTTCGGTATTCTCTTTAACCAGGGCCTGGATCTGCTGATTGAGTGGTGCAATCCTGGCATCTAGTGCGGCATTATGGGCTTTATGTTCTTCAAGCTTTTGGGGACCTACATCCGGGATCCATCGATCCTGTGGCCTCAGCCAGTTTCTCGGGTTATAGGATGACTCAAAGTACGAAAGCAGGCTGTAATAGTCACGCTGTGTAATCGGATCAAATTTATGGTTGTGACACCTCGCACATTCAAACGTCATGCCGAGCAAGCTAGTAGAGACCAACGACATCATGTCATACATAACTTCATAACGTCTATCTATCCCATATTGCCGTTCAGAGGTATGGTCTTCGATACTTCGCAAGTAACCTGTTGCCACGACCTTTTCCATGACTTCCGGCGACCAGTCGGTCGTGTTTTTCCAGTCGACTAACTCATCTCCGGCGAGCTGTTCCTGAATAAATTCATCAAACGGCTTACCTGAATTAAATGACTGGATGATGTAGTCGCGGTATCGCCATATTCCTTCATTCACGTAAACGGTCGTGCCGTCGCCGTCGTAAAGACGCACGTCGACATATCCCACCGTATCCATCCAATGGCGTCCCCACCGTTCTCCGTAACGGGGAGAAGCAAGGAGGCGATCGACAAGTTGCGAGTAAGCGTCTGGCGACGTATCGCTTAAAAAATCTTCAATTTGGCTTGGCGATGGTGGAAGACCAATAAGGTCAAAATAGAGACGTCGTATGAGCGTAGCTTTCGGTGCCATCTCAGAATAGGCAAGTGACTTTTCTTCAAGACGATTCAAAAGGAATTTATCAACAGCGGTTTCTGCGAGATGCGAGTTTGCGATTGCAGGCAGGGGAGCTTTTCGTGGAAGCTGGTATGACCAGAATTGACGATCTTCATCGGTTATGTAGGTACGGTGTTTTACGTTGGATAGATCTTCCGATGTCGCTGCACCTGTTTGTATCCATCTATAAATGATCGCCTTCTCTCTGGAAGTTAGGGGTTCGGCCCCTTCAGGTGGCATCTCACCTTGGTCAATCATGGTCCATAGATAACTAGCGGCCGGATTACCGGGGACGAGTGCGGAGCCGTTTTCTCCACCGTAAATAATCTTACTTACCTGATGGACGGCTAAATCTGCTTCCTGAGTCTCCGCTCCGTGACAATCCGCACAGCGAGATAGGAGTATCGGCAGGACTTCCTTTTCGAAAGGAGGTGGTGGCGGAATTGTATAGCTGTCAGTAGTAATACTCAACTTGACCGCTGTACCGTCTCCATGATGAGGGGAGCCGCTTCCGTCGGGCTTGCAATCTACAATCAGGTAGATGAACATCCCTTCCTCTATTTTGACATCCTGAATATCGAATTCTGCTGGTTTAGCGTTATTCGCATCCGACGTCCCCTTAGCCAAGACGATCGACTTATTTGCTTCTTTCAAATTCGGAGCGGGACCTGCTTCAAGGTACCAATTGACTTGCGAATTAACTCCACAGCAAAGTTGGCGATTGTCCACAACGCCTGTGATCGAAATGGTTAGAGTTGCCGGACTTCGCCAGCCTAAAATTGCAGCGTGGTCCGGTCCGGGTGTTACCATTATGTCACCTTGATTCCACTGCACGTCTGCGGTGTGGGTCTCGCTGACAGCCCCAATAAACGGTGCCTTATCACTAGGAGTTGTTTGAAAGATAACGCCTGAGATTGGCTGCCCAAAAAGTCTGGCCTTTGAGTGTTCGAGCTGTGTATATTTACCATCATGATTCCAGCTGCGAGAGGCCACCGGCCCTTCAGAACTGGTGGTGCGTAGAAGGTGCCATAACGGAGCTCCATCCTCGCCCCAAGTTACAGCTTCATCGCCGTCGATGGACTTGTTATCCGCTGTCCAGGTGTAGGGTCGCTGTTCCTGCCCAACTACAACCGAACTACCAAGCAACCACACGAAAATCATCAGAGTACGAAACATTACACAATTCTACTCGAACAACAATGTGCATTCACGTAAATTGTGTGTGTGAGAAGTTTAACACTATTCAAAGTGAACCGGTTGTTACTACATGCCACCATAACGAGCATCAATTGATCGCCGTGAACAATGTGAAACGAGATTCAGTAAGGAAATAGAATGATCTACCGCCATTGCCTTTTTACAACCTTAAGCGTCATCCTTTGCCTAGTGTTGCTATTGTTCTTCACGTCGAGTGCAAACAGCGTCGAACCTCTCGCACAAGAGTACGTCGTCGTACACAAAGTTCGCGACTTAGACCATCCGGCTAGGGCCGTCTGTGTTGGCTCGCCCGACATATTACGCTTGCCTTCGGGACGCCTGATTGCGTCAATGGAGTTATGGCTCAAACGCCCGACTTCCAGCGATGAAGGTGGAATCGACTACCCCAATCATTGCAAAGTCAAAGCCAGTGACGACGGTGGTGAAACATGGAGCCAGATTTCAACAAATGGCATCACTTGGGGGTCATTATTCTATGGGAAAGACGCACTATACATGATCGGCAATGATCCCTTGAAGCGTGATATTCGCATCACACGATCTCCCGATGAAGGTAACACCTGGTCGAAACCAGTGACATTGTTTCATGACTCTCGTTACCACGGCTCAGCGACCCCCGTACATGTCAAAGACGGATTCATTTATCGAGCGTTTGAAGACATGGATCAGGGTTCAGCCTCTCTCGTTGTGGCTGGCGATCTATCTGAGGACCTGCTAGACCCGGCGGCTTGGAGAATGTCAAACAAGGTAGAACCACCGCGTGACACACCTTCACTGACACGAAGAGCGGCGAAAAAGAAGGACGGCCGAGATGCTGGCGGCAACTGGTTTCTTGAAGGCAACGTTGTCGAGATTCGCGGTGAGCTATACGTGCTACTGAGAACTCGCATCGACGTACAACTGACAGCCGGCATGACCTCGTTGTGCAAACTGGAGGACGATGGGGACACTATGAGCTACCGCTTTATCCAGTTTTACCCCATGCCAGGCGGCCAGAACAAATTCGATATTGTGTTCGACAAAAAGTCTGGCCTCTACTGGACCTGCACCGCGTGCGTCCCCAACACGTATCAACCGCCCGAACCGTTGGCAGAACGCGGCTTTCATGGAAATCCGGCAAACACTCGGCGAATCCTGATGCTCAATTACAGTATCGACGGCCTTAATTGGTTTCAGGCTGGCTGTGTAGCGATGAGTCACAATCCATTGGAATCGTTTCACTATTCTTCTCAGGTAGTCGACGGCAATGACCTACTAGTACTCTCACGCAGCAGTATTGGAGCGGCAGATGGGTATAGCAACTACACGTGGAATGCTGGCATAGCATCTGGCAAAGCAAAGCTGCCATACAACAATCACGACTCGAATATGATCACACTACATCGCGTTAAAAACTTCAGATCGCTTTCGTTGGATCTTAAGCCCGACTTTGAAGCTACAGCGGCAGGGGATAAAAGGCCTAACGAGTGAAGTTTTAAATGACTGGCGGGAATCTAGAGTATTCTCTTAAGGACTCTCATATTTCGTCCATCGACGGTGAACTTAGAGGGAGGGTAAATTCTATCAACACTCAAAAACCGCGCCCACAGTTATATCATTCTGCATCTATCTCCGTATAGAGAGAGATTGAGCTGTTTTATCGCATTCATAACTTCCAAGCCCCTTCCATTTTTTGTTAGCTCCTAACCATGAACAACCTAATCCTCGGCATTTGTTTCATTGGTCTTCTTCTTTTGAAAATCAGGTACCATCTGATTTGAAGGGCGTCGTTTTTGACGAGGAGCAATTTCATCTATGGGCGATAAATAAGCCTGTACAAATGTCTGACAGTGAGCTGTTTGTCATCGGAGACAACGCTAACACCTCTCAGGACTCACGCTCTTTTCGCGACTGTGCCGTACCTGTGTCATCTGTAAAAGGCGTTTTAACTCACCGCTATTGGCCTCCCGCCAGGTGGCGAACATTCAATTAGATCTAGTTACCTCAGGCACACATGGGCAAGGGCGAGGACGCAGCGTCCTGCCGATCTCACATGCCATTTATTTGCCAATACAAAACAGGCTTTTTGCTGAGCGGATATAGAAGTTGCCTTGCGATACCGCCATGGAAGCGTAGCAGGTATCACCAAGATCATTACGGGCGATCTCGTCGTATTTGGCACCGGGACGTAACACTAATGTTTCTCCCTCAGCAGACAGAAAATAAATTCGTCCATCTGCATAAACAGGAGACGCTGAATAGGTGCCGGTGAGTCGTTCACGCCACACGATGTCGCCAGAGGATGCGTCAAGGCAGTGGAGGATATTGTCTCGGGAAATTGAGTACAGGTAGGGCTTGATATACAACAGTGACGCGAGTGCTGCGACACCACTCTTTTGTTCCCATGCGATATGAGACTCGGTCACATCTCCTTTACCGCCAAGTCGAATGGCCCGCAGGGTAGGGGCTTCGAATCCGGAAGAAGTGTAGATCAGGCCCTCACCAAATACCGGCGAGGGAGTCACACCTTCGCCCTGACTGTAGATTGACCAAATGCGTTTACCGCTGTGTGGATCGAAGCCTTGCACTCGGTCGCCACCGGCACTGATGAGTTGGCTATCGTTATCGACAAGTATTGGCGTCACGTGTCCGACTCGAGATTTACCTCGCTCGCCTTTCCAACGGACAGATCCGTCTTCGGCGTCTAGCGATAGGATAACAGCTTTCTCCCATGGAACCTTCCATCCTATTTGAGTGTCCTCGCGACTACTGCCATCGAAGGGCATAATAACCTGACCATTAGCTAGAATGGGCGACGCTCCGAGACCATGCAGACTAAAGAATTTTACTTCGCTGTTTTTCCAAACGATCTTTCCGTCAAAGTCGACGGCAATGACCGTGCCATCGTAGAAGACGGAATAGATATGCTTGCCGTCAGTTACCGGCGTTGGCGTGGCATATGAGTTTTGTTTTCTCATCGGGCCAGGTTTCTGACGATGAACTTCTGTTTGCCAAGCAATGCTACCATCTTTGCGGTTAATACAGATGACTTGGCAGGATACGCCCTCTTCGGTAGAAGCTGTGATAAAGATGTGATCTTCAAAGACAATGGGAGAAGACCAGCCTTTACCGGGCAACTCCATTTTCCACTTGATGTTCTCAGTGTTAGACCATTTGACAGGTAGTTCTTTCTCGGTCGAAATCCCTTGGCCGGTCGGACCGCGGAACCGCATCCAATTCTCTGCCTGGACTGAATTACACGAGCCTAGACAAAACACAAAACAAAAAGTGATTCCAAAGATCGTTTTCATAGAATTCCTGTACTGTCTAAACGTTGGTCTTACGGCATGCTTATTCAATGGCCATTGTAACGCACTCTGTAAGCCATTGAAAATGTCAGTAAGCAAGTCGGCTTTGAACTGTATCTTGAACGCTGGCTTTTGAATAAGAGGAGAGCCACGGTCTGAAGACTCCCTGGTTTCAAAACTGCATCAACTCTAATAGGCGATATCTTTTAGACTAGGGAAATGGGTTGTCAGTGGACCAACCGCAAAACGCCGATACCGGCATGTAAAGAAGCAGCGGTAGCCCGGGGTTTCGAATACCAATCTGCTAGAGAGTCTTTAGGTATTCCAATACGGCTTTCCGCTCGCTATCAGATAGTTCAGCCGGGTAATCATGTCCTTTATTGCTTTTTCCGAACTTTCGAGTATCAAAGTAACTTCTACGGATCACAACATCGGATTCAGAAGCCGGAACCTCTGAGACCTCCTCGATACTGATTCCAACTAATTTCTCATCAAATCGTTCACTGACAGGTCTCCAGACTTTGGGGCGACTATCCGGATTTAAAAGATGCCAAAGAGTGGGGATGCTCCCATTGTGTAAGTAAGGTGCTGATGCCCAAATTCCATCAAGCGGAGGCGCGACATAGCCTTTCGGGTCGACCACTGTCTCTTGCTCCATATCCTCACCAGCATGGGCAAACCAACTTTGAGAATACTTGACCCGCCCTTCGACCTCTAACGCATTGAGGCGGACTGGATCAGTACCGATGTCATTCAAATCGATGCGAATATTAGGATACACCGAGGGGGACTCATAGGTTCCATGGCACTGGCTGCATTTTGACTCAAATAGCAACTGCCCTCTTGCCGCAAGAGGCTCATCTATCTCTCCGTTATATGCGGGGGCACGCAACGACGAAATATAGGAATAGACGTCTTGAAATTCTTCTTCGTGCTCCAAAAAGAACTGGCGGTCATTCTCGGGGATCATCAGAAACTGCATCAATCCGCGGTGCCCTTTCTGAGCAAAACCGTCAATGTATAGGCTAGGTCGTTTGTAAAAAGACCACCAGGCAGGCGCATCCATGTCATGGTGGACGAATCGCTTTGGCGGCGACACTAATACATTTAGATCTTTATCTCTCAGGTGCATTAGCCCCATACCGAACACAACTGCGTTTGTAGTACCATTCGTGGTCCCTAAGGGAATAACGAGTGATCCAAGATCCATGCGAGCTAAAGGTATGCCATTTTGAAGCTTTGTTTGCCGGACCTCTTCCGTCAAAGTTTGGAGAGCAAAACGGTTATTCGGAGCTCCCGGGAATGGTTTGCCATAAACCTTACCGCCATGGCATGCAAAACAATTCATCGTCCAATTACCAGCTGCATCAACTACGTATTGAAGTGGTTTGTCTGGATTGTCCGGGCGAGCGGTAAGACCATATCTCTGGAAAGCCATTCTCCGACGAACCGCTGGGGTCGCAGAGCGAGCTATTTCACTAAGCTTGGCTGGCCATACTTTCCACAGGTCGTCGAAAACCTCTTGATTAAAATCGCTTTTCAGGAACGGCGTGTCTACCAACAAACGGTAACCACTCATCGCTCGCTGAGTTTCCTCGTCATCCTGCGTTGGAGTGTCTATGTTCTTCGGAGGCACGGCAGATGCAACGCAACACGAAAACAAAATACTTGCCGCAGAAACAACGAATATGAAAACTGAGGTTCTAAACATTATGACAATTGTCCCGGGTTTAATAGAGATTGACTCGATGGGTAGATAGTTCACGCTTCACTCATTTTCTGCCGAAGCGACAACCGTGGCGCCTTCAAGCTGATAAAGGCCATCCCCAAGTGTCAGGTAATCACGTGCTGCCATTTGGCTCAACCATTTGCGAGAATTGCTGTCTAGATGCTTATTTAAACAAAACGCTTGCCTACAACTGCCACATCTCAACGTAACTCCTAAATCTACACGTTTAATACCGATTAAAGCCTTACAGTGTGGACAACTAAGTCTAATTGCACTCATGCCAACCTGTCCCCCAAACACCTAAGACCGGAAAAACGCTTTCGCTTACAAAGCGTTCCAGAAAATTGCATTTGAGATAACTTATACAATGAACATCTAGACAATTCAAAATGTGCTGACGTACTTGGAATTGCTAAAGTAAGCATCTTCACTTCCTGCAGGAAATTGATCCCTGATTTAAAGTCCAAAGCCGGAGCTGGAGAACAGTCGCTCAGCGTTGAGTTCCCATTACGATTCGTCGGCAAGTGTCCGCAATTGCAAACAAAAGCACTAGTGGACTAAGGAGCGCAATCACACTTTTATACTGAACGGCAGTTAACATTATCTGTCCTCCATGTGGCCTAGAACAAGAAACCAAATAAAGTTGCATCGTGGAACCAACTCCGAGACCTGTGTACAGGATTGTTCAAAGAGCTACTTCAACCAATAAACCTAAAACTCTCTGTTCATGTTTATTAATACCGTGAGTAAGGTATTTGGCTACTGCTTTTTCCTCAATTAACCAACCAGGAATCAAGTCATTATCTGTATTACAAATCGTTCAATATTTAATATTTTAGGGGTAGTCAATTGGGAACTCTCGGTAAAAATTTCCACGTAGGACGTTCTTACTTCCTGTCGCCATGAGCAGGCCTTCGGCACCTTCTCCGTGCCACGTGCCGAAGGCCCAAGGCGCCCAGGTAGCAACGACAGCAGATGGTAAACTCTCAAAAGGCAAACCGATTTTCATTGTTCGTTTAAAAGCACGGACAACCTGAAGGTCACGATAACTGTAGTAATTAAATGCGTTCTTCAATTAAGCAATCTATAAATGTTGCTATTATCGGTGCCGGTATTTCCGGCCTGGCATCTGGGAAGCTACTCCATGACCAAGGAGTTGGCGTAACAGTCTTCGAAAAGAGCCGAGGAGTTGGCGGAAGGATGGCAACCAGAAGGCTAAATGAAGAAAATAGCACATTCGATCATGGTGCTCAGTATTTTACAGCCAGAGATCCTCGATTCATTAATTATGTAAATAATTGGCGAGAGCAAGGACTTGTTGCTAGATGGCCTGCGATTGAATTAGGGAAGGACCAGCGTATTGTTGTCCTAAGAAATGGCCAATTGCAAATCAAACCGGCAACAGAAGATCGCTTTGTAGCAATTCCCGCGATGAATCAGATATGCAAAAGGCTTTCGCAGGAACTGACAATCAAGAAACAGGTACGCATCAAAAGTATTATTCCTATCGATGAGAGATACAGCTTAATCGCGGACAACGGCGACTCTCTGGGAACGTTTGATAAAGTAATCGTTTCAATCCCTGCTGCCCAAGCCTCGGCATTACTAGAAAGTTTCCCATCTCTGTCTGAGAGCCTTTCACATATAGTAATGAAACCCTGTTGGGCAACAATGGCCGCTTTCAGTGACTCGCTTACCGACGAATGGGTTGGTGCCTTTATGGAAGACAGCCTGTTGTCCTGGGCAGCAAGAAACAACACAAAGCCCGGTAGAAACTCATCTCCCGAACATCTGGTTTTGCATGCTACTCCAGATTGGTCTGATCAGAACTGGGAGGCCTCACCCGAGGAGGTCACGAAGAAAATGCTTGCAGATTTTTGGAAGGTTTCAGGGATAGAACCAAGAAAACCGTCCTATTGCACCGCACATCGATGGAGGTATGCCATTCCCGCAGAGTCGTCAAAGGCCGCTACTTATACATTAGACAAGAGTAAAAATATTATTTGTTGTGGCGACTGGACTCTCGGGGGGCGCGTCGAGGCAGCATTTTTGAGTGGCCTGTCTGCAGCAGAACTCGTACTTGAAGCAATTTGAGAACCAATCAACGAGTTCGAGGATAACCAGGGTTTATAAAGTGATCTAAAGTATGGCGAAAAAGACTATGGGATTTATTATTGTTTCCGTTGGAGTGATAGCCCTTGGTTACGGCATCTGGAAAACGACCTTCCGGAATGCCTATGAAAGTGCTGAGTACTCTGTGGTTGCAAAAGACAACGATATTGAAATAAGGAACTATCCTGACCTTAAAGTGGTAAGCACACATAGTTCAGATGACGGTGGTTTTGGAAGATTGTTTCGTTACATTAGTGGAAGCAATGAAGGTAATCAGACTATTGCTATGACGACTCCCGTCTTCATGCTTAAGACTCCTGTTGATCCGCAAGGCTCAATGAGTTTCGTAATTCCGACCGAAGCTTCGAATCAGGCAGTTCCCCAACCCCTAAATTCACAAGTTGAGATTGGTAATCGTCCGGGAGGATTGTATGCGGTTATACGGTATTCAGGTAGAGACTCGGAAAAGGTCCGGTTCAACAAAGCAGCCGTTTTAAAAAGTTGGATCGAAAACAATGATTTCAGCGAAACGGGAGTCACTGAATTCGCGGGATACGATCCACCTTGGACACCAGGACTTTTTCGTAGAAATGAAATATTGATTCGTATCGAGCATCAGCAATAACGAAGAAGGTCATCAGCCTTGCACGTACCCAACAGCAAAATTAGGCGCGGTTCTGATGACAGATTATTACCCACCGTACGTTAGAATCGTTGAGGTCTTACTTCACAAGTTCCAACTTCGATTGCTGCGTCAGGGCTACTCGCTCTACTTGATGAACCAATCGTAAATCTTCT
>Ga0066378_10000542_pt1 | contig 15770 bp, 14 predicted proteins | sample Knorr_S23_td_DCM_FD_70947 | JGI IMG/M metagenome (GOLD analysis project Ga0066378, IMG submission 70947) | Marine microbial communities from Southern Atlantic Ocean transect - Knorr_S23_td_DCM_ad_71m_LV_A | ecosystem: Environmental > Aquatic > Marine > Oceanic | place: Southern Atlantic ocean...
GGAACAAATCCAGATATTTCAGAATAAAATAAACTTCCAATTGAAGCTAAAGATGCAATTGTCCATGCAAATAAAATATTGTATTCAACCAAAAATTTCTTTGAATTCAACACAAAGTTATTTTTAGGTGACTTTATAATAAATATAGTGATGATTATTATAGAAAATATTATTGAAACTATAGACAAAATCGAGAAAACTTTATTTAGTAAGTCTGTAAGTGTTTCATTCATATTAATTGAATGATATCATAACTGAATATGGAAAATTCTGAAACAAAAACACTGTCTATCAACCCTTGGTTTTTACTTCTTGGGGCAAGTTTTATTGCTTCACTTTTTGGAATAATTTTTCTAGTAACTCTTTTCTTTATTGTTAGAGCTTGGGTTATATACGAATTCGGTCTGAATTCATTTACTCATTACTTAAGCTAATTATTAGTTTGTAATTTTAAAATCAATCTTTTAAATTATTTAATAGAGGTTTTGAATTATGAGCTTAGTATTTTGGATTCTAATTAGTTTTGTGTCAGCATCAGTCCCATGGTCATTAATATTAGGATATATTTTCTCTAACAAAGACATTAGGACAGTTGGAGATAAAAATCCAGGAGGAACAAATACTCTAAAATTGTCTGGAATAAAAGTTGGATTAATGGCAATATTTTTGGATATTTCTAAATCTTTTTTTCCAGTATATTTTGCTTTATTTTATGGTTTTGTTGGTTATGAATTAATATTAATTTGTTTGGCAGCAATAAGTGGAAGTATTTTCTCGCCATTTCTAAAATTTAATGGCGGAAAGTCACTAGCTGTTTCTTGTGGAATATGGCTTGCAATTTCATCAGGAATAATCGGGCCATTAATTTGCTTAATGATGGCATTTTCTCATTTAATTCAAAAAACTCATATATGGACAATATTATTTGGCTGGCTAGGAATATTAATTTGGGTTTTAATTTTTTCATTTGAATTAGAATATGTGATCATATTCTTTATAAACTTTATTCTTGTGATGTATAAACACAGAAAAGAATTTAATCAAAAAATTATATTTAGAAACTGGATAACTGGGAGAAGAGCATAATTATGCAAACCTTTTTTGAATTTAGTGCACTATTTTTATTTTATTCTCTTTTCGCATTTTCAATTTTAGTAGCATTAATGGGTTTAATAAATTTGGTATTTATAAAAAAACCTATAATTTATGATCAAGGTAAAACCTCCGTATTAGTTTCTGTCTTAATTCCTGCAAGAAATGAGGAGGTTAATATCAAGAGATGTATCTATTCATTAATAGATCAATCCTATAAAAACTTAGAAATTATTATTCTTGATGATGATTCTTCAGATCAAACGTTTGAAATTGCACAAGAATTGGCAAAAAAATTTCAATTTATAAGTGTTGTTAAAGGTGAAAAAAAATCAAAAGGTTGGACAGGAAAAAACTGGGCCTGTTATCAACTTAGTAAATATGCAGAAGGTGACTATTTACTATTTATTGATGCTGACACAAAGTTACAAAAAAATACAATAGGGGAATCTGTCAGTGAAATGAACAGTAAAGATATAGATCTAATATCACTTTTTCCTAACAGAATAACAAAGACAGCTGTAGATAAAGTAATTTCAGTTACTATAGGATGGTTTATTTTTTCTTGCCTTCCAGTTATTTTTTCAAATAAGAATCCAATTTTCTCTTCTGCATTCGGACAATTTTTACTGTTTAGAAAAAGTGTTTACTTTTCAATTGGGGGGCATAAGGCGATTAAAGATAAAATATTAGATGATTTTGAACTCGGCAGGAGTGTTTCAAGGAATGGTTATGTATTGAAAATTTTTGACGGAACCGAAAGGCTATCAACCTTTTCTTATGTTTCTGAAAAAGAGGCACTTGAAGGCTTATCCAAATCAATTTTTCCTTTCTTTAATAACAAATTAATCCCCTTTGTTTTATTGTTGATTATATTTTTATCAATGGGCTTAATGCCAATTTTTATAATGCTAGGTGAATTTTTTGGTTCAAAATTAACAAGAACAAAGGAAATGATCGCATACTCAATATGGGGACTGCTGACTTTATCTTGGGCAATATCGTCTTATAGATCGAAACAAGGCTTACGGTATGGAATATTATATCCATTAATTACCACTATTACTGTTATTATTGGAGTTTTTTCAATTATTACTTTTTTAACTAAATCAGTTCATTGGAAAGATAGGAATGTTGGAGATGAAGAAATTATCGATAAAAGCTTCCAGAGTAATGATTAATTTCTTACTAAGAAATCAACAAGTAATGCAAAGATCCCAATAATTAAAATAATTATAAAAATAATCCCAATAACAATTAAACCTCTTCTTGGAGATATTTTTAATTTTAAAGTACCGAGATCATCCTCATTGATTTTATTATCATAATCTTTGTTTTGATTCATAATTTATACTGAAAAAGCATTTGAACCATCAAGCCTATAAGGGACTTGATCATTTAGATCAAGAGGTTCATAAGGGACTTGATTGATTATTTCTTTGTTAATTTCTATGCCTAAGCCTGGTTTTTCAGGAGTAATTATATACCCTCCCTTTCTTTTTAATGATGAAATCAAATAATTATTTTTTTCAGATTCATCACCAAGAGAATATTCTTGAGTAATAAAATTTGGTATTGATACATCAATATGAACAGATGCTGCTGTTAAAATTGGCCCTAAAAAGTTATGAGTAATTAATGCTGAATGATATGACTCAGCTATTGAGGCTATTTTTTTTGTTTGAGTTATTCCTCCGGCTAAACCAACATCTGGTCTCACATATTGAGGACCACCATTGGCGAGCAATTCTCTGAATTCCCAGATTGAATGCATTCTTTCACCGTTAGCAATGGGAATTGATACTTTTTTTGCAATATCTGATTGAGATATTATGCTGTCTATTTGAATAGGATCTTCAAAAAACATTGGGTTAAATTCTTTTATTGATTCAGCTAAATGCACAGAAGTCATGGGGGTTAACTTTCTATGAATTTCTAAAATTATATCTACTTCACTTCCTGCACCCTCTCTTAACGCAGCAACAGTTGCAATTGTTTCTTTTATCAATTGATCAAGAGATAAGTCGTAATAATTATCAGGAAGAGGGTCTATTTTTAAAGCAGTAAATCCGTCTTTAACTGCTTTTTTGGCACTTTCGTATAATCCTTCATTTTTAGATTTACTGTTTCCGTAAATTATTCCCAATAGTAGATGCAGTCTCACTTTGTTTCTAACTTTTCCACCTAATAAATTCCAAATTGGTGTTTCAAAATATTTACCTTTAATGTCCCATAATGCAATATCAATACAAGAAATAGCTCCAGATAAAACTGAACCCCTAAAAGGCCCTGTCCTCATAAGAAGTTGATTAATTTCTTCAATCATAAATGGATCTTTTCCAATTAATATATTTTTAAATCTATCAACAATTGCTTTAACAGCTTCTGGGTATGCCCAGCAAGCAGATTGTCCAACTCCAGATATACCTTTATCAGTAATTATCTCAACAATGAATTGGTCTCTTGCCAAATAACTATTTATTTTTTCAATCTTCATATCAGGTCTTTATGGTTTCTTTTTGGTTCCCAGTTTAATAAATACTTTGCTTTACTTAAATTATGCTCTTTTTGTTCTGGATCTCCAGCTATAAATATACTATCAAATCTTTTATTTCCTTTGAAAACATAATCGATTGATTTTAAATATGCATCAGCTAAGTCTGATTCATGAGTAACCCATAAATTTGGTCCATCATCTGCAGGAACTCCAAAATATTCACCGTTATCAGTAATAGAACCCTTAACTTGGTTTTCCCAATCATTTGCTTTTCTTGGTCCAGTTATTCTTAATGCAAGGATATTCATTCCAAACCACCTGCAAAAATAATCACATATTCTTTCTCCAAAAGATTTTGTTAAACCATAAACTGAAGGCGTATCCATTTGTATACTTTCTTCGCTATGATAGTATCCATTATTTTCATAGCTTCTTGGGTCTCTGTAATGAACACTCATTGTACTTGTCTGAACACCTCTCATGACGCCCATTCTTTGTGCATGATATAACAACATGTGAAGACCTTTATTGTTTAGTTCATAATTTTCTTTTATATCCTCAATTGATTGATCTTTTGAGGAACCACCTTGAGGGTTTTTCATAGTAAGGTTTATAAAACACTCTGTTCCATCTAATGCTTTAGTAAGGGCCTTTTCATCAGTAACTGAGCCTTGTATAAAATCACATTGACTAATTTTAGGTTCATTTATATCTAGTATTTTTATTTCATGATGTTTAGAAATATAGGGAGAAATAAAAGTCCCAACCATTCCAGAGCCACCAACCATTAAAATCTTCATTTAATTCAAATTGTTTATATGAATCTTCTAATATAACTTATTTAGAACTAAAATATAAATTAATCAATCAAAGAAAGTTGATCCTTATTTTTCATTTGGCTAAATCTTTTTTTTGAAGAAATATTTTTCCTGCTCCCAAGTTTGTTAAATACTTTTGCAGAATTTTCTTTAAAATTTTTAGATTTTCTAACTGAGTAAATCAAGTTTTTAGCAAATTTTGATGATTCCTTTTGATCAATAATTGGATTTGGGTAATCAGTTCCAATTTTGCATTTAAATTTCTCTTGTAAATCTGAACTCATTTTCCATGGTTCATGTATGTATGCCTTATGAACAAATCTTAATTCATCAACCCATTTTCTTATAAAAGTTCCTTCAGGATCTTGGTCATAAGATTGTTTGATAGGATTATAAATTCTTACCGCATTTATTCCTGTTACTCCTGATTGCATTTGCATTTGGCTGTAATGGATACCCGGTTCAAAATCAGTAAATAATTTTGCAAGGTATATACCAGACTTTTTCCAATCTATTAATAAATTGTAACTTGCAAAACTTACTAGCATTGCTCTCATCCTAAAAGGAAGCCACCCGGTTTTTATAAGGCTTCTCATGCACGCATCAACTATTGGAAACCCTGTCTTACCTTCCATCCATGATTTGAAGAAAAATTCATTATTGAAATTATCTCTAATCCCTTCGTATGCAGAGTGCATGCTTTTAAATTCTATATCTGGCTGATCTTCTAATTTTTGAATAAAATGACATCTCCATGAAAGCCTTGAATTAAAGGCTGAAATATTTCGTTTTAAGCCTTTTACATTACTACTACTGAAGTTACTTTCTTTTCTTTTTCTATACTCATTAATAATTTCTTTCACACTAATCACGCCGTTGCTAAGGAATGGAGAAAGTCTCGAAGAACTATCTACAGAATGTTCTGGTTTAGATAAATTTTTTAAATAATACTTTGATCTTTCATTCAAAAAACTATTTAAAATTTTTAAGCCTTCAACCCTCCCCCCTTTTTGAGTAATTCCATTACTTTTGTTTTTTAAAAATTTATTTTCTTTGTTTGGTAGATGGTCAGAAATAATGTTATTTATAGGAATAAGATTTAAAGGAGATTCAAAATTATCCTTGTACATTCTTGAGTTCCTTATTTTTGACCAATCATTCCTATCTTTTAAACCTCTAACTACACCGTTATTTGGAAATTCCTTAAATAAAATTCTATTTTTTTTTAATAAAATCCTGATATCTTTATCTCTTTTATAGGTCCAACTATTTCCTGTTTCTTGGTGAGCAAATACAAATTGAATATCATAATTTTTAATAATATTTTTGAAAATATTATTTGCTGCTCCAATTCTAATGATTAAACTTTGCCCGATTTTCTTTAGATCTTTGTTAAGATCAATCAAGCAGTCATGAATGAATTTCCAGTGCCTTTGTGATGCAAAATCTTGGCTCCAATAGTCCGTTTCAAATATATATAAAGGCAGCACAGGCAAGTTTGTCTCACTCGATGATAGCAGAGCTAAATTGTCATTTATTCTCAAATCTTTTTTAAACCATACTATTGAAATTTTTTCTTTACTCATTTTTACTTTTATCTATTTCTTCTGCATTTTTCAGAACAATATTTAACTTCATTCCAAACAGACTTCCATTTCTTTCTCCATTTGTAAGGCCTTTTGCATACAAGACAAGTTTTTTCAGGAAGATTTGATTTCTTTATTTGAGGCATTTATTTTAATTTTTCAAAAGCTGCAAGAGCTTTTTCACGAGATATTTTCAAATCTACAACAGGATAAGGATAATTTTTACCTAATTCTATGCCAGCACTTTTTAATATATTTTCTGGAGCCTCCCAAGGGGCATATAAAAATTTTCCATTAAGATTTTTTAATTCTGGAATATATTGTTTTATATAATCGCCATTTGGATCAAATTTTTCCCCTTGAGTTATTGGGTTAAATATTCTGAAATATGGTGCTGCATCTGCGCCACTACCCGAAACCCACTGCCAACTAGCACTATTATTTGCTAAATCAGCATCTAATAAAGTGTCCCAAAACCATTGTTGTCCATGATGCCAATGTAAGAGTAAATTTTTAACAAGAAATGATCCCACAATCATCCGAACTCTATTGTGTAAATATCCAGTTTTCCATAACTCTCTCATTCCTGCATCAACAATAGGGTATCCAGTTAAACCTTTTTGCCATTTCGTTAATAATTCTTGATTATCATCCCAAGGAAAATTATCGAATTTTTTTTGTAAATTTTCTTCGGGTAGATAAGAAAAAAAATATAAAAGATTATATGAAAATTCTCTCCAGCCTAGTTCGCTTAAATAATGATCACCATTTCTATAACTATCCATTGCTTCTGATTTTTCTTTGACCTCATACCAAACTGTATTAGGAGATATTTCACCATGATGAAGGTGAGGAGAAAGCCTTGATACATTTTTTTTAAAAGGGAAGTTTCTTCCATCTTTATAATCATTTATTCCTATTTCTAAAAATTGGTTTAACTTTTCCCTTGCACCGCTTTCACCTGGTGACCAATAATTTTCAAAATTCTTATACCAATCATCTTTTGGGAGTAAATTTAATTCTTCTATTCTTAGCTCATTGTGTTTGTATAGGTTAATATTTTTTGGTACTTCTAATGGTATTCTTGGTTCAGGTGAATTTTGTAAACACCCTTTTCTGTAAAAGGGAGTAAACACTTTGTATGGTGTGCCGTCATCTTTTATAGCTGCTTCTGGTTCGAAAAGTAAGGAACCGCTTAATGAGTAAGCTTTAATTCCTTTAATAGATAATCTTTTTATAATTTCTTTGTCATTTTCAATTCTCCATGGTTCATAACATTTATTAAAATAGACTGATTTAATATTTAATGAATCTGTTAATTTATCCAAACAATTTATAGAGTCTCCATTCATAAAGCATAAATTGTCATTTAATGAAGAATTGAGTTTTTTCAAGCTTTCATTCAGCCACCATCTTGAAGCAGATCCAATTTTCCAGTTTCCACTATTAATATCATCAAGAATATAAATAGGCAAAACGTTTAAACCTGAATTGTTTGCTTCTATTAATGCTGGATTATCAATAAGCCTCAGGTCTTGCCTGAACCACATTATACAAATATCTTCCATAAATTGATTATAACTCTGAATTAAAAAAGTGGGTTATTGGCGGAGCGAGAGGGATTCGAACCCCCGGTACGCGGACGCACAACAGTTTTCAAGACTGCCGCCTTAAACCACTCAGCCATCGCTCCTAAAATTTTAGACTTGGAAGAAGAGTATACACAAAATGTCCATCTCTATCCATTTGAATAATTATCTTTATTTTAAGTCCCCCCAATTATCTGCATACGAAATGTCAACTGATAACGGAACTTTTAATTTTAATGCTGAGCCCATAGTTTCTCTAAGCATGCTTTCCATAAGAAATATTTCTTCTTTAGGAACTTCAAAAATTAGTTCATCATGAACCTGTATAATCATTTTTGACAGAAGATCTTTATTTTTTAATTCACTATTTATATTAATCATAGCAATTTTAATTACATCTGCAGCAGTTCCTTGAATGGGCATATTAATTGCCATTCTTTCAGATGAATTTCTTACCTGGAAAGTATTAGAATTTATTTCTGGAATTAACCTCCGCCTCTTTGTTAAAGTCTCAACATACATATTTTTTTTTGCAAAATTAATTACATTGTTAATGTAATTTTTTATTCCAGGATATTTTCCAAAATAAATATCTATAAATTCTTTTCCTTGTGATCTAGATAAATCAGTTTGCCTAGAAACTCCATCTGGGCCTAATCCATAAATAACACCAAAATTAAGTATTTTAGCTACTCTTCTTTGTTCTTTTGATATTTCGTTAGTTTGGTAAATTGTTTTTGCGGTAGATTCATGGATGTCTTCATTACTATTGAATGCCTTTAGTAAACCCGGTTCTTCTGATAAATGAGCAAGCACCCTAAGCTCAATTTGTGAATAGTCAGCAGACATTAAAACATAACCATTACTTGACTCAAATGCTTTTCTTATATGATTTCTATTTTCAGTCCTTACAGGAATATTTTGTAAATTTGGGTCATTGCTTGATAAGCGCCCGGTGGATGTACCTGCCTGATTAAAACTAGGGTGAAGTCTTTCTGTTTTAGGATTAATAAGTTTAGGCAATGGCTCAGCATATGTATTTTGTAATTTACTTTGTTCACGGTGTCTAAGAATAAGGCCTATGAATCTTTTAGTTTCTTCATTTAGGTCTCTTGTCATAAGATTCTGTAAATTACTTACATCAGTACTTCTTTGAGTTTTTTTTGCTGTTTTTCGAAACCATTTTTCGGGTATATTAAGAGTGTTTATTAATACATCTGAAAGTTGCTGACTTGAACGTAAATTAATTTCATCATTATTTATAATTTTCTTTGCTTCAGTTTCGAGATCAATTATTTCTTTTTTTAGTTCAGATGAAAAATCATTAAGTATTTGAGGATTTATTGAAACTCCAGTCTTTTGCATATCTACAATAACTGGAATCAATGGAACTTCAATTTTATTCATTACCCCTAAAAGCCCCTTTGTTCTTAGTTCATTATCAAAAATTTCTTTTAATCTTAACGTTGCATCAGAATCGGCACATGCATAGTTAATTGCTTTTTCAATATCAACATCTTTAAATGAAATTTGTTCTTTACCTTTGCCAATCAAATCTTCAATTGGCATCATTTCTAGCCCCAATGTTTCTAATGATAAATTTTTTAACCCCAATGTTCTCTTGCCCAGCAAATTAGCAGCAATCAGCGTATCAAAATTAAGATTATTAACTTCAAAGTTGTTATTCACAAGAACAGAAAGGTCGTAATTTGCATTATGAGCATATTTTTCTACAGACGGATCTTCAAATAAAATCTTAATCTTTTCTAAATTTGAGGTTGAAATATTTTCTCCTTGAGAATGATTTACTGGTATATACCACCCTGTTTCTTTATCTGTACTTATAGATATTCCTACTAATTCGGCTTCAAAAGGATTTAAAGAAGTTGTTTCAGTGTCAAAGCTAAAAAAACCTTTATTTAAGATTAACTTTTCTAATAGATTTACCATTGAATCATTATTTGCACATCTATATTCACCATTAATTTTTGGTAATATTGATTCTTGTTTTTCTTCTTTGCTAGGAATTCTTTTAATTAAAGATATAAGTTCTAATTCGGTAAGATTTTCAATAACTTCTTTTTCCTCAAAATCCCAAAATTCTGAATCATCTATGTCTAAATTCAAAGGTGCATTTTTGTTTATAGTAGCTAACTTTCTTGATTGATATGCATTTTCTTTAAATTGTTTTAATAAACCATGAATTCTTGATGCTCCCCTAATTTCTAAATTTGGTATTTGATCAATATTTTCATAAATAGAATCTAAATCTTTATATTTGTTGAGCAAAGCTATTGCAACCTTTTGCCCAATTCCAGGTATACCTTTAATGTTATCTGAAGAATCTCCAGCTAATCCTTTCAAATCCGGTACATTTTTTGGTGAAATTCCTTCAAAACCTTTTTCATCTAGATATGTATCAATGTTGACTAATCTATCAGATGAAAATCTATTTGGGCTTGAATACCATATTGAAGTATTATCATCAATTAACTGAAAAAGATCTTTATCTCCTGAAACAATTATCTTTTCAAAGTCTTTGGTTAAATTAGATGATGAGATCGTTCCTATCAGGTCGTCAGCTTCATATTTTTCTACAGAGTAAATTGGTATTCCAAAGGAATTTATTACTTTTTCAAGGGTTGGAATTTGTTCAGTTAAATCTGGAGGTGCAGGATCTCTGCCAGCTTTGTATTCAGGGTAATCTTCATGTCTAAATGTGGGTCCTTTGGAATCCATTGCAAGTATAATATGAGAAGGACTAACTTCATTAATTAATTTAAATAATACTGATAAAAAACCTTGAACTATTGTTGTAGTTATTCCTGTCGATGTCGACATAGGTTGTCTTGAGTAATATACTCTGAAAATAACTGCAAATCCATCTAAAATTAATAGAGTTTTATTTTTTTTGTTACTTTCACCCATTGATGAAAGTATACATTTTTTTTAAATCTATTTTAAGCTATCTTTTCTTGTGATAAATCTTGAACAGAAACATTTTCAGATTCCATTGTTCAATTCCTTTTCTTATCTGAGCCAAAGATAGTGACAATCTCTCTTCTAATGAAAATAAGACTTCCTTCGCATACTCATCTGCATCCCTTCTCCTTTGAGATGAATAATTTTCACTTTCTTCTTGCATTGATGAAGCATTTGAAAGTATTTCATTCTTATTTTTTTCAACAGAATCTAAAGTTTCAAGTTTAGTTTTTTCTGTTTGGTCTATTATTTCCTTAGCTCTTTTCTCTGCAGTGGAAATTATTTCACTCTCCGATATCATTGACTCCGCTTTTGACTGTGCATCAGTTATTAAATTTTCACAATGCATCGAAGTTTCAGCTGTTAATTTTTCAGCTTCATCACTTGCATCGTTTAGTATTGATTCTTTTTGAGAAATAATTACTCTTGATTGTTCAAGCTCCAAAGGTAAACTAGATTCGATGTCAGAAACAATTTCTTTTATTTTTTCTACATCAATCACACTTTTACCAAGCATCTTTTTAGAAGATGATAAATACTCCTTCAAATCATTTAATTTTTCTAATACTGTCATTTTTCCTCCAATAGTTTAGTTTTTGAAAATTCATATATTTTTTCAGGTATAAAATTCTTATAATCACCTCCGAGCATTGCAATTTCTTTAACCCTAGATGAACTTATAAATTGATTTGGCATTGCTGAAATTAAACATATTGTTTCAATCCCATTATTGATCTCTCTATTAATTAGTGCCATTCCTCTTTCATATTCAAAATCATTTCCAATTCTTAATCCCCTAATAATTACTTTTGAATTATTTTTTTTCGCAAAATTAACAGTAAGTCCTTTATAAGATGAAACACTTACATTTTTTAAATGATCTATAGAAGATTTAAACATTTCCATTCTTTCATTTATATTAAATAATGTATTTTTATCAGAATCTTCATAGACCCCTATAGTTACGTGGTCAAATATTGCTGACCCTCTCTCTGCAATATCAAGATGTCCCTTTGTTATTGGATCAAATGTTCCTGGAAATATTGCATTAGTCATTTGTTTTTTCTCCTAATTTGAAAATAGATAACCTAGAGTCTCCATATTTTTTATCCCTTACTTTTTTAAAATCTGCATACTGGTTAGGTAATTCATAATCTTTATAGTGCTCATAAATCAATAATCCATCCTCTGCAACTATTTTAGAATCAAATATTAAATCAGTGATTTTTGGGAATTGTCTAAGTTCATAAGGTGGGTCAGCAAAAATAATATTGAATTTTTCATTTAATTTGGGCACTAAAGAAAATACATCACCTTTTAAAATTTCATGCTTATCTTTAAATTTTTTTTCAAGAACTTTTATATTTTTTATATTTTTTTCAATCATCACAATTTTTCTTGGACTGAATTTATCAAATTCCTCGCTAACACTTCCAATACCAGCAAAAATATCTAAAATCTTTGATTTTTCAATAAGCTCTCTACTTAACATTGAGGTTATTGCTAATCTAACTTTAGAAGTTGTTGGCCTCATATAGTCCATAATTTATTTAATTATGGGATTTTTACTTACAATTTTTCAACAATTAAACGAACTAATTTACACAATTTTGTTGAATATCGCTTTTTTACATGTTCTTTATATTCATTTAATAATGTAAAATTTCAAAAAATAAAATAATTTCATGAAACAAAATCAAAATACTAATCAAGAAGAAAATAGATTATTTCTTGCAAGAAAAAATAATTTAGAAAAAATAATTCAAATGGGAATTGATCCTTATCCAAAAGCGTTCGAAAGGTCTCATTTATCTACTCAAGTAAAACTTGATTTAGAAAAATTTGAAAATAACAAAATTGACGAATCTTCTTTGGAGAATGCTGTTGTTGCGGGAAGAATTACTGCTATAAGAGGCCAAGGAAAAATGATATTTATAGATTTGAAAGACTATGCTGGAACTATACAAGTAGCTGCAAAGGAAGATGTCTTAAAAGATTTATTTGAACTAATTAAATTATTAGATATTGGTGATATAGCAGGCTTTCAAGGAAAAATTTTTAGAACTAGAAGGGGAGAACCTTCACTTGAAGCAAAAAAAGTAACTATTCTAACTAAATCAATGAGGCCGCTTCCAGATAAGTGGGCTGGCCTAAAAGATGTTGAAAAAAGATATAGACAAAGGTACCTTGATTTAATTTCTAGCCAAGATTCATTTGAAACAGCAATTAATAGAACCAGAATTGTAAGTTTTATCAGAAATTTTATGAATGAAAAAGGTTATGTAGAGGTTGAGACCCCTATATTGGTTGATATTCCTGCTGGGGCAAATGCAAGACCATTTTCTACAAGGCATAATAGTTTAGGGCAAGACCTTTACCTAAGAATTGCTACAGAATTAAATTTAAAAAAATTAATTGTTGGTGGAATTGAAAAAGTTTATGAACTTGGAAGAGTATTTAGAAATGAAGGCATTGACCATAATCATAATCCTGAATTTACAACGATTGAGAGTTACGAGGCTTATGTTGATTATGAATCAATAATGAGGCTTGTTGAAGAAATGGTTTCTGGAGCTTGCTTAGAAATAAATGATTCATATGAACTTGATTACGGCGATGATATAGGGGTAATTAATTTGAAGCCACCGTGGAAAAGAATAGAATTGAAAGAAGCAATTATTAAATTTTCTGGATTTGATTTTATGTCAATAAAAAACATTGATGACCTCTCATCAAAAATGAAAGAAATGAATATTCATGTAGAGCCTAATTCATCATGGGCATCAATGATTGATAAAGTCATATCTGACAAGGTTGAGCCAAATTTAATACAACCAACTTTCTTAATTGATTACCCAGTAGAAATGTCTCCGCTTGCAAAAAGGAAGTCTTCAGGAGGTGATATTGTTGAAAGATTTGAAGCATTTGTTATGGGATCTGAATTAGCAAATGCTTTTTCAGAGCTTAATGACCCTATTGATCAAAGGGAAAGATTTGAAGATCAAGAAAAAATGAGAAAAAAATTTAATGATGAGGAAATGGACAGGCTTGAAGAAGATTTCCTTATAGCAATGGAACATGGAATGCCGCCTACTGGAGGGTTGGGGTTAGGTATAGATAGGCTAGTTATGTTGCTAAATAAAAAAACAACTATTAGAGATGTGGTTTTATTTCCTCAACTTAAATCCTTAGACTGATTAATTATGCTAGATATTAAATTTATTTTAGAAAATAAAGAAAAGGTTGAATCAAAATTATCATCAATGGGTGAAAAAATAGATTTCTTAAAAATTGAAAATTTATCAAAAGAAAGAAAAGCCATAATTCAAAGAATTGAAGAAATAAATTCAATCAGAAAAACTACAAGCAAAGAAATTGGTGAATCAAAAGGAAAGCCATCAGACAGTTTAATTAAACAAATGAAATCATTTGGATTAGAACTTTCCAAAAAATCTCAAAAATTAAAAGCTATTGAAGAGGATTTAGAAAACATTCTTCTAAGGTTGCCTAACTTACCACTAGATTCCACTCTTATCGGTGAGAATGATAATGATAATAAAGTTTTAGAAATTTTTAATCAAAAAAATAAAATTAATTCATCTGTGCCTCATTGGGACCTAGGAGAAAAATTCAAAATTATTGATCTAGAAAAAGGAGTCAAATTAACTGGTGCCAGATGGTATCTATTAGCTGGAAAAGGTGCAATGCTTCAAAGAGCACTTGTTCAATGGATGCTAAATGAGCATGTATTTACAAACGGATATAAAGAAATAGCTCCTCCTTTCATGGTAAATAAAAATACAATGACTGGCTCTGGCAATCTTCCAAAATTTGAAGAAACATTATTTAGCGATAAAAATAATGATTTATGGTTAATTCCTACAGGAGAAGTATCATTAAATAATATGTTTGGGGACGAGATTATTAAGCATGAACTTCCATTAAAATATGTAACTCATACACCCTGTTTTAGAGATGAAAAAAGTTCAGCTGGTAGAGATACTAGGGGCATTAAGAGAGTTCATCAATTTGAAAAAGTTGAATTATACAGATTTGAACACCCTTCAAATTCGATGAATGCATTCAATGAGATGGTCTCTGAAGTATCTAAATTATGCGAGGCATTAAATTTTACCTACAGAGTAGTAGAACTTTGTACAGGAGATATTGGATTTCAATCTGCCAAAACTTATGATATCGAAGTTTGGTCTCCAGGTTGTCAGGAATGGTTAGAGGTTTCTTCAATATCCATTTGCACAGATTTTCAGTCTCGAAGAACAAATACAAGATTTAAAGACCCTTTAGATAATAAAATTAAGTTCCCTCATACTTTGAATGGTTCTGGCCTTGCATTGCCGAGAGTGATTATTGCAATACTTGAAAACAATCTTTTAGATGATGGGACTATTAATATCCCTGAAGTTCTTAGAGATTACACTAAATTTGACTCAATTAGTTAAATTTTTCCATTGCTTTAACGAAGCCATTATTTATAATTTCTAAAATACACAAATAGGCATTTTCTATTGACTTTAAAGCAATTGATTCTTCATTTTTAGAAAAATCACCTAATACATAGTCAATATGATCATTTTTATTTCCAGGCTTTCCTATACCTATTCTTAACCTATTGTATTCATTAGTGCCTAATTCATATTCAATTGATCTGAGACCATTATGTCCTCCATGCCCGCCCTTTGTTCTAATTCTTATTTCACCTAAGTTTAGATTCATATCATCAACCACAATAATAATTTTACTAGGCTCAATACTTAATTCAGTTGAGATTTTTTTAACTGCAATTCCTGACTCGTTGATATAGAAAAAAGGTTTTGAGAAATATACTTCATTATCATTTATAACTGATTTAAATAATCCTGAGTATTTATTTTTTACTGTTTCTTTTTCTAATTTATTGAATGAAAAGTCCATAACCCAGAAACCGATGTTGTGCCTATTTTTTTCATATTTTGGTTCAGGGTTGCCTAAACCAACAATTAGCCATTTACTATTCATTATTATTTTCCAATATCTCAATAAATTCTTTTTCAGTTAAAATTTTTATACTCAATTCTTGAGCTTTCTTTAATTTTGATCCACTATTTTTTCCACTTACAAGAATATCTGTTTTTGAAGAAACACTTGACTGAAACTTTCCACCATTATCTTTTATTGTTTGCTTTATAGATTGCCTGCTAAAATCTTC
>Ga0066378_10000547_pt1 | contig 15692 bp, 15 predicted proteins | sample Knorr_S23_td_DCM_FD_70947 | JGI IMG/M metagenome (GOLD analysis project Ga0066378, IMG submission 70947) | Marine microbial communities from Southern Atlantic Ocean transect - Knorr_S23_td_DCM_ad_71m_LV_A | ecosystem: Environmental > Aquatic > Marine > Oceanic | place: Southern Atlantic ocean...
ATAATTACCTTCAAAATTCTTAATTAGCTGCAAACTTTGTAAACTCCACCATGGAGACTCTGACGGTCTTGGATCATTAAAACTATCAGAATCTTGAGTTGGTAATATCATTGGGCTAAACACATTACCATTGTAGTTAATTGATAAATTTAAATTTTTAAAATAATATCTAATGGTCCATGTTGCTGTAAACTTTTCTGTAAGTTCTTGTCTCTTAACAATCAGTTCATCATCAACACTATAAACATTCATTAATGTAAAACCACCTAAAAATTTAAAATCTTCATATGAAAAATCAGTATTAAGGGTGAAACCGTTAGAGACAGCATAACCTGATAAATTATCATAAATTATTTTTCTTAAATCAGTCTCATAATCAGCATATATCTTATTGCTAAAATTTGTATAAAATAAAGAGGCATCAAATCCCATATTCCAACCATTGTTTGTAAAAAATCTTTTTAAATAATTAATATTAAAATTATAGGATCGTTCTGGGTTCAAATTTGAAAGAAAAACAACCTCTCTTGTTCCTGAGAGAGCTGCATGATCTTCAGTAAAAACATTTGCTACTCTATAACCAGTACCATAACCAAACCTCCATATATTTTGCTTATTTTTTGAACTCCATTTATAATTAAATCTTGGAGTAAAAATATTCCCATGTATTGAATTTTTATCATATCTAAGACCGAAAAATATTTTATTATAATCATTAATTTTGATTTCATCTTGAATGAAAATTCCAGGCAAATATGTTTGTCTTGGATAATTTTTTATATTTTGAGAATCTTCTAATAAGGTTGCTGGAGTATTATCATCGTAGTATGTATACCTTATACCGATTCCAAATAATAGATCATGAATATTATTAAATTCCTTATTCCAGGTAAATTGGCCAAAACCTATTTTTTGATTTCCTTTGTAAAAAGTATTACCATAAACTGAATTGTGATCGTGCTCATTTGCACTGAATTCTAAAAGCATTCGCTCTTTAAAAGGTAATTGATAAATACCAAAAATTTCCCATCTTCCAGTATAAATACTTTCACCATATATTGAGTCCCCACCTCGATCAAAGTAGGTCCAATTTAATTCACCACCAAAGCGATCTTCGTATATATACCTACCTCCAATTGTAAATAGGAGGTTTTTTTTTCTTTTAAATTTTAATTTATTAAAAATAGATATACGATCCTGCAAAGTAACATCTGTAAAATTATCATTATTATTATCGACTCTTTGTTTGAAATTGAAATAATTTATTCCAATTAAATTAACAATATTCTTTCCAAGATTAAATTTTCCAGAAAAATCACTATTTAACTCACCCCAGGTTGTTCCATAAACATCAGTCGATAATATAGGTGCTTTACTAGGATTTTTTGTTATAACATTAATCAAACCAGCAACAGCCTCAGATCCATAAACAGTACTTCCGGGTCCTTTTATAATTTCAATTCTTTCAATAATTGATTGAGGTATTCCATTAAGACCATAAACAGTTGAAAGACCGCTTACAATAGGCATTCCATCAATCATCACCATTGTATAAGCACCCTCAAGTCCATTGATATGAATATCACCTGTGTTACAAACAGAGCAATTTACTTGAGGTCTAACTCCGTTTATATTTTCCATTGATTCAAAGATTGAAGGAGATGGATTATATTTTAGAAATGTAGGTGTATAAACTTCAACAGGGACAGCGCTTTCAAGTTTAGACACTGGTTTTATAGATGACGTAACAACTATTTGATCTATCATGGAGTGATCTAATTCTAATGTAAAATCAATAATAATAGTTGAGTCTCCATATATAGATATATTTCTTTTATCATTAGTATAGGATATAAAAGAAGCAACTATTGTATAATCACCATCAGGAATATTTTTTAAATTAAAATTTCCAAATTGATCTGTTGTAGTTCCTATAGATGTATTTTTTAAAAAAACATTTGCAAAAGGTAATATTCCTGAAGAATCTGATACAGTTCCAGAAACAATATTATCTTGAACTTTTGATTCAACTATGTTGAGGAAAATTAAATAAAAAAATAATTGGCAATAAATAAGTTTCATTTTGACTAAAATAGATCTTAGTAATCATAAAAAAAGCGTGTTGATAAATTAATATTAAAAACTATATCTTAGTATAGATGTATTAAAAAAATATTAGAAAATTTATCTACATATAATTAAACAGATTTTAAAAGTATAATATTTTTTCCATAATTAAAATTGATTTTAAGACTATATGCAGAATCAAATTTTCTTAAAAGTGATAAAAATAAATATAAATAAAAATCACTTAACCATTACTTGAATCAATCCTAATGTTCCTACATCAGAACCTAATATATCTCCTCTCAGTCTCCAACCATCTTTAAGATGTTGTTCTATTTTAACCTCTAATTTATCTTTTAACATTGCGCTAACCACTTTATATTGACTTGCCTTTATTGGTTTTTTATTGGGTTTATGATGATCTGAAGCAGTGATTAATAAAAAACAAAGAGAGACGAAAAAACCAGTTAACATTCCTTGAAAATATTTCATAAATACTCCTTTATTTAATAATTATTTCAATATAATACATTTGAGTTTAATTAAGTATTAATATTAAATTTTTAAATAATTGAAAAAAACATTTAACTATTTTTTAAGAATTAAAGTCTTATATATCAAAAATGACAAAAGTTTTACAACATAAAAAGTTTGAATACGATGTAATTATTGTAGGAGCAGGACCTGCTGGATTAGGTGTAGGTATAATTTTAGAAAAATTAGGTATGAATTATATTATTTTAGAAAAAAATTCTATTGGTTCATCATTTCGAAAATGGCCAAAAGAAACACGTTTTATATCGCCATCATTCACAGGTAATTTTTTTAAAATGGTTGATCTCAATTCTATTACCCCAGATACATCACCTGCATTTTATTTAAGCACAGAACATCCAACTGGATTGGATTATGCAAAATATCTAGTTAGTATATCAAAGTTCTTTGAGTTGAACGTACAAACAAAAGTTTTGGTTAAAAAAGTTGAAAAATTAAAAAACTATTTTAATGTCAAAACACAAAATAAAGATTATAAAAGTAAATTTGTTATATGGGCTGCAGGTGAATATCAATACCCTAAAAAAGAATCATTTAAAGGTTATGAACATTGCACACATTACTCTCAGGTAAAGTCCTTCTCCGATCTAGAAGGTGAAAAAAAAGTTGTTATTGGTTCATATGAATCTGGATTTGATGCAGCAGTAAATTTATCAGAGTTAGGAAAAAAAGTACTTCTTATTGATAGTTCAGATTATTTGCATTTAGTAAATAGTGATTCAAGTTATTCCTTATCTCCTTTCACAAGAGATAGAATTGAAAATGCCATGAATGATATTCACTACCATAAAAAAACTTCTGTAAAAGAAGTGATTTTTGAAAATGATCAATTCACGATTAAAACTTCAAATAACAAAACATTTCATTCTAAAACAAAACCAATAAATTGTACTGGTTTTGCTACCAGTTTAACTCTAGTGAATGATTTATTTGATTTTGAAGAAGGTTATCCATTATTAAATGATTTTGATGAGTCACAAAAAACTAAAAATCTTTTTTTGTGTGGGCCACAAGTTAAGCATGGTTCAGCATTATTTTGTTTTATTTATAAATATAGACAAAGATTTGCAATTGTTGCTGAGAAAATTGCTAAAAGAAAAAGAATTGGAAAGAAAAAACTTCAAGATATTATACAAGAATACAAAGATTATAATTTTTATCTAGATGATCTTTCATGTTGTGATGATGAGTGTGTTTGTTAAAATGAATAAAACAATGGAAATATTAAATTTAATTGTAGGGTTTGAATTAATTTTCATTGGATTATTATTTTTAAGCATATCTGATTATTCTTCAGCAGCAAGTTGGTCAATATTTGGATGTATGTATATAGTTATGGATAAATACACTGATTTTACAAATATGTCAAATAACCGTAGCATTGTTCAAAATATAAAATATGCTGGAGCATGGCTTGGGTTCATCATTAGCACAATATATTTAATTTATGTTTTAATTACAGTTTAATAAAAATGAATAATTAAATATAAACTATGTTTAAAATTAAATTATTAATAAGGAGTGACTATGAAATATTTGAATTTAGGCGATGGTTGTAAGTGTCCTTGTTAAAAACCAATTGAATTATACATTAAAAAGAAAACTATTTTTTAGTTATACTTTAATTGTTTATTTTTTTAATCTCAGTAAGAATATCAGTTAATAACTTATTATTCATTTCTGCTCTTATAACATAAAAGTAAAATGGATAAATGCCTAAGGTAAGAATAGACAATAAAACGTATCTTAGAAAAACTAATATTTTACTCAAAGGTTTTTCCATAATATCTCCTTAAAATTATTTGTAGTAAATAAATTATGCTGAAATATATAGATAAACAAACAAAACCAAGGACAAAAGAACAACTGTAATCATTTAATAATTTCTTTATTTTAATTTTTATTTTATAAATACATTAATTATTTAAATATTTAACATAAATTTAAATAATATTTTAAGTTATATAAAGAAAAAAATTAAATAAATAATTTTTAGAATATTATTTTTTTAACTGCTTATAAATTGATTTTTTTATTATTCGAAAATATTTGAATACATCCTTTAATCTTAAATCTCGTATAGTCCTAAGATATAAAGAAATTTGTTGTCTTTTTGTGATGATAAACATGCCTAACTTAAAACCCGTAATTAATAGCTTAAGTTTTTTAAAGGATAAAAATTTTAATAATTTATACATATAGAATATTAAAAATTCATAGAATTAAGAAAAATTATAAATAGTATTAACAAAACAATTATAAAAAACCTTTTAAAGAAAATAGAAACAATTATTTTAAAAAATCTTTTCAAAAGTTTTTTTTATAATTTAAAAATTTACTTACATTCGCCTGATTCAAATTCAATAATACCTGCATTTATAGCATAACAATCATTGTCATACACTTGCCCATCTGACCCACAAACAGGAGCATAAATTTGTGGACATGGATCATCATCGATTAATCCATAATCAATATTTTCATCACATGAAAAGAGAAATAGAATTATAATAAATAAAGTTTTTTTTAAATTATTCATTTATTTTTAATTATATATATCAGGGCCATCTAATTTAAATTGTTCATCAATTTTAATAGTAAAATCTTTTGATATTGAATATGGGGATTTATGATTTATTATTTTTGGCTTCCCTCTATCAATTAAATATTTATTATAAGATTCATCAGGTTTAAATATTTCAGTAAGAAAATATTGATTCTGGCTTTTATATTTATTCCAACAAGTGGTAATTAGCTTATGCTGTCTTCTATTTAATGGTGGAAAAGGCGGAGTATCCTCAAAAATTAATTTTAATAATAAGTCTTGAAACTCTGTTATTTCAACATCCCTTTGACCTTCATCTTTATTTTTAATCATTATTTAATCTTTTAGAAAATTCATTTTCAATATTCAATCTATTCTCTAATTCTTTTAAATATATATTATAATTATCTGAAGGACGAGATATTTCTGTTTTTAATGGTTGAATAAATCTTGTCCAATAGCTAGTTAGGTTTTGATGTTCATCTGGTTCAAGCTTTTCATTAGACTGATATTTTTCATTTATTGTTTTAATCTCATTAAACAACAATTGTTTTGGTGATTCATCTGGAGCAACTGCTTGATCATAATATAGCGAGTGAGTAAAATGCTTAAAATCAACTTTTCCATCAATTTTTAATTCTCCAAACCTAGAGATATATTTTTTTGTTTTTTTATCGTAATAGATAGGATCATCGCTAATATTAAAAGCATGTTTAAATATTGTATTAATATTATTGAATTGAACATTTAAAAGATTTTCATCATTATTCTGAAAAAAAGAATAATACCCATTAAATGCAATTAACATAAATTTTTGAAAAGCAGGAATTAATTTTCCATTTTTAAAAATAAATCCGAAATCTTTTAAATGATAATCGCGTGTTTTACTCCAATGATTTAATTTTATTCTAATACCAAAACTACCTGCAATAATTAATTTAAGGCTTAACTGTACATCACTCCAATCAGAGGCTTCTTTGAGATCCAATAGATTATCCGGTTCATTAGGTCTAATTTGAGGTGTTAATTCTTTTTCAAACATATCAAATCTTCTTATTCGTTCTCTAAAATCAGCATCTTGCAAATGTTGTAACATTTTATCGGTTAATTTTCTTGGTGGTAAATCCTCGTTTTCATAAATAAGAGCTTTAATAAATCCCCACTCATAAATATATCTAGGAAATAATAAATGTTTTGACATATGCTCAGTTAATCCTAAGCCTAGATCTAACATTCCAATTTTAATTGCATCTTGAAAACATGCCAACATCAAACCTTCTCTATAAACCTGATTTCTAACTTTACATATGGTTGGCTCTATGTGATCACTTTGAAATAATAAAAGCATCTTATTATTTTCTAAAAACTTAAATATATTTTCACCAGCCTTAATATATTTTTCAGGATTTGGTACAATCGATGGTTTGTTTTTGTTTACAACCTCTTCTTTTGCTATTTTACTTAAATTGTTTTGCCAATATAATACTAACTCATTAAAAGAATAGGTTTTCCATATCTCTCTAAAATTGATTGTTCTAAAATAATCGAATATAAAATTATTTTTGCTCTCGAAATTTATTATTTTTGAATAATTTATGTTTTCATCGATTGATTTAGGACTGATAAATGCATTATCAATTAATTTTATATTAAGGTCTTTATCTGAAATAGGTAAAACAAAGCTAGGGTTTAAATTATTTATTTCTTTCTTATTTTCAGAATTTTTAACTGATGAAAAACCATCTTTATTTTTATCATTATTTTTCATAAAATTATTTATATTTTTAATAAAAAGTCTTTATTACCAAAACTTTTTTCTTACGCTTATAAGCTCAGGATATTTCTCATCCTGATCTCCATATTTATCTTTTAACTCCAATAGTCTTACTTTAAGGTCTTTAATTATATTAGAATAGTTCGGATCATTATAAACATTATTCATTTCATTAGGGTCTTTTTCTAAATCAAATAACTCCCATTCTGGAGTGGTAGATATTTGATAAGCACCTTTAGCATCTAAGGGTAATCCATAATAAAAAATCAACTTATATCTTTCGGTTCTTATACCATAATGAGCTGGAATATTAAAATGAGCGCGGTGCATCCAATATCGATAATACATATCAGTTTGCCAATCATCAGGTGTATTACCCTCTAACACCGGCTTAAAACTAACTCCGTCCATATCTTTTGGAATATCAACACCAGCTAAATCTAAAAATGTAGGAGCAAGATCTGTATTGATTGCAAAATCAGTAGTAATAGAACCTGGCTTAATTATTTTTGGATATCTAACTAACAATGGAACACGTAATGATTCCTCATACATGAATCTTTTATCAAAAAGATTATGCTCTCCAAGAAAAAAACCTTGGTCTGATGTATAGATAACAATTGTATTTTCACTCAAACCTTCTTTGTCAAGATAATCTAAAACTCTTCCAACATTCTCATCAATTCCTGCAACGCATCTCAAATAAGCTTTAATATACATCTGATATGCAAGGGCTCTACGATCTTCAATTGACAAATTTGTTTTATTATTTTTATTATTTTCAAATATAGATTTTATAATTTTCTTTAATTTATTATCATTACTTTTAATCAACTTCAAATCATCATCAAATTCATCAGTTTTATTTTCATGTAAATATTGATGTAAATATTCTAATGTTGGGAAAAATAAATATCTGTCTTGTTTTGGAATAACCTCTCCATCTTCAACAGCTTCTGAAAATTCATCTCCATATTCCATATGAACTTTTTGTATAGTTCTTTTAATTGCTGTACTTCTATTATCATAATTATCATTTAAACTTATTGGCTCAGGTATATCAATGTCTTTATAAAGTTCAGCATACTTTTTATCATACTCAAAAAGATCATGTGGCGCCTTGTGTTGATACATTATCATAAAAGGTTTATCTTTAGGACGATTCTTTAAAACATCCAACGAAATATCAGTAACAACGTCAGTAACATGCCCTTTGTACTCCTTAATGCCTTTTGAATAAAGCCCACCTGGTTTATCCATTTCTACTCTCCAATACGGAATATCGGGATCCCCACCAGGCACTTGATACCAAGGCATTCCTGTATGAGTCATTATTGGGTTAAAATAACGTCCTTGTACTGGCATAATATTATAATAATCAAAACCGGTTGGAATTGTTTTTAAATGCCATTTACCTACAACAGCTGTATAATATCCTGCTTTTTGCAATAATTTTGGAAAAGTTTGTTGAGAACCATCAAATGCCCTATCTAGAGTATTTAAACCATTATTATGGCCATATTTTCCTGTTAAAACAGTTGCACGTGCAGGAGTACAAATAGAATTTGTATTAAATGCATTTTCAAAAAGCATTCCTTCATTTGCTATTCTATCTAAATTAGGTGTTTCTACAACTCCTGATAAAAAACTTTCGTATGCACTAACAGCTTGAAAAGTATGATCATCTGAATAAATAAAAAGAATATTAGGTTTATCCTGATTGTGATTATCAGAGTTTGAATAAACCGAATTAATAATAAATAGTAAAATCAATAAATGTTTCATTCTTTAATTTATCTCCTTTCTAAAAAAAATAAACTATTAAAACTTTTTAGGAATTTTAATTATTTTAACATTTTGATTCCAAGGTTTTGGATCTGTACGATCTTGTTCTGGAACTGCAAGGATAGAACTTCCATCTTCTAAAGTTAACAAACGATGGTCAGCTGGAGCTTTAAAGGGTTCAAGAATCAATGAACGAGGTTGACCATTTATAGGAATAGCCAGTAAATCTCCTGAAAAACGTGAAGTTATAATAGTTCCTTTTGGTGAAAATGCTATTCCGTCTGCCCTTCCAACATCATTAAATAAAGGAGCTGGAACAGTTTTCATTGGAAATGATTCTATAGGAAGTTTATAAATTGCAGTGCCACCAGGCTTATCACTACCCCCCATTGTAACTAAAACCATAGCATCTTCCCTTTCCCAGAAACCAATTCCATTAGGAACTCCTGGAATAAATGTAAAACTAATACCATCTTCAGATATATTATCAATTGATGAATGTTCAATTCGTATTAATCCTGGATATTGATAAACTCTTGGACTTAAACGATCTCCTCCAATGGCAGTATCAGTTATATATAGATTTCCATTGATATCAAATGCCATACTATTAAGAAGCAATGGGACATGACCAATTGCAGTAGCAACTTCACTTCCTGGACCCATTGGAATTCGACCTAATAATTTACCGTTATTAGGATTATAAAAATGTACACCAACTCCAATATCTTCTAAATTAGTAATACTATTTCCATCATTATCAACCTGTAACGACATTCCTTGATTTACCATAAGAGTTCCTGCTGGGTATTTTTTTGTTGCCTTCGGAAGTATACCAAGACCAGTAGGACCATTTAAACCAGTAATGAACTTTTGTTTTTCGATCTCAACATTTCCATTTTCATCAACGGTACAACGACTTATAGCACCTGCTCCTCTTAAAAAACCTACTTTTTCCTTTTCTTCTCCAAAAAGATCTGATGCACAATTACCTACATAGAGGTATTTTCCATTTAAACTAAAAACAACACTTTCAGGCCTATGAAATTGGTCTAAAGTCTGTAATAAAATAGCTCCAGTTGCTAATTTTTTTTTAGAAATATTATAACAAGATGTAAAAATTAAAATAATCATAATCGTTAATATATATTTACTAATCTTGACCAAATTATTTTTCTCCTTATTCATTTAATTTATAATATCAATTAGAAAGATTGTTATCATAAAAAGGATTTATCTTTTCTAACTCACCTATCATTACTTTCTCTACATCTTTTATATCATCAGATAATTCAAATTTTGAATATATTATATTCCCAACTAAAATCTCATCATCCTTTACTGGTGTAAAATACCTAATATTTTCTTCAATTTCTCCATTATCTATTGGATTAGGGTTTTCACAAATGATATAGGAATCACCAAACCATGCATCAATTAATTTGTAATTATTATATATAGTATCTATACATGAAATTTTATTATCTAAAATTTGACATGTAATTCTCCACTCTTTAACAAATTGAGATGATTTACCTTTAAATATTTCATATCCTGTTAATTGTAATTTAGGATATTCAAAAACTCTATTTTTATCATCTATCCATAAACCATTTAGTTCTTTTTGTCCCCAAAGATTTGAAAAGAATAACAAAAAAATTAATATAATTTTAAAGTTTTTAATTTTTAATTCTCTTAAAAAATTATTTAATGAAAAAATGATATATTAATAGACCAAGTATTAAACCCTTGATATAAGCTAACCATAACATACTATAATTAGATATGCCAATTTTATTTTGAAATAAATCAGTAAGATTTCTATGCCATTTTAACAATTTTTATCTCCTTAATAATTATAATATCATTTTCTATTTTTAAGTTTAATATTAAATGAAGGCATAAGAAAGGAAGGTCCATTATCCGCACCAATTGTTAAATTCTCACCTCTAATTAAATCAAATAGTGAAGTCATACCAAATTGTAAAATAATTTCTTTCTTTTTCCATTTAATTGCAGTCATATCAAAACCCAAAGTTCCTGAAGCACCTAAAGAGCCACCTATACCTATACCAAGAACATAATATCCAAAACCTGTTAATGAAAAATATGGTGAAAAAAACCCCTTAGAAAAATAATGTTTTTGGCCATAACCAACTCCACCTATAAAGACTAATCCACCAGCAACTATGTAAGATTCTTTATTATTTTTTTCTGTAATCCAACTTTTGCTAAAAAGCCCTAAGTATCCAAGTTTATCGTTTATTCCAACTGAATATTCAATACTATTTGATGAAAATAATAATGAACTACAAAAAATTGGCAATATGATTATTTTTATTTTATTCATCATAATCTTCTTTAAAATCTAATAATACTTTTCCAAAATTCTTTTTATTTTGTACATGCCTATGTGCTTTGGACGCTTCATAATAAGGAAACTTTTTATCAATTACAGGGTGTAAATCATTCTCGTTTACAAGTTTTAATAAATTTTTAATTGATCTTTGAACTTTCCATTCACAACCTTTAAAGCGACCCAAGTGAAAACCCATTACTGCTTTATTATTTCCAATTAAATTTGTTGGTCGATATTTTGGCATTGAATACATTTCTTTAATTGCAACTAATGGTTTTAATTTATCTCCTTTTACAAGATTTTGATCACCATAAATAATTAATTTTCCCATTTTTGATAAAACTCTATAACTTAATTTCCAATTATTTGCACCTATTGGATCAATGATTAGATCAACTCCTTTCCCATTAGTATAATCCATTATTTCTTTTTCTGTATCCTCTTTGTTGTAGTCAATACATTTTTCAACACCCATGTTTGAAATTTTGTCATGTTTCCACGATGATGAGGTTCCAATAATTTTAATATTTTTTGTTTTGGCTAATTGTATTGCTGCAGTGCCTACCCCACCTCCAGCACCATGAATTAAAAAAGTATCTCCATCTTGAAGATTACCCAAATCAAAGATCATCATATAAGCTGTAACGTAGGTTACTGGAAAAGCAGCTGCTTCATCAAGAGTAAAGTTTTTAGGTAATGGTATGATTAAATTTTTATCAATACAAATATGAGAACTATAACTTCCACTAAGAGATAGTCCAATCACTTTTTCTCCAATTGTTATATCTTTTATATTTTTTCCTATTTTATCTACAATCCCACTAGCTTCAAAACCTAAAACTGAACCTGGCTTTGGACCTCCAGGATACAACTTCATTCTTGACATAATTTCAGCAAAATTTATTCCTGCATAATGTACTTTTATTCTTACCTCATTGTCTTTGGGTTCAGGATCTTGAAATTCTTTGACTTTTAATACCTCTGGGGCTCCATATTTTGTAAGTATTACACTTTTCATTGAAAAGAATCCTTGTTTAGTGTTTTGTGTCTAAGTTATTTGGATTTATCATAATAACTCTCTTTCTATACCAAAAAAAAATATCCCAGATATAACTGTATATCGGGTTGAATTATAAAACTATATTTTCTTGCATCTGTCTTTCAGCAATAAAATTAATTCCACAGGCTAACTTTTCAGCCAATTTTGAATTAGGATTAACCATCCTCCAAAATGGTGTTATGGCATCTAAATCAAAACCACTATCGTATTCTTCATAAGATGCTTCTGAAATTATTCGTAAGAATATTCCTGTTGTAACTGGACAAGTTTTATCTGTTTGATATTTTTTAGCCAAATCATCTCTCATTTTTACTGGCTCAACAAATTCACCATAAAATATTGATTTTACATATTCATCTATAATTAGAGGCGAGGCTATTAGCATCTTACTGCCTTCGGGAATATCAGCGAATTTTTTATCAATAGTTTTAATTTTAAAGGATTTTTCACAATCTCTTTTTTTTATCCAAGACTTTTTCATATTATAATTTATAAATCACCCCTTAAAAGACCAAAATACCAAGCGGTGTATTACAACGGTGTATTAATCAAGCACTCTTGGGACTTGGTTAGTTTTTTTGTGTCTAAGTTATTTGGAATGTATATATAAGAGCTTTTATTGTCAATAAAATATGTCTGCGCTAGTCTTAAATAGATGCGGAGAGACAGGGATTTGAACCCTGGTTAGGGGTTACCTAAACACGCTTTCCAAGCGTGCGCCTTAAGCCGCTCGGCCACCTCTCCATAAAATGAGGTATTAAAAATTTATTTCTTATTTTCTTCTTTTGATTCTTTTTTATCATCTAAAGGTTGTTCTTCAGATTTATTTAATTCATTTGAATTTGCAGGTTTTTCTAGATCTGGTTTTACTTCTATTTCTTCAGTATCTGTATTAACCTCATCATCTTTTGAAGATTTCACATCAGGTTGAACTTCTGCTGATGCTTCTGTTCCCTCATCAACCTTAGTATCATTTTTAACTTCTTCAATTTTATCTACTTTTATTTGATCAACATTTAATTTCTCAGTCGGATTATCTACTTCTTTTAAAAAAGAATCAATAGATTGGCTTGCTGGAATCTTATAAATTCCCTCTACAAATCTATTTTTACCCGTTTTATCAGAAACAACAGATCTAATATATTTAACAGTGGTAAATTTTTCTTGATTACTATCTTTTTTTACTTTGTCACCAAAACTTTGTGTTTTTGCCATATTAAACTCCCAAATGAATAAAAATAACTAAAAAATTTAAGCAAATTTAATAGAAAACTATATAAAAAAGCAGAACTAACTATGGAACTGCATTTTCCTTGTAATTAAATTCGAAATAATCACCATCAGACCAAGATGAAGGTCTTTTTTCAGAAGAAGAAACTACACGAAGTTTATTATGACCAATAAACTCGAATAAACCAAATCGTCTAGTACCATCATCGTATTTTATTGCTAATCTAAATGGTCTTTTTCCCCAATCTATTGCATATGTTCCCGGTTTTTGATCACTTAATGTATTTCCAAAAAGAACACCTTGATTAAATTTTTTATCATTTGTAAAAGACCAAGCAATAACAGCAATTCCTTGATAAATCCAATCACCATTTAATTCTTTCACAATATCAATATTCTCTAATTTTTGAGTGCTACTCTCATTGCCTGCTAAATCCTTACCATTCACATACAACGTATACGATGTTCCAATTAAAACATTTTCTAAACCTGGTATATTAATATTAGTTTTTTCTCCTGACAATAAATCTGAATTATCTAAAAACAAAGTATGGGGTGAATTTTCATCATCACTTCCACCTTCTCTTTCCCAAATAAATTTTACCTCACTCATATTTTCATTGAGAGATATTTCTATTGGAGAATTATGGATAAAAAGACCTTGAGATGGACCAGTTAGCTTTACTTTTATTTTAGGAGGTGTAATATCAAACAATATATCATTTATACTTTCAAATTCAAGTGGATTATCACTTAAATCTGTGCCAGAGAAAGTTAATGAATATATTCCACCATCAATCAAGCTTGGTGAATTAGAAATAATAATATTTTCAAAAGAACCATTTAAATTTTCAGCTGGAAAAGATTGTTCAATTACTTGACCATTAGATGATGTCCAAATAGCGTTTAAATTTTTAAATTGTTCTGAAGTTTCAAAACTTATTTTAGGTTCATTTATAGAAGTGTTATTTTCAGGAAAAGATACAACAAGGGAAGGTTTTTCAATATCAAATATGAATACCTCTGATTCAATGAATTCAGATTGATTTCCAGCAATGTCAGTAGCTTGAAATATAATTTTATATTCAGAACCTGATAAAAGGTTTATATTCATTTCTTCCAAAGTTTTTATTTTTTTACCAGCAATTAAATCATCATTAATTAATTCATAATCTTGTCTAGATGAAGAATTGTTTGTTTCTTGGAAAGTAATTGTTCCGAATTGAATATTTTCGTTTAAGAAAAAATTAATTTCTTTAGAATTATAATATCCTCCAGAAGGAATAATATCAGAAAATTGAGGAGGCTCAAGATCAAATCTCAAATCATTAACAATGGATTCTAAAGAAACATTTCCGGCTTCATCTATTAATTCAAGTGTAAGATTGTAGATTGCACCACTTATTAAAGGTTCTGGTTCTGCAAAGATTGTTGACCTTTCTCCTTCTTCCATTTCATTGGGTTTCATTTTGATTCTTCTTGGAGATAACATGTCCTCATTACCTGAAACTTGAGTCCAAATTGCATATCCATCAATTAAATTTTCAGAAATAGTATAAGAAACCTCATGATTATTGATTATTGATGAAGGTAATGGAATGGAAATATCAGCAATTGGCAAGATATTATCAAATCTCATATTTTCTAATTTGACTAATTCTGCCTTATTACCTGCAACATCTTCTCCTGAAAAAATAATGTTATAAAATGAATCGTTATTTAAATTCAATAAATTATTAAAATTTTCAAGAGTGTGATCACCTGAAGATAATTGTTTACCAGTTAGTACAATTTCATGTGGGGAATTTATATCATTTTCACCCCCAATATTTTCAAAAATTATTTTACCATATAATAAATCTTCAGAAGTTGAATAGCTTATAGATGAGGAATTGAAAGCTTTATAATTGTTATCCAAATTAATTGATAAAATCGGAGGACCATTATCAAAAGTTAAACCTTCAATGGTCATACCTGATATACTATTACCAGCCTCATCATTTCCCTGAAAAACAATATTGTAAATTGAACCGTTTAGCAAATTTAATTTGTCGGAAAATTCTACACTATCATGATCACCAATTGTCATTTCTGATTGAGACAATATAATCTCATGAGGAGAACTTAAATCATCCTCTCCTCCAACTTGAGTCCAAATCAACTTACCCTGATCTAATTTTTCACTTAGGGAGTATGAAATTGATGCTGAATTTATTATGGATGATGGAATTGGGAAATAAGAAATAACATTAGGAGGTGTAACATCAAACACTACATTCTCAATTAAAATCTCTTCTGATGAATTATTTGCTAGATC
>Ga0066378_10000548_pt1 | contig 15680 bp, 10 predicted proteins | sample Knorr_S23_td_DCM_FD_70947 | JGI IMG/M metagenome (GOLD analysis project Ga0066378, IMG submission 70947) | Marine microbial communities from Southern Atlantic Ocean transect - Knorr_S23_td_DCM_ad_71m_LV_A | ecosystem: Environmental > Aquatic > Marine > Oceanic | place: Southern Atlantic ocean...
CCTCTGCGAGGGCGCGCTTGACCTGAAGGTTGTCGGGGTCGATACCCAGGGCGAGCTCGAGCTCGGTCTGAGCGTCCTCCAAGCGGAGGCGATCCCTGAGGTCGCGCGCGTTGTCGAGGTGACGCTCAACGATCAGCATCTTACGCTGCTCTTGGAGAGTGAGCTGCGTGGCGTCTGCGCGGAGCGCGTCGTCGATGCGGTCACCGCTCGGCGCAGGAGCGCTGACCGGGACTACTGCGGCGCCTCCCGGAGCTTCCGCGACGCCTCCTTCGTTGGAGGCCGGGGCCTCCTCGACTGCGATCGGCTCAGGAGTTGAGCTGCACGCTGCGAGGAGCGAGAGGATGGAGAGGGCGGGTGTGAGGTGCCTCATCGCTTGGATGTGTGGATCGTTGGGTTTAGGAGTCTGAAGATGTCCGACATGGAGGGGCTTTGTGTTCCGTCTTGAGAGCCCTTGGACTCTCGAGATACCCCACCGCAGGGCGAGGGATACCAACTGAATTGGTGACGGGCGGTGAGCTCCTTAGTCGAGGCCTTCTGTGATTCCTGAGAGAACCGAGTCGGGGGATCCGAGCCGGGTGTTGAGAGCCCTCCCAAAGCCTTGGGGGGACCCGACGAAGCGATGAAGATACCAGCACACGCCGCGAGCGGTCAAAGCTGAAAACGGGCTTCTGGGCTAAATGAGGCGTGTTTTTTGCCGTTCTCACCGCTCGCCCTCGGGGCCTAGAGCGTGGCTTGCCGTGAGGGCTCTTCAGAGGCCCTATGAAGACGCCCCGCTCCGACAGAGGCCGGCGATGCGGGGCGTCGCGAGAGGGCCTCAGGGGCCCTAGAGCAGGGGGAGCGTCAGTCCTCGTAGGAGCCCACGAAGGTGATCTGCGTGAAGCCTGCGTTCAAGGTGGCGTCGAGCACAGCGACGACGTCCTCGTAGACCGTCCCAGGGCGGGAGTCGATCGTCGCGGGGCGCTCGCTGTCGGCCTTGTAGATCTGGGCGAGGCGAGTCTGGAGCTCACTGACGTCGGTCATCTTCCGAGGGCCGACGGCGTAGGAGAGCCTGCGGCCAGGACCATAGCTGAAGCGCTTCTGGTTCCCGTTGGCGTCTCTGCTGGGATCCCAGGGGCCCTTACCGTAGGCGTCCAGCTTCTCGCCGGGGCTGACGACCTTGACGACGATCTCGACCTTCTCGATCTCTTCGGCCTCAGAGGTGTTCACGCCCACGTCCTTCGGGAGATAGGCGGCGAGCTTGCCCTCGAGGGTTTTGAACTTGAGGGTGCAGAGGAAGAAGATCAGCAGGAGGAAGACGACGTCGATCATGGACGTCATCTCCAGCTCGCATTGGTCCTCAGCGGCTTTCTTTAGGGAGGATCTCATGGGTCAGGTCCTACTCGGTTGCTGCGTCTTTCTCGGCCTCAGATGCGGCGAGTTGGAGCTTCCAGATCTGGATGCCCTTGTAGCCGCACTGCTCCATGACCTTCTGAGTCTCCTTGAAGGCGCTGAACTCGTCTGCGCGGATCAAGAGGGCCTCACCGGGGATCGTGTTGGCGCCGCGAGGGGCAGGGTCTCCTGCGAAGGTCTCGTGGTCCATCCGCTGAGCAACCATGGAGAGGTACTTACGAACCTCTTCGTAGTTATCAGGGTTCTCCGGGTCATAGATCATCTTGCGCTTCACCCAGATGCTGCCGTCTTGCTTGATGTTCACGACCGGACGGAAGTCCTCGGGGTCCGGCTTGTCAGGCTGCGCGTTCTGCGCGACCGGGAGCTGGAGGTCCTCGAGGTCCTGCTGGGTCAGGTCAGTGATGACCATCAAGAAGATGATGAGCAGGAACGTGACGTCGATCATCGGCGTCATGTTCATCTCCATTTCCTGCTCGTCGTCAGTCTTTTGAAGCTGCATGGGGGCTCTCGCTGTGAGGTGAGGCGCCGAGGTGCGCTAGGCGCTCTCGGGGCGGAAACGCTCGAAGAGGTCCTCGACGATCGCGCCGACCTCGATGACGGTCTTCACCAGGCGGTTACGCAGGAAGGCGAAGGCAGCCGTGGTCGGGATTGCGACGACGAGCCCGAGGAGCGTGGTGAGGAGCGCCTCGGAGATACCCTTTGCGAGGTCAGCCGGGTTGGCCTGACCACCTGAGGAGGCGATCTCGTTGAACGCCTTGACCATTCCGGACACCGTTCCGAGGAGGCCCATCATGGGGGCGATGTTCGCGATCAAGGAGAGCCAGCCGATCTTCTGGTGAAGGCGGATGGACTCTTCGTCACCCATCTCAGAGATCGACTGCTCGATCACGGAGAAGGAGTGCCCGATCTTTGCGACGCCAGCGCCGGCGACGTTGGTGAAGAAGGAGGGCTCGTTCTCGCAGAGCTCCATCGCCTCTTGGTACTGGCCCTCGTCAAAGAGCGCCTGGATCTCGTCGATGAGCTCCGGGGGTGCCAGCTTGTCGCGGTTGAGGGAGACAAAGTTCTCGATGATCACCGCGAGGGCGACGATCGAGAGGAACATGATGAAGAAACCGATGATGCCTGCCTTCCCGAGCACCGCGAAGGTGGAGGTCGACTCCTCCTGTGCGAACAGGGGAGTGGCCAAGAGGGAGAGGACAGTCAGTGACGGGACAGCGCGCGAGATGAGTCGCGCGGCGATGTCTTGAACAGGGCGGGAGTTCATGGTCGGACGGGGTCTTTGATGGATGGGGTCTTGGAGATGATTCTCAGGAGAGAGAAGTACCTATTAGCGTACAGGTATTCCTATCTGGGTGGGATGGGGGATTCTACGAGTTATTCAGCCTACAAAGTTTCTAAGAGCTTGCGCGCCGGACCGGCCCAGGGGGTGTCCCCGTACTCGGTTGTGACGGTTTCCAGCCAAGCCCGGATGGTGCCGGGGGAGCCGGGATCGGCGAGCTCTTTGGTGCTCTCCGCGAGGCGGAAGAGCGCACGGGCCACGCGGTCGCGGTCCGTGTGGTCGAGAGAGGAGACCCTAGAGAAGTTGAGTTGGGCCTCACGGAGTTTCATCTCAGCAGCCTGAGCCTCGGCGAGGCCTAGGTAGCAGGCGAAGCGCAGGGCGCTGTCGGTCTTTCCAGCGGAGCTGAGCTGAGACTCGAAGAAGGTCATCGCTTGTCGGTTCTGCTTCGAGGCGACGAGGACGAAGCCCTCACCAGCGCGGGCCTCGAGAGAGAGGCGGCGAAGCGGCGCGCGGTCGCGTGACTCTTCCTCAAGGCTCGCGATCGCAGAGTCCGCGCGCTGCTGGAGGTTGGAGTAGATCTCGCGAGCGGGGAGGGTCTCTCCGGCCGCGAGGTAGGCGCGGGCTGCGTGGAGCCCAGCCGTCAGGCAGGGGACGATGGAGTAGCCCTCAGTGACCTCCGCCGCGCCAGCCTCTTCAAAGATCGCGCGGAAGAGCGGGGCCGCGGCCGCTGCGTCACCAGAGAGCCAGGTCGCGCGCGCGTGCAGGGCGCGAGCTTCCGGGAGCTCGGCGCTGTCTGAGTGGTCCTCGACATAGCGCAGCGCTTGCTCGATGGCGTCGCTGATGCGGTCGGGGCTCTTCACCGAGAGCTCTAGGTAGGACTGAGCAGCCAGCATGCGGGCCGCAGCTTGGACCGGCGCGCGCTCATCGTTCGTCGCGGCGACGAGGAACTTGGCGGCGGCGTTCTCAAAGTCGCCGCGCTCGAAGTAGGTGCGACCCTCGCGGAAGCTGCCTGAGACGCTGCCCCAAACGATGCGCTCGACACGCGAGGTGTCGTATTTGCGCTCCTTACCGTTGCGGATGATCACGGTCTCAGCGAGGCCATAGTCCTGGACGATGCCGGGCAGCATGTTGATCGAGCCGGAGCGAGTGTCCAGCACGTAGATCTGGTCCGGGCGCTGCTGCGCAACAGCAGGTGCTGCGAGGCACAGCAGGCCAAGGGCGAGGGGCAGCTTGGGGGTGAGCTTGTTGAAGAGTCGCATGGTCGAAGCGGAGAGGGTCGCTGTGAGCGGGGAGATGAGGGCGGGGATCATTGGACCTCCCTCCAGAGCCAGACGAAGCGTCGGCGCAGGACGTCGTCGCCGAAGCGGGCCTTGAGCTCGTCATCAGCCTCTTCGCACGCCGTCTCGATGCCTTCGAAGTTCGCGCCGAACTCTTGGACGAGGACGTCGAGTTGACGACGAGCCGAGTCCTTCTTGCGCTGGTCCTGGGGGCCCCAGTCAGCTGTCGCGTAGACGTAGTAGGTGTAGGCGAGCTGGAACTTGTAGCCGTACCAGTCGCAGGTCCACTTATCGACCTCCTTGGAGTTGGAGATGGCGTTGAGGGTCTCGATGACCTTGTCCAGCTCTGCCGCGTCAGCTGCGGCTCCGGGGATGATGTTGATCTTTCCGGCCGCTCCCTCGATCCAGCCAGACACGCCGCGGCAGTAGCTCAGGACGACCTGCTTGGTCGGCCGGCCTCCGCCATCCATGAGCTCGCGGAGGATCTCAAGGGCCTCAGCGACCTCTCGTTGCGCGAGGAGGGCCTGCGCGAGCTCGGGGCGGACATAGTTGTTGATCGTGTTCTGCTCGTTCGGGTCATCGGTCGGACGCTCGATGAGCGCGCGCATGACCTTCTCTGCCTTCTCATACTCGCCGAGGTCATACCAGTGGGAAGCCTCAGTGCGGGTGTTCTTGAAGGAGAACTTGACCGCGTTCTTGTTGGCGAACTCCAAGAGCTCAGCCATCTCACGCAGCGTCTGAGCAGCGCTCTCGGTCTCACCCTTCTCCTCCGCCTCTTTGCGGAGCTTCTTCAGCGCACCGTGCAGCTCGAGCGAGGCCACGGGGGTGAAGGATGAGTCGGGGTAGTCCTCAGAGAGGCGACGGTGAGTCTCGCGGGCTGCGGTGACGTCCACCTTGGACACGTGCGCGTTCATGACCATGCGCATCGTCCAGGGAGCGAGGGTGTCCTGGGTGGGGTGGAGGTCGGGGTAGTCAGCGCCGAGCTCGATCACGCGGTCCCAGAGGCCTTGGTCGAAGCCGGTCTTGTCTGCCGCTTGAAATGCGATCAAGGTGCGGTAGAAGCGCGCCTTGGCGAGGGCGTCTGAGCGGCGCGCCGCCCGGACGGGGCTGTTCTCCACCGAGTTCTCCTCGTCGGTGACGTAGCTCTCGATGTAGTCCTTGAACTTCGCCTCAGCAGCCTCGGTCTCACCCAGTCGGAACTTGCACTCGCCGATGGCGACGAGGGCCTTCTCGTAGTCGTTGGCGAGCTTCTCGATCTGCTCATACTTCGGGATGGCCTCTGCGAACTTGCGCTCACCACGGAGCTTCTCCGCCTGACGGAAGAGGATCTCGTCCTTGTTGGCCTCGGAGAGCTGAGCAGCGATGGTCTCCGCCTCGTTGAACATCGCGATGATCTGGTCATCGTCACGGATGGTCTTGCGCATCCGGTCAGCTGACTTATAAAGCTGCTGGGCGCTGTAGGCGTCGTACTCCGGATCACCGCGATAAGAGGTCACGCCCTCTTTGAAGGCCATGATCGCTTCGAGGTGCCGATCGAGCTGCTGATAGGAGCGGCCGAGGTAGTAGTAGGTCTTGGGAGCGAGCTCGAGGCGGGTCGCCTCGTCTGAGTCGTCAAGGGCGGCGAGCACCTGCTTGAGCCCCTTGATCGCTTCTACGTTGTTGCCTTCGTTGTAGTGACCCTCAGCTGCCTCATAGAGGACCGCAGGCTGCACCTCGACGCCAGGGCGGGTGATGATCTGGCTGATGAGCTTCTGGGCGCGCACCTGCAGTATGTTGCCCTGGTTCTCAGTGTTCACCTGCTGTGCGATCTTCAGCGCGAGGTCAGCGCAGGCGATGCGGTTACGCCGTGAGGCGCCGGCGTCCTTGGCCTCCTCCTCGCTCTGGAACCATGCGGTCTCGCCAGAGGAGAGGTTGCCCCCGACCCAGCCGCCAGAGTCTAGGAGGATACCCGCGCCGACGAGGAGGGCGGGGTAGCCGAGCTCGCGGCTGAACTCGAAGCCCTCACGCTTCTGGGTGTTGTAGAGGTGGAGCGCGAAGCGGCAGGCCTCGCCCATCTCACCAGAGCTCGCGAAGGCCTCGACTAGACCAGGGGTCGCGAGCTCAACGAAGAGCCAGCGCTGCTCCTTGTCTGACTGCTGGAGCTCGAGCTCCTTGACGATCTCCTTCCACTCATCTAGGTCAGCGGGGATCGCGACGTCGATGACGGCTTGGAAGAAGGCGGCGGCCTCCTCCCAGCTCTGCATCGCAGCGTAGGTGCGGCCCATGAGGTTGTAGGCACGCAGGCAGTGGGGGGTGCCTTCTCCGGCCTTGAAGACGAGGTTCTCGCAGGTCATGAGCGCCTGTTCGAAGTTGAACTGACCCTCGTCCTGGGTGCGCGCCACGTCGTAGAGCATCTGCGCGCGCTGGAGCATCAGCTCATAGAGCTGGCGCTTCTTGGTCTCGCTCTGGTCATCTGAGTTCTCAAGGTTTGAGATCAGGTCGCCGGTCTTGGCGACCGCCTTGGTGAGGACCTCGCGCCGCTTCTCAGCGAGCTCTTCAGCTTCAGCGCCGATGGCCTCCTCGATGGCCAGCTCGAGGGAGCGTGCATAGACGCTGGAGGTGTTGACCAAGCCGAGCTCTGCTTGAGGGAGCTGCTCGGAGTACTGGTTGGATTCGCAGAAGGCCGCGTAGGCGTCGATCGCGCGCTGCAGGAGGTCGTTGCGCTTGTCTGCGTCTCGGCTCTTCACCGCGGCAGCGCGATAGAGGTCGCACTTCACCAGGCCGAGTTCCTCTGACATGGCAGCGGGCACGTTGCCGGCTTCGATGTCAGCCAGGATCCCGTCGGCGAGATCAACGAAGCCCCACTCCTCAGCGACACCACGCGCGAAGCGGATGTCCTCTCGGATCTGAGCGTCGCTCTGAGCGAACAGGGGGCCAGGCGTGGCTGCCGTGAAGAGGGCAGCCAGCGTGAGGGAGCGGAGGACGTGACGCGCGGGGCGGAGGCGCTGGCTCGTCATAGCGAAGTTCGGTTTAGAGGTGTGCAGAGTCTGGAACATGGGGCAGGGGAGATACCCACCCCGTCCGTAGTGGATACGGAAACCTTCGAGCGCGCGGGAGATCCACGCACCTAGGCCCCGGTAAGTGAAGAGAGGTCGCTACGCGACCTCTCATGTGAGTTGTCGTGACGTCGGCGCCGCCTCGTGAAGCGGCAGTTGACGCGCTAAGAGAGCTAGAAGCCCAGCTGCGCGGGGGTCGGCTCCTTCTCCTCGGGGATGACGATGTCCGCCTTGAGGAGGATCATCAGCTTCCGGTTGGAGATGGAGTTGCCCTTGCGCTCGAACAGGGCCGAGACGAACGGAATCTTGTTCAGGATCGGGACGCCGCTTTGGAGCGAGACCTTCTCGGAGTTCTTGAGGCCACCGAGGAGGACGGTCGCGCCGTCAGGCATCGGGATCGAGGTGCGCGCCTTCCGCAGATCGAGCTCGGGGAGCTGAATCGTTACGGAGTTCTGAGAGCCGAGGGTCGTGACGACCTCTTGGATCGGACGCGTCAGCTGCGCGATGGTGGGGCGCAGCTCGATGGTTAGGAAGCGACGGTCAGCCGAGACGATCGGGCGGACGTCGAGGATCACGCCCTCTTCCACAACATCAACGATCGGGTCAGCGATCGATGCCGCCTGGGCGATCTCGACGTCGAAGTCCTTCACGTAGGCGACCTGGTTCAGGAAGGTCAGGTTCGCGCGGCCCGTGTTGGAGACGAGGATGTTGGGGGAGGAGACGATCTCGGTGCGCTCTGACTTCTCTACGGCGCGCAGCACGAGCTGCAGCTGGAGGTCGTTCAGGTAGGTCCACTGGAAGCTGAGGCCGCCGGTGGGACGCAGCGCGTCCTGATCGAAGAGGGAGTCGTAGAGGGCGTCCTCGTAGAGGTTCTCAACGCGGGCGCGGAGGTCACCAGCGCTCTCGTTAAGGAAGGCGCCGAAGTCCGTGCCTTGGCCGATGTCGCCGCCGAGCTCCGCTTGGGTCGTGGCGTCACCGAAGTCATCGAAGAAGCCGTCCGCGCCGAGGCCAGGCTGACCGAGGCCGCGGAAGTCGACGCCGATATCCTCGAGGAAGTTGTCCGCGACCTGGAGGAAGCGGGCCTCGATGTCGACCATGATGCCTGTGGCCTCACGCAGGTCCGTGAGGAGCTCGCGGATCTGCGCGTGCACCTCAGGCGTCTGGTTGACGATCATGACGCCCATGTCGTTGATGCGGAGGCTGTTGGCCGGGTCCTCGTCCCAAGAGTCAGGCGAGATGTTGTTCCGGATGAGGGTGTCGAGGAGGTCGCTCGTGACGACGTTGGCCTCACGCTCTTCGAGGTCCTCTTCAGGGAGGAAGAGGCCGCCAGAGACAGAGACGTTGACGTCGCGACCGGGGAACTCGGGGATCGGACGGATGAGGTCGCGCACCTCATACATGCGCAGGACCTGACCGCCGACGAGCTCTTCACGGGTGACGAACTTCACCACACCGTCTTCGATCTTCCAGCGGAGGTCCTCGCGAGTCTCAGCGATGATGTCGAGGATCCGCGTCACGCTGCGCTCGGGGAGGGTGAGGCGGATCATGGTCTCGTCCTCATCGAGGTCCTCGATGACGCGGGTCGAGACGACGAAGTTGACGCCCGTTACGTCCTGCAGGAATGCGGCGACTTGGTTGAGCTCAGCGCCGTCGCCGTCCTCGCCCTCAAAGTTCGGGGCGAAGCGGGTGCTGTCGAGGCGGGCCATGACGGCAGCCTTGTCGGAGGCGTCGAGGGCGTCGACAGTCGAGACCTGCTCGAGGGGCTCACGCTGTGAGACCTCACGCCAGCGGCGGAGGTCGTCGAAGACGAGGGCCTCGGTCTGGGGTACGCCCATGGTGTCGAGCTCCTCGAAGGTGCGCTGCCACTGCTCGCGATAGTCGCGGCGGTTGAGCTCTTCGACGCTCGCGTGACGGGCCTCGCGGGCGACCTCTCGCAGGGTGAGGGCGTCCTCGTTGCTGGGGTCATCGAGGAGGATCTGGGTGCAGAGCGCCTCAGCGTTCTGGTACTGCTCGTTCAAGAATGCAGCGTTGGCCTCCGCGAAGAGGGTGGAGAGCTTGTTAGCGATGCGCGCGGCCTCAGCCTCGGCCTCGGCGCGGCTCGCGTCCTCGGCGGCCTGCTCGGCGCGGCGGACAGCGTCAGCCTCAGCCTCTGCGCCGAGGGAGATCGCGCTGGCGAGCTTGCCAGAGATGATCGTCTCGTCGAGGGAACCGTCTGCGATCAGCGGGTGATAACGGAGGATGAGCTCGGCCTCACGGTACTGGGCGATGGCGTCGTCATACCGGCCTGCGCGGAGGGCGTTGTCACCGAGCGTCGCGGCGCGGTCCGCGGAGATGCGGGCTTGCGCGCGGCGGACGATCTCTCGCTCGACCTCATCGGCGAGGGCGTCAGCGGCGACGGCGTAGGTCTTCCCCATAAGCGCTTCGACCTTGAGCATGCGCTCACGCGCCTCTTGGTTACCCGGGTCGACCTCGAGGGCGGACGCATAAGAGATGAGCGCGCCTTCAAACTCGGCGTTCTCAACCTGCATGTCGCCTTCAGAGATGAACTGGCGGGCGAGGACGTCTCGCTGACCCGCGCGGCGCTGGACGCGCTGCACTTCCGGATCGTCGGAACGAACCACCGGTCTAGCAGCGACGACTTTTGCCTTAGGAGCGGGAGCAGGCGCAATCTCTGCGACGGCGACTGACTCAGGCGCGGGCGCGGGCGCGGTCGCGGGGGCTGCCTCCTCTTCGGCGGTGCCGAACGTGTTGCATGCGGTGAGGAGGAGTGTGAAGGCGGGGAGGAGCTGGCTCTGCAGACGCATGGGCTAATGAAGCTTCCCTGTTGGGCGGGGATTGAGAGACCGGCGACACTTCACACGGCGTGCGAACTGCCGGTTCCGGCTGATAAGAGGTCGATGATTCTTGCGTGCGGAGCGAACCCCGCTAGAGCGCCCGAACAGAGTCCGGGCTCGTTGTGTTCCTTCTGACACCGCGAGACCTCAGGATCCCGTGGATAAGAAGGGTGAGGAGGATAGCCCTCCCTGGAGAGGGGGTCAACTTGTCCCGGAGCCCAGAAGGGGGCCTCGAGGCCTGTTTTCCACCCAGAGACTTGCTATCCGGGCGCCCTCTCCAAGTAACCCTGAAGGCCCTTTTTTAGGGCCTCAGGGCCTGATTTTGCCCTCTTTAGGCCAGTCCAGCCTCTCTCATGGCTAGCTGGATGTCCTCCCAAACCAACTTCTTGGTGCGAACAAAGCTTGAGGAACCCTCTTGTCTGATCAGGTAGGAGGGGTGGTAGGTGGGCACGATTGGGCGGCCATTGACCCTGTGGACCTGGCCTCTGAGACGCCCCATAGAGAGGTCCATGCCGGTCAGGTGGACCGCCGCATGCCGCCCTAGAGCGACGATCACCTTGGGGTTCACGAGCTCAATCTGCCGATCTAGCCAGGCTGTGCAGAGCGCCGTCTCGTCAGGCTTGGGGTCTCGATTCTCAGGAGGCCTGCACTTGAGGACGTTCGCGATGTAGACGTCTTCGCGCTTTACGCCTATGCCGAGCTCGATGATCCGGGTGAGGAATTGGCCTGCGCGACCGACAAAGGGGAGGCCTTGCTCGTCTTCGTCCGCGCCGGGCGCCTCTCCGATGAACATCACACCTGAGGATACGCCCCCGTCGGAGAAGACGGTCTGTTTGCGCGTCTCACAGAGCCCGCAGGCTTCGCAGCTAGCGACCGCGTCTCGGAGCTCCTCGAGGGTCGTCGCGCTAGCTGCGAGCGCGCGCTGCTCGGGGAGGCCCTCTACCTCTCTCTTAGGAGCGGTGACGGGCCGCAGGGCATCGACGACGGAGGGGCGCTCCGGAGGGGCTTGCTGCGAGCGCTCTTCACGCCTGGGCGCTCGCTCCTCTCGCGGAGCAGGGGTGAGCTGGAGCTCGCTCGCTGCAGCGCGTCGGTGCCCTCTGCTCGCGCGGCGCCGCACCGCGGCGTCGAGGCTGGCGCGCAGGTGCGCTAGCTCATGCCGACTGCTCAAGCGCCCACCTCTGTGGCGGCACGCTCACCACGCAAGCTGACCTCTCCATCATCCGAGGCCTCAGCCTTGAGGGTGACGTTGACGAGGTCGCCTGGGAAGAGGTCCTCGCCCATCGGGACGACGACTCGTTGGTAGCGGCCGGAGAGTCCGACGGTCCCTTCAAGCACGACTGTCTCTTCCGCTCCGTCGAGGGAGCGGCGGAAGTCGGCCCCTATCAGAGCGGCTGCCTCGCTGAGTGCTGCGCGGCGCTCTCGGACGACCTCGGGCTTCGGCGCTCCCTTCAGTTCATAAGCTGGAGTGCTCGGTCGAGCAGAGAAGGGGAAGACGTGCATCCGCGCGAAGCCAGCAGCCCGGACAGTCTCCAGGGTGCGCTCGAAGGCTGCGTCATCTTCTCCGGGGAAACCGACGATGACGTCTGCCGTGAAGGCGGGGCGGTCGAGCGCGGCGCGGATCTCTTCGCAGGCGCGCAGGTAGGTCTCTGTGTCGTACCAGCGGTTCATCGCCTTCAGCACGCCGTCGTCTCCTGACTGCAAGGGCATGTGGAGGTGTTGTGCGATACGCCGAGGGTGCTCTCGCATGAGCGCGAGCAGGCTCGGGGTGACCTCTGTGGCCTCAATCGAGGAGAGGCGCAGGCGGAAGTCGAGGGGCGCGCCTTCAGCGTCGCGAGGCTTGGCCTCGGCGAGGGCCCGCACAAGGTCGGCGAGCTCTAGTCCAAGGTCTCTGCCCCAGTGTCCGATGTGGATCCCGCAGAGGACGACCTCAACGTGCCCGGCCTCGACGAGGCGCTGGACCTCTGCGACGAGCTCGGCCAGCGGTCGGGAGCGGCTCTTGCCGCGCACCTTCGGGATGATGCAGAAGGCGCAGGCCATGTCGCAGCCGTCTTGGATCTTTAGGAAGGCTCGCGTATGCCCGGCAAACTCGGTGATCCCGGCGGGGATGCCTAGCTCCTCCGGATCGACCTCCTCTCCGAGGTGCCTCAAGAAGTTGGTCGGGCGCTTCGCCTCGCCATTGCCCAAGACCCAGTCTACGGCGGGCAACTCACGCAGCACCTCGGGCTCGCTCTCTGCCAGGCAGCCTGTTACCGCGATCCGCACGTCGGGGTTCTCTCGCCCCAGGCGCCGGATCAGCTGGCGCGCCTTCCGGCCAGCCTCAGCGGTCACGGTACAGGTGTTGACCACGACCAGCTCCGCGTCCTTGTCCGTCTCGCTCCACCCGCGCCTGGCGAGGGCCTCGCGCAGGACCTGGGTGTCGTATTGGTTGGCTTTGCAGCCATATGTGACGAAGCGGACCTCCTTCATGGCGCGCAGGATAACGTGCGTCGCTATCCTGCTCGACGTCATGCGCCCGATCCTCACCCCACTTTCCCTCGCCCTCTGCTGCATCACGGGCTGCGGCGGGGACTTGGAAGAGCCTGCTCCCTCGAGCGAGGGCTTGGAAACTCGCGTTCGAAGGACCGACCGGGTCGAGCTGGAGTGGGCGCTCACGCTCCGCCGCTCCATCGAGTTCGGGGCGCTGGAGTCCGCGCGGACCTCGCTGGAGAGGCATGGGGAGGAGCTCGGCGTGGAGGCTGAGCTTCTGCGCGCCCGGCTGCTGACGGCTGAGGGGAGTGATCTGGATGCCCAGCGCGCGATCGAGCGGGCTCGCCGCGCAGCGCCCAGCGACGTCCGCGTGCCCGCCACGGCCTGCGAGCTCCACTCTGCGCACGGCAGGACGGAGAGCGCCCTTCAAGAGCTGAAGCTCGCGCATGAGCTGGGGGGGGCGATGGCAGAGGTGCACCGCGCGAAGGCGATCCACCTGCTCTCCCAATCAGGCCGCGCTGCTGAGGGCTTGAGGGAGCTGGAGGCGGCGCGTGAGCTCGATCCGAGCCTGCCCTTCATGGACCGGGCGACCGCGCAGGCGCACCTGCTCATCGCTAAAGAGCACCTCGGAAAGGGCCGCGCTCGAGCTGCGCTGCGCTCAGTCGAGCGCTCTCTGCATCACGACCCGCAGGAGTTCGAGACGAGGCGACTCCTCTCAGACGTCCTCCTCGCAGAGAAGCGGATCTTGGATGCGCTGGTGGTCTTGGAGGAGCTCTATTCAGAGGGTTATCCGGTCATCGGAGAGCTCGCGACCATGGAGAAGCGCGCCGCTCTCGTAGTCCTCTTGCAGGGAGAGAGAGAGCGGGCCTTAGACCTCTTTTGTCAGGCGCGTGAGCACGGGCTCGGAGACGCGGAGCTTGGGAGCGGCGCCCAGTTCCTCGCGGAGGCCGCCATGGAGTCTGTCTCGGAGGGTGTGAACGCCTACGAGGGGGGAGACCTTGATGAGGCCCGCCGCCACTTCGAGCGCGCCGTGAGGCTGGACCCCAAGCTCCTCGCTGCGCAGAACCACCTGGCCGTCGTCTGCTTCCGATTAGGCGACAATGCGTGCGCGAAGCGGCATTGGGGAGTGGTCTGGGAGACCGCGCAGGCGGAGGGGCTGAACCTCCCGGAGCCCGTCGAGGTCAACTTGGCGCGGGCCATGGCCCGCCTCGGAGAGCTCAAGCAGGCGGCAGAGGTGCTCAGGGCCTCTCTGGAGGCCCAGCCACATGGCCCACATGCAGACGCTGCGAGGAGCTTTCTCGAGTCCGAGCTGGTCCCGGCTCTGGATGCCTTGGGCGGTCAGTGAGAGGTTGGTTTACGTAAGTGCTTCTAAAAAAACAACTTACGTTATTTCCCTAGCAGCCTCTCATAGCGCGCGCGAGCGCTGCGAGCCCCCTCAACATCGCCCAGACCCTCTAGGGCGGCGGCGAGGTGCTTGTGAGCGTCCAGGAGGGGGGGGCGCTGGGCCTGCTCCAGCTCTACGAGGAGGTTCAGGTCGGCCTTGGCCTCCTCCCAGCGCTCCCTCCCGATCAGGAGCACCGCGCGGTTGTAGCGGGCCGCGTGGAGCTCCGGATCCAGTCTGAGGGCCTCAGACCAAGACGAGAGGCTCCCGTCTAGGTCGCCGAGGGCGCGCAGGGCGTCTCCACGGAGGGCGTGTCCGCGAGTGAAGCGTGGAGAGTGCTTGAGCAGCTCATCCAGCACCCCGATGGCTTCCTTTGCTCGATCGACCTCCAGCCAGAGCGCTGCCAAGCCGAGGCGGGGTAGGGGGTCTTGAGGGTGTTCAAGAGCCTGCGTTCGACGTGCGTCGAAGAGAGCGCGCCAGCGCGCCGAGCTGAGGGCGCGCTCACGCCAGCTGCGAGCTCCCTCGAGGTCACCTCCAGTGATCGCGGCCTGAGCGAGGAGGTGCAAGGCAGCGGGGGCCTCGTCGTCCTGTGGGAAGCGCCTGACCAGCGCCTCGAGCATAGGGCGCGCGCGCTCAAGCTCGCCCGCGCGGGCGAGCGCTCTGCACGGCAGCATCCAGCCGTCGGCGCGCTCTGGGTGCTTCGGACGCGGAGGCTCCCCAGCTTGGAGCGTCAGCGCGAGGGCCTGCTCTAGCTTGTCTTGATGAAGCAAGAGCCTCGCGCGCTCGAGCTCGATAGCGGGGCCTTCGCCGCGCTCTAGCCAGCGCTCTGCTTGCTCGAGCTCCCCAGCGCTCGCGGCGGCGCGCGCTGCCAGCGCGAGGTGTTCTGCCTCCACATCGTCCACACCCAGTGAGGTGCGCGCCTCCTCCAAGACCTGACGGTGTAGGTCGAGCTCGATGAGCTCTTCCCAACGCTCAGCTTGTTGCGCTTGGAAGAGCGCGATGAAGAGCAGCGCCTTCAAAGGGCTTCCTCCCTGATAATCCCTTCACCCTCGCGGACCCAGAGTCTGCGATTTGCGCTGCCGCCGCCGAGCTCCTCCGTCTGGCCGGAGGGCCAGGTGATCCGAAGCGCTGTGTAGCTCTCGCGCTCGCCTAGGCCGAAGTGCAGCCAAGCGCTCGACGCTGACTGGTAGCCCTCAGCTGTGAAGCTCTCGGAGAGGAGCGCGTGCTGCTGAGCTCCCTCGCCCACGACCAAGACGCACCTCGCGCCGGTGCCGTCTCGAGGGGTCCTAGGGGCGCGCTCTGTGGGGGACTGTGGTCCTAAGAGGCGCACGCAGAGGCGGGCGTTCTCCTGCCCTAGCCGGTTCATGCCGAGGATCGCGGGGCCGTCAATCGCAGAGATGAGGAGCTCAGGTCTGCCGTCACCGTCTACGTCGCCCACAGCGCTCCCCCTGGTGCCGCGAGGGAGGCTGAGGATCGAAGAGGCCGCGCGCGCCTCGAACCGCTCGCAACGCGTGGAGGGGTCCAAGCGCCACAGGGTGTCTGGCTGGTGGTAGCTCGTGCCGGTGAGCTCTTCGTCCGCCTCAGGGTAGACGTGCCCGTTCGTCGTGAAGAGCTCGAGGAAGCCGTCGCCATCGAGGTCGATAAGGTGCGCGCCCCAAGAGAGCAGGGGCCGTGACTCTGCGTTGAGCCCGTAGCGATAGGTCGCATCGGTGAAGCCAACAGGCGCGCCCAAGAGCAATCGCGTCGGCTCCTCTGAGAAGTTGGTGACCGCGAGGTCGAGGCGGCCGTCCCTGTCTACATCTCCCGCAGCGAGCCCCATGCCTGCTTCGGCTTGCCCGTCCATGCTGAGCGCGAAGCCAGCCTCATATCCGAAGTCGGAGAAGCTCCCGCTCCCGTCCGAGATCCACAGGCGGTTGGGCGAGGAGTCGCAGGCGACCGCGATGTCTGTGTCGCCGTCTCCGTCAGCGTCAAAGGGGAGGACGCTCAAGGTGTAACCAGCTCGTTCGCCAGAGAGGCGCT
>Ga0066378_10000549_pt1 | contig 15676 bp, 13 predicted proteins | sample Knorr_S23_td_DCM_FD_70947 | JGI IMG/M metagenome (GOLD analysis project Ga0066378, IMG submission 70947) | Marine microbial communities from Southern Atlantic Ocean transect - Knorr_S23_td_DCM_ad_71m_LV_A | ecosystem: Environmental > Aquatic > Marine > Oceanic | place: Southern Atlantic ocean...
AGAAGGTTGGATAGCTGAAACTGATGACATAAATCTAGCATCTTCAAAAGATAATTATTTTTTCTCAGTAGAATTATTGCTTTTATCAGTGGGGCTTCATTTCTCTCTAAAGCAAGTAAAAGGCCTTAGAGAACAGGCTGGTTTAGTTTGGCACCTGGCAAAGTTCGAACTTAGACAGGGAATCACATCTCCAAGAATGATAGTTCTTGGTGTAATTTTTACTTTGTTCATAATAGGAATGGGGTGGCTTCTAGGCGATCTGCAGAATGGCGATCCCGAATCTGCTTTTTTCGTACAAAATGCTAATGGAGCACTTCAGCAATTATGTTTCTTCGTATTTTTTGTGGTTTCATTAGCTGCTATTGGAGTCTCTGTTGACGCATTTCACAAAGAAAGACAAGCTAATACCATAAATATTCTTCTGGCAAAGCCGATTAATCGAGAAACAATCGTCATAGGAAAAGCCCTAGGATTGTCTTTAGTTGTAGGAATTCCTGCTCTAGTAGCACAGATTTTGGGATTAATTTTCATGATTAATGCAGGAGATACTCCTTCATTTAGTGGAATAATCGCATTCCTAATTTGTGGACAAATAATGATTTTTACGCTCGTTTGCTTTCAATTATGTTTTGCAATTTCTGCGAGAAGTGGGACTGATGTAGTAATGTACGGGTTAGGAATGTGGTTACTTTTCGCTGTTGTATGGAATCTGTTAATTTATGCACTTTCGTTTGCATTGGGCATTGATGTGACTGCAGATGATTTTGAAAATGATCCTAAATTCCAAACCATAGCCTCACACATGGGTATGCTAAATCCAGGATATGTATATCAATTTGCAGTTGGATTGTTAACACATCGGACTTTAGCTATAGATTTAGAGGGAATACCTGGATGGTTAATTTTATTGGCACTAGTTTTATGGCCTATCACCTGCCTTAGAACTGCAACTAAGCTTTTCAAGAAGGAAGCCAAAAGATGAAGAGAAGACACATCAATGAAGAAGACGCTGTAACTCACGTTATTGAGTTTACTATCGCTTTAACCGTTTTCGTGCTCATTTTACAAGCATTTACTTCATCTATGAACTTTAGAATTGGCATCGATTTAAACAAAAACGACAACAATATTGTTATGGCAAGAGAAGTTGTTTCTGAATTAACTGGCTCACAAGGGTTGAGCGGAGATTCTACTCTTTGGGAGAACAATGAATACGGGACTGGTAATGTACAACTACGCAATGGAACTACTGTTGGAATATTGAATGGTAATGGAGAAATCGATTCAGGCAAATGTGATTCATTAGGAAAATTCCCTTACTATCCTCTTAAAGAAGAGCTAGGAGTTACTGAACAACTAAGAATTGAAGTACAAACCTTAGTTCCAAAGGAAACTGTTTGCCTATGGGGTGGTAATCCAGATTCTGCTACAGTGAGTTTTGAATCTCACAGATATCTGCTATACAATGATGGAAGTAATGTAACACCTGCAGTACTAACTGTTACCATATTTGAGGGAGATACTCCAAATAATAATCTTTACCTTACTGAGGTAATGTACAGTCCTCAAAATAATGGCTTTGATTATGAGTGGGTGGAATTCTATAATCCAAACGATATTGCAATATTTGTTAACAGCTGGACTATAGCAGATAATGAACAAAAGGATAATATCGTATCTGAGGAAAATGAAATAATCACGATTCCTGCAAAAAGCGTAGGAATACTAACATCATCCCCATCGACTTTTAGGGAAACATATGTTAATTACAAATACATTTTTTCAGTTGAAGACATTGCAATAGGAAATGGTCTAGGTACATCTGAAACAATAATTTTGTCAAAAAATTCTTACAATGATATTTTTACATATACTTCTGATGATGGAGCGAACGGCAATGGTAAGACCTTAACTCGAAGTTGCTATAATTGCGCAGACTGGAGTGAAGCTGTATCTAGTCCTGGAATTCTCTAACTACTCAAAAGCTTGTAAACCTGTTATCCATCTACCAAGAATTAAGTTGTGAATGTCATGCGTTCCTTCATAGGTGTAAACACTTTCTAAATTTGCCATATGTCTCATAATAGGATATTCATTTAAGATACCATTAGCCCCATGAATATCACGCGAGGTTCGAGCTATTTCTAATGCAATATCTACATTGTTCATCTTGCCTAAAGAAACCATTTCTGGCGTAGCCTCGCCTTTATCCTTTGCCCTACCCAAATGGTAAGCAAGTAACTGTCCTTTGGTAATTTCTCTGAGCATCCAGGCCAATTTGTTTTGAACTAACTGAAAGCTTGCTATAGGTTTGTTAAACATAATTCTGGACTTGGCATAGTCTACTGATGAATGAAAACAGCCCATTGCTGCACCAAGTGTACCCCAAGCTATCCCATAACGTGCTTGTGTTAAGCAGCTTAGAGGGCCCTTCAAACCTTGAACATCTGGCAGTAATCTGTCCTTTGGTATTCTGCAATCTTGAAATACTAATTCGCTTGTAATTGAGGCCCTTAGAGAATGCTTTCCCTTCATTTCTGGTGATGAAAATCCTTTATCATCTTTTTCCACAATAAAACCTCGAATTTTTCCATCCAACTTGGCCCAAACTATGGCTAAGTCAGCAATAGTTCCATTAGTAATCCACATTTTAGCACCGTTAAGAATGTATGAATCTCCATCTTCAACTGCCTTAGTTTCCATACCTGCCGGATCAGAACCATGATCAGGTTCAGTCAATCCAAAACAACCAATTAACTCACCTTTGGCCATGCCTGGCAAATATTTGTTTTTCTGCTCTTCGGTTCCAAAAGCGTGAATTGGATACATTGTTAGAGAACCTTGGACTGAAACACAACTCCTGATTGCAGAGTCTCCTCTTTCCAACTCTTGGCATATAACGCCGTAAGCTACGTTGGACAAGCCAGCACACTCATAACCTGAGAGATTGCATCCGAATAGGCCCATCTCTCCGATTTTTGGTATCAACTCTAGCGGAAAAGTACCCTTAGTATAATAATCCTCGATAATTGGTAGAACTTCTTCATCTACCCAATCTCTTACTAAATCTCTCACCATTAATTCCTCTTCGGTTAAATGCTGATCCAAGTTATAGAAATCGACACCTTCGTACTTAGACATTGTTTTACATTTGGTAGAGGGGATATATATGTTTTACATTATAGGGGTTAATCCAAATATAGAACGTGCTGATAGAGGTTTAATGGAACAGATTTGGATAGAAAAATACCGGCCAAATAATCTCTCTGAGGTTGTGGGCCAAGAAGCTGTAACTACAAGATTGAAGAATTACGTGAAAGAAAGTTCCATGCCACATTTACTTTTTGCTGGACCTGCTGGTATAGGAAAAACAACTTCTGCCTTGGCTCTGGCAAGGGAAATGTTTGGAGAATTGTGGAAGCACAATTTACACGAACTTAATGCATCTGATGAAAGAGGTATTGACGTCGTCAGAGGGAAAATTAAAGAATTTGCAAGGACTGCGCCTCTTGGTGAAAAAGGATTTAAAATAATATTTTTAGACGAAGCTGATGCTCTTACAGGAGCTGCACAAGCAGCTTTGAGAAGAACCATGGAAAAATATTCTCGAACATGTAGATTTGTAATGTCCTGTAATTTTTCTTCAAAAATAATTGATCCTATTCAATCTCGTTGTGCTGTATTTAGATTTAGGCCGATAAAAGCTGAAGATTTAGAAAAATATCTAAAGTTTGTTGCTGCAAAAGAAAATGTTAACGTAAGCAAGGAAGCATTTGAATCACTTACTTATCTAGCACAAGGGGACCTTAGGAGAGCAATTAATGGATTACAAATGGCAGCTGCTGCTAACACCGACGTAACGCCTGATGTAGTTTACCAAGCTGTCGCCGCAGCTAGGCCTGAAGAAGTTAAAGACGCATTAGACTCTGCATTGTCCGGCAATTTCACAAATGCTAGAGAAAAGCTGGATACTCTCCAAATAACTTATGGATTAGCTGGCGAGGATGTTTTAAGACAAATGCACAGAACAGTTAGAGATTTAGAAATACCTGACAACATTAAGGTTCTCATGATAGAAAAATTAGCTGAAGCTGATTTTAGATTATCAGAAGGAGCAAATTCAAGGATACAAATTGAAGCTGTAGTTGCCAGTTTTGCTATTTTGGGAAGAAATTTAAACAAAACGTAGACAAAAGGGTTTTGAAAGACCCCCTTCACAAGTTGTGGCTCAAAACAGTAGTTACGTAACTGTTGACGGAGAATTCGATAGTCTTGAAGATAGAAGTTTTCTAACAATTGATGATTATGAGCTGAGCGGCAAAAATGTGATTTTAAGAATAGACATTAACTCATCGATTAACCCTGAAAACGGAGATTTGCTGGACGACACAAGAATAAAAAGACATTCCGCTACAGTAAAGGAACTTTCTGACAAAAATGCAAGAGTGATAGTACTTGCACACCAATCTAGGCCTGGAAAGCTAGATTTTGTAAATTTAGAGAAACACGGAAAGAGAATGTCTAAGATTATTGATAGAGAAATTACATTTGTGGATGACATCTATGGTAAAAAAGCTATTCAAGAAATTAAAAAAATAGAGGATGGACAAATAATTCTGTTGGATAATGTTAGGTTCGACGAGGAAGAAATAAATCTTAAAACATTTGAAAATGATAACTTTAAGACTCAGAGTAATGCAACAATGGTTAAAACTCTTGCACCTTACGCATCTTACTTTATTAACGATGCATTTGCAGCTTCACACAGATGTCAACCCTCTTTAGTGGGTTTCTCTGAATATATGCCCGCATTAGCTGGAAGAGTTATGCAACGAGAATTAGATTTCTTGGGAAAAGCAATTAGTTCAGGACCAACTCCTAGAATTGCTGTTTTAGGTGGCAGTAAGGCTGCTGACTCTGTGTCAATAGCTGAAAATTTTTTAGAAAAAGGCGTAGAACAAATATTAACTGGAGGTGTTGTTGCAAATATCTTTCTGATTGCATGGGGAATAGATATTGGAAAACCAAGTACCGAATTTATTGAAAAGCAAATTCCTAATCATGAAAAAGTAATTGAATTAGCTAAAAAACTACTATCAAAATATGATGGAAAAATAGAATTTCCAACTGATGTGGCTCTTAATAATGACGGAAAGAGATACGGGACAAATGTTGAAAATTTACCTGACAAATACCCTTTATTTGATATTGGAGTCGAGACGCTTGTAAGATATATACAAGTGATCGAGGATGCCGGAACTATCATTGCAAACGGACCTATGGGTGTTTTTGAAGACTCTGAATTTGCTACAGGGACAAATGAAATCTTTAATTCTATTTCTAAAAGCAAAGGAATGACTGTAGTTGGAGGTGGAGAAACTGCAATGGCGTTTAACCAAATGGGTCTGGCAGATGGAGTAAAACACATCTCGACAGGCGGCGGGGCATGTATTTCTTTCATGTCTGGAGAAACTATGCCTGCTTTGGAAGCTATGAGAAGAAGTAAAAAACGATTTAACGATTAAGTATGGAGCCACCGGGGGGATTCGAACCCCCGACCTACTGATTACGAATCAGTCGCTATACCGAGCTAAGCCACGGTGGCAATAGAGGTTCAAGAATTGTGTATTAAATTAATTTAGGCTTCAAAAAAATTCCCTACATCTGCAACGATATCATTGGATAATTCTAGATCCGGAATGTTTTCAGCAAATTTACCTGCTCTTCCATCTGTAATTATAATCATACCTCTGTCATTTTCCGAGCGAATAACTCTGCCAGCTGCTTGTAGTATTTTTCTTAGAGCTGGAGATTCTACCGCATATTCCCAACCTTTACCATGGAAGCATACATCAAAATAATGTTGCAAAGCCTCTTGCCTAACTCCTGGTGCAGGATATGGAATTCCTACAATTATTGCCATCTCAAGAGAAGTGTCCGGATAATCTATTCCTTCTGCAAGTCTTCCACCCATTACTCCGGCGAGAATTGAACCCCTATCTGACTTAAAACTTTCAACAGTGTTCATTAATTCTTCTTGCTTCATTCCTGAGTACTCTTTGTATATCGGCTTAGACAGCGTAATCTCGTTTAATGCAGATTCAAGAATTTTGTATGATGGGAAAAATAGAGCGATATTGCCGTCAAAGTTTGTTATGATTGATTCTAATTTGTCAATCAACTGAATCCATATTTTTGGATTGCTATTCAGTTCTTTGTAGGAAGTACTAACATCGCTTACATACCTAACTAATTTGTTTTCCTTGGGAAATATTGAATCAAATCTTTTAAGTTCCGATTCTGGTTTCAAGCCGACCAAGTCTCTAAACATACCCAATGGACTTAAAGTTCCAGACATCAAAACTGCCCCTGCAGTTTCATCTAAAAAATCAGTCATAACTCTAGGATCCAAACACACTTTTTCCAGTCTCAGTGGTTTTTTACCAACTAATCTGATACTATGACTTTCTATGGAATCAAGCCATCTGCATAGAAAATCTCCTACTGAGCCTAAATACGAGCGCGGACGTTTTCCCTTTTCCAGCAAAGATTGCCTAATTAATTGGCCCATTTTTGATAAATCAGATGCTTGCTGTTTTAACTTGTATAACGTCATCCTTCCGAGGGACATCATTTCAGTCTCAAAGGTTGGTACTTCTGAATCTAAGGATACTATATGTGAGGGGAGTAAACCTTCTTCATCATTTTCTGAAATGTGAAATTCACCAAGCGATTTGAGAGCTGACACCACTAAATCTAAGAAAAATGTTGGAGGTGTACCGTCTCCCATTAACAAGCCAAATTTTTGAGATTCATGAGAGGCCCTTTCAAGTGATTCAATGCTTAATGACTCTGATGCGGCTTCCCTTGACCAGTCTGGTAAATTATGAGCCTCATCAACAATTGTGATTACTTTGTCTATTGAAGTATTCATCCATCCGAGAAGATACTTTCTAATGAAACTTTCAAAGAAGTAAACATAAGGCACAATTATTACTTGAGATTCCTTAAGCAATAACTTATTCAATTCATAGGGACATATGCCTTCTTTTTCTGCATTCACTGTAAATTCTTCTGCACTATATAACTTAGAAGACCAAGTCTCAACCAAGTTTTTTGTTGGTCGCAAGAGCTTTCTGTAGTATGGACAACCAGCTTCGCCCATCTTTGACTGCAACTTCAGAGACTTACAAATCTTAGATTTTTCAGACCAATTTGACTTAGCCAATTCGTTATCGTTTTTTTGTTGAGGGCACATTGATTCCCTACCTTGTATGGCTACCGCTGAAATCTTAGTACCTGCCTTTGCAAATGCTTTCAACTCTCGAATTACCTGCTCTTGCTGAGAATTAGTTCTGACGCAGTATATTATTTTGTATTTTTTTTTTGTTACAAACGGTAATGCAGACGCGAGTGAAGTAAATGTTTTACCACTCCCTGTTGGAGCCTCGATGACTACGTGATTTTTAGTAGTTAAACCTTTGACTATAGTATCAATAACTTTTTGCTGATTACTTCTTAATTTGTAAGGTAATTTCAACTTATCTCGACCAGATGTCTTCAGGAACTTCATCATAAACTGATGGTTCTAAATCATCATCTGCAAACTTAGGACCTGCATCCCTGCGTTTTTGAATTACAGCCACCTTCAAAAGCCAATAATGTATTCTCCATTCACGACCATCATAAAGAGTCGTTTCCTCTCTTTCAGTTTCCATTAATCCTGCATCTTCTAGCATGTAAAAAGTGTCTCTATCTTCTGGGTGAAGAACATTATCAATAATTCGATCACTAAAGCCGAAAAAATTCAGAATATGCTCTGCAAGATAATTTGACTCATCCTCACCCATATGCGAGTATTCTGGACTATAATTTATCGCCGCTGCCAATGTTTCCGTAGTTAAAACTTCCAAAATAATTCCCCGATGTTACGGCAAATAATGGGTCATATATTAACCTGTTGCAGGCCCAACAATAATTTATAGATACTAAGAAAATAATGAAGGTGGAAGAGAAACAGGACTTGTGGGAACTCGTTCGCCAAAAACTGGAAAAAAGCAATGAACCAGAAACTATTAGCGTGCCTGATGAAGAACCTGTTAAATTAGCTGAAGAACAAATAATTCATGTAGAAGATAAAGAATCTAGACCACAAAATCAAATTAATAAACTAAAATCTAGTAACAATAATCTGTTAATTGAAAAATTAAACTTGCTTAATCAAGGCGTTTTTGCCGGTTTCATTTACATTTTGTCGATAATGATTGTTTTAGGGATATTAATGATTCCAGGTTCAATTACTGCAGCAATTGGAGGATATTTTGGAGGAAAAAAATCGGGAGATCCTGCAAGAGCACTAACTGCGGCAATGCTTCCGTTTTTAGTAATAGCTTCAGTCTCTATGATGGGAAATGTGGGTGCGCTACCTCCCGGTTCAGGGCCAAACGATTTATCCGAAAGTATCGCTGAAAAAATAGGTTACAGTCCTGATGATAACATACTAGGACCAATCTCAAAAATGCCTGATAGTAACTCGTCTGTGTTTCTTTCGCTAGTTGCCTTTGGATTCATTGGAGGATTGGTTGAATTGGAAAGAAAAAATAAATTACTTTTAAATTAAATTCCTGCAACATCGCTAGCCATTTCCCAATAATATGTCTGTGCTAATACTAAAAATAATATGGCTATTATGACTAACGGAACTCCATTTCTCAAAAAATCATTAGATGTTGGAATACCTGATGCTTGTACAATTAAATTAGGCGGAGTACCGAAAGAAGTCATAAAGGCAAAAGCTGTACTTATTGCTGTGATAATAGCAATAAAGGCTAAATTGAAGTCGGCTGCTGCACCAACTGCTAATGTAATAGGAACTAGAATAGCTGCCGCTGCACCATCACTCATCACATTAGTCAGTAATACTGTTACAACAATTATAATGAGAATTATGGACAAATCTCCACCAAACTCTGAACCATAATCTGCCATCTGATACAGACCTCCTGCAAGCCAATCGGCTGCGCCATGATTTACCATTGCCTTACCCATGGTCAACGCTGCACCGTAGATGAACATTACGCCCCAGCGTAAGCGCTGACGACTGTCTTCCCACTCCAAAACCCCTGTGGCATGCATCATGATACCTCCAATCATAGCACATGTACCCAATGTCAACCCATTAAAACCAGATGTTAAGAATAATCCAAAAGTTAACACTAAAATAGATAAAGCTAAAATTTGTCGATCATCAATTGACTTACCAGTTTCTTGTATATAATCAATTCTTCTATAACTGACTTTGTTAACAATGACTAAAGTTAGGAAAACAGCTGGAATAAGTGCTATAGTAATAGGCGCTGCTAAAATAACCCATTGGACATATGATATCCTAATGTCATAAATTTCTTCTAAGAAACCCATAGCAATTACATTTCTTGCCCCCCCTGACGGAGTTGCCAAACCTGCAATGGAACAAGAGAAGGCTACTGCTAATACTAGGGCGATCATTTCATTATTTTTTTCTTTGATATCTGTTTTATCCGCAACGGTTAAGACTAGAGGTAGCATAATAGCTGCAACACTGTGATCAGGAATTATTGCTGCCATGAAACTGCAGATAACTATTATTCCTAAAATTAAGGCATAATTTGAACCTGTGAAAGGACCTAGTAACCTCCTGATAATCAAATTTTCAGCTCCAGATTTAGTTATTCCCTGAGCTATTATCAAAGAACCAAGAATCATGAATACTGAATCTGCAGCGTACGAAGCAAAGGCCAAATCCCTATCCTCTCCGAGCAAAACTAAAGCTACACCTGCCATTAGCGCAGTAACTGGTAATGGAAAAGTTTCGGAGACCCACAAATAAATTATCAGCAAAAATAAACTAAAAACATTTCTTCCTGGAGTTGACAAGGTAGTCGCAAAGAAGAAGAGTAAAATGTGAATTATTGACACAATAACAAATCCTGCAACTAATTTTCTAAAGGTTGGATTTATGTAAAGCCGGTAAAGAGCATGTTGTCTTGCATCAGGATCTAATAATTCTTTTTGTAACTCTAACAGAGTTTTTCCTCTGTTTTCGTGATGTAAGCGAGGAGTAATGACTGTATGCCCATCTTCCATTGACTCAACAACTATATCTAGATTATCTAGCATATTTTGAAAATCTTCATCTTTACTCATCTAATCACACAAACCGGAACCGAGGCATCTAAAACTACCTGATGCAAAAGAAACTCACTAACTAAGTGATTTATAACTGGTAAGACAACAATTCTAGCTCCTTCTGCAACAGCTACAGAATTAGTTATTGCCCTTCTGGACTTGAAAAAAGAATGTGGAATAATTGTTGATGTAATATGGAAGTTTTCCCCTAACCTATCCCTTAAGGAAATCACTGTTGAATCCATGAAATCAGTGTTAATCCTATTTTTTCCCAGATATAGTAATTCTATGTCACATCCAAATTTCCTGGCAAAATCTTCAATTGAAGATATTGCTTTATTAGAAAAATCATTGCCATCAACTACTACCAGTGCTGGCGAACCTGGTCCTGGTAGTGGATGTTCGTTTCTTACAACAAAAGCGTGAGATGATTCATACTCTAAAATTCGCTCAACCTCGGAACCTGTAAATAACCTAGACAAATATGATCGAAATGGACCTAAAATTAATGTATCTCCTATTCCATCATCTACCATCCTAGCCAAAACTTTATGTCTTTTACCTCTCTTAATTATCGGTTTAATTTTAATTGACTTATTTGCGTCAACTATTTGTTTAAGCTGCCTTTTGCCTAGTGCTGTGAAACCATCTCTTGTATCCAAAGAAGCCGTACTTGTACCTGCTTTCTTAGGGTTTGAAATGAATGCTGCCACTAGAGGAACTTCTAATTTTTCTGATAAAGCTATTGCATACTCTCGTGCAGGCTTGAGACGCTTCGATGGGTCTACTGCTAGCAATAATTTATCAAACATGGTACTACGATGTCAGCGCAACGTATATTTAACCCTGTCCAGTCGTCGCAGCCTGAACTTACAGTTCATACGGAGAAACTTTGGCAAAAGTCACACGAACAAAAGTTAAAGACAAGTGGAAAAGCAAAGTGTGGTATCGTCTTCACGCACCATCAATGTTCAACTACACAATTATGGCTCATACTCCTGCAGACAACCCTGAGTTTGTAAACGGCAGAGTTGCAGAAGTACCACTAGAGAAACTTACTGGAGACTATACTCAAAAAAATTTCATGATCAAATTCAGAGTACATGAAACTCGAGGAAATAATGCCTTTACATCTTTTGATGGCCACAGATTGACTTCAGATTACAAGAGAGCATTAACAAGAAGAAGAAACAGTCGCATAGACTGCAATTTTGCTTTGAAACTAAAAGATGACGTGCAGATTCGTATAAAACCAATCATAATGGTTGATAAGAGGATTAAGAAGTCTCAGGAAAGAATTTTAAGAGCTTTAACCCATGAGATAATTGAGAAAACTTTAACAAAATTAACACTATCTGAAGCGTTAAAGAAAATTTATTCAGGAGAACTAAGCAAAGACGCTGCCGCAAAATTAAAAACAACCTACCCTACGAAAAGAGTAGAAATTTCAAAAATTAATGTAATGAATCCGGCAAGTATAATGGAAGTTCCCCCTGACGAAGATGAACTAGAAAAAATTCTAAGCTCAAATGAAACTGAGGAAATCGTTGAAGAATCAGTTTCTGAAACTAATGAAGACGATGGAGCCGCCGAAGAGATCAGCGAAGTTGTTGATTATTCATCAATGAAAGTAGCTGAACTAAAAGAATTACTAAAAGAAAAGAATTTGCCTGTATCTGGGACAAAATCTGAACTTATTGAAAGATTACAAACTTGAGTAAAAAGAATTGGGAGCTTTTACCATTCTGGTTCCCAAAGACGAAGAGAAATAAAATTTGGGCAATTATTTTTTTAACATTATTTGCATTAAGTATTGATTTCTGGAATTGGAACTCAAATAATAGAATATATGATTGGTTCCCACTTTGGGTTCTTTACCTTATTGTAATTCAATTTGCATTAGCCTACAGCCTATTACTATTTTCTAAGGAGTGGAAACTAGATGAGTGATTTAAGCATAATTATTATCATTCTAGCTTCATATTTGTGTATTTCAATAGCTATAGGATTCTATGGACGAAGTAAGGAAGATACTGCTGAAGACTATTTTGTAGCATCACGAAAAATAAATCCTTGGGTTTTATTTTGTACATTAGCTGCTACCAATTTCTCAGCATTTTTTTTCCTAGGGTTTGCTGGTGCAAGCTATCGCGCTGGTTGGGGTTTTTATGGAATAATGGCAATGGGAACTTCGCTTGTTGGACTTTCTATACTATTACTTGGAATACCAATCTATAAACTGGGAAAAGAAAAAGGGTACATGACACCTCCTGCGCTGATAGCCGGAGAAACTAAATCTAAGTATTTAGGGTGGATTTATGGCTCAGTTTTAGTAATATTCACACTACCTTATCTCGCAACCCAGCCAATGGGGGCTGGAATACTTCTAGAAACATTGTCTGATGGACAAATACCATACTTTACAGGTGCATTCTTTCTAACTTGTGTAATGATTGTCTATCTCACACTGGGAGGAATGAGATCATCTGCAATGACTGATGTGTTCCAAGGTATTTTGATGTTTGCAATATTAACAATATTTGTAATTGGTTTCTTCCTAAATGAAGATATTGGAGGGTTTAGTGAGGCTGGACAATCTCTATGGGACAATAAACCTGAAAAATTTGTAAGGGAAGGCAATTTTACATGGCAAATAATCTTTTCGTACAGTATTTTATGGCCGATAACCGTACCAATGTTTCCACAACTATTTTCTAGATTTTATATTGCCGAAAATGATAAGGCTATTCGTACTGCCGCTTGGCTATATCCAACCGTAGTACCAATTCTATTCTTGTTTCCTGTTATAATAGGCGTGTTTGGAAATATTGTTGATTTTGAAAGGAATTTAACTAGAACCGAATCAGACAATATACTTCCATTGATACTTACCGAATATGCACCTCTATGGGCTGGAGCTATAGTTTGTGTAGGTGCTATAGCTGCTTTCATGTCCACAGCTGACTCGCAAATTCTTGCAATGTCCTCCATAATAACTAAAGACGGTTTACCTGAGATTACTGAGATAAAAGAAGAAAATGAAAAACAAATTGGAAGAATTTTAATTATAGTTTTAGCTATAATTGGTTTAATTCTAGCATATGATCCTCCAGATACTATATTCAACATTGTTTCACAAGCCTTTACTGGGCTAGCTGTTCTGTTCCCGACTACAGTGGCTGTACTATATTGGAAAAGAGTAAGAGCTAATAGTTGTATAATCTCCATTTTGGCTGGAGAAATCATAGTAGCATGGTCTTACTGGACAGCAAGTACAGGAAATACAATTCCGGAATGGTTTACCCAAGGATTCCACATAAGCACTCCTGTAATTTTTATAACAGTAGTAGTTTTATGGGTATCAACTTTAATTGAAGAAAATTTAACTGATAACTCCGGTAACTAGTGCAGCTTCCTCAATTTCCCTATCACTAACCCTATCCAAAATCGTTAATCGCTGAGGCCTTATCTCTTTAGAATTAATAAATGCCTTGAGAATAACATCGTTAGCTATACCTATTCTCTTTGAATTAACTGGGGCATCAACTGCGAGTAAAGTATCTCTTATTCTTTCCCAATCTCCACCGTGTAAGTACATAGTTACTATAGATCCAAGGCCACACTGCTCTCCATGCAATGCTGGCGAATCGTAATTTGAATCTAACCAATGTGAAAATTTATGCTCGCCTCCACTAGCAGGTCTTGAAGTACCTGCAATTGACATTGCAACGCCACTAGAAATCAATGCTTTAACTACTAAACGAACTCCCTCTTCTTTGCCAGTGGCCACTTTAGAAATGTCATTTTCAACTAATTCTGCTGCCATTTCAGACAAAGCAGCTGCATATTCACTGTAATCTGCTTTTTGTCCTGCTAGCTTCCAGTCCAAGACTGCTGTTTGGTTACTAATTATGTCGCCGACTCCTGCTGCAAGTAATCTTTTTGGAGCTTTTGAAATTATCTCGGTGTCAGCAACAACTGCTATTGGAGGTACTGCTTGCATCGATGTTTTTAGCCCATCCCTTCTGATTGACGCTCTCGCAGAACCAAATCCATCATGAGAGGCTGCAGTAGGTATAGATATAAACGGAATATTTTTGTTAAAACCTGCTTGCTTGGCTATGTCAATAGGCCGGCCTCCTCCTAATCCTACTAAAAAGTCAATATTTTCAGAGAAAGCTTCCACTCTCTCAAGTTCATCTATATTAGCTCCTTTGATTTCCACCTTTTGCATAGGATGGCCTCCAGCTTCCAAATAGTCTATCACTTGATTACCTGCAATATCTAAAGTATTTGTATCACAAACAATAAGTCCTCGTTCAGGAATATCTAATTCAGCAATTATTGCTGGAATTTGTTCCAGTACTCCAGGCCCGGTTACAACCATTCTTGGCAAAACCATCGAACGAGCGGGTTTCGTCTGCATTATTAGATAGCAATATAGCCCATTAAGAAGACTTTCTTCCAACATAAGCGCTTAATACTCCGGCTTTTAGACAGAAATATGGCCTTGAAAGATGGTGACATTATAACATTAGACTACGAAGGACGGACTGAAGGTGTTCTTTTCGATACTACATTAGAAAAAATTGCAAAAAAAGAGGACTCGATCGTAGAGAACCGAGTCTACGCACCAATAACTGTAGTTGTAGGAGATGGAAGATTGGTCCCTGGTCTTGAAAATGATTTGAAAAATGCAAAAGTTGGAAAAACAACTGAAGTCAAAATATCGCCTGAAGATGCATATGGTCCAAGAGATACAAAATTAATAGAAACAATGTCGGTTTCGAAATTTAGAAGGCTATGTCCTAATGCAAAGGGCTTTGTTGGTGAAGAGGTCAACATAGAAGGAAAAATGGGAATCCTAGCTAATGTTTATGGATCAAGAGTTAGAGTTGACTTTAATCCTGGACTTGCTGGAAAAGAGCTCACGTTTAAGTATACTGTAAATTCTACGATTAAAAAAGTAGATGAAAAAATAAAAGCTCTTTTCAACATGGAATATCCTTCGGATGAGGATTTCAAAATCGATGTGAAGAAAGGCGTTGCCTCTATAAATTTGCCTGAAAGGACTAAATTTGATATCAACTGGTTTCAAGCAAAATACAGAGTTGTTGCTGCAATAAGAAAGCATACCGATGTTACAGATATTGAATTTTTAGAACACTATGAGGGAACAAAGCCTGAACCTAAAAAGGAAAAGAAAAATACCACTAAAAAAACCACTAAAAAAGCTGCCAAAAAAAGTAAAAAATAGACTTTATGCAGTGCATATATAGCTGAGGATAATCACGCAACATCATTATATAGTCTATCTTCTGTGATAATCAACTTTCTAAGGTGAGACAAAATGAAAGAAAAAAGAGACAATGGTCTAAAAGACGGCAATGGCTTGACTAATGGTAATGGACTTACCAACGGTAATGGATTAACTAATGGTAACGGACTTACTAATGGCAATGGCCTCACAAACGGGAACGGTCTCACAAACGGTAATGGTCTAACAAAC
>Ga0066378_10000555_pt1 | contig 15557 bp, 10 predicted proteins | sample Knorr_S23_td_DCM_FD_70947 | JGI IMG/M metagenome (GOLD analysis project Ga0066378, IMG submission 70947) | Marine microbial communities from Southern Atlantic Ocean transect - Knorr_S23_td_DCM_ad_71m_LV_A | ecosystem: Environmental > Aquatic > Marine > Oceanic | place: Southern Atlantic ocean...
ATTAGATTAATATTTAAAAGACAGAATTTATTTCTGTCTTTTTTTTTTGTATATTCTGACAGATGTTAGGTAAAAAGGTTTTAGTTAATTCTCCAGGAAGAATCAATTTGATAGGTGAACATATTGATTATAATGGAGGGTATGTTCTGCCAGCTGCTATAGATAAAAAAATTAAACTGGAATTTGAGTTGGTCAAAGGGAATATTTGTTTTATTGAATCAAAAACAATTAATAAAAATTTTAGATTAAATCTTAATAATCTCAAAAAAAGTACAAATCAGTGGGAAAACTATATTATTGGATCTTTGAAATTTATTTTGGATAAAAAAAAAATTATAAAAGCTTTTAATTGTAAAATTTATGGTGACTTACCAATAGGTGCTGGAATCAGTTCATCGTCATCTTTGATATGTGGTTTTTTAAAAGGAATTGATACATTAAATTCATTAAATTTAAATAACTATCAAATTATTAAAATTTCAAAAGAGGTAGAACATAAGTATATTGGTTTAACGGGTGGGATAATGGATCAATTTACAATTGTTAATGGAAAAAAAAATAATCTTCTTTTTCTTAATTGTAAAAATGAAAAATACTCATTGATTAAATCATTTTTTGGTAAGTATAAGTTTTTATTATTAAATACAAATGTTAATCATAACCTAGTTGAAAGCTCTTATAATAACAGAGTCTTAGAGTGTAAGAAAGTCATTAAAAAAATTTGCAGAAATGAAGATAAATACCTTTGTGATATTTCAATAGATCACTTAAATAAATTTAAAAATAAACTGAGTAAAAAGCTGTATAATAGAGCATCTCATGTTTTGAATGAAAATAAAAGAGTAAAAGAATCTATTGAATTAATCCAAAAAAAAGATTTCATTTCATTTGGAAAGTTAATGTATGAATCACATTCGAGCCTCAAGAATTTGTACAATGTTAGTTGTAAAGAACTTGATTTTATTGTTGATTTTTCAAAGAACTATTCTTATGTATTGGGATCAAGAATGATGGGTGGAGGATTTGGTGGATGTACAATTAACTTAATTCACTCAAGTAATATAAATGAGTATATAGACTTAATATCAGGAGAGTACTATAAAAAATTTAATCTAAATTTATCTTCAATTGTTACCAAAATAGATGATGGTGTAACTTGTACACAAATATGAAAGAAAAAAGTTCGATTTTAGTAACAGGAGGATTGGGTTATATAGGTTCTCACACAGTTGTCGAATTAATCAACCAGGGCTTTGATGTTCAAATTATCGATAATCTATGTAATTCAGATATCTCTGTACTGCATAGAATTTATCAAATAGTAGGTATTAAGCCAAAGTTTCATCATATAGATTTAAGAGATCTTGATAGTATTAAAAACTGTTTTCGTGAAAATAAGTACAATTCAATTATTCATTTTGCCGCACTAAAATCTGTTAGAGAATCTGTTTTAGAACCTCAAAAATATTATGATAACAATATAAAGTCCCTAGAAAATATTATTTCTTCTATGGAGCTTTTTAGAGTTAATAAGCTTGTTTTCTCATCATCATGTACTGTTTATGGTCAGCCTGACATACTACCTGTAAAAGAAAACTCACCTTTCAAAAATCCGGAGTCACCGTATGCTGAAACCAAACAAATTTGTGAGGATATGATTAAAAATCTATGTGGAGAAAATTCTGATATTAAAATCATATCTCTTAGGTATTTCAATCCTATTGGAGCTCACTCATCTAGAATCATTGGTGAATCACCTAATAGAATACCAGAAAATTTAGTTCCTTACATAACTCAAACAGCATTAGGAAAATTTGCTTTTTTGAAAGTTTTTGGTAGTGATTATAATACACATGATGGTACCGCAATAAGAGATTATATTCATATTGAGGATTTGAGTATTGCTCACGTGAAAGCCCTTAATAGACTCTTAAACGAAAAAAAATTAGATTCAAATTACGAATATTATAATATTGGTACAGGAATAGGATATTCAGTTTTTGATGTAATTAAATCATTTGAAAAAGTAAGTAATTTAAAACTTAATTATAAAATTTTAGGTAGAAGAGATGGTGATATTGAAAAAATATATGCTGATACTAATAAATCTTTGGATAAATTAAATTGGACTGCCAGAAGGGATTTGGATGATATGATGGAATCAGCATGGAAATGGGAAAAAAAAAATTATAAAAATGATTTTTAAAAAATACTATCTATTATTTCTTATTGTAATTTTTTCTTGTTCTGAGAAAACACTATTTGAGGAGGTAAGTAAAAATAAATCTGGAATTCTTTTTAATAATTTAATTATTGAAAATGATTCTATGAATATTCTTGATTATGAGTACCTCTATAATGGTGGTGGTGTCGCTATTTCAGATTTCAATAATGACGGGATGCAAGATATTTTCTTTACTGGAAATATGGTGAATAATAAACTTTATTTAAATGAAGGTGATTGGAAGTTTAAGGATATATCTGTAGAATCAAATACTGAAGGAATAGGGAAATGGTCATCAGGTGTATCAATAATCGATATAAATCAGGATGGAATGAACGATATATATATATCATGCTCTACTTATGAACCTGAGAATAAAAGAGAAAATATTTTATATGTTAATCTAGGCTGGGGAGATGATGGAATACCAAAATTTAAGGATATGGCTAAAGAATATGGTTTGAATGATCCATCTCATAATATCTTTTCAAGTTTTTTTGATTACGATAATGATGGAGATCTTGATGTATTTCTCTTAATAAATGAAATGGATAAGTATAAACAACCAAATCAATATAGAAAGAAGGTAATTGATGGCTCATCACCAAAGAATGATAGGCTTCTAAGAAATGATTTTAATGAAAAACTTGGGCATCCATATTTTACAGATGTTACACTGGAATCAGGAATAAAAGTTGAGGGATATGGTCTAGGGGTCTGTATCTCTGATGTTAACAAGGATGGTTGGAAAGATATATTTGTTTCAAATGATTACCTTACGAATGATCTTTTATGGATTAATAATCAAGACGGTACATTTTCTGAAAAATCATCTGAATACTTTAAACATACTTCATATTCTTCTATGGGAAATAATATAATTGATTTTAATAATGATGGTTATAATGAGATATTAGAATTAGACATGATGCCTGATGATAATTTTAGAAGGAAAACTATGTTGACAGAAAATAATTATAATACATACATTAACAATGATAGGTATAAATATGATTATCAGTATGTAAGAAATACTCTTCAACAGTCTCAGGGTTTTTTTGATGGAAAACCCATATTTTCAGAAGTGGCAATGATGTCAGGAATTAGTGGAACAGATTGGAGTTGGGCTCCAATAGTTGGTGATTATGATAATGATGGTTTTAATGATTTAATTATAACAAATGGGTTTCCTAAGGATATTACTGATAGAGATTTTATTGATTATCAAACTCAAATTGCAAGGTTCACTAAAAAAGAAACCTTACTATCAATTATTCCTGAAGTTAAATTAAAAAATTACGCTTTTAAAAATATCTCAAAGAAAGACGGTGTAGTTTTATTTGAAGAAGTAACTGAAAGGTGGGGCATAAAAACTCCAACCTTTTCAAATGGAGCATCTCACGGAGATCTTGATAATGATGGTGACTTAGATTATGTTGTAAATAATATTGATGGTGCTGCTAGTGTTTTTAAAAATAATTCGGATGAAATAAATGGTAACAATTGGATAAAGATAAGATTGATTGGTGATGATAGAAATATTAATGCTATTGGTTCTGAAGTGATTTTATATGATGATGGAATAATAAAATATTTTGAAAATAATCCATATCGAGGATACTTATCATCGATGGAAAATCTAATTCACTTTGGTTTGTCAGACATTGATATTATTGATAGTATTATTGTTAAATGGCCAAATGGAAAGAAATCTAAAATCGAAGGTCAAAAAACAAACACAAGTATTGAAATAAGTTATGGAAGTTCTTTAACAACCTTAACAAATAATTTAGTTCCTAGATCTGATAAACTATTTTCTGATTTTTTTATTAATTATGAGCATAAAGAATATGATTTTATTGATTTTAATTATCAACCATTACTTTATCATAAACTATCTCAATTCGGACCAGGAATTGCAGTAGGGGATATAAATGGGGATAAATTAGATGATATTTATATAGGTGGCTCTAGAAATTATACTGGCGAATCATTTATACAAAATGTTGATGGAACATTTTCAAAAAAGAATATTTTTTTAGATTCTACCAAGTCATATTCTTCTGAGGAACTTGGTGTTTTATTTTTTGATTTTGATAATGATGGGGATGACGATTTGTATATTGTAAGTGGTGGAAATGAATATAGTAAAGAACACGAATCATATAAAGATAAACTTTACCTGAATAATAATGGCGAATTTAGTCTTTCAGAAGATATACTTCCAAACTTTATTATTAGCGGATCTTGTGTGAAGGCAAGTGATTATGATAATGATGGAGATTTAGATTTATTTGTATGTGGAAGGCATACTCCTCAAGATTATCCAATCCCAACCTCAAGTTTAATACTTGAAAATAAAATAATTGATGGTAAAAGAAAATTTATAATTATAAATGACAAAGTTGCTCCTTATCTTAATGATATTGGAATGGTATCAGATGCAATATGGTCTGATTACAACAATGATAATTATATTGATTTAATCTTAGTTGGAGAGTACATGCCAATTACCATTTTAAAAAATGATGGTAAAATTTTTTCAAGAGTAGAAAACGATCTTGATAATTTCTATGGATTTTGGAATAGTATTAATGGATCAGATTTTGATAAGGATGGGGACATAGATTATGTTGTTGGAAATATTGGATCAAATACATTATTAGACCATAATGGGAAAGAAATATTAGTCAATTCACTAGATTTTGACGGTAATCAGTTTAATGATTTTTTCCCATCAGCTTATTTCAAAGATAAATTTGGTAAGTACCAGCTTTATCCTTTTTTTACCAGACATGAGTTTCAGAAGGAAGTGATAGATGTAAGGGCAAAGTTTATTTTACATAAAGATTTTGGCAATATAAATTATTCTCAGTTCCTTAAAATAATGAATCCTAGAAATGATCAAACATTGGAGTTTAAAGTAAATTATTTTAAGACTGCATATATCGAAAACATTGATGGAAAATTTTTTAAAATAAAGCCTTTACCTGATGAAGCTCAAGTATCAAAAGTTTTTGGAACTTTGATTGAAGATTTTAATAATGATGGACTTGATGACTTATTATTAGTAGGGAATGATTACGGGTCTGAAATTGGAATGGGGAGGTATGATGCATCTAATGGATTATTTTTAATTAATAACGGTTCAGATTTTGATCCATTAAATCCTGGCGAATCAGGATTTTTAGTTAGTGGTGACGCAAAGTCTTCAGTGTATTTAGTTTCTAATAACGAACCTATAATTTTAATAGGTCAGAATAGAGGTGAAATGAGAGCTTTTAAAACTAAAATTAAAAAAAGGATTTTAAATTTAGATAAATATGAAAACCATGCTGAGATATTTGAAAATGGAATTAAATATAAAAAAGAGTTTTATTATGGGAACTCATTTTTATCTCAGTCATCTAGAACGATTATTATTAATAATAAAGTTGATAGTATTTATTTCTTTAATAATGATAAATTAAATAGAAAAGTAGTTTTTTAAATATATAATATATTGATAATTTTTTTTTAAAAAAAATAACTTTTATATACTATAATTATAATTATTTTAAAATTTTAGTATAAAAAATAAAAATTACATAAAATATTCATTTTAACAATTTCTTAACATATAGGTTTAATTTGTTTTTTATATCTCAATATTTCTATAATTTTATATGTTCACACATATTAAATATGTGCTCAGTATGAGAGGATACGCTGGTTGAACTTTATTATCCTCATTATTTAAAGTAAACTAAAGTATAGAATGAAAAAACTTATTAGTTTGTTTTCCATGCTTTTTCTTGTAGTGACAGTCGCTTTCTCTCAAAGAGATGTTAGCGGTGTTGTACAGGACGATGCAGGAAATCCGATACCTGGAGCAAGTATTATTGTTCTTGGTACATCGAATGGTACGGTAACTGATATTGATGGAAAGTTTTCTATAAACGTTTCATCTGACGATCAGTTAGAAGTTAGTTTTGTTGGTTATGAAACACAGTTGGTATCTGTTGGTGCTCAGTCTATGATGGTGATTACTCTGTCAGAAGGTACTGAGTTTCTCGATGAAATTGTAGTTTCTGGATATTCAACTCAAACTAGGAAAAGTCAAACTGGAGCTGTTTCTTCAGTTGATGTTGATGGTGCAGTTAAGAGATCGGTTGTGAATGCAGCTGAACTTTTACAAGGAACTGCTGCTGGTGTTCAGGTTATTGCTAGTGGTCAGCCTGGCTCTGCTCCTCTTGTTAGAATTAGAGGTTTTGCTACCCCTAATGATAATAATCCACTATATATTATAGATGGGGTTCAGACAGATGATCCTTTTGTTGCAAATAGTATTAGCGCCTCAGATATTGATCAGATCAATGTCTTAAAAGATGGTGCAGCAGCAATATATGGAGCAAGAGCTTCTAATGGTGTTATTGTTATTACCACTAAGAATGGATATTACAATCAAGAGAATACTGTTAGTTTTGAGACATATGTTGGTTCTACGAATGCAACTAATTTACCTACATTGCTTAATGCACAACAGCACGGTGAGATGATATGGCAATCTAAAATAAATGATGGTGTATCGCCAAATCACCCGCAATATGGTACTGGTGGTTCTCCGATAGTTCCATCAAAGCTACAAGGTGTTCCTGTTTCGGCTACAGTTAGTCCTAACGGAACTGACTGGATGGACGCTATTTTTGATCCTGGTCTTGCTCAGCAATATAAAGTCACTGTAACAAGTGGTGGTGCTGCAAGTAAATTTATGATGTCAATGGAATATGTTGACAGAGAGGGTGCGCAGATAATGACTGGGTATACTGTTGGTAGAACTAGAATGAATGGTGAATTTAAAGTGAATGAAAACATAAGAGTAGGTCAACACTTAAATGTATCTTTTGATTCAGAGAAAGTTGGTAACCAGTTAGAGGGTGCATATCGATCAAGTCCATTAATTCCATTAAGAGATGACGATGGTAAATTTGCTGGAACTTACGTTGGTTCTGCTGGTCTTGGAAATATGAATAACCCTTATGCTCAACATATGAGAACGAAAGATAATTTCCAAAGATCTTTGAGGGTATTTGGAGATATTTATGCTAGTGCTGTTTTATTCAAAGGCCTTGAGTATAAAGTTGTAGCTGGTGGTTTGATGAGAAGTTTTAATAATAGAAGATTTAACGAGCTTGATCCTGAACATGGTGAGGCAAGATCTGTTAATACTCTATCTGAACAATCATTTAATGAATTTAACTGGAACTTGACAAATACACTCAGGTATCAAAATACTTTTGGTTCACACAGTGTTGATGCTCTATTAGGTTATGAAGCCTTAAAGAAAAGTTTTAAGGGCCATGAGATTTCTAGGAACGAGTATTTATTTGAAGACCCTAACTTCTATCTCTTAAGTAATGGTGCTGGAACTCCAGTTGTACAATATGCTTCACAGAATGGATATACTATCAATTCATCATTCTTAACAGTAAACTATGGGTATTCTGATAAGTATCTTGTAACTGCAACAGTTAGGCAAGATAATACTTCTAGATTTGCTAAAGCTAATGCTAATGCTGTTTTCCCATCGGGAAGTATAGGTTGGGTTATTAGTGAGGAGGATTTCTTTAATTCAAGAAGTTATTTAAAACTTAGAGTTTCATATGGTACATTAGGAAATCAGTCTCTTGGTAGAGCTGCTCCTGATCAGAACGTATCTAGTTTAAGTGAAGCTAATGCATATTATCCATTTGGAGGGAATGAAGGTTCCATTGCAACTGGTGCAGCATTATCTTCTGTTGGAAATCCAAATCTTAAATGGGAGACAAACGTATCTCAGAACATAGGTTTAGACTTTAGATTAGTCGATGATAAATTATATGGTTCCGTTGACTATTATTCTAGAAAAACTAAAGATTTGATTGCTGTTGATAATAGTTTAATAGGTACAACAGCTATTGATGCTTCTGCACCTCTAGTAAATATTGGAGAGATTACTAACTCTGGTATTGAGCTTTCATTAAATTATGCTGATGAAACAACTGGTGGACTGGGCTATGATGTAGGTCTTAATTTTTCAAAAAATAAAAATATGGTTGATAGTCTGATTAGTGCTTTTTATACTGGTGCAACTTGGTACAGAGGTGGTGCAGTAACTAGAACTAGTGCTGGTGAGGCAATGTCTTATTTTTATGGAAGAAAAGTTAAAGGACTAGACTCAAATGGAAGGTTTGAATATGAAGATATAAATGGTGATGGACAAATAAATGATGATGACAGAACGAATATAGGTTCTCCTCATCCAGACTTTATTTTTGGTTTAAGTTTAAACTTGGCTTACAAAAATTTTGATTTGTTTGCTACTTTGAATGGATCAATTGGTAATGAAGTTTATCATTACAACAAAATCTATTCCCATTTTCCAACATTCTTTAATGGTAACAGACATGCTGATGTATTAAATGCTTGGACTCCAACGAATACGGATACTGATATACCTGCACTAAGTGAAACAATTTCAAATTCTGAAACTCAACCTAACTCATGGTTTGTTGAGGATGCTTCTTATGTTAAAGTAAGAACTATTCAGCTTGGTTACACTTTGCCAAGTAAAGCTGCAAGTAAATTAGGAATCTCTAATGCGAGAATATACGTATCAGGAAATAACTTATTTACTTTTAGTGGTTATTCAGGTATGGATCCTGAAATTGGAGGTTACGCATTAAACCTTGGTGTTGATGCTGCTGAATATCCTATTGCGGTTATGACCACTATAGGACTTAATGTTACATTTTAAAAATTATAATAAAAGATGAAAAATTTAAAGTCATTTATTTTAAGTATTTCATTAGTCATGTTTATGACTAATGCTTGTAATGAATCATTCACTGAGGTTCCTGCTTATGGTTCTCTTAGTGATGCTAATTTAGCAAACGCTACTGGTATAGACCTGCTTCTCACTGGTGTATATTCTGTCCTTGATGGTCAGACTAACACAACAGGTGGTTGGGGAAGTAGTGGAGATAACTGGTGGATGGATGTTATTTCAGATGATGCTCACAAAGGAAGTACTGATGGTGATCAGGCAGACCTTTATGACATTGAAGTATTTAATTGGGCAACCGGTAATGGTTATTGGTTAGGATTATGGAAAGCTCCTTTTTCAGGTGTTAACAGAGCAAACTCTGTAATTAACTTGATTAATGGTAGTGATAATCCTGATGATTTCAAGGTTCAGATGGCTCAGGCTAGATTTTTAAGGGCACACTTTAATATGCAATTAAAATTGAAATTTGGTAATGTACCAAACATCACTCCTGAGACAGCTGCTGCGCTTGAGTATAATTTACCAAATTCAGGTGAGACTGCTTTGACATGGGCTCATGTTGAGGAGGATCTTACTTATGCTGTTAATAATTTGCCAAGTACAAGATCTGGTGATTATACAGAACCCGGTAGACCATTATCTCATGCTGCAAAAGCTTTTCTTGGGAAAGTATATCTTCACCAAGGTAAATGGGCTGATGCATTAACGCAACTTGATGCTGTTGTAAATTCTGGTGCATTTTCTCTAAATACTGAATATGTTGAGAATTTCAAATCAACTGGTGAGAATAGTAGTGAATCAATTTTTGCAATTCAGTTTGCTGCTGATGGTGGTGTATCTAATCAAGGTAATAAAGGTGGTACGCTTAATTTCCCTGGTGGGGGACCAGAGGGTACATGTTGTGGTTTTTATCAACCATCTCAAGACCTTGTAAACTCATTTCAAACTGATGCTGATGGATTGCCATTGCTTGATACATGGCAAAACAGTAATGTTGCAAATGATTATGGTCTAAACGATGATGATGCATTCACTCCACATACTGGTAACTTAGATCCAAGGCTAGACTATACTGTTGGAAGAAGAGGAATTGATTTTAATGGTTATGGTGCAATGCCTGGTAAAAGTTGGATTAGAGCTAGTTTTGATGATATCTCTGGTCCTTATCTTGCTAAGAAAAATTTCTATCATAAAGGTGATGATAGTAATAAAGGTACTGGTGGTTGGGGAGAACAAAGGTCAGGTATAAATTATCATTTTATGAGATATGCTGATGTTCTTCTTATGGCTGCTGAAGCAGCTATTGAAACTGGAAACCTAGCTAAAGGTTTAGACTATGTTAATCAGGTCAGAAACAGAGCAAAGAATATGACTGTTGCTGATGCTGGTCCGACATATAAGGTTGAACCATATCCTTCATTTGCAAGTGCTGATTATGCAAGAAAAGCAGTAAGGCATGAAAGGAGAATTGAGCTAGGAATGGAAGGTCATCGATTGTTTGACTTGAGAAGATGGGGTAATGCAAAGAGCGTTATGAATACATATTTCGCTAAGGAATCTACTGTGATAACTTCATTTGCAAGAGGTCAATCTTATCAAGATAAGCACGATCTTTTCCCTATTCCGATTGTTGCAATTGATGAAAGTCAAGGCGTATTAGTCCAGAATTCTGGTTTTTAATACTTTTTTACTTAAATAATAAAAGCAGGGTTTTAACCCTGCTTTTTTTTTAAACTTTTTCTTAAGCAATAAGTATATAGTTAAATACTATTCTTTAAATAAAATTATATTTGAATTAATAATTCATGATTATTAAGAAAATGAAATTTAATAAGATAAGATTCTTTATACTTCTATTATTTTTTACCTCCTGCAATACGCATAATGAGTATAAAAAAAATATCAATAATTACGATAACCCAAAACTTTTCCACGATTCAATGCAAAAACTAACAGACTTGATAGTCTATGATATTTTCTCACCTCCTGTTGCATCAAGAATTTACGTATATCCATCCATTGCCGCTTATGAAGTTTTACTAAATGATTATCCAGAATATAAAAGTTTTTCTAATCAGTTAAATGGTCTAGGGTCAATACCAAAACCCAATCCAGATAAAGAGTATTCTTTTCCATTAGCTAGTATTCATGCTTTTTTAACTGTTGGCAAAGATTTGATTTTTTCAAAAGATAAAATGACAGAATTTCAAAAAAATCTTTTCAATGACTTAAAGTCAAAGGGTATACCTAAAGACATATACAAAAGGTCAATTCAATATGGAGATCAAGTTGCTAGCCATATCAAAGATTGGTATTCTAGTGACAATTATAGAGAAACAAGGTCATACCCGAAGTTCACCGTTCAGAGAGATAAAGAAGATACTTGGAAGCCTACACCCCCTGATTATATGGATGGCATTGAGCCTCATTGGAGTAAGATAAGAACATTAGCTATTGATTCTTCTAATCAATTTATTATTCCTCCTCCTCCTGAATTCAATTTAGATAAAAATTCAAAGTTCTTTAAAGACCTATATGAAGTATATGAAATTGGTAATAATCTTACTGAAGAACAAACTAATATTGCAAACTTCTGGGATTGTAATCCATACGTTTCTAATCACATCGGCCATGCCATGTTTGCTACAAAAAAAATAACACCAGGTGGACATTGGATTGGAATAACTCAAATAGCTTCTAAAAAAGCAGAATTAAATCTTATGGAATCAATATATGCCTATGCTTTAGTATCAATTGGCCTTTTTGATTCATTTATTGTATGTTGGGATGAAAAATATAGAAGTATTCTTGTAAGGCCTGAAACTTTGATAAATCAGTATATTGATGAGGACTGGATACCAGTTCTTCAGACACCTCCCTTTCCAGAATATACATCTGGTCACTCTGTTATATCAAGGTCTGCTGCAAATATTCTTACATTTATTTTGGGTGATAATTTTAATTTTTTAGATACCACAGAAGAAATCTATGGTTTACCTGCAAGGAATTATGATTCATTTTTACAGGCATCTGATGAGGCGGCAATTAGTCGTTTGTGGGGAGGTATTCATTATATGCCAGCTATTACTAATGGTATTGATCAAGGTGATAGGGTAAGTAAATTTATTATTAAAAATTTAGACGTTAAGAGTAATATTATTTCAAAGAATTAAATAATGAAATATATTATTGCACTAGACCAAGGTACTACAAGCTCAAGAGCAATATTGATAGATACAAATGGTAATCTTTTAGATATTAAACAACAAGAGTTTAATCAAATATTTCCTAAACAAGGTTGGGTTGAACATGACCCTAATGAAATTCTTAATTCTCAACTAAATGTTCTTGATAGCCTTATTAATTCAAATAGTATTGATCCAAAAAATATAATATCAATAGGAATTACTAATCAGAGAGAAACAACAGTTCTCTGGGATAAGAACACTGGAAAGCCGTTATATAATGCTATTGTTTGGCAAGATACAAGGACATCTGACATATGTGAAAAAATAAAATTAGATGGATTAGAAGAATACATAAAAGAAAATACTGGGTTAGTTGTTGACTCATATTTTTCTGCTACAAAAATAAAATGGATCCTAGATAATATTGAAGGAGTAAAAAGAAAAGTCAGTTTAAATCAAGTGATGGCTGGTACTATGGATTCCTGGTTAATTTATAATTTTTCAAATTTTAAAAGTCACGTAACTGATCATACTAATGCATCTAGAACAATGCTGTATAATATCAGAGATCTAAGCTGGGACAAAAAAATATTAGATTATTTAGAAATTCCTGAATCGATATTGCCTAAAGTTAAAACTTCTGCATCTTCTTTTGGTAATCTAAACTATGAAGGAGTAAATATTCCAATTACAGGAGTTGCAGGTGATCAACAATCTGCGCTATTTGGTCAAGCTTGTTTTGATGTAGGTTCAATGAAAAACACATATGGTACAGGATGCTTTTTATTGATGAATATTGGAAATGAATTTAAATTATCTAAAAGTGGATTATTAACTACAATTACATGTACTACAAAAAATTCTATTAATTATGCCTTTGAGGGGAGTGTATTTATTGGAGGAGCTGCTATACAGTGGTTGAGAGACTCATTGAAAATAATAAAAAAAGCATCTGAAACAGAGGATATTTCAAAAGAGATTGATGATTTAAATAATTTATATATGGTACCATCTTTTTCAGGTCTTGGAGCACCTTATTGGGATATGTATTCAAGAGGGGCAATTTTTGGATTAACAAGAGATACTGGTAACAAGGAAATAATCAAAGCAACATTAGAATCACTTGCATATCAATCTAAAGACGTCATAGATGTTATGATCAAAGACTCAAATGTAAACTTGAATGATTTGAGAGTTGATGGGGGAGCCTCTATGAATAATTATCTTATGCAATTTCAATCAAATTTATTAAACTGTAACGTTATTAGACCTAAAATTATTGAAACTACAGCTATGGGTGTTGGTTATTTAGCAGGTATAAAAAGTTCTTTATGGGATAAAGATAAAATTATTTCCAATCAGAAAATCGATCAAGTTTTTAATTCAAAAATAAATCAAGAGAAAAGAAAAAAAATGTATAGTGGTTGGCTTAAAGCAATAGAAAGAACAAAAAATTGGTTGAATTAGAAAAAATAAAGACTAGCGAATTATATCTCTAAAGTTATTAATTTCATAATTAATGTCAATGACGTCTTTAATTCCATAAGCTTTGACTTCAATGGCTCCTTTAAATTTTAAACTTATGTTTTCATTTCTTAGGAGAATAGCTATACCTCTTTGATTGAGAAATTTTTCAAGATTTTTTACATCAATATCCCCTTTAATATTAATTGTAGTATTCGATGAATTAGATAATTCTAACTTATTATTTTCATCTATCTTAACAAGTAATATATCTTCGGCAAAAATACCAATATCAATTTGAGAGATAGTGATTTTTACTTTATTGGGATTATTTAAAATTAAGTCTGCAGATATTTTTATTTCATTATCAGCTAGATTATTAATTTTTACATCTTTGATTTCAATAAATTCAACTGGTTCAATAGGCTTACAACTAAAGAAAATTAAAAGTAAAAGGGTATAATATTTGATCAATTTTATAGATTTACAGCAATTATATATAAAAATTAATTATGAGTGAATTTTTAGCTGAGGCAATAGGTACTTTTATTCTTATATTATTTGGTTGTGGAGTTAATGCAGGTACTTCTTTGTCCAAAAGTTTATCAAATAAATCAAGTAATAGCTGGGTTGTAGGGACTTTAGGGTGGGGGCTGGCTGTTACAATGGGTGTTTATGCTAGTGGAAAGGTAAGTGGAGGTCACATTAATCCTGCAGTTACAATTGGTCTTTTAACAAATGGTGAGATAAATACGATTTCAGCTATAAAATATATATCTGGTCAATGTATAGGTGCTTTTATTGCTTGTATTTTTATATATTTCCATTATTTACCGAATTGGTATAAAACAGAAAGTCAAGATGTAAAATTGGGTGTTTTTGCTACTTCTCCATCAATAAATTCTAGGTGGTCCAATCTTTTAAGTGAAATTATAGGAACATTTGTATTATTATTTGGATTAAAATTTATTGGGACAAATGAATTTGCTGAAGGGTTAAATCCATTAATAGTAGGTGGATTAGTATGTGCCATTGGTATTTCTTTAGGTGGTACAACTGGATATGCAATAAATCCCGTTAGAGATTTTATTCCAAGATTAGCTCATTTTATCTTACCAATACCTGGGAAGGGTTCTTCTAATTGGAATTATTCATGGATTCCAGTTTTAGGCCCAATTATTGGCGGTGTAATGGGTGTTTCTTTTTTTTCTTATTTATTTGAAGGTTTGGTAACACCATATTTTATTATTTCTTCATCTTTATTCTTATTAATTTCAATATTATCATATTTTGAAATCAAGACTTAGTCTAATTTTAATTTTTTTCTTATCGTGTTCTTTCAGAGATGATTTTGACCTCCAAGGCCATAGAGGTGCAGTAGGTTTATTTCCAGAAAATTCAATAATTGGTTTTATTGAAACAGTTAAGTTAGGAGTTACAACTCTGGAGATGGATGTTGTTATAACAAAAGATAATAAAGTTCTTGTTTCTCATGAACCTTGGATATCTAATAAGAAATGTATAGACATTCGAGGTAACGATATATCAGATGATATATCAACTACGAATATCTTTTTAATGACTTACGATGAAATAAAAAATTTTGATTGTGGAAGTTTACCTAACCCTAATCATCCCGGTCAAAAAAAAATATCAGCTATTAAACCATTACTCAGGGAGGTAATTTCAAGAGTAGAGGAAGTAAGTCAGTCTAAAATTAGATATAATATTGAAATTAAGTCTCAAATAGGTAGTGATCAAATTTTTCATCCTAAATTCAATGAGTTTGTTGATCTTGTAGTTCATGATATAAAATCAAAAAATATAGAGGATAGGGTTACTATTCAAGTTTTGATTTTAGAGTATTAAAATATTT
>Ga0066378_10000556_pt1 | contig 15538 bp, 11 predicted proteins | sample Knorr_S23_td_DCM_FD_70947 | JGI IMG/M metagenome (GOLD analysis project Ga0066378, IMG submission 70947) | Marine microbial communities from Southern Atlantic Ocean transect - Knorr_S23_td_DCM_ad_71m_LV_A | ecosystem: Environmental > Aquatic > Marine > Oceanic | place: Southern Atlantic ocean...
TCAACCTGCTCAAGATGAAACGTGTCTTCCGTTTCAAGCAGTGCTGCCAAGGCAATGGCACGCGAACGATCTTTTTCGGTACGCTTGTTCTTGGCTTCGATATTTTCGACGGCATTCGGGTAAAAATCCGAGATGGTGCCCTCGTAGAACTCGCCACTGGCATCTCCGTAGTGTTTGTTGAGGAACGGATCGCGGACTGATTCGACGTTGCAGTAAACCCCCAAATATTCTCCGTTGACCGTGACTTTGGCAAAGCTCACTCGAGGGGCAGGGATGCCCGCTTTGTTGAAGAGGTGGTAGGTGAGATACTGGCTGCACAGAGAACCGTCCTGATTGTTGTTGTTTAGCGTGAGACGATCGAGGCCTTCAATGGGTGCCTGATCGACATATTCATCGAATTTGACCTTGATGGAAGGTCGTTCTGGATTCAACGAACCGATGAACCCTTTGGTGCGCAAGCCCACCGTTGGAATGCGAACCCCATCGATGGTGATATCACCCTGGTAATAATGGAACCGTTTTTCCTTGGAAGCCTGCCCGCCGAAGAGCTTTCCAAAGCCCCCGTTGCTACGGTCACTCTCATTGCGCAACGCTTCCCAATTGGCAGGGGGCATGGTGATCTCTACCTCAATGAGGCGATCGCTCTCGAAGAGTTGCTCAGCGGTAAAAGCCGCTGCATGAGCAAAGGGGCTGTAGAATGTTATCAGCGCCACAACAGAGGCCCTGGCCCACTGGCTAAATCGGTCATTGGAGGTATGAAATGTCATGCTACTGCAGGTTAAGACGGGGTTGAATACTACATCGTTACATAAATGTTGCAATGAATTCGCCCACTTGTCCATGCGATGGTTCGTATCCCAAGCAACGGACGCTCGAAAGATGAGCCCAGCAATGGAATCTTGTCATGTGCGATGGATGGCTGCAAATTAGTGTCTGTCGTGATTTTATGATCAACCACCCGCTCAAAGTTCCTTTTTTGCAAGGGATCCACCTCCTCAGGGTGCCTTGCTGGGGGCTCCTCGGAGTCCTGGTTTCAGGGTGTCTTGTCGGTGAGCTCCAGTCTCAGGAAGCCACTCTTGATGACCCACAAGCTTCTGCCACACCACGGGCTCCCTCTGAAGTGGATCCGCAGCAGGTGTTGGAGGCCAGTATGAGGCTCTTTGACGATGGTTTTTTTCATGCTGCCAAGCAGGGTTTTGTCGATTGGCTCCTCCAGTTCCCCGATCACGCATCGACCAGCCGGGTCCGAGAATTTGCCTTATGGGCTACGGCCGAGGATCGCATGCAGAAAGGTCAATACAAGTTGGCGACGGATGATCTGAGTCAACTGTTGGAGCAATACCCGGAATCTCAAAACCGTTTGAATTATGCTTTTAGAGAGGCCTGGGTTCTGTTCCGTATGGAAGATTATGAAGACGCGCTTCAGCGGCTCATCCGCGAAGATCAGCCGTTTCAGGAAGCATCGCGACAATCCGAAACTTCAGGAGATCCTGGCCTTACCCTGACAAGGTTACGTGGTCGACTCTTACTCGCGGAGACCTATCTCAAGATGAAAGATTTTGAGCAAGCCAAGCGAGTGCTGGACGCGATTCCCGACTGGTCTCTTAGCGATGAGTTGGTCTGGAGACGTGAGTTTGTGCTCACTCAGTTACAGCTGGCCGAGGAGAATCTTATTGAAGCCAGGCAAAGCGCGACGCGCCTTCTGGCGTGGGCTCGCAGCATTGATTCCGCAGAATGGATTTCAGAATCGGTTGCCCTCAAGGGTGATGTCTTGCAGGCCAATGGTCAGTATGATGCCGCCCTGGCAACGTATGAGCAAAATCTTAGCTCGAAGACCCATGTAGCGCGCCGTCGGCAAGCACGTCTTAAAATGGTGGAGTTGGGGCTGTTGATGAACCAAAGTTCCGAGGTGCTTTCGCGGCTGGAATCCATGCTCGAAGAACCCCAGCCGGATGCCTCTCTGGATGTGGTTTTACTCACCATGGGTGAAATACGGCTCAAGCAATACTTTGGATCCAATGAAGTCGGTCGGCAGAAGGGGGCGGATCTTCCCTCCCGAGATCTATTGGTTATCGCACGCGGCCACTTGGAACAAATGCTCCGGGATTATCCTCAATCCGCCTATTATGGGCGGGCACTTTATGCACTTGGGTGGTGTTTTTGGGAGCAGGAGGATGGGGCTCAATCCATGGATGCTTTTGCCAAGGCAAAGGGCGCCCTGCCATTATCCATGGAGCATGCGGAATCGCTTTTTAAGCAAGGGGATCTTTACTTGATCCAGGGCGATGCTAGGCGAGCCTTGGGCCTGTATCATGAAATGCAGGATACCTATCAAGAGAACCAGGAAGTCAGGGCACAATTATTTGACCAACTGCTTTACCAGTCGCTGAAGGCTGCCATCACTGCCAAGGATGTATCGGCCGCTTCACGCATCGCTGAAGACATTATCCAACATTATCCTTCCGGGCCTTTTACCCAGCGCAGCCAGTTGATGCTGGGCCAAGAACTGATGCACATCAGAAAGCTGGAAGAAGCAAGATCCCTTTTCATGAGGATGCTCGAGCGCTTTGACGATTTCGCTTCTCGTCCCTTGGTTGAATTATCCGTTGCCCGTTCGTATGAATTGGAAGGCGATTGGGCCCAAGCTCTGGTTGGCTACAACCAATGGCTGGAACAATTTTCTGGAGACAGCAGAGAGCCTGAAGTTCTTTATGGAAGAGCCTGGCTGGAGGATCGACTTGGAAAGACGAGTGAGGCGATGGAGCACTTTCAGATCATGCTAAAGGCCTTTCCACACCATCCCAATGCGCTGCTGGCCTCCAATTGGATAGGGGATCACTACTTCAACCAGGGAGACTTTTCGGAGGCTGAAGCGGCCTATGGTCAGGTGATCGCAGCCAAGGCGGATGGATCGGGGTCGCACAGCGCGCGCGCGAGGCTCATGTTGGCCAAGTGCCGCTTTTATCAGAACGACTATGAAGGGGTTTTGGAACATCTTTCGCCCTTGTTGGAAGATGCTGCCATCATGGAGTCCATGGGTAAGGATTTCATGGCTGAGGTGTTTCTGTGTCAGGGTGATGCTCAATTTGCCTTTGCCCGCACCACCACGCCCTACAATCCCGTCGCCTTGGGACGTGCCAGCAACGCCTACACCACCGTCTATGCGGTTCATCGACCCAACCGCTGGGAGCCTCTTGCATGGGGGCGCCGCGGCGATTTGCTCTATTTTTCGGGTGAAGATTATCAGGAAGCCATCAATGCTTATGAGGAGGCGCTGAAATATGAATACCTCAACATCGGAACGCGCAGCCAGTTGGCGGTTTCGCTCGGATTGGCCAAGGAGCGACTCTCTGAATCTGAGGATGGCACTCGCGACATGGCTATGGAGACCGAAGCGCTGAATCATTACCTCCATGTCGTCTACCAGAAAAATCTGAAGCGCGGAGAGGTCACCGATGCCTTCTGGCTGCGGGAAGCTGGTATTCGGGCCATGGCCATTCTGGAACGCCAAGACAATTGGGTTCAGGCGAAGGCATTTACCGATTATCTCAGTAAGCTCCTGCCCTCTCAGGAAGATGAATGGCTGCAGATGATGCAGCAATGGCAGGGCTCCCTCCCCCAACTGCCCCCATCTCAAACCAATGCCTCCCTCAACCCATGAAAATCTCTCTACGGAATCGACCTCTTGTAAGGCAATCTCAATGGCTGCATGGAATTTTGCTCGGCCTGTGGTCTTTCATGCCACTGGTTCAATCTTCCGAAGTGCATGTGGAAAGAGTGTTGGGCCCGGAAGTGGATACCGGTCTCTACAAGCACCCTTCTACATTCGACGTTTTGGATAACGGGGACTTCTACGCGGCCTACTATGGCGGCGACGGAGAATACGCCTGGAATACGGCGGTTTATGGAACCAGACGCCTGAAAGGAGAGACGACGTGGTCCGAGCCTGTTGCCATTGCCAGCAACCCGTTTCAATCCATGGGCAATCCCGTGCTTTGGCAGGCGCCGGGAGGGGAGGTTTGGCTTTTCTTCGTGGTTCGTTTTGGAGGTACCTGGTCGTCATCCCGTATCATGGCCAAGATTTCCCGCGATCGATGTGAATCCTGGTCCGATGCCTTTCCCATCACTTTTGAGGAGGGCACCATGGTACGAAGCCGCCCTATTGTGCTTCAAAACGGAGGATATTTACTCCCGATCTACCATGAAACGGGGCGTGACACCGAGAAAACCGGAGCGGACACTTCCTCCTTGTTCCTGCGTTTGGCCCCGGGTTCCCGCTCATGGGAGGCTTCCAACAAGGTCTATTCAAGGTTGGGCAATCTTCAACCGGCCGTGGTTCCTCTCGGAGACGATCGTTACATGGCTTTTTGTCGTCGTGGGGGTGACTATGAACCAGGCGACGATGGTTATGTGATTCGTACCGAATCTCAGGATGGAGGGCGCACCTGGAGCCAAGGAGTCGAAACCACTTTTCCCAACCCAAATGCAGCCGTGGAATTGATACGGCTCGCCAATGGACATCTCCTTTTTGTCTACAATCACAGCATGGACGACCGGACGCCTCTTCGAGCCGCTTTGTCTCTGGATGGAGGCATGACCTTTCCATTCAAACGGGACATCATGGCAGGTGATGGCTCTTATGCTTATCCAACCGCATTGCAGACACCCGATGGGCGGATCCATGTCATGTTCACTTCCAACGACAGAACGACTATACGCCTAGCTACTTTTGAGGAATCCTTTCTGCTGAGTGGTGGTTGATTCCAACCGGTGTTGATTTTCACTTTTCCAAGCCTTCATGGCTGGCTCGAAGGCCTGAATTTTGTAGGATTGCCTGTTGACCCGTTTTCGCCTTAACCATTGGTAGGATTTGACTTATGCGTTTCATTTTCAGCTGCCTGATCGCCCTTTTATGGCTTCATCGTCCAAACCTTGAAGCTGGACAATTCAACTTCAAAGAACTCAAGGATTTTCTGGAGAACTTTGCCATCGAGGTGGGCGAGTTTGATCATGAAAAGGATGGAGATGGCCGGATTTATGAAAGCCCCATCATGCCGGAATTAACCTTTCCCTCCAAACGTCCGGAGCGACCCTCACCTGAGCGTCCATCCCTTCGCCCCAAGCCACCGATCCCGTTCAACAAACCTGGGGATCGGCCTGGAAAGTGGATTTCCCTGGAACCTGCGGAGCACATGAAGGTCGAAACCGGAGAGAGCATCCTCATTCCCTTCAAGGTGAGTGGTTTTGAAAAGGTCTCTGGTATGCAGTTCAGCATTGCTTGGAATCCCAATGTGTTGGAACTCCGAAACCAAGAAGAACAACCCATGATCAGTGAGGTTCCTTCCTATTCTGGAGATCCTGAGGGAGCGCCCTTTTTAGTGCCGGGTGACTTTCAGCTGATTCGCCCGGGTGTGCTGACTCTGGTCTGGCATGATTCTCAGCTTCAGGAGGGTGGGGGGACGCTGGAGGATGGCGATACCCTCTTCGGTCTCCATTTTCAGATCGTGGGCCAGGCTGGGGCACGCTCGCTGGTTTCTCTGGTAGACAAGCCCACATCCATTTTGTTTGTCACGCTGGATGGAGAAGCCGTGGATGTGGTTTCTCGCCCCTCGGTGGTCGCCGTGAAACGCTCCCTTCAAGTCGCAGGAACCGTTCAGCGGCTCGATTGCGAGGATTGCCCCATCGAAGGGGCGTCGGTGATCCTGAAACAGAACGGCAAGGAATATGTGCAATACACCGATGCCCATGGAAAATACGCCTTTGATGTCGATCCAGGTTTTCCCATCGAATTGGAAGCCATCATGGAATGGGAAGAAGGTGCCGTTGAGGCAGTGGATGTGAGCGATATTGTGAGCATGCGTAAACATATTCTGGGCCGTGAACGGCTGCGTCATGCCCATCAGCTGGTGGCCTCGGATGTCAATGGGGATCAGTCGGTCGATGTGCTGGATATCGTTGCCATGCGCAAAGTGATTCTCGGAAAAACCTCTCGTTTCTCGGAAAAGTCGGCCGAAAAGGGCAGGAGTCTGTGGAGATTCGTTTCTGAAGCCTTCAAGGCGGAAGCGTCCGAAATCAATGCTCTTGGCAGACTTTCTGAAGAGAAGGGTCTGCAAATGGCCGCACCTCAAGCGAATGTAATCGAAGCGGATTTCTACGGGGTCAAGTTGGGCGATGCCAATGGTGATTGGAGCCCCGAAAAAATCAAGGCTCCACGACCTGGTCGGCGTTGAGTCGTCCACTTTCCTTCCTTGAGGCGCTAGCAGTAGAAAGCTGCCGGAGGTTTGCTGAGGTGGAAGTCGTTTAGTCTTTCCATTGGCGAACCTCTCCCTCAGGGTGATCCATGATGCCACACCTCCTCGAATCCTGTGCTGCCCGAATTTTGGCGATCTTGAGATCCTTTTCTGAGCGTCTTTTGACCCCTTGGGTGGGGGTCTCTTGCCTGAAGGTATGGGTTTTGGGGATGGGGTTCTTGAGTCTTCATGGCCAGGAGACGCCGCTTCAGGTGGCAAGCTTCCATGTTGACGTCACCCCGCCCATCGGATCCCCCTTGGCATACAATCGATGCGATGGAGTCGGGATGCCACTGTCGGCAAGAGGGGTGGTGCTCTCCGGAAGAGGGGAACCCATCCTTCTCTGCGCGGTGGATTGGATTGGTATCAGCAATGAGGGACATCGGCGCTGGAAGGAAACCTTGGCTTTGGCGGTGGGAACCTCTCCAGATCGGGTCAGTGTCCATACCTTGCATCAACACGACGCCCCACGCTGTGACTTGAGTGCCGAGCGACTGCTGGAGGAGCGGGGTCTGGGAGGGATGCTCCTGGACGCGGACTTTGTCGAACAGACCCTCAAGCGGGTAGGAACGGCCGCGCGCCAAGCACTCCAGAGCTCCGTGGTGGCAACGCACATGGGGCTGGGAGAAGCGGATGTCCATCAGGTGGCATCCAGTCGACGCATTCTTGGGCCCGATGGTAAGGTGCGTGCGACGCGTTATACGGCCTGCCGGGATCCACTGCTGCGTGCCGAGCCCGAAGGCTTGATCGACCCCAAGGTGAAGTCGATCAGTTTCTGGAATCAGGACGCACTTCTGGTGGTGTTGACGTGGTATGCGACCCATCCTCAAAGTTACTATCTGACGGGGCGAGCCCATCCTGATTTTCCGGGGATGGCCAGGAGTTTGCGCGAGGCCACACTCAATGGCGTGCCTCACATTCACTTCAACGGGGCTGGGGGTGATGTGGGTGCTGGCAAATACAACGATGGTTCGCCCGAGAACCGACAGCAGTTGGCCGTCCGTCTGGCCGATGGCATGTCTCGGGCCTTGGTCGCCAGCCAACGTCTTCCAATTGCCAGCGATGCCCTGCGGTGGGAAACCCTCCCGGTTCAACTGCCTCTTGCTCCCCACCTCAAAGTGGCTTCGCTTCAGGCACAACTTGAGAATCCTTCCGGAGACCCCAAGATCACGATAGGTGTGGCCGAGGATCTGGCTTGGACAGAACGCTGTGAGCAAGGCGGATCCATTGCCTTGCATTGTTTGCAGTTGGGGAAGGCGCGTCTGCTGTTCCTGCCGGGGGAATGTTCCGTGGCCTATCAGCTGGCTGCCCAGCGCATGGTCCCGGATCAATTCGTGGCCATGGCAGCCTATGGAGACTACGCCCCCGGATATATCTGCACGGAGGCCCAATACGCGGAAGGCGGTTATGAGGCCAGCCCACGAGCTTCGAGGGTATCGCCTCAGGTTGAAGGAGTGCTGCTCAAGGCCATGCGGCAATTGCTCAGCCGGTGATACAACCCACTCAACTGGACTTACCAAAGCCCAGAAACTTTTCGGGTTTGAGTATCATGCGTCCCCCAATCGCCCACGAAATCACCAGAAGGGTGATACTGGAAATACCCTCTCGCCAGCTGGTGCCTGTAAGAATCGGTAGAAAGTTTGCGGTGCCGAAAAAAACGATCAACAAACCCAGGACTTGGAGCAGGCAACATGTCAATCTTCGTCTCATGGGGTCATTGATTTATCCTATCTTAATCCACGCCTAACGCCGCCAATGACCATGAAAACCTTGGTGAACCTCCTCATCCGCCTTCTCGGTGTCTGCCTGTTTGTCTTCGGGCTTGGGTTCTGGTTGCCCTTGCTCACGGGCACCACCTGGGTCGAAGGTATCCTGGTGCTCTCCATCAGCGTGGTCGCGGTTTATCTTGGGGGGTGTCATGGCCTTTTCCAGAACCCGGCTTAAGTGGAAGTAAGAAGCTTAGGCACTGGAGGCTTAGGCACTGGAGGCTTAGGCACTGGAGGCTTAGGCACTGGAGGCTTAGGCACTGGAAGCTTAGGCACTGGAAGCGGGCTCCTGGAAGGCTCTCTATCGACCCTTGGCTGGCATTCTAGTGCCCCCAGATTTCCCAGGCATCCACCTCCTGGCCCACTTCCTTGGAGGGGCTGATGGCGTGAAGATCCAATTGAGTGGGTAGATGCTCATGAATCCAGGCCTGCACCTGGCTGGCCAGCTGAGCATTGCCCTGGATGAGTGCCTCAAAACCGGCCGTATCCAACTGAGGGTTGATATGAAGCCCTTGATCTTTATTCAACCGATGGATGAAGGCCGCCAGTCGGGTAAATGAGCCCTGCTGCACGATGTAGACGTTGCCCTCTCCATCATCCATTTTGCGTCGAAGGGTGATCATGGGACTTCTCTTAAGGTATTTCGCTTCATTGGCGACAGGCCGACGAGCAGGGTGGAGTGCAGAGGATGTTCGACATCCGTTGATTGCCCTTCGCATCAACAACATGCCACAACCTGGACCTGCTAGCCAATGGTGAGGGTGAACCTGTTGTCTTTCAGACTTTGGCGGTCCATGAAATTTGAAAATCATTCCTATACCGTAATGACGGCAATTCAACGAAAGGAGAGATTCGGATCGTGGAACGGATACCTTTCTAAAATAGCTTCATTGATTTCACCTCAACCATGGTCCATGTTACCTCCTCAACATGAGTGAAACGGATCTAGGAAGAAGGAGTGATATCAGGAGCTGGCTATCAAGCATTCCCTTTTGGGGCTGCCACGTCGTGGCTGCCGTAGGGCTTGTTTACTGGGGTTGGAGTTGGGTTGGTTTTGGTGTTGCCTTGATCTTTTACTACCTGAGAATGTTCGGGATCACGGCTGGGTATCACCGCTACTTTGCCCACAGGTCTTACAAGACGAGTCGATTCTTTCAATTCCTGCTGGCACTCCTCGGGACGCTTGCGGTTCAAAAGGGTGTTCTCTGGTGGGCGGCACACCACCGAGCGCATCATCGGTATTCGGATACGGAAAAGGATATCCATTCACCTGTGCAAAGGGGGTTTTGGTGGTCTCATCTGGGTTGGATTCTGACCACACGCTATGAGGCAACCGACTGGTCACGCATCAAGGATTTTAGCAAGTATGCGGAGCTTCGGTTTTTGAATCGATTTGAATTCCCGGTTGTGATTGCTTTTGCGGTTTCTCTTTTTCTGGTGGGTGGCTTACCGCTTATTTTCTGGGGATTTGTTGTTTCCACGGTGCTGCTCTGGCACGGTACCTTTTGTATCAATTCGTTGGCTCACCTGATGGGGAGACGCCCTTACCCGACCAAGGATGGATCCAGGAACTCCATGTTCCTTGCGCTGATTACCATGGGTGAAGGCTGGCACAACAATCACCATCACTACCAATACTCTGCGCGACAGGGTTTCCTCTGGTGGCAAATTGACATGTCCTATTACATTCTCAAACTTCTTTCCTTTGTCGGAGTCGTGTGGGACTTGAAGCCAGCCCCGGCAAGAGAGGTTAAGGGTGCTTGAGTGAGAAGGTGAGGGTCGCTGACAGAAAGGGGTATTACCTGCTGATGGCTGGCTTGGTCTTCAGTGGGTATCGTGCCTACGTGTGAGGCGTGCAAAGGGTGTCGCTGGAATCGCTGGTAAGTCGCATCGGCACCCAGGCAGGATTTCTTTAGGGCCAAGCTTCAACCCTTTGCTTAACCAAACTATTCAGGCCGGGGATCACCGGGTTGAAAGGCCTTGAATTCTTCGATCCTCTCGGTCAAATAAGCTGCCAGTTGGGAATCTTTGCCGGTCGTGATCCACTCATCGAGTTTATCGAGGGTTTCTTGAAAGTGGGTTCGAGGAAGGGGTAGGGTATTCCCCCGGATTCTTGCCCTGCCACGAGGTGGAGACGTCCGCCCCACTTCGCTTCGGATATTCTCCAGAGCCTGCAGAAATGGCTGACGGTTGGCAGGATTCCACAATTCCTGAAGGGTTTCCAATGAAGTTTGGAACTGCTGGATGCGGGCTTGTCGCCCCGCTCTTGCCTGAGGATTGCCTCGTCCCGCACCACGCCCTCTTGCTGGGCCCTGTGCGATGGCCAGAGGATCGAACCTTGTGTTGAGGACAGGCAGTCCAGCCTGGACTCGGTGCAGATAGTCTTCCAGCTGTTTCCTCAGTGTTGCAGCCTTCTCGGGTTGGGTCGAGGTTAGATCGTTTGTCTCACCAGGGTCGGAGGAAAGATTGAAAAGCATGCCTTGCTCTTGTTCGTAGAAGTGGAGGAATTTGAACGATCCGACTCGAATGGCGGAGTGAGGTTTGCTGCGTCCGTAGTGAGGGAAATGAAACACGATGGGGTGATCGGATGGACGATGGACCGAGCCTTGGCCGGTCTTCAGCAGAGGTGTCAGGTCGATGCCAGCCAGGTTGCTGGGCAAAGCGGTGATCCCTGCAAGGGAGCAAAGGGTGGGAAAAAGATCGTAGCCGACGACCGGCGTTTGACAAAAAGCTCCTTGAGCGACCCCGGGGCCCTGCATGATCCATGGAACCCGTATGCCGCCTTCCCACAGGGTTCCTTTGCCTTCCCGTAAGGGTAGGTTCGAAGAAAGGTTGAGCCCCGCCCCGTGATCCGACATGTAAAGAATGTAGGTGTGGTCGGCGATGGAGAGCTCCTGCACTTTGTCCATGATCTTCCCGACGCTGGTGTCCAGATCTTGGGTCATGGCAGCAAAAGTGGCTGAGGTGTGGCGCTGCCCAGGCGCTTGATGTGTCTTGGCTTCGTAGTTCTGAATGGTTTGAGGGTGGGCTTCAACGGGGCCATGAACGGCATAATGCCAAAGCTGGAGGTAAAAGGGTTGACCCCGCCGAACGTTTTCTTCCATGAAGGCCAAGCCCCGCTGGGTGACTCCGTGGATATCCTTCGGGTTGTCTGGGTCTCGGGTGTGACCGTTTTCGTTACCCGTGTTGCCGTCGCTTCTGTCGTAGCCATGGGCCTGCGGGCCCTCTCCGCCCAGATGCCACTTTCCAAACCAGGCGGTGGCATAGCCTGCGTCTTGGAAAGCCTCTCCGAGAGTCCTTTCATCGGTGGAAAGGGTGCTGGTAAAGGCCGGGGTCATAAGCCTTTGAGATGGAAGGGCTCGCTGGATGCCACGACCCACGTTGGTCATGCCGAGTTGAGCCGGTGTCTTTCCGGTCTGGATGCTGGCTCGTGTGGGTGAGCACATGGGGCCGGGGGCATAGGCATGACTGAAGCGCAGGCCGCTGTGTGCCAAGGCTTCAATATGAGGGGTTTGATAGAAATCACTCTTGGACCCGGGCATGGTTGGATGCATCTGAGCCGAAGTGCCATTCCATCCCTGGTCGTCCGCCAGGATGAAAATGACGTTGGGACCAAGAGGTTTTTTGGAGTCCGAGGGGGCGGTCGCAAGCCCATGGCTCAGTCCTACGGTAGCGAAGCTGAGCATGGCCAGAAAGGCCTTCCATCCACCAAGGGCTTTGGTGAAAGCGGAGTCGTTGAGTTTGCCTGCGGGGTTCATGCAGCAGTGGAGTAGCGACATGTGATGGATATCTGGGATAAAAGTGAATCGGTGATGGGTGTGCGGGTTTCCGATGGTCTGCATGGCATCAAGCGCTCCAGAGGCCATGGAATCATGGTTTTTGGGTATGAAACCACTTTGACAGTCGATTCGATTGAGGTCAATCAAAGGGTGATGTGTGTCTTGAAATGACCTTATCCCTCGTTTTGGGCCCTTTACTGAGTGCGGTGAAGCAAGGCTGCGTAGGCTCCATCGACTCCATCCTGGAGAGGAGTGAGTTGGCGTGCGGTGGCGAGGGACCAGTTGGAGTGTTCCCGCAGAAAGGTATCGATTTGCTCCTGATTCTCTTCTGGCTCCAGGCTGCAGGTGCTGTAGACCATGCGTCCGCCGGGGCGAACCCATGGTGCTGTGCTTTCCAGCAAGGCTGATTGCTGCTCGCAACAGGTTTGGATTTCTGAGGTGCTCAGGCGCCATCGGACATCCAGGCGTCTTCGCATCACTCCGGTGTTGGAGCAGGGGGCATCGACGAGAATGCCGTCGTAAGAAGGTGCTTTGGATGCCTGGCCAAGCTGAGTGAGGTTTTCTCCGCTTCTGACGTTTTGGATGCCGAGTCGGTGCAGGTTGGATTGAAGGCGTTTGAGACGCACAGGGTCGGGATCGGTGGCGTGGAGGGTTCCCTGATTTTGCATGAGACTGGACAAGGCCGCGGTTTTACCGCCAGGAGCAGCACAGGCGTCGAGGATGGATTCGGTGGGTTGAGGATCGAGCAAATGCACCGCCAATAAGGTGCTTGGATCTTGGATGTAATACTTGCCTTGCTGGAAGCTCTCCGAATCTGCTGGGGAACCCTTCGGACTCTTGAGCTCGAACAGGCGATGGGGTGCTGACCAATCATGGAGGCATTCCTTGAAAGCGATGCCTTCCTGGTTCCATTGATCCTGTAGTGATTCTACGGAACCCTGTATTGGGTTCCATCTTGCCATGATGGAAGGAGCACCTTGATTCCACTGGCAAAGTGTGGTGGCGGCAGTGGTATCCCATTGTTCCTCCCACTTTTCGACCAACCAGGCAGGGTGTGAATAGGCAATGGCAGGCAAGGTGCGTTTCCAGTCCTCCCATTGCTCCATGAAGGTCGTCTTTTCTCGTATGAAGCGTCGCATCAAGGCATTGATGAAACCGGATTGGGTGTGCAAGCCGCACCTTCGAGCTGTCTGCACCGTTTCGTTGACAGCGGCGTGTTCGGGAATGCGGTCCATCAGCCCCAATTGATAGAAGCCCAGGCGAAGAAGAGACCGGCTTCGGGACTTTCCAGGCGGTTGTCGCGCAGCGATATCAATCCAGGCGTCCAGGAGGGCTGCGTTGCGAATGACACCATAAACCATTTCCTGAACCAGTCGGCGATCGGGAGGTGAGAGGCGAGCGCTTGTGAGATGTCGTTTGAGCAATATTTCAGCGTAGCCCTCACCCGCATCCCATTCGAAGAGGATTCTGGCGGCAATTTGTCTTGGTTTTTGATCCACGGGTCAGTAATAATGATCCTTCGACGTTTTACGCGAGCTATTTACGAGGATTATGAGAGAGGAATTTGAAAAGCTGGCCACTGAAGGGAAAATCAGGGCCAAGGATCTGGACGCTCTGGAGCAACTGACCGAAAGCGGTTACTGCATGCACAGAACGTGGGGTTTGGGTAAAATTACAACGGTTGATACGGTTCTTCTCCGCTTCCTCATCGACTTTCCAGACAAGCCAGAACACTCCATGGATCTGGGGTTTGCGGCCAAGTCACTGTCCCCATTGGCCAAGGATCATGTGTTGGTCAAGGTGGCGACCGATCTTCAGGGCTTACAGGAAATGGCAGCGGTCAATCACATCGATTTGATCAAGCTGGTGCTCAAGAGCTATGGCGGGAGTGCCACCGTCGCCCAGATTCAAGATGCCCTGGTGCCGGATGTGATTGGGGATGATTGGCGCAAATGGTGGGAAGCGGTTCGCAAGGAAATCAAGAAAGATGGTCACTTCAGGGTTCCGGTCAAAAAATCCGAACCGATCGAATACAACGAAGAGGTGGTCTCACTGCAAGCCCGTCTGCTCGGTGACATGCAGCTTGCCAGAGGGCTCAAGGCCAAATTGGCCGTAGCCATGGAGATTCTGAAAAGCCAGGACGACCTTGAAAACGTCACCGAAGCCTACCAACTGGCCATGGGATTGCTCGATCACGAGCTGCCCAACTACCTCAAAAACCAGCCCGAACTGGTGCTGGATGCCATTTTTGCCCGCAATGACATGCGCAAGGCGCTGCGCATCGAAGCCAATGGCGAGCAGATCGAGGATCAGGCGGTTTGGGATCTGATCAACGATCTTCCCGCGTTCATGGAAGCCCTGCCGGCTACCCGCAACAAGCTTGCCCTGGCTTCCTACAAGCATCATCACCCTGAGAGCTGGGAAGCTGATTTCACCGACCTGCTCAACCAATCCCAGATGAAACTGGCGGGTGACATCGTGCAGCTATTCAACGACGCGGGCAAGGCGGACGAGATCAAGGAAACCTTGAGTCGTTTGGTCAACCAGCACCAGGCAAGCAGTGAGTTGATGCTTTGGTTGGGGAAATCGCGATCCGATACGTATGCCGATATTCTTGGGCCTGAGGTCTTCCGAGCGATGATCACCGCGATGGAGCGTGATCAGTTCAATGAAAAACGCACCAGCCGCCTGAATGACTTCATCATGGGTGACATGGATTTGTTGCCTGAACTGATCGAAACGGCCGATTTGGAGGTGGTCAAGGATCTGACTCGGGCGCTGCAATTCAGTTCCTGTTTCGACGACATGGACAAGCGCTCTCTTCTGGGGCGTATCGTGAAAATTTACCCTGCGATTCAGGCCTTGATTTCTGGTGAAGCCACGACTTCGGAAGATCGCGGATTATTGGTTTCATGGGATAGTTTGCTGCGTCGTCGTAGTGAGTACACCGAACTCGTCCAGAAAAAGATCCCAGAAAACTCCAAGGAAATCGCTGTAGCTCGTAGTTACGGTGACTTGCGCGAGAATCATGAATACAAGGCTGCCAAGGAGATGCAGAAGATTTTGATGAAGCGCAAAGCCGAATTGGAGATGGACCTGACGCGTGCTCGCGGTACGGACTTCGCCGATGTCAGCACCTCATCGGTCAATCCGGGAACCCGAGTTCGGGTGAAAGAGCTCTCTCAGCAGAAAGATGAAATCTACACCATTCTGGGTGCGTGGGACTCCGATCCTGAATCGGGCATTATCAGTTACCTTTCTCCTTTTGCCAAAAATTTGATCAGCAAATCCGTCGGGGATACCTTCGAAATGACTCAGGATCACGAGGTGCGAAAATACCTCATCGAATCCATTGAGCCCCATCAGCACACATTCAAGCATGCAGGCCTGCATGAGGATGATGCGGAGGATGCCACTCCTGCAGTCGGGCAGGAAGTACAGGCTTAGTTGATTCTTGGTTCTGTCAGTTCGCAGTTCATTTTCTGACAGACCCTGGTATCCATGTCTCGATGGAACCTAACGCGCCTTATCTTGCTTTTTTCGGGCGTGAAGCGGGGCGTTGCACAAGGCTTGTGACTTTCCCCATGGGTGGCACCCGATAGGGCATCCTCGTTCCACTGAGGCGTGCTCCAAAAAGAGCCGATCAGAGAATCACCTGCTTTGAGGGTTCCTGTTTTTGCCAGAGATCTTTGATGGCGATGTT
>Ga0066378_10000561_pt1 | contig 15445 bp, 12 predicted proteins | sample Knorr_S23_td_DCM_FD_70947 | JGI IMG/M metagenome (GOLD analysis project Ga0066378, IMG submission 70947) | Marine microbial communities from Southern Atlantic Ocean transect - Knorr_S23_td_DCM_ad_71m_LV_A | ecosystem: Environmental > Aquatic > Marine > Oceanic | place: Southern Atlantic ocean...
TCCGATTACCTGTCATCAGGATGATGCTTACCGGCATCCCGATCGTGATAAGGCCCATGGTAGGATTTGGCGAGTAGCGACCATGAATGCGACGACAGAGCCAGTCGATTTGTTGAATGCCAAACTTGAGGACATTGTGACGCACCTTGAGTCGCCGGAACATGTTACCCGTTATCTTGCCAAACGAGCTCTGACTGTTCATGACCCGATAGAAGTCAAAGCTCAACTGGATCAATGGGTAATGGAGCTGGATGTTGAAGATGTCGCATATGAACATCGTCTTTTTGAAGCATTAGCGGCCTATGCCACTTTGGAGATCGTTGAACCTGGATTGCTTCAACGACTATTGGCTGCTTCTAATCCTAATGCCCGAGCCTATGCAGCGAGGATGGTGGGACGGTGGCATGACCGATTGGATAATCCATTGGAAATACTTGTGGCAATGGTGAACGATCATCACCCTCGAGTAAGACTCGAGGCGGTGATGGCGTGTGCAGCAATTCCGGAGCCGGAGAGCATCACTGTTGCAGCTCAGGTTGTCCAAAACAGTCGAGATCGCTGGATTGACTATGCATTCCGTCAGGCAATTCGTCAGTTGGAACCGGAATGGAGACCTGCATTTGAGAAGGGGCAGTTGATGTTTGGTCATGCCAGCGAGATGGCAGCGGTATTGTCAGAGGCAGGCGGTGGCGCATTATTGGGCGGATTGAAACGGTCATTCTACGATTCGGCATTGGATGCCAATTCGCGACAGGAAGTACTGGCGACGATATTAACTGCCGGTAATGAATCGGATATTCAGGAATTCGCAATCAGTCAGGCGACCTATAAGACTGACGGAGACTATAACAGCCAATTGCATGCATTCGCCTTACGAACGGCGGCCTTGAATGCAATCTATCGAGATGTGCGGCCGGCAGGAGATTGGCAGCCCCCGTTGTTGGCCCTTGCTGATAGTGACATTGATGAAGTTCGAGCTGCGGCGTTGTTACTTGCCGGTGCCTGGGACGTCGATGCAGGTAAAGCTCGCATTTATCAAGCGGCAGGAAATTCTGACGAGTCTGTCCTGGTGCGTAAAGCTGCATTTCATTCCTTGTCGTTGCTTGAAAAGGGAAAGGGTAAGGATGGATTGTTGGAATTGACCGACACACAGATGCCTTTGGTATTGAGGATTGAATTGCTCAAGTCACTCAGCTCAGTCGATGTTAATACCGCAAGTCTGCAGACAGTGGAATTGTTGGTTTCAGGAACCACGAGCACCGATCAACAACAGGCATTGCTAACCGCGTTGCTTAGTCAGTCAGGAGGGGCCGAGAGTCTAAATTATGGATTAAGAGAGGCTCCATTGACCAAAACACAAGCACGGACGGTATTCAATAATCTGCTGGCAACAGGACAGGCTAATCAAAATCTGTTTTCCACTCTCGCTGGAAAAATGCACGTTTCCACGTCGCCTCCGGAATATAGTGAGTCACTTGTGAAGACCTTGAAGAAACAGGCACAGCGGTCGGGTGACGCGAATCGGGGAGCAACCGTATTTAAGGCATTTGCGTGTGTAGCCTGCCATCGAATCAGCGGGAAGGGTGGAACAATCGGTCCGGACCTTACCGGTTTAGGCACGACGCTGTCGGGAGAGAGGATTATTGAGGAAGTTATCTGGCCCAACCGACAGGTCAAAGAAGGTTTTACTTCCATACGAGTGATTACTCAGGACGGGCAAGTGCTTCAAGGTTTTGAACGTAAGACGAAGCGGAGCGAAGCTGAAGGCGGTCTGGCCTTGTTGGATCCTCAGACGCAGGACGTAATCGTACTTGCCAAAGAGGATGTGGATGAAGTGCATAAGGCGGCAAGTGTGATGCCGGAAGGCTTAACCAATCTATTGTCGCCACAACAGCTCAGTGATCTTTTGGCATTTTTAATGAGGCGACAAATCGATTGAACGCGGATTATTTCCTGCTTGAGGATATTCAAATATAGCCACGTCATAGTCGGTAGGTCGCATCTGAATTTGGTAAGCTAGAGTCAGAACGAATATATAACCCTCCCCCAGGAGTCATAAGAATGAAAAGAACGTCAGTGATGGTAGCCATGGTTATACTTATGGCTTTAACGGCGACTATGTTTGCTCAGGATAAAATTCATCCGGTTCGCATGGGGTCCGGCAGCCTGCAATTTGAAACCGTGCCAGGTTGGGGGTTAAGGCCGGACGGTAGTTCAGCGCTCGGGCCAACTCATGGTGGCGTTGTCGTGGATAGTAAAGGAAATGTCTATGTTAGTGCGAATAAAGGCGTCGTGGTTTTCTCACCGGATGGAAAAGTAATTCAGGAATACCTGGGCGACGATTATACGATGTTGCATGACGTTGAGATTCGCAAAGAAGGCGATGCCGAGTTTATCTACGGTGCTCGAAATACTGCCGGCGAAGGAATTAAATTCAATGCTCACTCTGGTGCAGTAGTTTTACGATTAGATCCTAAGGCAGCTGGTTTAGACTATGGGCGTTATAGTCCAACCGCAGTGACTGTTGCCCCGAATGGAGATATATACCTATCTGATGGTTATGCCAGTAACCATATTTTTGTTTATGACAAAAATGGTGAATTTAAATTCCACTTTGGTGAAAAAGGAAATGGGCTCGAACAGTTTAATACAGCTCATGGGATGACACTTGACACACGCTATGATCCTCCTCGCTTGTTAGTCTGCGATCGCAATCATCAGCCGAAGGGCAGGTTGCTGCACTACTCGCTGGAAGGGAAGTTTATCGAAGTGGTCATCGCCGGCCTGGGGATGCCAACCTCCGCAACGGTACAGGGCGATTACGTTTCCGTGCCTGATTTGCACGGTCGAGTCGTATTACTTAATAAGTCAAATACCATTTGTGCAGTGCTCGGACACAATGATGATGTTGGTAAGGGGCGAAGCTACGGAATTCCTCAGGCTCAGTGGCGAGAAGGAGTGTTCAGTGGAACACATGGATCCTACTTTGATGCTCAAGGAAATTTGTTTGTTCAGGACTGGAACGTGGATGGCCGCATCATAAAACTACGGCGAATTAAATGACGTCGAGTCTATCGTGGAAAGAATCAAACTCTGTGTTGTCAACGGACTGCACAGAGTTTTTTATTTGTCTGATTCCCAGTGGCGATGGTAATCATCCTGAGCAATCACTTTCGCGGCAATGGCTTTGAGATCTAGACCAAATCCGTGGTCATATTCATAGTTTTTGAGATCCACATCATAGATAGTGCCCAACCAAACAAGTTGTCCTAATTCAATAAGGATCTTATCCGGATGCCCCAGGGCATCGGTGAATATACCAGATGTTCCCCGTTCTTTGCTCTTTGTTTGACCATCAACAGCGGAAAGAGTCCCCGCATGGTACAGTCGCTTTAGTTCGACGGCACCCTGACCGTAGGCAATGCAAAAGAACTCATTTTTGGGATACGCTTCTCGTAGCCGATCGATTAGATCGTGGAAGTCACGGAACCCGCGTTTCATTTCCCGTTCAAAGTCCGCCATCTTATAACGAGCGGGGTGGCGTCCCCAGGGCATCGCGAGTGCAAAAGTAGTGTTGGGATTGTATTTCAATGCATAGTCAACCCAAAGCTTGAAGTGTTCGAAGGTGCCTTTACCTCGTCCTACACCAGTCCAAGTCAACCCGAAGAGCTCAATCTTTCCCGATTGCAATACCTTTTTGATGTCCATGCGATGTCGACTGTTTTCCCAAAAATATCCGGGTGTGCCACGGTCTCCACCCTCAAAGAAAACAACCTGTTCGTGATCCTTGAATCCAGCGCGATGAGCGTGAGCGGGCATGCCGCGTGCCATCGGCACAAAAAAACTATGGCCAATAAAAAGGGACTTATATCCGTTAGTGGGTTCGGCTGAGAGTCCGGCTTGAACTTGGAATAGATACAGGAGTATTACAAGAAGGTGCGTACGTCGCATGCGTTGTGTCTGTTATATTCAGAGGAAGTGGTAGAAGGTACTAGAACCTGAACCTTACACCGAAATATACTTTCACGCCAGTCATGTTGTATTTGCCATGCTTCAAAAAACAGTCCCCCTTTCCCTCCTTGCTTTGCTTCTGATCGTAGTGCCTCTCCAGGCTGAAACCATGTTCTGGCCAGGATGGCTGGGCCCAAATAGAGACGGTCGACTGCAGGGATTTACGCCGCCGAAGAGCTGGCCGGAATCGCTTGATAAGGCTTGGCAAGTCGAAGTGGGGGCAGGATATGGGACTCCGCTTGTACAAGGAGATTCTGTTTTTATCCACACACGCGTCGCAGAACAGGAAGTATTCCAATGTCTCGATTTGGCGAGTGGGAAAGTGCAGTGGAAACAGGAATTCGACGTGCCTTTTAAGATTGGCGGCGGTGGTGAATATCACGGTAAAGGACCAAAATCGAATCCGCTTTTGGCAGATGGGCGATTATATACATTGAGTATTTCCGGAGTGCTCGCTAGTTGGGACGCTAAAACGGGCGAGCAATTGTGGGTCAGGGATTATCAGGAACAATTTGGAAAGGGGCATCCCTATTGGGGAGCATCAACCTCCCCGATTGTCTCAGGTAATCGAGTGATGGTTCATTTTGGCAACGATGATATTGGTGCGTTGGTAGCGATGGATGCCAAGTCAGGTCGGGAAATCTGGCGTAGCGGCAAAGATGGGACTTCCTATTCTTCACCACTGCTTGCTGATTTTGGGGATGTTCATCAGATCGTTCAGTGGAATCACGAAGCCATTGTTGGAGTTGAGATTGAGACGGGAAAAGAACTGTGGCGGCATCCTATGCCGCACCTTACCCACAATCAAAATATGCCGACTCCTTCTGTTTACGAAGGGCATGTCATTGTCGGCGGCGAAAACCGAGGGATGTATAGCCTGCAGCCAGTAGTTGAAAATGGTAACTGGAGCGTCAAAGAACGCTGGTATCAACCCAAGGCTGCGTTGGACATGAGCTCGGCAGTGATCGTCGATGGTCGTTTGTACGGCATGACGCATTACAACGCAGGTCAGTTGTTTTGCCTGGATGTTGCCACCGGGGAATTTATTTGGCAAGGGCCTCCCCGCAGTGCTAATAACGTTACCTTTTTGACAATGAAGGGTTACGTCGCAGCGTTAATCAATAACGGCAATCTCAAGATCTTGCGAAGCGGTACCGCCAAGTACGATGAAGTACGTTCATATAAGGTTGCGGATGATGCAACTTGGGCAGCGCCAGTTATGCTGCCCGGAAAGATCCTTGTGAAGGATGTTAATACGCTGACGCTTTGGAAATACTAATTATCCCGAATTAATCTCCGGAAACATCGACTGCATAGATCGATTCGTCGTCACGGAGGTAAAGCACGCCATCGCTCAGAGTCGGGGCTTGCCGTGTCCCGCGAGTTACCTTTTGGCTTCCGAGTGATGTGTATTGCTTGGTGTCAAGCTTCGCGATTATCAATTGCCCGTCCATCATGCTGATGAATAGCTTACCGTCAGCAGCGATCGCATTTCCTTTCCCGAAACGCTGTACTTGCCATGCTAATTTTCCAGTAGTTGCATCAACGCAATTCAAGTTGGTGATCGGCCCGGCGCCGCCGATATTGTCGAAACCAAACAAGTGACCTTTATGGAGGATGGATGTTTGCCATTCATTACGCATGACACTCGTTCTACCCTGCGAGGACCAAACTTCTTCTACGCTATACTCCGTTCCGGATTTGGTGACTTTAAGACGCACAGCACCATGATCCTCTCCAGAGGAAATGAAAATATCACCGTCGACAATTTGAGGGGTCACGATATTACAGTCATAAGGAGTGACGTATCGATATTCCCAGCGAGGTTCGCCTAGTGTGCTTAGGCCTCTCAGGTGAGTACCTGTAAAAACGACCAATTGTTTTTCGTCAGCGACGTTTAACAAGGCAGGGCAGGAATAGCCGATAGAGTCGGCAAAGTTTGTCTGCCACATGGACTCGCCATCATGAACGCTGTAAGCAGCAATTGCGACGCCGTTTTCATGGCCTGTGGTGACGATCACGAAGTTTCCGACCACCAAAGGAGAAGCGGCCATGCCGTAATCGGCCACTTCGCCTTTATATTCCTTGATGGTGTCGTTTTTCCAATTCAGTTTTCCGGAGGCTAAATCAACAGACGCAAGAATGCCCTGACCCGTAAAGACAAATGCCTGTCCGGATGCAATCGCAGGAAAGGCGCGAGGGCCATTTCCCATAGCATTGCTGTAGGCCGGTGCAATCGCGGTTTCCCATTTCGCCTCCCCTGTTTTGGCATCGACTGCTATCGCCAGTTGCTTTTCATTCTTTTGGACCAGAGTGACGGCTATCCCGTCTACCACGGCAATTCCTGACATGCCGACTCCGCCTTCGATTTTCCAATTGATCTTTAGCCCGTCAGCAGGCCAGGTGTTGAGCAGTCCGGATTCCGCGGAATGTCCTGTACGCAGAGGGCCCAGGTGCTGGGGCCAATCGGCAGCGGTTAAGGCCGTTGTGGAAAGTAGACAGATGGATAAAATGCGAGCAAACATGAGCATCCCGGTTTGTCTTGGTGAATTGTTTCGGTCGTCTGGGCGTATTGATTCTACCCGATGTCTTCGTTCATAAGTGTATCGGTGTTGTGTAGAATGTGGAGAATTACCAGTAGCTAGCAGTCGTTTGTTTGAGGTTGGAAATGAAATTTGTTCGTCTATCGTTGTGCTTGATCGCCACGGTCATGGTGGGATCCTTCACTGGAGTGACTGAGGCTGTCGCGTCTAATCAGGACTCCCCGCGAGTGAATGTCATCTATGTTTTAGCGGATGATATGGGCTACGGAGATTTAGGGTGCTACGGAAGTAAGCTCAACGAAACTCCTCATATTGATGCTTTAGCCGCAGGTGGAATGCGACTGACGGATTTTCAAGCTGCCGCTTGGTGCGCCCCGAGTCGTCGTGGCCTCATGACCGGTTGTCACCCGAATCGGCCGTGGCAAAACGAGAAAGGGCGGTGGGGTCGGCTGGCCGAAGCCGTTATGATCCCTGAGCTCCTGAAGACGGCTGACTATCGGACAGCGTTAATTGGTAAGTGGCATTTGGAGTTGTCTGAAGGCTTACACCCGTTGGATCAAGGATTTGATTATTGGTGTGGGACGAAAGGGAGTAATGATTGGGATGGCCCGGCTCCGAATTACGAGTCCTTTCGTAGTGCGCCGGAGAAATCATGGAAAACGCCTTTATACATTAACCGGGAGAATCTAGGCCCCGTCGTTCCTCAGTCAGGATTTACCAAACGCTACACCGAGGAGGTGCTAAATATCATTAAGGCCGAAGATGACACTCCCTTTTTTGTTTATCTGGCTCATAACATGCCCCACGTACCAGTGTTTGCGTCTAAGGATTTTCAGGGAGTTAGTGACAATGGTGTTTATGGAGACGTCCTAGCGGAAATAGACTGGTCCATGGGGCAGATCATTGAAGCATTAAAGAAAACGGGGAAACTGGAAAACACGATTGTTGTGTTTACCAGTGATAATGGTCCCTGGTCAATGTTTACCGAGTACAGTGGCATTGCCAGACCGCTTCGAGGTCAGAAATCAACGACTTGGGAAGGGGGGACTCGAGTGCCGTTTATCGTTTCATGGCCTGGCCAAGTGAAGTCACAGGAACATGGTGGTTTGATGACCCATTACGATATCTATGCCACGTTGGCGACGTTGGCCGGTGTCACTGTTCCAGAGGGACAGGCTATCGATTCGCTGGATATGTCAAAGGTTTGGTTAGAGGGGGCCGAGAGCCCGCGTACCAAACATATTTACTATTTTCGCGAGGCGATGGCTTTTCGAAGTGGTGACTACAAGATCCATTTGAAAACCCGAGAACGCACACGTGAGCCGGAGACCGGTAAGCGGGAGCCGAGTGTAATACGCAATCCTCCTTTGCTATTCAACTTGACGGGTGATGCGTTCGAGCGGCGAGAACTACAGCGACGTCAACCTGATGTGGTACGAAACCTGCTGCAGGAATTTGAAGCGACCCGCAAGGCAATTGAAAACTGGGAGCCGTTTTAGTAGAAAAATGCTCCGCAAATTTCTCGTTAGGTGGTACGATTGTAGAGTTACCCCAGATCTATATTTTTTATGAACAGGAACAGGCTCGTGAAACACGCACTTGTTATAGCATTGGTCGTCATGACGGCTTTAGTCGGTTGTAATTCAGATGAAGGTGGTGAAACTGCCGCCCCAACAGTTGAAGTGAATCTCGTCAATACGCATTGCCCAATCATGGGCCACGAAGTGACCGATGACGGTGGCCGAACGGATTACAAAGAAGGTACCGTTGGATTTTGCTGTCCCGGGTGTATTGATACATTTAATGCGTTGGATGACGCAGCCAAGGATAAAGCTCTGGCGACCAAAGGTGCTGGTATAGAAGAAGCTGAAGCAGAAGAAGTCATCGCAGACGATGCCGTCAGTGAAGCTGTTGATGCCCCAGCCGAAGAGGCCGTTGAGGAAGTTAGTGAAGAAGCTGCTGTTGAAAGTAGTGACGAGTAATTTCAATCGTTTGCTTACGGCCAAGCGATCAAGCACTTAAAGAGGTCTTTGTTGGATAACAAAGGCCTCTTTTTTTGTGCCCCTACTCTTCGTTGAGGTCTTCATTGAGTTGTTCTTCAGGTTCCTTCTGGAGATCCTGCTCGGGATCTGAATCTGGGCTATCTTTTGCCAGAGACTCGAGCAGATCGGCAAGCTCAGTGTCGCCTACATTTCTGGCGATTTGGATGGCTGTGCGATTGGAGTCATATGGACTGTTGGGGTCCAATCCTTTCTCCACGAGGTATCGTGCCATGTCGAGCCGTCTATCCGTTACAGTTCAAAATAACAATCAAAAGCTGCTGGGTCCTGTACAGCTTCGCGGTTAGCAGGTTCGCATCCCATGGCAATATCACGCACTGCCAATTCGACTTTCTTACCGCTCCGAGTATATGGAATTCGATTGACTTTGATGATCAGGCCGGGGACGTGTCGAGCGGATGCCTGTGTTTTAAGAGCGGTTCGGATCTTTGACTCCAGTGCGGGGGTTAACTCGCATGCGTCCTGTAGTTTGACATAGAGGACCACGCGGATATCACCGCGCCATGGTTGGCCAATCACGATACTGTCATCGATTTCAGGTAGATCTTCTACGATACGGTAGATTTCGGCCGTGCCAATACGGACTCCTCCTGGTTTCAACGTGGCATCACTGCGCCCATAAACAATGACTCCGCCGCATGTACCCTGACTGCCTGTGAATTCAATTAAGTCGCCGTGAGCCCAACGATCCTCACTTTGATCGAAATATGCCTGTCGGTATTTTTCTCCGTCTGGGTCGTTCCAAAACATGACCGGCATACTTACAAAAGGCGTTTTGCAGACTAGTTCACCTTTGGCTCCGCTTCCGTGCTCCAGTGGAAGGCAGTTACTGTCAACAGCTTCCACATCCATCCCAATTCCTAAGCATTGAATTTCGCCACGGTGCACCGGCAGTAAGGGGTTGCCAAGCATAAAGCAGGAAATGATATCCGTACCTCCAGAAATGGAACTTAACTGGACGTCGGTTTTTACCGCCTGATAGACCCATTCGAAATCTTCTGGCTGTAAAGGAGCACCGGTGCTAAGAATGACCCGTAAAGATTCCAGTCGGTGAGTTTCAGCCGGGTTTAACCGGCGACGACAGGCTCCCAGAAATTTCGGACTCGTGCCAAAATGAGTGATTCCCCGTTCATCGATCAAGTCCCATAGCCGGGCTATTGTTGGTGCGGCCGGGAAACCATCAAACAGCGTCACTTCAGCTCCCGTGTATAACGCTGCAATGAGCCAGTTCCACATCATCCAGCCACAAGTAGTGACGTAGGTGATGTTATCACCTTGCCGTACATCGGTATGTAGGATTAGCTCTTTGGTTTGTTGTAGAAGCGTGCCCCCGGCACCATGGACAATACACTTAGGTTTTCCAGTGGTACCGGAACTGTACATAATGTAGAGCGGATGATCGAACGGGAGACGTTCATAGTTCGGCTCGGCTTGCTCGTCATTAATCCACTCGTCCCAAAGAACGAAGTTCTCAACCTCAAGCGTATCAATGGGGAGGTCGACGAGCTCTATGACTACCATCATTCGCAGGCTTGGAAGACGTGCTCCCAATTCAACAAGTTTGGGTCGGCAGTCGATAACCTGACCGTTGTGGACATAGCCATTGACGCAGAATAGTAACTTGGGCTCAATCTGTTCAAATCGGTCGACGACGCTTTGGGTTCCGAAATCCGGCGAACAGCTGGACCAAATCGCACCCGCTGCTGAAGTTGCCAGTGCTGCAATAACCGTTTCAGGGATATTAGGCATGAACGCCGCTATCCGCTCCCCAATTTCGATACCCTGTTCGTGTAGTTGACGCTGAATTGTACCAACCAGCATCCTCAAGTCATCAAATGAACACTCCTGGTCGTCACGAGCTTCCGATATGCCAGCCAATGCGGTGGTGTTACCGGCTATTCGCAACAGATTCTCCGCAAAGTTTAGGCGTACTTCCGGGAAGAAGCGAGTACCACGTAGTCCACTTCCTGTAAAAACAGGGGATTCCGTTCCTTCGAAGATGACTCCGCTGTAGACGAGCCAATCTTTCCAGAATTCCTCAAAGTGTTCCACTGACCAATGATGTAGAGAGTCATAGTCAGTTACATGGCGGTCGGGGAATTGCTGGCTGACATGTTCTATGTAGCGTGCCATCGCCGTATCGGACGACGAGGTATTCGGGGACCAAAGGAGTTCGTTCTGCATGGGAACATTATAATGATCTACTTAGGTTTTGTTCAGTGTGACAATGGATCATCAGCGTCTTGTCGTTTATTTGGTAAACTCACATATCTAGAAGCATTTCTAGGAGCATGTCTAGGAACAAGTCTGGGAGGAAGCGAATGAAATACTTAATCACGGGTGGTGCAGGGAATATTGCCTGTCAGCTTACTCATCGCTTGCCTGAGGATGCTCAGGTTATCCTCACCGATGTGGCTGATGCTCCTTTTTCAGAAGTGACGTCAAATGCGGTCTATCGAAAACTGGATGTCACTTGCGAACAAAGCGTGTTGGATGCGTTTGTTGAAGTTCAGCCTGACGTCGTACTCCATTTTGCTTCGTTGTTGTCTGGACAAAGTGAAGCAGATCGCAATGCCGCTTGGCAGGTGAATATGCAGGGGGCATTTCATGTGCTCGAATCGGCTCTCAAAGAAAACGTCGATCGCGTCGTGTTTCTGAGTTCCATCGCGTCATTTGGGAGTCCGTTGCCGGACCCTGTGCCTGAGGATTGTGAGCAATGGCCACGTGGGTTTTATGGTTTTACCAAAGCAGCCATTGAAAGAATGGGGTTCTATTACAAAGAGTCCTTGGGACTTGATTTTCGCAGCATTCGATTGCCAATTGTGATTTCAGCCTTTCCCTCTCCAGGAGCGGCCAGTTCCTACGCCTCTAACATGTTTATTGAGGCAGTACGCAATGGGACTTATCAGTTGCAGATCAGGGAAACTTCCAATCCAGCTCTCATCTATATAGATGACTGCCTCAAAGCGATTGATCTTCTCACGCACGCTAATAAAGATTCGTTGACGCGTGCTTCTTATAATCTCTTTAGTTGCTCGCCGACAGCAGCCGACATCGCAATTGAAATTAAGCACGTAATAACGGACTCAGAATTCATTTTCGAACCGATCCCAAAAGTGGCGGATCTGATTGACTCGTGGCCCAGGAGAATCGATGACGCAGCAGCCCGTCGCGATTGGGGATGGAAACCAGATTTTCAACTGGCAGAAATGACCAGAGAGTTTATTAGTACATTGCAATGCCTTAATGGAGAGGGGGGCTTATGAGTGTCTTCGATCGTTTTAGACTCGATGGAAAAAAGATGCTGATCACCGGTGGGAGTCGTGGATTAGGAAGGGAGATGGTGCTGGCGATTGCGGAAGCGGGCGCCGATATCATTGTGACCGGTCGGCGAGAGGGTAGTCTACAATCAATCGCCGAAGAGGTGACTGCACTGGGACGACAAGTTTGGACAATTCAAGCCGACATGAATGCCCCGACACGTTGCGAAGAGGTCTGCGGGCAAGTCATCGCTGAACACGGAGCCGTTGATATTCTAATTAATAATGTTGGTGGCCGCCGAGAAGATATTCCAACAGAAGATATGTCGCTTGAGAAATGGCGAGAACTGATGGACTTGAATCTGACCAGTACCTTCGTTTGTACCAGTCGAATGGGTAAAGCGATGATAGCCGCTGGGCAAGGTGGGCGAATTATCAATATCGGCTCCATCAACTCGCTGGTAGCAGGTCGAAATATTACTGGGCGTCATTATGAAACAGCCAAAGGAGCCGTTTTGCAACTTACGCGTAGTGTTGCCGCTGACTGGGCTCAACATGGAATAACCGTTAATGCGATCCTGCCCGGTGGTTTTATGACCGAACCCAATCAAAAGTGGGCTCGGGAGAAACCCGACGTTGTCTCCATATTTCGACAACAGATCCCGATGGGAGATCATGGGCAGCCAGAGGATCTTGGGCCTTTGGCACTCTATTTAGCAAGCGATGCCTCACGTTACATGACAGGCGCTGGTTTAGTGATCGATGGCGGTTATACGTTGTGGTAAGTAACGTTGGATTTGATGAGTCTTTAAATTAGAATAGTAGGTGTTCTGGTATCGCATTCAAAAGTGAAAACATTGTCAAATCTTTCTGTAAAGCGGCGTGACTTTCTGACCATTGGGGCTTTAACTCCACTCGGAGTTTCGCTTGGTGGTCTGTTGCAGCAAGAAGCTCTGGCGAATAAAACGCGTCGCCCTAAGAGTTGTATCCTACTTTGGATGCTTGGTGGCCCCAGTCATATTGATATGTATGACTTGAAACCTGACGCGCCGGCGGAAATCCGAGGTGAGTTGCGACCAATTCAGACAAAGATTCCTGGTGTAGAACTTGGCGAACTTATGCCAAATTTGGCTAAGTTTAACGACAAGTTTAGCCTCATACGGTCAATGGTCTCCTACTCGGCCAGCCACGGTAAAGGTGATCATCACTTGCTAAGTGGCCGTAAATACACCAACGCCTTCTATCCACCTAGCTTCGGTTCCGTGATGTCATGGCAATCGGAAACTCGCCATAAAGCCGGAGTGCCGTCGTACGTTCAGATCGGAGCGATGAACAGTACTAATTTTGGAAAACAAGCGCAGGCGGGGGCATTGGGGCATAAGTACGACCCTTTTCTTGTTGATCGTGACCCTAATTCAAGTAGCTTTGCAGTGGAGGCATTTACTCCGAATGACTCGGTAGGAATCGCACGATTAGCAGACAGGCAGTCCTTGCTGAAACGAGTCGACCAATTTCAGGCTCGAGTCGAGCAGCAAATGCGGTTTGCGCAAACTCATGATGCTTTCAATGAGCAAGCCTTCGATCTGCTTACTTCCAATCGAGCGAAGCAGGCCTTTGATATCGCTCAAGAACCAGAGGCTCTCCGTGACAGATATGGACGTAATCGAGTGGGGCAGGGACTGTTGCTTGCGCGTCGTTTAGTCGAAGCTGGTGTGCGTTTTATCACCGTGAAGGGATATGTGCGTTACGGGTGGGATCACCATCCCGAAGTGTTCCCACGCTTAAGAACCGAAGTGCCGCCCTATGACCAAGGGTATGCCGCGTTGTTAAACGACTTAGAAGAACGCGGGATGTTAGAAGATACGCTGGTGATTACCGCCGGCGAATTCGGAAGGACACCCCGATTAAATACAGATTCCCGCGGTCCTGGCCGAGATCACTGGGCGCAGGCATTCAGTCTTACGATGGGAGGCGGAGGCGTGAAGACCGGAGTTGTATTGGGGGCAACAGATAAACATGCCGCCGAAGTCGTGGAACGTCCTGTAACAGTCGAGGATTATGCGGCGACGGTTTATTACGCGTTAGGAATGAATCCAAAAGGTGTATATCACACGCTTGATGGCCGACCGACAGAAGCCCTGCCCGAAGGGAATGTGATACCGGAGTTGCTAGGCTGATCCGGATTGTCTCGAGCCTCGACCTGTGATCCGGTGGATTATTTTCGGTTGCGAGCGTCTTCTCGGATTTTCTCAATCTGGCGCTTTAAGTGCGCGGGCCAGACGAATTCGGGAGCAGTTTTAGGGTCATAGCCCTTGAGGTGAGCACGAAGTCTGGTGGGGGCGCGAGTGTATACCAGTTTGGTATTGCCAAAGATTTCTCGGCATAGGTTGGCTAACCCGGGATCATACTCAATGAGTTCTTTTCGAGTGTCCACATGATTGTGGTCGTGGTCTGGTAGCCGGTTGTTCGAAAACCAAGATTGGACACCTTCCGCCCAGTATTCATGGTGATTGACAGAGGCATACTTGGTTTTCCAGAGTCCCATGGCGAGTGCATCGTCGTAAGCCTGTTTTAATCGCTTGTCGAACGTGGGATCATGGTGGATTAGTCCACGTAGGTGAATGTTGTGAGCGAATTCATGGATCAGGATACACTCCTGGTGATAAGGGTCACCCTTGTAGGAAAGTACATTTTCTTCTCCAACGGAACAGACTGGATCTCGTTCTGATCCTCCTAGCCCACGAGCTCTGGCGTCCCAGTAGTCTTTAGGAGAGAAGTGAGAATATTCGGGTACGTCCGTCGTAAATTCGTTATAGGCCATGACGACGCAACGAGACTTATTCGCGATCATGATTTGTCGAACCTCCGGATGGTGATCGAGCATGACATCGATAAGATAGGCAGCCTCTTTGAGGGCGTAGTCGTTGACTTGTTTCGACCCAACGACCGGATAGCCACTGGCACTGACATGTTTGGTGTAAAACGGGTCCAATTTCAAATAGGCCGGTGGTGGTGTGACCTTATAGCGATTCAGAGCCTTCTTGCTGTCTCCTTGGCATGGAGACGCCAGAGGAATCAGGACTGCTGCGAGTGTTACGATAATTAAGACGAGTTTGGATGGGTTCATCGTGAGTTACTATTTAAGGAGTCGCCGAATCTGAAGTTCAGACAAAGCGCTATTGTAGATTCGAAGATTCTTAATCTTCCCGTTGAAATAGTCGTGCTGCCCAGAGCCAATCAGTAGAGGCATTCCGTTACAGAGCTCATCAACCGATTGTGAATCCGCATCACTGGTTGCGACAAGTCGGCCGTTTAGGTAGAGCTTGACGCGGTCCGATGCTCGAGTAGCAGTCAAAGTTTGCCAACCGGCAGGAAGCGTTTTGTCATACGTCGCGTTTTGACCCACATTGAGACTGTAAATATGGCCTGACGGGAGCACACCACAAAATAGCTTTCCGTTGAATACGGCCATGGACCAGGCTCGGCGATAACGAACGTCGGGCGTAGTGTCCAGATTACCCGTGTTTGTCCATTTGGAATTGCCGTCGTAACGGTATACGCTTGCTAGGGG
>Ga0066378_10000562_pt1 | contig 15393 bp, 13 predicted proteins | sample Knorr_S23_td_DCM_FD_70947 | JGI IMG/M metagenome (GOLD analysis project Ga0066378, IMG submission 70947) | Marine microbial communities from Southern Atlantic Ocean transect - Knorr_S23_td_DCM_ad_71m_LV_A | ecosystem: Environmental > Aquatic > Marine > Oceanic | place: Southern Atlantic ocean...
CGCCCCCTCCTGAACGGGTCGATCCGAAACGTTTTCCCAATCAGGTATGACGCTCAATCTCAGTCGGTTCCGATAATAGGCATCCGTCTGATTGCTCGCGTCTTCTCGCCACTCAGCCCCCGCTTGCTTGAGACAATCGACAATCCTGTCCTTTCTCAGCCTCAGCAAAGGCCTGAAGAATAGTAAACCATCCGGACCCCTCGAAACTTCCCTGGGCGCAGTCAAACCTTGCAAGCCGCTACCTCGTGAAATTCGCATGAGCATGGTCTCCAGAACATCGCCGGCATGATGGCCTGTGAGGATGGCAGTTTCGCGTTCTTGATCTGACAAATATCCAGAGAAAAACGCAATGCGCGCTCCCCGGGCGTCGTCTTCTGAAACAGAAGCATCAGTGTCCTTTCGCTTCCAAAAATCAGAGATGAGCGGAATCTTTAAACTCGAGCAAATAGATTCCACGAATCGCTGATCTTCGTCTGATTCTAGCCCCCTTAACTTGTGGTTGAAGTGTAGAACGCTCAAATCCTCGCCTCGCCAAACTGCCGCGAAATACGCGAGCAGAAATACGGAATCCGCGCCGCCGGAACAGGCGACATACAAATGATCGTTCGCCTCAATGCGGGCTTTCAAATTCGGAGACAACCAATCGCTGCCAGCGATTTGAACCAGGCTATTCCCAATCTCTTTCCAATCAGCCAAGCTGCCTCCGATACGCTTCTGTCTGCTCGCTAGGCCAACTAAGAGCAGTCAATCCGATCTTTGCCCATGTAGGAGTGCAAAACCTTTGGCAGCAGAACAGTGCCATCGGCCTGCAATCCGTTCTCAAGCAAGGCCACAAAGACGCGGGGCACAGCCAAGCCAGAACCATTCAACGTGTGGACAAACTCGTTTTTACCGGTATCTGAATCACGATAACGGATCCGAGCCCGGCGGGACTGAAATGACTCGAAATTGCTGCAGCTAGAAACTTCCAGCCACTTTTGCTGCCCCACGGCCCAAACTTCTAAGTCGTACTGTTTCGTTTGCGAAAAACCCATGTCTCCGCCACACATCAGCAAAGCTCGATAAGGCAGCCCCAAGTCTTGCAGCAGGCTTTCCGCATATTCGCGCAACGATTCCAATTCCTCGAAGCTCGTCTTCGGCTTCACCCATTTAAGTATCTCGACTTTGTCGAACTGATGAACGCGATTCAGGCCTCTGACCTCTTTTCCATAGCTGCCCGCCTCCCTTCGAAAACAGGCTGAATAGGCGCAACGATAAATGGGTAGGTCGGATTCTGAAAGAATCTCGTCTCTCAGGAAATTGGTCAGCGGCACTTCAGCAGTTGGAATGGCATAAAGCTCATCCTCAACGGTCTGATACATTTGCCCTTCCTTATCCGGAAGTTGGCCCGTAGCGGTCGCGCTGGCGGCATTAACGAAGTACGGGACGGCTACCTCCTGAATCCCTGCCTCGTTCGCCTTGTCCAGAAAAAAGGATACCAAGCTGCGAGCTAGTCGAGCCCCATCGCCCACGAAAAACGGAAAACCCGTGCCGGTGACCTTCGTTCCTCGTTTGAAGTCCAGGATCTGGTCAAGCCATTCCATATCGTAGTGAGGGATATGATACGAATGCTTTTCCATGATATCTCCCCACTGCTTAATCTCAACATTGTCACTTTCGTCGCGACCTTCAGGAACCGAGGCATCAGGTAGGTTGGGAACACTGAGATAGCGGTCATTCCATGCCGAATCAAGTTTCTTGAGCTCAGCGTCCAAATCCTTAATTGAAGCGGAGAGGGACTTCAATTCCTTAACTTTTTCCAGGAATTCCGGGCTTCCTTTCGGCAAGCTCGCCATTTCATTATTCGCCGCTTTCTGTTGGGAACGCAGCGTCTCGGCTTCAGCGATCAGCTTTCTTCTATCCTCGTCCACAGCCAACACTGCATCAAGATCGCAATCGTTGTGCTTCTTGGCAATTCCAGCCCGGACGTCATCTGGTTGTTCCCTCAAAAGTTTCAGGTCAATCATTGGTAAAATTTGTATTCTATGCTACTACGCGAACGCCTAAACGTTCAATACCCCGTTCCAAAGTCAAGCGTGGTTACTTAGAGCGCATTGGATAAGTCGCTTTAGAGCACGAAGCGGAGTTGTCAGCGAAGGAACGGACTTTTTCAACGCCCTCCTATCTAGGGACTTCCTTTCAGCTGCCGCATCGCTTCATAGACGGCGATGCCCGCGCTGGTAGCTAAATTTAGCGATCTCAAAGTATCATTGTACAAAGGGATCCGGAGGCGATTCTCATCGCCGATCTCATCGTGCATCCAGTCTGGAGCCCCCGATCCTTCCCGACCGAAAACGAGTCCATCGCCGTCTTTGTATTCTATATCCCAGTACGAACGACCACCATGAGTGGTCATGAGTAGCAGTCTCTTTGGCCGGTACTCAGAAGCCTTGAAGGCTTCCCAATCGTCATGATGCTGGATATCCAAATTGTGCCAATAATCCATTCCGCTGCGCCTTAAATGCTTATCGCGAATAGTGAATCCCAGAGGATGGATCAAATGAAGCCGCGATTCCGTTATCGCGCAGGTCCGCCCGATATTTCCCGTATTCTGAGGGATCTCCGGCTGAAAAAGGACCACGTGAATCATTCTAAAAATCGCTATCTGGAACCCGGCTGGGAACTGCCAACCGCCAATTCTCTTCAATTATTCGCGAAACCCGTGGTTCGCGCAAAGGTGAGATTTAAGCTCATCGTAACTCCGGGTAACCGGAATAGCCGGGTACTCTTCCGTGATTTGCTGCGTCGGCTTGAAGAAAATCCCCGAGTCAGCCTCTTCCAGCATGCTAATATCATTGTAGGAATCTCCAATCGAAAGCGTGTGGAAATTCAGCCCTCTCAAGGCAAGGATCGCTTTGCGCTTCTGGTCCGCTTGTCGCAGAGCGTAATCCTTGATCACACCCGACTGAGCATCGACGATCAGAGAGTGGCAGAAGATCGTCGGATGGCCTAGTTTCGCTATTAGCGGCTTGGCGAACTCCCGAAAAGTATCGGAGAGTATGATGACTTCTACCTGGCTTCGCAACCATTGCAGAAATTCGCCGGCCCCATCCAAGGGGTCCATCCTCGCCACGACTTCCTGAAAGTCCTTCAAAGTCAGTCCATTCTCATCGAGAACCTCTAATCGCTTTCCCATCAATTCATCGTAATCCGCGATGTCTCGAGTGGTCAATTTAAGCTCTTCGATTCCTGTTTTCTCGGCCAGATTGATCCATATCTCAGGAATCAGAACGCCCTCCAGGTCCAGACAAGCAACGGTCATTCTATCGTTCATTCAGACGGGTTGTGTTAGAAATTTCTCGACTAGCGGAATGGTTTCATCGAGCGGTCTATATCACGAAGGACCGCTTTCTTCTTGAGGTCGTCCCGCTTGTCAAAGAGCTTTTTGCCCATACAAAGGCCGATCTCGACTTTCACCAAGGCTTCTTTGAAATACATCCTCAAAGGGATAATCGCCTTACCGCCCGATTCCACCTGCTTCTTGAGCTTTCTCAGCTCGGATTTCTTCAGAAGCAGCTTTCGCTCCCTTCGGGGAATGTGGTTGTTCATCGACCCCCAAGCATACTCGTCGATATGCACGCCATAGATAAACAGTTCAGGACCCACAAAACGGCAAAAGCCTTCGTTGATCGACGCCTTGCCAACTCTCAGAGACTTGACCTCAGTTCCGGTAAGAACAATCCCCGCCTCGAAAGTATCTTCCACAAAATAGTCCCGCAGCGCTTTGGCGTTGCGTATCTCTTTCGGGCGATTGGCTCTATACTGTTTCTTACGGGCCATCGTATTTCTTATAAGGATTCGGCGCCTCGCTAGGTCACCAACAAAAAAACGCGGCAGTTTCCCGCCGCGCATCTTGAAAATCTATTTTTGCTACGCCTACTGACTCTCCTCGCCAATTTCGTAACTAATCTTTCCTTCGATGATCTCGCGGAGGGCGATATCCTCGGCATTCAATTTTTCCAGTGACTCAACCAAGGGTCGGTTGCCATGACGCAGTTGCTTAACGCGCCGCGATACAACATTTATTAAAATGTTGGGATCGCTGATGACCTTCTGGGCTTCTTTTATGTAATCGTCTCTCAAAGCGGCTGTCTCCTTCTGATAAATGGAATCCCGCCTTTTATCTTGCTGCCATTAAGCGTCAAGCGATTATTGAGCCCTCCCCAATATGGCCAATTCGGATCCCAGGGCAAACCGCGAAGACGCAACTCTTTTTGTCTGCTGGACGACATTCGACTCCGCAGATGAAGCGAGAGACTTTGGCCAGGAGCTTGTTGCCAAAGCGATAGCGGCCTGTGCCCAGTTGGATTCGCCTATCGAGTCTATGTATCAATGGGAAGGCAAAGGCTGCCAATCTCAGGAATTCCGGCTTTGGTTGAAGATTCTAGAACCTTGCCTTCCGGCGGCCCGAGAGCACCTAGCCAAGGCGCACCCTTACGATACTCCCCAATGGATCGAGTGCCGGGCAGAAGAAGTTGAGGAAAAGTACTTGAAATGGGCGAAAGATGCGTCCAACTTCCACGGCTTCCAAAATCAGGAACCTGAATAAACGCCATGTCACAGCACCCAAGCTACAAATCATCCAGCGCATCCGCGGTAAAACGCAACGTACTGAAGCGATTCGAACGTGTCGAATTGCTCAGAAAGCGCGGCGAGTGGAAAGATGGCGACCGAGTTGTTGGCCTGAAAAAGACCAAGCCAGCAGAATAAGACTCCCCCTCGATCACGAATTTCGAAAACGCCAGCCTCATAGGTTGGCGTTTTTTATTTGTTAGCACCGAGGGATGAGGCATCAAAACCGTTAAAGAATAAACGCAATTCTCCCTTAACTGTCGGATCAGCTCAGGCCAGGATCGCTCCATTGCGAGGAAACCAAATCAAGAAACGGAAAACCGCCCACTTTAACGGCTTAACGGCGCCGCCCAACAGTAACTAATGTATACCCGGATTAACGGTTCATCTACCAAGCCACTCATTTCGGTAAGGTTACCGAAATGAGTGGCTCGAAAAGTGGACGAGGCGTTGATGGCTATGCACGATTGCGGGCGGGGGCGTCACGCTTGCAGGCAGGAAAGAGAGCGTGGCGTAGCTCGAGCTCCAAGTGAGCTAGAGCTTTAGCCAGATTGCGTTCCGCTTCTAATCAATAAATAGCCGTCTCAACAAACTGTTTAGACGCGGGCTCGGCTTCCCCGACCGGACTAAACTAACACAGCTGTTTCTGGCGAGAAGACGACTGTTCTGAAAAGCCAACTGAGTAATACCTGATCCGCTTCTATCTGCCGCGGAAAGAGCTTGGAATCGCAAAGGGACGCCACTGACTGAAAAATCGATCTCCCAACCCGCATGATCTGCGGGCAAAACGGTGTTTACCATAAGTTCAGGACTCGCGCGGAGAAGATCCGGGATAGAGGCGTTCCATACCCTAACCGAAACCGCCGTCGGCAACGTACCGAAATAATCATTCACGGAATCCGCCTCGCCATCGCGAATCGCGTTTAAGAGCGCCCACACATCGAAACCGAGGATGTTCATTCCATTATATACCCCGTGGTCGTTCGGCGTATCGAAATTCTGGACATCGTACCATTTCTGAAACGCCGGCCCCAGCCACAATCCTACCTCGAAGTGCAAGTGCGCCCTTTCTTTGGGAATCGCGAAGCTCGCTGAACGCCCCATAGTGGCAATCCGTTCGCCAGCGGAAACGCTGGTTCCCGGAGCAAATCGACTCGGAACCTGAGCCAAATGGGCATAGATCGTCACCAAACCTGATATCCAATGGCTGTGCTCTATGACGATATATCGCCCGTAGCTACTTTTGCTGGGATCTCGATTGACGTACTGAACGAACCCCTTGTCGAACGCGAAGATCGCATCAGTCGCCTCTCCTTTGTGATCCCTACTCAGGGCCTTCAAATCAATACCCTCATGGAAACGAGAACCGCCGTTGCGCACGCATCCCCAGAGAGCTGACTGCAAGGCTCCCGATTGTGTTGGCTGAGCAAAGTGGCCTAAGGATCTCCCATCGAGGAAAGAGGTATTCGGCGTTGGCCAATGATGGGCGCCAATCCTCAGATCCGCAAACAAGGTTGAAGCTGCGAAAACTGCTATGATGCTCGCTCTAGCGATTGAGCTTAGCTTGAATATCAAGACTCGTCCCTTTCAAGTTTCGCGCCAGTTCGGGAAGCTCGGAATCCGGCAATTCCACGAAGATATGGAAAACGCCATCCGCGATCGGCCGCTCTATTCGCTGTATTCCCAAAGGTCTTCCGTTAACCAAAAGCACCATCCGCTTGTCTTGGTTGCTAGCGCTCTCCTGATACAGAACCCGAGAAGCCCTCCGCGTAGTTGCAAATCGAAGGCACGTCCCCATTTCCAATTCCGCGAGAGAAACATCCTCTAGGTCATATTCCGTAATAATCGCAGTTGAGTTAACGGGTATTCGAACATTGCTTACCGGCAAGGTTACTAAAGTTCCATTGCCATCGGTTTCCAGAACGAATCGAGCCCGCATCGGCTCATAATAGAACCCTACGCTCGTCGTGTTGCAGGACGACAGGACAATCGAAAAACTCGAAACGAGAAAAACCAGGAAAAACGGTTTAGACAAACGCCCCCGCTCATCCATTAGAGTTTCTACCGATCCCGTTTCCATTCTCGACCTATAACGATTAACGGCAAATGAGGCGCAAGCTTAATGATCCTATCCTCAGCTACCCATCAAGTTCTGCCCAATCGCGTCCGCTAGTAAACAACCCGACTCTGTCAAAATCGCCTGCGTCCCCAGCCTCTCCAAGTAGCCGCATTTCTCCATCTCCAATAAAACCTTGGAGACTCGCTGCGACAACGGCTTCCCGAACCGCTGGCAAAGACTTTCAAGATCCACACCCCTATTCATTCTTAGCCCGAAGATCAACGCGTCCTCCATGATTAATGAAGCAGTCAATTCCTGGACCTCCATTCGATCTGGGGGCCCCTCTTTCAAGCCGCAAATCCACTTGTCGAGATCGGGAACGTTTGAGTAGCGGATTCCACCAAACTGACTCGATGCGGAAGGCCCCAGGCCAATCCACTGCTGCATTTTCCAAGTGTTTACATTGTGGATGCATTCGTGTCCAGGTTTTGAAAAATTGGATACCTCGTATTGCTCGTACCCGGCTTCCGCCATCGATCTCCAGCAAGACAAATAGAGTTCTGCCTCCCGGTCCGCATCCAAGGAAATCTCTCCTTTCGCTAGTTTAGCATACAAGACCGTATCCTCCTCGAAGGTCAGACAATAAGTCGAAATATGGTCGGGCTCTAGTGACGCTGCTTCCTGAATGTCCTTCTTCAAACGATCTGTATCCTGACCCGGTAAAGCGAAAATCAAATCCAGGTTAACCGACTTGAAATCCGCCGCCCGAATCTGGTCATGAGCCTTGAAAATCTGCTTGCGGCTATGTTGCCGCCCCAACGCGTCAAGCAACTTTTCGTCGAAGCTCTGCACACCCATGGAGATCCGAGTAACTCCCAGATCTTTGAGAACCCTCAATTTATCGGCTTTGACCGTCGACGGCGCCATTTCAACCGTCCATTCCTTAGCCGGTACCCCAAAATGATTGATCAGGATCGTCGATAATCGCTCTAGATCTTCTGCAATGAGCAATCCCGGCGTGCCCCCTCCAAAAAAATAGGTGTCTACCGGTTTTCCAACATCGTAGAGGAGCGCTTCACGCTCGATTCCATCCAAATATGCCTCGATGCCAGCGCGATCCGTTTGCTCTTGATAGAAGGCGCAAAAATCGCAAGCAGTCGGGCAAAACGGCACATGAACATACAGTCCCAGAGCGTCGCCGAACGATTTTGACCGAAATTTACAATCGTTTTTCTTTTTTTTCGCCTCAATAGTTGCCTTTAAGTCGCCTTGCATGGAGTATTTCTTTCACTGACACTGTTTATTGTAACGAAACTCAAGGCCTAACAAGGCTTCAGGACCATCATTATGGATACTTTAGCGTCCAAGACTAACAAACGAAATTGGCTCATTGGCCTGATCGCTCCACTAGCCTTAATTATGGCAGGGTGCAACGTGAGCGTCATCGATTTAACGCCATCGACGATCAAGTCGAATCCATCGAACGTCTATACGATCACGGCCCAGATACGAATCAAGAATTCCGCGGTTGTCGCCCAATCATTGCGCCCGCAAATCGTCATCGATGGACAAGTGCATCCCATGACACTCGCACCCGGTAGCGACATCTTGTTCGAATACGACTACCGTATGCCCGTTGGTCGAACCGAAGCCGCCTACTACATGCTCGTCCAGTTCGATCGGAAAACTCAAGACGGCGTCGCTTCGAAAGAGATCGTCAGCGAGCTCAGCCGCTTCGCGGTTGAAAACCGTTATTCGGTGGAATTGGAGGTCAACCGCGCTCCGGCTGGTTCGCGAGTAGCAGTTCTTGGCAGAGGATTCACTCGCGATGACAAAATCCTGGTTGGCGATACGCCGGCTGCCACCCGATTCGATAGCTCCACTTCTCTCTCCTTCTACGTTCCATCCCTCCCAGAGGGGCGAGGATACGAGGTTAAGGTCATAGGGTTCAGTGGCGAAATGTACGCAGGATCTTTGAGAATTGACTCGTCTCGTGTAAGCGTGCGACTCCAACCATCTGCGCTGTCTCAAGGACAAACGAGCACCCTCGTCTTCACCATACCAGAAGTAGCGCCGCCAGGCGGTTTGGAAATCGATGTCACCACTGACGTTCCGGACAGCGTTATTATGGATATCGTGCGTATCGAATCCGGACAGCGCTCAACAAGCGTTGTCGTCCAAGGCGGTTCGCCAGGCAGCGGAAGTTTGTTCATCAATATTCCGGGCTATTCAGAGGTTGTCGTTCCTGTAACTGTCAACTGATGTTGTTTTAATAAGAACCGGGCGGCCAGTTTTGGTCCGTCATTGAGTGGTTTTAAAACCGGGCCAATTCGCAAGTTGTCGCGCTTTCCGTTTGTAATGCGGTTATCGAACGCTTTTGATTGATAAAAACGTGACGGGGTGCCTAGCGCGATAGGCTGAGATTAAGATGCGATCGATCTTGAGACCCTTCGAACCTGAAACGGGTAATGCCGGCGAAGGGAACTGCGACCAAACACCGTGAGTCCCCGGCAGGCCCAAAACGAGCCATCATGCAATGCCAGACTCAACAAGCCATACAGAAACCGAATTTCAGCCGCTTCCGGCATCCCGTCGCATCTACGTTCAGGGATCTCGAGACGATATTAGAGTACCTATGCGCGAAATCTCCCTGTCCGAGACGCGCAGTCCCGATGGATCTCTCACCTCGAACGATCCTGTTCGGGTTTACGATACATCCGGTCCCTGGGGTGATCCCGATCACCACCGCCAGGTAAAGCAAGGTCTCCCTCTTCTACGCCAGCATTGGATTCTGGAGCGTGGCGACGTCGAGTCCTACCAAGGACGGGATACAACGCCTATCGATGATGGCTATCTTTCAGATGTCCATGCCCGCCAGGCAGAGGAAAAAGGCCGTATGATCCGATTCGAACGGGCCGACCGTTCACCGCTTAGAGCCTCTAATGGCAAGCCGGTCACGCAACTCCACTACGCTCGCGAGGGTATGATTACCCCCGAAATGGAGTTCATCGCCATACGGGAAAACACCAAACTGCAACAGGCCAAAGAAGCGGTACGCATGAATGCCAACGCTCCCCGCAACAGCCTGCTAAAACAGCATCCCGGACAAGCTTGGGGAGCGAAAATCCCCGACGAGATCACTCCCGAATTCGTGCGGGAAGAGGTAGCTCGAGGACGAGCCATCATCCCTGCCAATATCAATCATCCAGAGTTGGAACCGATGATCATCGGGCGAAACTTCCTCGTTAAGATCAACGCCAATATTGGAAATTCGGCGATCACCTCTTCCATCGAGGAGGAGGTCGATAAGATGCGCTGGGCCACGCGTTGGGGAGCAGACACCGTGATGGATCTATCCACCGGAAAGAATATCCATCAAACGAGAGAGTGGATCATTCGCAACAGTCCCGTCCCTATCGGCACTGTACCAATCTACCAAGCCCTGGAAAAGGTGGGAGGGCGTCCCGAGGAACTGACTTGGGACATTTACCGCGACACGCTCATCGAGCAATGCGAGCAAGGCGTTGACTATTTCACTATCCACGCGGGTGTATTGCTGCGATTCATACCACAGACAGCTCAACGCATGACCGGCATCGTTTCCCGGGGCGGCTCCATTATGGCCAAATGGTGTCTGTCCCATCATAAAGAGAATTTCCTCTACACCAATTGGGACGAAATCTGCGAGATCATGGCGGCCTACGATGTATCCTTCTCCATAGGCGATGGATTGCGTCCCGGCTCCGTAGCCGATGCCAACGACGTTCCCCAATTCGCCGAACTCGAAGTTCAAGGAGACCTCACCAAGCGGGCTTGGGAGAGAGGCTGCCAAGTCATGAACGAAGGACCCGGGCACGTACCTATGCACATGATACATGAAAACATGGAAAAGCAGCTCGAATGGTGCGACGAGGCACCCTTCTATACGCTTGGGCCGTTAACCACAGACATAGCCCCCGGATACGACCACTTCACCTCTGGTATTGGGGCCGCTATGATTGGCTGGTACGGATGCGCCATGCTTTGCTACGTCACTCCCAAGGAGCACCTTGGTCTGCCCAACAAAGATGATGTTAAAGAAGGCGTCATCACCTACAAGATCGCCGCCCATGCAGCTGATCTCGCCAAAGGCCACCCAGCCGCCCAGTACCGAGACAATGCCCTGAGCAAGGCCCGATTCGAGTTCCGCTGGGAAGATCAGTTCAATCTCGCCCTCGATCCAGAGACCGCCCGGGAGTATCACGACGAAACGCTTCCTCAAGACGGCGCCAAGACAGCTCACTTCTGCTCCATGTGCGGCCCGAACTTTTGCTCGATGAAAATCACCGACGACGTTCGAAAGTACGCTGAAGAAAACGGCCTGACCGATGAAGAAGCCCTCTCTAAGGGGATGGACGAAAAGTCAGAGGAGTTCCGGGAAAAAGGCGGCGACGTCTATGTAGGCTGATTTCCTGCACCCAACCACGTCGAGTTGCGTGGATCCTATTTAGTGTCGCTTAATGGAGGATCGCGACTTTTCCGCGCGTTTGATAACAGGATACGCTCATGCTTCGCTACAGGATGGCTACACCAGCATGATGAAAAAATGCTGCGTTTTCATTTCTCCCGAAAAAGCTTCTTTGGGTATCCAGGTAGGGAGAAGCGGCTCGGTCCTCCAAAACATCAGCATTAAGCTCACTAATTCTAACCGTAGGAACGGCTTTATGCCGCGATTCCCATTCTAAACCTCCAAGACGAGGTTATCGTAGGCAAATCGCACCCCATCGGGCAAAGCCTGCTCAGCTGAGGCATGATCGATATCGTGGGTCATGTGCACCAAATACGTTCGCTTCGCTCCAATCCGACCCGCCGCTTCTACCGCTTTATCGATTGTCATGTGGGACGGATGAGAATTATATCTCAGGCCATCTAGAATAGCTATATCAACACCCTTCGCTAGCACCTCGGCCTCCTCGCTCACAGATGCGCAATCTGTATAATAAGCGATCTGGACGCCTGACCGCTTTTCCTCGAACACCAAGCCAAGGGTTTCGAAATTTCCGTGTTCTTGTATTGTAGAACAAACATGAACTTCGCCCAAATCTAACTCCTCAGGCATCCGCTCTATTGAAAATGCAGGGTAGCCCCTAACAACTGGCCTATCGCGAATGGCGTATCCAAATATCCCCCTCATTCGCTCCTCACCCTCTTCTGTCGTATAAATCGGTATAGCCCTCCCGTTTCGCATATCGCAGTAGCGGCGCATATCGTCCATACCCAGTATGTGGTCCGCGTGCCCATGGGTCAGGAAAATGCAATCCACTTTTGGAATCGAGTGCCTCAGTGCCTGTATCCGAAATTCAGGGGCCGCGTCGACCTGAATATTCAGATCGCCAATCTCGACGTGAACGTGAGTGCGAAACCGCGTATTGCGCGGATCCTGCGAAAGGCAAACCTGGCAAGAGCAACCGATCATCGGAACGCCCTGAGACGTCCCTGTACCTAAAAAATAGATCTTCACCTGAGAAACACTAAGGACTGGAATCTCTTTTGCGAATCCGAAAAACTCTCATGTTATAAAAGAGACAGCCGGATTGGTTGAGAGCAACTACCACAGCCTTTTGCTCGCAATTGCCATGCCTGAGTGAGATTTCAAGTATCGCTCAAACGCCCTAGCGTTTGTTTCCGAGTCAAACGCTTAGGTAGGTTATCAACTTCCAAGGTATCTGTTTTGATTTGTGAACAGACTGGCCCGAGTTGTGGGCTTTGAGTCTTCTTTTAAGATCCGTAGTGAATTCCATGTAAGCTTGTTCAGGATGGTCAACCGAGCGGATTAGGTAAACGTATTGCATGCGAAAGGGATGGAGTCTCGGCGCAATCTCATGCCCATGCTTCCCCTTTCACGCTTCGCAGGGCACGCTTCCCCTCTCTCTTGCTACAATCGGTTAGAATGTTCGCGTTCTAATCAATGTGCCGTCAGCCTCCCGAGGCCCTGCAATTGCGGGAGCGAAGCTTGCCGGAGAGAGCGGGATTCGAAATCGGTTACTGCCTAGGGGGCAACACTTTACCTAGGTAAACAGATGCATTAATTACCTTTTGGCTGCATTAGCCTGCACTGATTATGACAGGAAAATGACAGGAATTTAGATGGGGGGGCGGGGGCTATTCTAGGGTCAGTCCTCAGCATTAGTATTCATCAACTGCCCCCAGAAAAAATTATCGTCCTAACAGTTTTTCCCAAGTCTGCCATCATCTTGGCGGAGGTCCTCCGCTCCTCTCAAATGACTCAGCAATATCTCCCCAGAAGCAGCGCCCCATATACGGCCATTTGTTGGTGATCACATAATAGTAAGTGCCCGATGGATATTCATGGGTGACGCCAAAGCGCCCATTGCATTCATCCAGATCTCCCGACCCTTGAATAAATTCGTAGTCCTCTACGTAGGTACCGTCGTAAAATCCTCCGGGGCCGCCCGATCGAACCCCTGATCTCAATTGCCAAGATGAAGCCAGCTCCACCACTTCGCTCGCAGAGTCCAAGGGGTCTGAATACCCAAATGGCCCGTAAACCGGAAAGCCGTCGCCCGCGAAACCAATGAGCTCTGGAGATCGGTCAGTTGTGATAAGATCTTTGGGAACGCCATGATAGTGGTAGGTGCCATCGGGCTGAACATGGGCAGACGCGTCATCAAAGCCTAAATCGTTCGCCAAAGCAGCTAGTTGCCAGCCGGATTGGCGATTGTTTTGGTAATACTCATTCGCGAAGGGATCAAGTATAACGCCTTCTCGAGTTATCCCGAATGCTTGAGGCACATTAAAGTAAGTTGGGCTACTGTTTTTTGACGGAAACAGCGGAAAACTAAAGTTGAAATCCTGGGATGAAATTCGATTCGGATTCCCCGGGTTAGGAAAAACCCCTGTAGCGTGGTTCGGAAGCCCGTTCGAAGCAATCTCTCGCTCGCCTGAAAGCGTCACTTGAGCTACCCCAAATTCGCCGTCAAACTCTACCATCCCGATCATCTCGTAAGCTCCGGCATAAGGTGAAATTTTTGGGTAGATTAGACGAAAAAGATTGGGTGTGTTCGCTTCGAGCTCGCTAAGCCGCTGATGATTGAATCCGGAGAGTGGGTCGATAATACCAAAGTCTAGCCACTCAACCCCATTTTCGCTGGACTGGACTTTCATGCGGAAGCCCTCGTGCCCAGTTGCATTCAGGGTTACGCCTCCTCTATCTTCAACTCCGAAGAACAGCTCGTGTTCGTCATGAGCCCACAGGGACGCGGCACAAACAAGGCAGGACGATAACAGACCTTTTCTCCGTATTAACGATAACACTCTGTCTTGTACGAATATCCAAACTGTTTGGATTCACGTTGTATTGCCCCAGAAAAATTGTAAACCTCTGGGCAACCCTACATCAATTTTTTGTCGGTATGCCCAAGATTTATTTGCTTAAGAAACTAAATCCAAAGGAACGCATATAGAAGCATTAAAAAGACGGTGACGTTGTCCGCTGAGTTGGGGAAAACGAGAAAGAAGCGAGGAAGAAAGCTGCTAGGGGACTCTTTTCTGGAATAAACTCTAAAAGAAAATCGGAAAGAATAACCTCGCCTATGACAAAAAACAAATTTTGTCGTCACTCAATAATCGAACCACCAAGTTCATTTTTTTTGAGAGCAGACTCTGCATTTAATAGTCGCCCGTCTAGAGTGGTAAAACTGCTGGTTTCTATCGTCGCTTTTGGTAAGCTTGGGAGAGTCTCTTGTGTTTTTCCCATTATATAAGCAAGTTTCTTAGGATCGTAAAATAAGTCCATGAAAAGATCCGGATATTTGGTTATTTGATTACTACCCCAAGAATCTTCAGCTTTTAGACCAACCTCGCTTAGTAAGACTCTATATGCTGACTCTAAATCATTTTCCTTGGCTGATGCAACAGCCTTCAGCAATTTGCTCGCAACGGCAGCCCAACCTGTGCCTCCACGTGCTAGACGATCTAACGCTTCCGTTTTTCTGATCGACTCTATTTTGAGGGCTGCTTCGCTTGCGATGCTTGGGTGACCGCAAGCGTTACCCAACAAACCGTACAAAAAAAGTCGCTCAATGATTTGCGAAACTCCTCTCTCACTTATTGCTTCAGCTATTTCATACGAAAAGCTTAGTTCGTCTCCCCCGCGCTCCACTGAAATAACAACGCGTTCTCCAACTTCTAAACCATCGAGGTAGCTTTTTACAATATCCCAATTTGAATCATCCACCGGACGGCCATTTACATGCAAAACTCGGTCTCCAACTAGCAAGCCGGCTGCCTCGGCTCTCGATCCACCAACATCAAACCCTTCAACGAAAAGCCCCTCCACGCCAGCACTTTTTCTATTTGAAAGGCTGTATCCAGTGATTACTTTCTCTTTGTTTTTATATGCCGATTCAATTGAGGGGACGAGAATGGAGCTCAATACTTGGCCACCTATCATCGATCGCTTCCCTAGTAACGCTTGGATGGATTGATCGGATAAACGATCATCCTGAACTAGTGAAATATACTTATCCACTGCTATTTCTCCAAAACCAGCCTCAAACATCGCCAAAGCATCATCTATTACATCCTGGGAATTCGCTTTGTACACAATGTCATCGATTTCGTTCTGACTCGGAAGATTTAGCGGCTGGAAAAACACCCCCATTTCAGTGCTATTTTCCCTGTAGCCAGCGATCGCCATCATTGATTGATCATCAGCGATCGTG
>Ga0066378_10000565_pt1 | contig 15379 bp, 10 predicted proteins | sample Knorr_S23_td_DCM_FD_70947 | JGI IMG/M metagenome (GOLD analysis project Ga0066378, IMG submission 70947) | Marine microbial communities from Southern Atlantic Ocean transect - Knorr_S23_td_DCM_ad_71m_LV_A | ecosystem: Environmental > Aquatic > Marine > Oceanic | place: Southern Atlantic ocean...
TCTTCGATGAGCTTCGCTGTCACCAACGGCTCGGTCTACATGCTTCAGGTCGGCCACTTCCCCGGCTCCGCCGGCGGAACTGGCAACCTCACTATCACGACGACTGCGCCTCCGACCGGCCCCAACCCGGACAACTGTGATGAGGCGACTGCGATCGCCGGTGACGGTGTGTATGCCTTCGACGCCACCCTTGCGACGACCGGCACTGAGGGCCAGAGTGAAGCTCTCTGCTACGCCTTCGGCCAGACCGCTGTCGTCAACGACGTGTGGTTCGAGTGGACCAGCGACACAGATGGCACCGTGAACGTATCGACTTGCGGCGACGCGAGCTCTGACACCCGCATCGCCGCTTACCCTGGCGCTGGTTGCCCGGGTGATGGCGCCGCCATCGCGTGCAACGACGACGCCGACGGATGCGCTGGCTACACGTCCTCGATGGACTTCGCCTGCACCAGCGGATCGGTCTACATGATCCAGGTCGGCCACTTCCCCGGCACCCCCGGCGGCACTGGCAACATCACGGTCACGCAGACCGCCGCCCCCACGGGCCCCGGCGCTGCGTACTGCTTCGGTGACGGCAGCGGGACTCCCTGCCCCTGTGGCAACGCAGGCAGCAGCGATTCTGGCTGCGCGAACGACACGGGCAACGGCGCGATCCTCTCTGGCTCCGGCTCCGCGAGCATCGGCGCTGACAACTTGGTCCTTAGCGCGACGAACCTAACCAACGGTCCTGGCCTCTTCTTCCAAGGCAACAACGCAGTGAATTCTGGCAACGGGAACCCCTTTGGTGACGGGTTGCGCTGCGCAGGCTTCAACGTGATCCGTCTTGAGGTCCAATTCGCCAGCGCAGGTAACAACTTCACAACCGAGTCCACTATCTCCATCGCGAACAGGGGGGGCGTGAGCATTGGAGATGTCAGGCGATACCAATACTGGTACCGAGACTCTGGCGCTTCCCCTTGCAATGCAGGGTTCAACCTCACGAACGGCTACGAGGTCACCTGGGAAGCATGATTACCTGGTGATGTGTTAACTGGGAGGGCCTTCGGGTCCTCCCTTTTTTGTGCCCTTGAGAAAACCGGTCCGGCCAGGGCTCCGCGCCCTGATTGCCCAGCACCCAGAGCTTCCGGGTGCCGATGCCCAGATACCGAGTAGCTTCGGAAGTCGTCAACAGATGACGGATATCGCTCTTCATCGCACCCTCCCTTGCCTAGGGAGGACACAAACGAAAATGATCTGGCTGAGAAGCCCTGCTCTGGCGAACAAGGCCAAAGACGATCCTGAAGGTGTCAAGATCCAGGGGGATATCTGGTTTTGAAAACCAGGGGTCGCAGGTTCGAATCCTGTCGGGCGCGCCACCTCGCGCATAGCCTCAAGCCGGGGAGCCGCAGCTCCAGCACGAGCAGCATCAAGGGTCAGGCGCGCCGAGCACGAGACGCAGCCAAGGAAGCCAGGGCGAGCAAGCCGATGAGCCAGCCCCCCATAATCAAGAGCTCCCTCTGAACGCTAACCGGAGGGAGCGCCACTGCGCCCGGCGAGGCCTCAATCAGGGATTCAAAGGACTCCGCGCCGAGAGAGTCCGGGCCCCAGTCGGCGCGAATCACCCGCTCAGTGCGATCACCGATCGCAGCGACTGCAGCCTCGCGGAACGCCTGGGCTGCGGCCGGCCCCCGGCCAGCGATACCCTCAAGAGCGTGAGTGAGCGCGAGCGTTGGAGACGCGCACGCCATCATAGACACAAGGTCACCCTGAGAGCGCGTGAGGTTGTGCCGGCCCCGCATTCGCTCTTCAAGGCCTGCGAATCGAACGCCGTCACGAGCGTGCCGAACGCCCGAGCTACGAGGACTAGGTTCCACGGCGCGGAGGTTGGGGAAGCGCTCATAGACCGCAGCGTAGAGGTCCGACTCGCTCAAATCGTATGCCGCGCCGCGCTCTTCCCTAGCCTCCACGGTCAAGTCCAAAGCGAAGTCGTCTGCGGCGAGCGCAGCGCTTTGCTCCACGCCCAATGAGGGAATGATCACGCACAAGAGGATCCATGCGCCGCCGAGCAACACAGCGCCGTGGGAGGGGTCCCGCGATAGAGAGGCGACCAGAGCAAGGAGCGCTGTCCAGACGGCGACATAGAGGACCACGAGGACGAAGAGAGGCGCCCCATCCCCTAAGGTCGCCCCCGCCTGAAAGACAGCGAGGCCGCAGAGGGCCAGCGCTACGATTGAGACCATGAGGCCAACAGCGAGGCAGCGGGCCCAGACCCATGCGCTGTCTCTACCGCTCTGGACACGCACAAGCGAGAGGAGCCCGGAAGAGCGCTCATAGCCGCCGAGCTCTACGCCTAGCGCCAAGATAAGCAGCGGGATCAAGAGAGAGAGGACGGTCACCAAGTCCAAACCTCCCGCCGCGTCCAAGGCGGGGTTTTCGATCTCACTCCCATGCGCAACCATAGGGTCAGCGAAACGATTCAGCCTCATGGTGACCGCACCATGCTCAGCGGAGGCGAAGGCGATGCCAGCCAGAGGAGCAGGCAATCGAGAGATCCGAGTGGCGGCGAAGTAGTCTTGATAGTGAGCCTGCGAGAGATTGATCCAGGGCCGATCAGCAGGGCCTGTGACGCCCTCTGAGAACCAAGAGCGCGCCTCTTCGATGGACTCAATTCCTGCCGTCTCGCCGTCTTGAATAGCCGCCTGCCAACGCTCCACATCGGCATGGCCTTGGCCTATGACAATCCACCCGACGCCAAGGACGACGGCGAGGAACAGGAGCCTTAGAGGTGAGCGCAGGAGCCCCCTGAACTCTAGGCCGAGCGCTAGACGGATCATGAGACAACGCCCCCTGCCATGCCACGTGAGGTAACGGCGAGGGCAGCTGTCGCCCCGAGCACCCAAAGAGCGAGCGCGAGGAGATCTGACTCCTGACGCCCGACCAGCTCGTCCAACCCGAGCGGGCTGTACTCAAACGAGTCGAACGATAGGTAAAACTCTTGCGTCGTTGTTCGCTGGAGCCTCCCCTCTGCGTTCATCTCAACCCCATAGGCGTCCTCCTCATTGAGCCTCCGAACCAGCTCCCTGCGATAGTCCTCGGTCTGGCGCAGGAACTCGAGGTGACTGCTCAAGCCAGTGCCTGAGATGGCCATAGAGAGCCGGTCCACCGCCTGGAACGGATTGACAAAGGAGAACTTCCCGGCGAACCCGTCTTGTCGCAGCAAGTGCTCTTCCAACTCACCGAAGTGCTTGTCCCAGATCTTGGCGCCGTACTCATCGTCAGCCTGCATGATCAAGCCGCCCAAGCGCACAGGCAGCTCAGCTCGGGTTTGCACCCCATACTCTGCGAGAATCTCCTCCTCGAGCTTCTTGCGGCGCTCATCGAGCGGGTTGTGCCCATCGAGCCCCTTCTCCCTGTCCTCTTGCATCGCCGCCTGGAACGCGTCACGACCGGGGAGCGGATCAAGCGCTGAGGCGCTCATTGCCGCGAGCCTTGGAAGGATGATCGCGCCGGTGACCCAAAAGCTGAGCAAGACCGCTGCCGCGGTGCCAGACCTCTTGGCGCCAGCGGACACACACGTGACGAGCGCAGCGACGACCCACAGCAAGAGCGCGTGAGTGAGGAGGAAGGCGAGGACGCGGCCAAAGTCCAAGCCCTCGACGAGCAAGGCGTTGGCCCCGACAACGACGAAGCAGATGGCGAGCCCGACGCTCCAAAGCGCGGCAGCCTTCCCGAGCAAGAGCTGCCATGGTTTCACGCCTTGGACCTGCAAGAGCTTCAGTCGACCGCTCTCCCGCTCAGCAGACACGACGCCGAAACCTGCGAGGACAATGACTAGCGCCGCGAGGACCTGAAGGACGCTAGAGGGCTCCAGGCGATCGAAGCGAAGCAGGCCAGCAGCAGCCTGCTGCGGATGGTGCATTGCGTCGTTTTGACGATGAGCCTCAGTGAAGACGACCCGACCCGTTACGGCCTGTAGGCCTGGGTCGAGTGCAGACATGACCCCGCTGGGACGAAAGACGTAGTCGCCGAAGTGGGCGCGCGAGTGCGGGCTGTCCCCTTCTCGCTCGTCCCATGCACAGCGAGCCGTGTCTACGGCAGCTGCCTGCGCAGCCTCTTGCGCGGCGAAGGTCGCGGCAGAAGCCCAGGCAGAGAGCGCCGCGAGGAGGATCCCTAGACCAAACACGAGGCGACCGCGTCCGTCACGGAGGAGCCCCCTCCACTCATTCCAGAAGATAGAGGACATCACTTGCCACCAGCCGCTTGGGGTGCCGGTTCGCGATCCGTGACGATCTCTAAGTAAGCTGCCTCTAGGTCGCGGTCCTTCACCTCGCTCGCAGCCCACTCAGCTCGTAGGGTGCCCTGAACTAAGAGCCCTACCGTGTCGCAGGTCTCTTTGGCGCGGAAGAGGTCGTGAGAAGCCATGAGCACCGCGAGGCCACTAGCTGCGAGCTCACGAACACGCACGGCGAGGTCGTGGCTTGCGCTAGGGTCTAAACCAGAGGACGGCTCATCGAGGACCACTGCTCGCGCTTCCTTGGCCAGGGCGATGGCCAGTCCGACCTTTTGACGCATCCCCTTGGAGTAGGTGTCGACCCTCCTCGCGTGAGCATCCCCCTGCAGGCCTGCCCGCTCTAAGCACTCATATGCCTCCGAGGCATAGAGCTTCCTGCCAGCCAGTCGAGAGAAGAGCATTAGGTTCTCCACACCAGTCAGGTGAGGATAGAGCGCGACAGACTCTGAGACGTAAGCCAGCATCCCACGCCCACGCTCTGGCTCAGCCACGACGTCGACTCCGTCAATCTGAATACTCCCTGAGGTTGGCTTCAGAAGGCCCGTCACGAGGTTGATGGTCGTGGATTTTCCGGCACCGTTTGGACCTAAGAGTCCGTAGACATGCCCAGCTTCGACAGAGAGGTTCAGGCGATCTAGGGCCAGGTGGCCAGGGAACTGCATTACGACGTCAGTGAGCTTGATCATGGCTGGGGTCACTTAGGGCGAGGAGAGCGTCGAGCGAGGATTGCACAATCGCCTGGCCGACCGATCTCCAAAAAAGTACCGGGACTTGTGAGTCAGGAGAACTCACAAGCCCCAGTGGATGCTTGCTCTGAATAATCCACCCTATGATAAATGATTATCATGTATCAAGAACTAAGAGGTAAAGCCTTGGAAAGGGTGCGAGGACCACAGACGGCGAAACCGACTCCGCACCGCATCAACGGCTCAGTCCAGACCGAAAGTCCGAGCCGCTTGGCACCTGGAAGGCCTTGAGATCGAACTCTGCTAACACCGAGAGCAGGTGGTCAAAGATGTCCCCCATGATCCCCTCGTACTGGGCCCATCGCTGCTCTCCGCTAAAGCAGTAGAGCTCTAAAGGGATACCCTCAGGAGTCGGTGCGAGCTGACGAACAAGGAAGGTCATGTCCTCACGGATCGGGCCGAGCTGTCGCAGATAGGATTCGACATAAGCCCTGAAGGTTCCGAGGTTCGTCAACTTGCGACCGTTCACAGGAGTGCTCTCGTCCACTCCGCGCTCTTGGTTCCAGACCTCTACCTCCGCAGCCCGAGTCTCGAGGTAAGACCTCAGAGACTGAATCGCAGAGAGCCGCTCGATGTCTGCAGCGTCGAGGAAGCGAACGGTCGTCATATCGAGCTTGAGCGAACGCTTGATCCGTCGCCCACCGGACTCGGTCATGCCGCGCCAGTTCTTAAAGCTGTCGCTCATGAACGCATGCGTAGGGATGGTCGTGATCGTCTTATCCCAGTTCTGAATCTTGACGGTATGAAGACCGATCTCAGTGACGTCCCCATCTGCTCCGTACTTGGGCATCTCTACCCAGTCCCCGACACGCAACATCTCGTTGGCCTCTATCCGCAAGCTGGCGATGAAGCCCAGGATGGTGTCACGGAACACGAGTAACAGGACCGCGGTCATCGCGCCGAGACCGGTCAGGAGAGCGGTAGGGCTCTTCTCCATCAGGACGGCGACAGAGAGAATCCCAGAGCTCACCCATACGATCAATTGAACAACCTGGGCGTAGCTGCGCACAGGCTTCGTCTTCGTCGACTCACGCTCCAAGCCGATAATGACGAGCGCGTCCAACAGAGCATGCAGGGTCCTCGCCCCAGCGAGGATCATCCAGACGTTCGCCACCCGGCGCAGATAATCCACCGCGGTCGCATCGACCTCAGCCCGAAAGAGAGCCGGAGCAGAGAGATAGACAACCAAGGCTGGAGCGAGGTGGCTCAGGCGCTCAAACACCCTCCGTTCAACCATCACGTCGTCCCATTGAGAGCGCGTCTTCTTAGCGACAACTCTCAACCCCCTCAAGATGACCCGCTTCGCGACCCAGTTGGACAAGAAGGCAAGCAGGATCACCCCGCCCCAGCTCAAGGCGAGTTGCTCGAAGAGGGTGTCACCGAGGCCGAACAATGAGAGCTCCCATTCGAGGGGGCTAATCGAAATCGATACGGAAGGCATGTGATAACTTCTAAGTAGTTGAGCCTTCCACTCCAAGACTTCTAAGCCATCCCTCTCGCAGAAAGGCGCCAACAAGGGCAAATCCGTTCATGATCTCTGCACTTGCGTCCGCCGCACTCGCCACCGCCTCCGTGATAGCGACCCCGACACTCTCTTGGATGAGCACTGAGGATCGGCGCCACCTCCACATGGCCACCGCGCTCTTTCTTCCAGCGGCCGCTGGCCTATCCTTCTTCAGCCTCGCAGTCCACATGCGCCTCAGCCTAGGGGACTGGCCACAGTCAATTGGCAACGACGGCTTCTCGTCGGCGCTAATCATCCACCAAGACATTGCCGGACTCTTCTTCGGCGCGCTCCTCCTCGGGATGTTCTTCGTATGGACGCCTGTCGCTCTGGTGTCATGTTTCAGCAAGCGCCTGAGGACAAGCTTGAAGTACCAAGGGATCTTCGCCGTCGCCTCAATGAGCACCTTTGGCCTCACCTTCCTCGCTCCTAGCGACTTCCTTAACTGGTGGTGGGACTGAACCCGCAGGGAGGCCAAGCCTAGCCCTGAAGGCTCAACCTCAAAGATGAAGCTGCCGTCCTGGTACTAAGCGAACTGGATGTAGTCCGCCTCTTGACCCCGGCCTCGCTCACCCCGTGCCAGCGCTTCCAGCCTCCGCGACCCAGTCATCACGGCCCCCTCGCCAAAGCGCGGCGCCGCAAACCAAGGAGATCGCGGTCTGACAGAGCCTGTACGAGACGCTAATCGCGAACCCCACAGCCTCACCAGATCCGAGGAGGGAGAACATCGCAGCGTAAGCGGCTTCACCAACTCCCCAACCTCCAGGAGCAATCGGCACGGCAGAGACAGCGCTGGCGACAACCGTGGCGGCCAAGCAACCAAGGAACGAAGTTTCGTCCCCCATCCCCCGAGCCACGGAAAGCACAGCCAGGCCAATGCAGACGTGATTCCCCACGCTAAGGATGGATGCTATGAGGAACTCTCCAGGCCGACCACTGATAGATCTCAGCGCATCAAAAAGGCCAGAGAGCCGCTTAGGCAAGAGGCGACCAAGCGCCCCCTCCAAGAGAGCTCGCCTGAAGCCTGGATGCACGAAGACAAATATCGCAGAGCTCAAACCCGCAGCAAGAACGGCTAAGGGACCGAGAAGGACAGCAAGCTCTTCCTGCATGGCTAAGGATGAGAGCAACGCGATCATCAAGAGAGCCCAAAACCCTATGACCCGATCCAAGCCCACAGCCATGACTGCCCGTGCCCTTCCCCCGGGGTGCTGCTTGGCTGCGAGCCCAGCTTTCACGACATCTCCACCGGTCAGCCCAGGAACAACCAGGTTAAAAAACATGCCCAGCATCGTGAGGCGGGCGACGGTCCAATAGGGAGTCCTGACGCCACAAAGAGAAAGCAGACGCCACCACCTTGTAACGCCAAAGAAAAAGCCACCAAGCACCGCGGCGACAACTCCCAAGACAGAAGACACCCGAAGGCCACCTAGAGCCGTAAGGAGCCCCGGCTCCCAATCGATACCGGCCCCCTTAGTCAGAACGACATCCTCCCCGGAGCGGAGCGCATCTTCGACAGGCCCACGCCAGTCATCAGGGATAACGGAGACCCCCTGAGGCCGGAATACGACCTCATCAGCAGTCCAGCTTCCTAGAAGTTCGCCCTGAACATGCCATGCGCCCTCTGGCCCAGAGAGTCGGTCATCCCAAGGGACTTGTGTGGCCACGAATGAGATGACCAAGCCCGCGAGGAGGAAGCGGGCAAGCCCGCCCCTGCTAGAAGTAGAAGACCGTTTCATGGGCTAGGAATTGAATCGATGGGCAGACACCCGCAGGCCAGAAGAAGCACTCCTGGAATCATCCAGATACCGTACAAGGCGACACCTCTAGGATCACCTTATTTCATAGCAACGTCAAAGCGTTGAAAATGGCCACGAGCTGGGTCCCACAGGAATACGTCCCACAAGTATGACTGATGCTCCAGCGTGCAGTTCTCGCGGATAAAGAGCTCTGCGCGAGCGCCTGGATACTCCCACCGGAGATTCTTTGATCGGCCACGCCACTTCTCACGATTGACTGCGATCCAGATACGGCCAGGAAAGGCGAACTGCGCCTGAAGAGAGCCGAGGTCACTGATAACAGGCGCCCCGCCGTTCCTATCAACCATAATCCCGTCTACGGAGACATGAAAATCATGAAGAAGGGGGAAGGACAGGTATCCATCAATTCTGCCTGCCTCAGCGAGAGCCGCGTGCGAATGAGGCTCCGTAACAAAGACTCTGTCATCAGGGAGTAGGTTGCCTCCTACGTATCGAAGCGCCTGAGTAGAGTCCCCCAACAAGCTCAATGAGTACGAACTAGGGATCCTCCAAGGAGCAAAACTAATGAATATCAAGAGGACCCCAGCACAAAAGGATTGCGACGCGAGCAGCCTCCTCGGCACAGAGGCGGAAGCAAAAATGCGAGACATCCCGACAGAGAAAACCAACAGCCCATGCAAGGCGATCAAAATCCACAGGGGTACCAACCAATACTGATACCGAAGGCTCACGTGCGTTATCCCTATGTTTGCCAAAATAACACCAGACCAAAAGACATAATGAATACCAAGCCACCGGCGAGAGGAGGCTCGAGCAGACCAATACAGGCTAGGAAGCAAAAAGAGGGAGCCGACCACATGAAGCCTAGAATAGCCAAAAAGGATTGATGTCAGGTTAGACAGCTTTGTCAAGTTCGGCCCAAGCCGAGCCTCGACATTGGCTGAAACGCCCTCAGTAAGAGTCTGACACAAAACTTTAAAAGCGGCGTAGTCCAACGCAACGAGGTAGCCTCCCACTGCGGCGACAAGGAGGGCGGAAAAATCCCTAGACAGAGGACGAGAGCCACGAAAAACGACGAACGCTACAGCGATCTGAGCGCCCAAAATTACGCTGATCTCTTGAGTCAACACCGCGGCTATGGAGGAGGCCACACAAAAGGCCCTGGCAGAATAGTTCCCGCGCCTTACAAATCCTTCCACTAGAAAATAACTACTGAGCAAGCTGAAGAACTGTTGCTGCTGATAAAAGCGAGCAACATGCCCAGTGAAGACGCAATAGGGATGGACCGCAAAGATAAACAAGGAGAACAGACCGATCCAGCGACTCCTGCTGTACTTGGACCCTATGTGATAAATGAGCAAGCCTGTGGCAACAGAAAAAAGCGCGCTGGGCAAACGAAAAACCCAAACATCATCACCTAAAACCCAGACAAAGGCAGCAACCAGGTAATGGTACAGGGGTCCCCGGGTATAGATTACGACACCTGAATCTAAACTAGGGACACCGCTGTCAACGATGGCCAGAATAGCCTGATACGAAGCGTATTCATCATCATCTAGAGGTTGACCTCCGACCGCCCAGAGACGAAGCAAGAGAACAAGGCCGGACAAGCCCATGATGGCCACTGGCCAATATTTCCCACCAGGTGAGAGCACAGCAGGTCGCCCATAAGCGCTACGCCGAAACGGTGTGCGACCCGGGATCCAAGAAATTAGCGGTGCGAGAATGCAGACAAAACTGGAAATGTGCCAAGGCGGCCCTGAAAGAAAGATCACCCCCTCCGGCAATTCAGCCAAGGACACAGAAAGCAAGCACAGACTAGCGGGGACGCATAGAATTACCAATGACCGCAAAGCCAAAGTCTCAAGGGCCTGGTGCCTCCCTCCCAATCTACGAAATTTAAATACAAGCAGAAATGAAAGCCCCCAAGCAAAAATGAGTAAGGCTAGACCGTAGACCCCGTAACCTCTCGCGCTAACAGAATGAAACTCCTTGCCTTGCATAGGTAACCACTCAAGTTGAACCGAAGAGGAGAAAGAGCCCGGACTCCCCTTCTGGGCGGCTACACGATCGTCACCCCCCGCAGAGCTCGCATCCCATGCCGATGTGCTTGAGGCCCTATAAACGGAAGAGGACCCGTCGACAGCCATACAATCAACGGCTATGCCAACCTCGTCGGTTACGAGCTCATTCCTACTCACAGCGAACACCAACACCTCTACTGCATTAACACCAGGAACGACTAGGCTACCGACGTCATGAGCGGAGAATGAGGCCACGGGCGACTCCACCTCATCTCCACCGATCACACCCTTCACATAGGGACGCTGAAGCCTGCCGAGATGCTCCTCAACGTGCCGACCAATGTTGTCGTGGGAGCGCTCTCTCAAAGCTGTAACCACGCGAGGCTCTGTCCCGGCTACGGTGGCGTGATCTAGCTGCAGACCCAGCAAAGGCCTCCACCTGCCCTCATCGTTCCTACGAGATAATTCAAATGGGGACATAACCTCGTCTGGGTCAGTTGGCCTTGGCCTTGCCAGGACATCCCCAGTTACCGAGGCCGAGAAAATCCACTCGCCTGAGCTATGGGACGGTGCTCTCCTCGATGAGGCGCGATGCCTAACGCCGTTGACGAACAACTGGTATGGCCTGTTAGACAAGACCCGGACCCAAGCCTCGTCCGGGTCACCTTCCACAAGCCACTCCCCCTTAAACCGGATGCTACCCTCCCCCTTTGAGAGGGGCGCCGTTATCCACAATGACTTGAAGGGCTCACGAAATGCTCCGGGGCTGGCCAAATACAAGGGTGCACCAAAAGATAAGTCCTCCCTCAGTCCGCCCTCAACCTTTTCAGAACCTCCAAACCCCAGAATCCAGCTTGGAGAAGACACATCCAGGGGGGCAGATGCGGCTTCCCAGTACTGCTCAGACGACAACTCCAGAACCTCAGCCCCAAGCAAACGAACCTCACCCTCAACGGCGATATATGGATTCGCATCCCTAGATTCCGCAACCACTGAAATAACATTCTCTCCCTGAATTAAATATGGCGTTAAATCCGCCAATGGAGCTATGGAAACACCGTCATCATCGCCCCACTGAAATTCACGGGGGAAGTTCAATGCAATCGCTGGTTCATCCATAAAGGAACGTTGACCCCAAGCGCTCAAACCATTCCCGGCCGGTCGGGTCGGGCGCCAATACTCATCCTTTAGAACCGCATCACCATTAACGTATAAGACAAAGCCGCCTGAGGACCTAACGCTTACCCAGGCCCTGTCGACCTCCCCGTCTAGGACTAGCCTCCTCCGAAAGTAGCTGACCGTGCCTTCCCCACCCGGAACAGACAGAATTCGCCTACTGAGACTCGCTGCATCGCCAGCCAAAGCTCTCCCTACATCACTTTGATTGCTGCTATATAAGAATAGCGCGAACGCTGAGATGAAGACGGCAACGAACCTCAGGGCGGAGTTCATCGTGGCTTCCCCTTCATCGAAGACAGCTCATATGCGGCGCTAGCATCACCCTTTGCCCACTTAGACCTAGCCAAACCATTCAAGCCAAATGCTAAAACGCTGTCGCGCGTAGGCAGGTTCACATAACGGTATAGGGTCTTAGCCTGAGCAAATTGCTTCTCTAAGCCGATGTCGTCTCCTTCCCTTAAAGACACAAGCTGGAGCGCGAGCAAAATTTTTGGATCGTTACCCAAAGCGACCCTCGCCACTCGCAAGTCACTGGCGCCCTCCTTGTAGTCACCTGTATTCAGGGAAATGTAGGCAACTCTAGCGAGTGATCGCGCGGCCTCCCTTCGAATAGAAGGATCTACTTCAGCATCCAATACGATGCTTCGATAAACGCCACGCGAGCTAGCCCCAGACTCTCTTGGCTCACGCAACCTTGCTGAGTAGAGACGAACTCCAGCGTCTTGCTCCATTCCGACCCTCTTCCTCAAAAGCCCAGCCTGAGCTATAAAGCGGGTGTCAAAACGGAGGAGTGGAACCGCCTCAGAAGCATCCTCCATCTTTTCAATCGCAGCCAGATATAGGCCTGAGTTCGTAAATTCCTCCGCAGCCTCTAGGTCATCACCGGCCAAGACCACGGGATAAAGCGCGACTCCCATCCCCATGAGAGGCCATACAACAAGGGACAGGCCAAGAGCCCGAGTGAACCTTCCGCGATCCACAGAAAGTGCCCCAACGGTGCACGTGAGTAGAAAAACACCGGCCAAGGCGAACACCCACCCACGACAAACAAATGCGGCAAAGGCATCTGTGAAGCCGAGCCAGCCAAAGACATCAGAAACCTCACGAAGACCCAGAGTCCCAGAGAGCTCCATGGGATTTGGACAAGCCCGGAAACTGTATGGAGAGTCACTCAAAAGAACATCGCTCAGAAATAAATCCTCAGCGACACCTTGAGACAAGGCGACGTCACCACCAAGCCAAGCGAGGCTCGCATGGGATTGTTCGAACCAGCCGGAGTTAACCGCCGTAGTCGAGTCAGAGACTACGCACTCCCTTGGATACCCCAGAATGGTCAAAAAACACAGAGATGCGATATGGCAAGCTAAGACTGTTCTACCTTTCCTCGCAGAGATCGCTAGCGCCCCACTTAGCAGGGCGAGAACAACCTTAAAACTGCGCTCGGAGGATGGACGAGTGACTTCCCAGCCAGAATCGAGAGCTTCCAATGGCACACAGAACCACTCCATAAAGAGTGAGCACATGACACATAGGACGCCGACTGCTATGCAGGCACTGCCTACGGCCCCTGTCTGAGCACGCTCCACACTAATCAGCCTCGGAAAGGCGCATCACGCGCACAGGGTCCCCTTCACGTAATCCGACATGGCCCTCGCTGAAAACCTCATCCCCAACGCTGACGCCTGACAAGACCTCAGTCCAACCGTCCTGTGTATGCCCGGCGACAACGCGGACAGGAGTCCAGTCTACCCACCTTCCAGATGAGCCAGCAGAGACCTCATCAGGTGCTGCGGCCAGCGGAGGAGGCGAAGCGTCACCCGAGACCTTCAAGACAAGCCCCTCTCGTCCCCCGATAGCCTCAAATGAGCTCGTCGGGATCGCGAACCCCTCCCGCTCTACAACGATTGAGGCGAACCCCGTCAAACCCGTTGCCATATTCACTGGCAACTCATCCGTGAGCCGGATCCGAACTCTGAAAGTACTGGGCCACTCAGGCGTACCAGTGCCTCGAGGACGAATCGGGCGAGTGCTCTCTGGTCCCCCCAAGTCATGGTCAATAAATGGGTGTATCAATTCAACCACGCCACTGAACTCAACTCCTGGATATGCCTCCAAGCGAACGATTGCCTGGTCACCAAGGCTGACACCACTTAAAGCAGCCTGCCCGAGGCGTGCCTCGAACCATGAACCGTAAGAAAGGACGAACCCTGTCTTGCCGGGCGTTCTATTGAACTCGCCCTTCCGGACCAAGACCTCCCTTAAAACACCATCAGCAGGGGACGTCACCCGGTGCTCCTGCAAATGAAGCTCTCTCTGATTTTTTACCGCTATGGCCTCCTCTACCACCAATTCAGCAATGGTTACAGCCAGAGCCCTTCCTTGCTCCGAGGCACCTAAAGAGATCTCTGCCTCGCGCTCTTGCTGCGCGGCGCGGGCAGCCTCAATCTCCTTCCCCAACAGCTCTATCCTAGATACTACGCCCTTTTCATTTAGCCCCTCATACACGCTCAGCAGCTCATCAGCGAGCTCACGCTCACGCTGCCGCTGCTCATAAAGAACAGAGCCCAACTCTGGACGTTCCATCACCTGGGTATAGAGAGTGCCACCCTTAACCCTCTCCAACTCCGCCTCCGCCTTTCGAACGCTAGCCTCAGCGGCTTCGAGGAGAACCTTTGCGTTTGAATCATCCAGCTCCGCAAGAAGCGCGCCCTCCTTCACGGAATCGCCCACCTCGACAGGCAAACTTGTGATGGTTGACATAGGGATCAGTGGGACCATCAACGAGTCACTCTCTATGCGACCCTCACCTAAGTAGCGAACCGTAAATGTCCGCCTCCGGACAACAGTGGAATTAACATCGAACCCCTTACCAGCAGCCCTGATCACCTCAGCAGCACCATACCGCGATAAGAATGTCCTGTTCGTTGGGGACAGCCAGCCGGGGTAGAGAGCTTCAACAACAAACCATGCGCCTAGACCGAGGGCGCAGACCCACAAGACAGCCCAGCCTATCTTGGAACGCCCTACTCCCCCCTCACCCGACCTGCCAGGTGATTGTTTCATCCTTAAGCCAAAGCACCTCCGATAGAAGCACCCTCCCTACCTTGAGCTCGCACCGCGCCCTCATAGACTCGAACAAGCTCAGAGGTAATCTTCGGCCAGTGAAAGAACTCCTGAACGTGGGCTCGGCCACCAGCAATAAGCTGATCCCTTAACTCTGAGTCAGCAAGCAGCTCCAAGACAGCGCCTGCGATAGCTACAGGATCTTTCTCAGGGACAATCAGACCCGTCTCCCTATCTTTCACGACATCAATGATCCCGCCAATCCCAGAAGCCACGACTGGAACCCCATACAAGATCGCCTCGATGGTCGTGACACCAAGCCCTTCAGTGTCACCTTCGTCGTCGTAAACGGCTGGAAGGACATAGACATCACTCGTTGAGTACAGGTCGGCGAGCTCTTGCGTCTCAACAAACCCCTTCATCTCGACGACACCTTCTAACCCCAAGGCCTTAATTCTCTCCTCCACCCTAGGCCTCATATCGCCATCACCTGTGATCACAACCCGAACTTGCCGCTCCTTAAGGATGTAGGGCACGGCTTCAACAAGGAATTCGACCCCTTTCCGCTGGATCAGCCGACCGGTGAACAGAACGACGGGGACATCATCCCGTCCGTCGATTCGCTCACGTATCTCGACAGTAGTCCCATATGGAATGACTTTAGGCTGGACGCCAGCGACCGCAGCCATTCGAGAAGCAGTGTCGGTGCTATTTGCCATGAGCGAATCCGAACGAGTCAGGTACGACTTCAAAACCGTTCGAGCCCACCACTTCTTATCTCCAATGGAGAGCTCAGCCCCGTGGCAAGTGGAGACCACGGGGATGCCCGT
>Ga0066378_10000566_pt1 | contig 15378 bp, 9 predicted proteins | sample Knorr_S23_td_DCM_FD_70947 | JGI IMG/M metagenome (GOLD analysis project Ga0066378, IMG submission 70947) | Marine microbial communities from Southern Atlantic Ocean transect - Knorr_S23_td_DCM_ad_71m_LV_A | ecosystem: Environmental > Aquatic > Marine > Oceanic | place: Southern Atlantic ocean...
GATGAGGTCAGGAAGTTATCGTTGCAAAGGAAGATCGAAGCTTTCGGCAAAATCTACGAAGTCGGAAAATACGCTTCACGCTTTATGAAGGGAACGAAATGCGCAGTATCGATTCTCGGCTTGTGCGACGACCGTATGGCGGAACCCTTCAATCGTTTCTACCCTGAGGACCGAGAAAAAGTGAAAAAGATTCTCGATGATTTGGATTTGGAATCGTGATTTTGATTATAGAAAAAATGGATACTGTACTTAGAATACGAAGTTCCCGGCCACTCGGTGCTCTAATTCTGGTTTCAATGTTTTTCGCCATCGCCCAGGCCGATCACCATGAATTCCCTCCCGTCGCCAAGGTAGGCCAGGGGAGCTTGTTGGTGTCCGAGCAGATTTTTCCGATAGCGAACAAGCCAACCAAAGAATGCCATGCGTCGACTATCGTGGAAACATCGGATGGCGAATTAGTCGCCGCTTGGTTTGCGGGCACTCGAGAGCGGGATCCGGATGTGGGGATATGGGTTTCGCGAAAGGAGGGCGGAAAATGGAAAGAACCAAGAGAGGTGGTCAATGGCGTGCAGTCGATGAATCTGCGCTATCCGTGTTGGAACCCTGTTCTCTTTCAACCTTCGAATGGACCGCTAATGCTTTTCTATAAAGTGGGACCCAACCCGCGAGAATGGTGGGGTATGCTGACCACTTCCGAGGACGGGGGGGGTAGCTGGTCATGGCCGGTAAAATTAGGTGAACATTGGGCCGTTGGGCACCTGTTGGGCCCTGTTAAGAATAAGCCGATCGAGCTCGCAGACGGCTCCATCCTCTGCCCGACGAGTACAGAAGTTGATATCGAAGAGGGGGATGGATACTGGCGTGTTCATTTCGAGGTGACTCGCGATCTTGGAAAAACGTGGGGCGTGATTGGCCCCATCAATAACGGGATCGCGTTCGATGCTATCCAGCCGAGCATCCTCACCTACGCGAATGGGGACATGCAGATTCTTTGCCGGACCAAGCAGGACGTCGTTTCCCAAAGCTGGTCGCGGGATGGAGGGGTCAGTTGGAGCGGTATGGCAGCGACGCAACTGCCTAATCCAAGCTCCGGAACGGATGCGATTACCTTGCAGGATGGGCGGCAACTGTTGGTCTACAATCACTCGACGCGAAAAACCGAGGTTCCCAGTCGTCAGATATTGAATGTGGCATTGTCCGAAAACGGCATCGATTGGGAGATGGCCATGACTTTAGAGTGGGAAACAGGAGAGCGGCCACGCGGCGAACGCCATTGGGGCGAGTATTCCTATCCGGCTGTGATTCAGGCTGTTGACGACCGTATCCACATTACGTACACCTATAATCGAGAAGGCATCAAGCATGCGGTACTGGATCCAAGAAAATTGTGACACCTGTAGGGGCGGGGCTTCGAATTGCCTACCAAGCAATCGATGCATTGAAGCCAGATTTCGGAGGACCGAGCCGGTCCTCCGATATATTCCAACGACGAGAGATAAAACCGGACGAGCAGATATGGGAAACAAATCAATAGCCTTTCGAATCGTGGCATCTGTTCTGGCAGTGATGGTGAGCGTATTATCCGTCGCCGAAGATAACCGGCTCGAACGCCTCCGATACAATAATCCAGGATTGATTGTCGATTTAGGTGTGGGCCTTTGGGCTTGGCCATTGCCGCTGGATTTCGATGAGGACGGGGATTACGACTTGGTGGTCGTTTGTCCCGACAAGCCGTTTAACGGAACCTACTTCTTTGAGAATATTGAAGGCGATGTAGCATTACCTGTATTCGAGCCGCCTGTACGTATCAGCAAAGGAGATCACAATGTGCAAGTTTCCTATGTTGATGGAACTCCTCGAGTGCTTTCGCCAGGAATCGAGCATACCGAGTTTTTCACTCGAGGTATAGATACAGGAAAGGCGCTTGGACTATCGAGCAACGATATCTATACGGCCAAGGGGAACATCCGAGCCAAACAATGGAAGTACGTGGATTATGATGGCGACGGTGCATTGGATATCGTCACCGGGTTTGGCGACTGGACCGACTATGGGTGGGATAACGCCTACAATAGCAGAGGCGAATGGACGAACGGACCATTGAGAGGATTGGTTTTTTGGGTTCGGAATCTAGGAACTAGCGAGAAGCCCGAATACGATCGAGCGCGGCAAATTAAGGCTGCCGGACAAAACGTGGAAGTATTTGGTTGGCCGTCGCCAAATTTTGGCGACTTCGATGACGATGGAGATCTGGATTTATTGTGTGGGGAATTTTTGGACGGCTTTACTTACTTTCAAAATACGGGGACTCGAACGCGACCAAACTATGCCGCAGGGCGACGTTTGCGATCGGAGGGATCTCTATTGAAGATGGATCTGCAAATGATTGTCCCGGTGGCTTTCGATTGGGACAAGGATGGCGATCTGGATCTGATTTGCGGGGATGAGGATGGTCGAGTGGCCTTTATTGAGCACACAGGGGAAGTGAAAGACGATCTCCCGCAGTATCGAAAACCTGTCTACTTTCAGCAAAGGGCTAAGGATGTGAAATTCGGGGCCCTAGCGACTCCTTTTGGAGTCGATTGGGATAATGATGGGGACGAGGATATCATTTGTGGGAACACGGCCGGATATATTGGGTTTTTCGAGAATTTGGGCGGCGGATCCGATCCCGTTTGGGATAAGGTCAAGTTGCTAGAAGCCGGTGGCCATACCATACGAATACAAGCTGGGCGCAATGGTTCCATACAAGGACCGGCGGAAGCGAAATGGGGTTACACTACTCAAACGGTGGCTGATTGGGATGGAGATGGGCTGTTGGATATTGTTGCCAATTCTATTTGGGGAAAAGTCATTTGGTATCGAAATATTGGAGTAGAAGGGGAGCCGATGTTAGAACCAGCCCGGGCGATCGAGGTTGAATGGCAAGGGCAACCTCCTAAGCCAGCCTGGAACTGGTGGAATCCGGTTGGGCGCGAAATGGCGAGCCATTGGAGAACGACACCGGTTGCCGTGGACTGGAACGAGGACGGTCTTATGGACTTGGTTATGCTGGATCACGAAGGTCATATCGCTTTTTTTCAGAGGGCGGAATGGATGGGCATATTACGCCTGCTTCCAGGTGAGAGGATTTTCTGCGATGAAAATGGGGAGCCACTTACTTTGATACGAGGTCCTGCTGGCAAGAGCGGGCGCCGCAAGCTGGAAGTCGTCGATTGGGATGGCGATGGGCAATTAGACATCCTTTTCAACGGGGAGAACGCGGATTGGTACAGGAACATGGGCGAACGCGATGGCAAAACCGTATTGAAAAACCTGGGGCCGCTCGACGATCGCAAAATCTCGGGCCACACATCGAGTCCAACGACAGTCGATTGGGACAATAATGGAGTGCCGGATCTTTTGGTTGGCTCCGAGGATGGCCGGCTGTACTTCAAGCGAAATTCTAGATTGAATCAGAATTAATCGAGATGAATAGAGGAATCTCCGGAATTACTCTGACTATTCTCGGTTGCTCGATTCTATCCGGCCCAGCATTGGCCCGGCCTAATATTCTCTTTATCCTAGTAGATGATCTCGCTTGGACCGACTTGGGCAGCTATGGCCACCCATGGCACGAGACGCGTCAGATCGACCGGCTCGCGAATGAAGGGATGCGCTTCACCCAAGCCTATTCGCCAGCACCAATTTGCTCGGCTGCTCGGGCCAGCATTCTAACTGGTAAGACGACCGCTCGACTCGGGTTCGAATTCGTGGTAAAAGCGCAACCGGGGAAACAAATAATCGAACCGGCACCACCTCTGCGAGCGCCCACGTTTACTATAGCTTTAGACCCTTCGGAAACAACGATCGCGGAGCATTTGCAAAAAGATGGATACGAGACTGCTTATTTTGGCAAATGGCACTTGAATCCTCATTACGACGGGCGGTACCTCGGATGGGATCCTGATTTGGGGCCCGCTCGTCAGGGCTTTGAAATAGCCATTGAGGATTTTGGAAGCCACCCATATAGCGGGAGGGAGCTGAAGGCGATTGACGAAGTAGGGCAGTTCCATCCGGATGGCATTACCGAGCGATCAATTGAATTTTTGAAACGCGATCATCAAAGACCATTTTTTCTCATGGTCTCCCATTTTTTGGTCCACACACCGATGACTTCGCCGCATCGATGGTTGCTGAATAAATATGAAAAGATAATTCCTGAAGACTCCCCGAACAGAGAAAAACGGGTAGCTTATGCGGCTTGCGTGGAAACGCTAGATTACTACGTGGGCGAGTTGCTAGACGCTTTGGACGAAACCGGACTCGACGACTCCACTTTGATCGTCTTCCTCTCCGACAATGGGGGTCATCCCGAGTATGTGTCCCACTCGCCTTTGCGCGGCTCCAAGTGGAATCTTTACGAAGGCGGAGTACGAGTGCCTCTGCTGATTCGCTGGCCGGGCCGGGTTTTACCGAATTCTGTGCGCGATACTCCAGTGATCGGGTATGACTTGTTTCCAACTTTTGCTGAAGTTTCTGGACGGCCAATAGACTCTGTCGATCAAGATGGAACGAGCTTGCTACCTTTGCTTAGCGAGTCGAAGGCTAACTTGAAGCGTGCCATGTATTGGCACTTTCCCTACTACCATCCGGAAGGTTCCAAGTTCGGCCAGGCGATTGGCAAAATTGGCGTTGACGACTTTCTTATTAGCCAGACAAGACCCCACTCGGCCGTTCTAAAATATCCTTACAAACTGATTTATTTCGAGGAGAGGAGAAAGTCCGAACTCTACAATATCGAGGACGATCTGTCGGAACAAAGCGACCTGTCTCTATCTTTGCCAAGCGTAGTTAAGGAACTTAGTTCAGAGCTCCGGGATTATTTGCAGAGAGTCGGCGCGCGCCGACCTACGTCACCCGTATCAGAATGAATCGATCAAATTGCTTTCTTGCCCTAGTCCTGCTGGCCCCCCCTCTGTTCGCTTTGGGGAATCAGCCCAATGTTCTATTCATAGCCGTCGATGACTTACGAGTGGAGCTAGGTTGCTACGGAGATAGTCATGTGCTGTCTCCGAATATCGATAAGCTAGCCGAGCACGGGACCTTGTTTGAACGAGCCTATTGCCAGCAGACTGTTTGCAACCCGTCACGAGCCTCGCTGCTGACCGGCATGCGTCCGGACACCTTACGCGTTTGGGATTTGTTTACGCATTTTCGGCAAAACCTCCCGGAGGCTGTAACCTTGCCTCAATTGTTCATGGAGAACGGGTATCGTTCGATTGGTATCGGGAAGATTTTCCACAATTGGCGTCAAGACGACTGGCGAGGCGACCGCGTTTCCTGGAGCGAGCCTGAGTTTCTCCACTACGAGACCCATGGGCATGATGAAGCGAAAGTCGAAGGTCCATTACCGCCAAATCTAGCTTCAGGTGCAGGTGGAATAGAATGTCGAGACGTACCTGATGAGGCGTACTACGATGGTCGAATTGCTCAGAAAGCGGTGGAGCGATTGCGAACGTTGGCGAATTCTAACGATCCATTCTTTCTAGCACTGGGATTCTGGAAGCCTCACACGCCGTTCAATGCCCCGAAGCGATATTGGGATATGTATGAACGCGAAGCGATTCCCGTTCCGCGACATTTGGATCCGCCAAGCAATGTACCGGAGATCGCTTTGACAAGCTCTCGGTACGATGGACGCGCCAAGCCGATTGAGTTACGCGAAATGCATCACGGCCACTTGGCTGCGATCACTTATTTGGATACGCAGATAGGCAAAGTGATCGACGAGCTTGATAGGCTCGGCCTTCGCAACAACACGATTATCGTTTGGTGGTCAGACCATGGACTTCATTTGGGCGAGCACGGTTTGACTCGAAAAACCACCGCCTTCGAACTCGATGCTCGTGTACCCTTTATAATAACCACACCGGGTCATCCCGGTGGCCAGCGATCAAAAGCATTGGTGGAACTGCTGGATATATATCCGACCTTGGCCGAGCTTTGTGGTATATCTCCACCTGACGAGCTAGAAGGGCGTTCTCTACGGCCGCTTTTTGAAAATCCAGATCAACCGTTTAGATCTGCAGCTTTGACCCAGACGCCGCGTCCCAATTATCCAAAAGGCAAGTTGCCTCAATCGATGGGGTATTCGGCGAGAACGGATCGATTTCGCTACACGGAATGGCGAGACTTCAAGTCTGGGCGTGTACTTGCTCGGGAGTTGTACGATCATCAAACGGATCCCTTGGAAACAGTGAATGTAGTAGAGATGGTTGAATACAAGAATTGGCTGCCCGAGTTGGAAGAGGAATTGGCCAAGCTAATTAAGCGATGAATTGGAAAATGGGATTGTTCGTCCTCGTTGTAGGAGCGGCTTTACGCCGCGATACCCTTCAAAGGATTCTATCGCGGCGTAAAGCCGCTCTTACGATGGCGAGATGTTGTTTAGCAATTTTCGCCTTAAGCCTTTCTACTTCATCCTTAACCGCCTCCCCGAATATCGTACTCATCATGGCGGACGATCTGGGCTATGGTGATTTAGGCTGCTATGGGCAGCGGCATTTTTCGACGCCTCATATCGATGCTCTTGGCGGGCGAGGAATGCGGTTTACGCAGGCCTATGCTGGAGGCCCAGTATGTACATCGTCGCGCAGCGCGCTAATGACGGGGCTTCATGGTGGACGCACGCCGGCTCGCGACAACGTTCCGCACTATGAAACGTATTTACGAAAGGATGATGTTACTGTAGCAGAGATTCTCAAGTCTCAAGGTTATCGCAACGGAGGGGTGGGCAAGTGGAGTTTAGGCGATCCAGGAACTGAAGGGGATGCGACTAATCAAGGCTTCGACATGTGGTTTGGTTATCAAAATCAAGACCATGCCCACTATTACTATGCCGAGTACTTAGACGACAGTTTGTTGACTTCAGGTAGGTTGGACCTAACCGGCAACGGTCGAACAAAGTCGTACTATAGCCACGATCTACTGACTGACCGCGCTATGGACTTTATTGCTGAATCCGGGAATGGACCTTTCTTTCTTTTTGCGGCCTACACCTTGCCTCATTTTTCGCATGGATCGGAGGACTCGGATCGCCTGGCCGTCCCAGATTGGGAAGGCTTTGGAAGGCCAAATTGGAGCGATGCTGCCAAGAAATACGCAGCGATGGTAAAACGCTTGGATGACGATGTCGGTAGGATCGTTTCCTTTATTCAACGAATGGGCCTTGCGGAGAATACACTGATCATTTTCACAAGCGACAACGGGCCATTGGGATCCGGTCCAAGCGATGAGCTCGACAACAATGGCCCTCTAAAAGGAGCGAAACGAAGCCTTTATGAAGGAGGGATTCGAGTTCCGTTTATCGCCAGTTTTCCGGGAGCGATACCAAGTGGAACTGAAAGTGACGAAGTGATAGCCTTTTGTGATCTGCTACCGACACTCGCTGAAATAGCAGGAGCTAAGGTGCCTGATAGAACTGATGGAATTTCTCTTCTGAGCGTCTTAAATGGAGAACAGCTGGACGAGAAACGAGAATACTTGTATTGGGATTATGGGCATACGCGCCCTCGCTATGATCAAGCAGTTCGACTAGGAGATTGGAAAGGGATTAGGCTTGGCCAAGGTTCGCCGCTGGCTCTTTTCAATCTCAAGTCGGACATTGGAGAAACTAAAGACGTCGCCGTAGATCATCCGGACATCGTTAAACGAATCGAGAGTATCATGAAAAGCGCAGTAGTGCCAAGCGATCGTTACCCGGTCGGCGACGTCTACCAAGGCGGACCGATTTGGAAGAAGACTTGGTAGGACGTTCTACCAATATGTAGGAGCGGCTTTATGCCGCGATACACGTATGGCAATCGCGGCATAAAGCCGCTCCTACATTAATTAAATGACAGGCAGGATGCCTATTCTACTTTACAAAGACAGTCCGCGCTTCCAGGGGATGAAATCGTCCTGCCCTAAGCGCTGGGCGCATATTGCGTATTCGCCGCTCGCGGTTTGAATGGCCAGTTCGAAGAGGGCGTCCGCGAGCTCATCGATCGATTTGCTGCCGTCAATGACAGGTCCCGTGTCGAAATCTATGATATCCGAGAGCTTCTCCGCGATAGTGGAATTGCTGGAAATCTTCATAACCGGAGTGACTGGATTGCCAGTTGGTGTACCGAGCCCTGTAGAGAACATCATTACGTTGGCACCAGCGCCTGCCATTGCTGTGGTCGATTCCACATCGCCTCCCGGGGTACAGAGAAGGCTAAGTCCGGGTTTTCTAATCCATTCGGGATAATCGAATACATCCTCGATAGGCGCCGTGCCTCCTTTCAGGGCCGCACCGGCCGATTTGATGGCGTCGGTTGTCAATCCGTCAGCGATATTTCCGGGAGATGGGTTTTGATCGAACCCCGATCCCACCGTTTTCAATACAGCGTCGTAATCTTTCATCAGCTGCAAGAAACGTTCGCCCAGCTCAGGCCGAACACAGCGATCCACGAGGCTTTGCTCGACACCACACAGCTCTGGAAACTCGGACAAGACGACGCTGCCGCCCATGGCGATGAGCCTATCAGAAACGCCTCCAACGACTGGATTGGCAGAGATCCCAGAAAAACCATCGGAGCCACCGCACTCGACTCCCAGGGAAAGTTTGCTTAGCGGAGCAGGTTGACGCCTCAATTCATTGGCTTCTGCTACCCCTTTGAACGTGGCTCGGATGGCATCGGAAAGCATGGCTTTTTCCGACTGGCTCTTCTGCTGTTCGAAATAGAAAACCGGCTTTGAAAAATTCGGATCCCGCCGATCGATTTCCGCTTTCAAGTGATCAATCTGCGTTTTCTGGCAACCGAGACTGAGTACCGTCGCGCCCGCGACATTAGGGTGAGTGATATAGCCAGCCAGCAATCCCGCCAGTGTGTGGGCATCGTCCTTGGTGCCGCCGCATCCCATTGTGTGACTGAGAAACTTGATGCCGTCGACGTTTGGGAAAAGTCGGGGCTGACTGGATACGGAGTCCGAGTCGTTGACGATTGCTAAGGTATCGAGGTCCGATCCGTCCCGATAGGCGGAAACCAGATCGTTCATGTATCGCGTGTAGGGGCTGCCTTTTCCATAACCAAGCGGTTCCAGCATGGCCCGTTTGATGAGCTCCAAGTTCCGGTTTTCGCAAAAGACCAAGGGAACGACGATCCAGTAATTGGCTGTACCCACGGATCCATTATCTCGATGGTAGCCCTGGAATGCGGCGTTTTTCCACTTTTCAACAGAGGGTGGGGACCACTTGTAGGTCGAGCCCTTTACCTGAGCCTCCGATGCGGCGTGAAGTACGTTTTCCGTGTGGATGCGTCCGCCGCGCCTGATCGGCTCCTGTACAATGCCAACTTTGACGCCGTACATGGTGATTTCATCGCCTTCTAGGAAATCGTCCGCCGCGAACTTATGTTTGGCGGGAATCTCCTCCCCTAGGCCAAATGTTTCGCCATCGCAGTCAACAGATTGGCCAGCGTCGAGATCGCGGAGAGCCACGATGATATTGTCGTCTGGGTGAACTTTAAGAGCCGAGGTACTCATGAAAGATATATTTGTCCGGGAGTTTTACCCACGAATTTCACGAATGGATAGAAAATGCCAACCTGAATATTGGATAGTCAGTCCCTTTTTGCGAAACAGACCGTGCCGAGTAGAGCGATTGCTCCCGAGCAGTAACAACAGCTTGACCCAAGCTGGCCGTAGAGCCATACGACGGCATTGCCGACCAAACCCGCTAAGGCCCAAGTCATGCCGCGTAAGCCGAAATATCGGCCTCTTATTGATTCTGGAGCCAGATTGCTGCTGTAGGCCATGCCGATGGGTAGAGCGATGATTTCACCGAGAGTGCATACAGCCATGCCTAAAAAGAAGCTGGCAATGCCTCTAGGTAGACCGAATACGATGCATCCTAGTCCGATCAGACTATATCCGATCGCGAGAACGCGCGTACTGGAAAATCGTTTTTCCAGTGGGTGAGCGGCACTTCTATCAGGATAAGTAATACGCCATTGAGGCCCATCATGATTCCGTAGACGCTTGGGGAAATGCCGAATCGCTTCGTCGTCTGAGCCAGGAGATTGAATACTTGCATGAAGGCTATTCCCATCAGGAAGCAGGCAATCAAGAATTGCTTGTAGCGAGGATTGGTGGCGACGTCCTTGGCGCTATCTATCCAACTCTTGATAATGACTTTTGGAGAAGCGATCTTCCCTTTGATGGTTCGCAACCCATGGGGAAGATTGCATAGCGCCAAGCCAGCGAACATCAGGGTTGTGAGAGCGTCGCCCGCGAATACCCAGAATGGCGAGTATACGAAGAGGATGCCCGCAACCATGGGTCCAGCTGCGAAGCCGGCATTGATCGCCAAGCGCAGCATGGCATAGGCCGTGATTCTCTTTTCCTCTGGGACAAGATCAGTAATCAATGCGTTGGCCGGTGGTCCGAATATGAAATTCGAGAATCCGAATACGCCTGCCATGAGCAGCAGTAAGGCGTAGTTATCGCAAAAATACAGTGAGAGCAAGGATATGGCAGAGGTTATCAAGGAGAGGACGATAGTGTTTCGGCGCCCGATCGCATCGGCCAAATATCCGCCAGCCGAGGGACCAAAGAAGTTGCCGAAGCTTATGGCCGCCAGAACGCCTCCGATTTGCCCAAGCCCCTATGCCTTGTCTTGCAAGAACAAGGTAAGGAATGGGTACACGAAACTCCCGAAGCGATTCAGGAACTGGCCGAAGACCAGGATGTAAACCTGTCTTGGCAGCTCCAGAATATCGGAGAGCAGGCTGATGAAGAAGATTCGCATCTGATTGAATGGAGTTTGTCGTTCGTTCGATGCTGGCGGAAGCCGGTGGGGATTGATCTGAAAACAAAAAAACCTCTGCCGATTTCGTGACTAGCGGAAGTTCGGGAATTCTTACTAAAGCGTTTTCGTTTCTAAGCTAAAACAATACGGATTCGTTTCCTCCTGATCTCGTGATCGTGGCGATGGCATGGTGCATTTCCACATTCCCCTGCCACGACGTTAGCGCAACGCGCTTATCGAGCGATTTATTCGAAGACGGATAGTTCAGAAGCGAAGGCATTGTATTTACAGTGGACGGCACCCGACTTCCTCGCTTTGGCAAGGGGAATATCGAGCGGGGGAGCAGACGTTTTATACTGGACCAGAACGCGGGATTGACTGTCTTTGTGAGCGCAAATTGTAATATCTACCCAAAAACTAGCTACACACTACTTTATCATGTCCTCGTTACGTAATCTGCTGCTGGCCTCGTTGGCTTTCTCTTTAAGTTTGTCCGCTTATTCTGCGGAAAAGCCGAATATCATCGTTATCATGGCCGACGATCTAGGCTATGGCGATATATCCGCTTATGGCACGAAGTCCTTCCGGACTCCTCATATCGACCAGTTGGCGGCTGAGGGACAACGGTTTACGAGCGGCTATTGCTCTGCTTCGACTTGCACGCCAACGCGTTACTCCTTTCTTACCGGTACCTACGCTTTCCGTCGCCCCAACACGGGAATCGCACCCCCAAACAGTCCGGCCCTTATTCAGCCCGGTACGGAAACGATTGCCTCTGCCCTGCAGTCAGTTGGCTACAAGACCGCTGTAGTTGGAAAATGGCATTTAGGCCTAGGGGGACCGGATGGGCCCGACTGGAATGGCGACCTGAAGCCTGGCCCGCTGGAGATAGGTTTCGACTATAGTTTTCTGCTTCCGACGACGAACGACCGCGTGCCCCAAGTCTATGTAAGAAATCACAGGGTTGTCGATCTCGATCCTAACGATCCGCTCTGGGTGGGCCAAAACAAGCCGAGCGAGGATCACCCAACTGGGATTACCCATCGTGATACCTTGAAGATGGATTGGACCCATGGGCACAATTCAACCATTCACAATGGGATCAGCCGCATTTGGTTCTATACAGGCGGACACGCGGCTCGTTTTCGTGACGAAGACTTGGCAGACAAATGGGTGGAAGAGTCGGTTAAATGGATTGAGCAAAACAAGGATAATCCTTTCTTCCTTTTCTTCTCATCTCATGACTTGCACGTGCCTCGTATACCTCACGAGAGGTTCCAAGGAGCGACCTCTCAAGGCTATCGGGCGGATGTAATCGTCCAGTTGGACTGGTGCGTAGGCGAAATAATGAAGACATTGAAGCGGCTGGATCTGGAGGAAAACACCATGATCGTTTTCTGCTCGGACAATGGCCCAGTAATGGACGATGGCTACGCCGATTTGGCTCTGGAGAATCTTGGTGATCACAAAGCGGGCGGACCTTTCTCCGGTGGCAAGTACAGTGTGTATGAAGGTGGCACGCGGACTCCATTCATCACTTGGTGGAAAGGCCGTATAAATCCAGGCGTTTCCGACGAAGTCGTTTCTACCTTGGACTTGGCAGCGAGTTTTGCTAGTTTGACAGGGGCTGAATTGCCGGATGATGCCTGCTTAGATAGTATTGATGTTATGGATGCGCTTCTTGGCGAACGCGGGGCGAAGGGTAGGGATCACTTTGTTCAGCAAGACAACGGTAGAGGTGGCAACTATGGGTTGCGCGTGGGCAAGTGGAAGCTGCAGCGTCACGATTCCAAGTCGGCTCGCAACGTGGTTGTAGAAACCAAACTAGCGAACACCAAGGTGAATCAATATCGCCTTTTTGACCTGTCCAAAGACCCAGCGGAAAAGAACGACCTTTACGTCAAGAACAAGCGTACAGGCAAACGCATGAAAAAGCAGCTGGAGGAAATCATCGCCGCGGGACGTAGCCGGGAGTAGGCTAGCGAATGGCGGATGTTACGTAGGACCGAGCTGGTCCTCCCTGCCTATTCTGTATTGTTAGGGAGGACTGCCTTAGTCCTCCAAATGCCATTTTGGCCATCCTGGCATCCCGCCACTTGCGCTTGCCAAGATAGGTCGATTGCGGCTGATTGATCTCTCGTATGAGCGATTCCCCAAATATCCCTCAAAGTCCAAAGTTCAGAACAACTTTAATTTGTCTCTTCGCGATCCTGATTACTTCTGCTTTTTCCAGGGCCGAAAAGCTGAATATCGTGCTCATTATGGCTGACGATTCAGCGGTGGATAATTACAGCTGCTATGGTAGCGACTTTTTTCAATCACCGCGACTAGATCATCTGGCGGAAGCGGGAGCTCGTTTTAACTATTGCTACTCGGAACCGGTTTGCACCTCTAGCCGAGTAAAGATCATGACCGGCCGCGATGGTGTTCGAAACTATGTCAATTTCGGCACGCTAGACAAAAGCGAAATCACATTCGGCACGATGTTGAAGGATGCCGGATATGCGACCGCGGTCGCGGGCAAATGGCAATTGCATGCTCCTCCCAACGGATCACTGCCAGAGGACTGCGGATTCGATTCTTACTGCCTCTGGAACTTCCCAGGAACCGAAAGTGAACGCTATTGGAATCCAAGTCTAAATCAGAATGGAAAGATTTTGGAGACGACCGATGAAGACTATGGGCCGGATATCGTATCTGACTTTCTAGTCGATTTTATGGAGGAGAATCGCGACCGGCCATTCTTTGTCTACTACCCGATGATTCTCGTCCACAATCCCTTCCCTGAAACGCCGGATAGCCGGCCCGCTACCAAAGAGGAAGCTGCATTCGACAAAGGCTTGAAGAATTACCGAGATATGGTCGCCTACGCGGATAAAATGGTTGGGAAGCTTGTCGACGCGGTGGATCGCCTAGGCTTGAGGGAAAAGACAGTTTTTATCTACACGGCAGACAATGGAACGAATCGCTCGCTAACGTATCCATTTAATGGGGCTTACTATAGGGGAGAAAAAGCGTATGCCACCGAAGGTGGCTATCATGTTCCGCTAATCGTCAATTGCCCAACGGTCGTTCCATCGGGAATCGTGAACAATGATCTCATAGACTTCTCGGACGTGCTTCCTACCTTGGCTGAATTGACGGAATCCAAAATGCCGAAGGTCGAATTGGATGGACGGAGCTTTTGGCCGCAATGCCTTGGCAAGGTAGGGAATCCCAAAACGGTAATCACGCAATATTACTATCCCAAATACAAACCCGCTGCTGAGAAGCATGGAATGGGCATTCGAAATCGGGAAATCATTTGGGCTCAAAATCAGCACTTTAAGCTTTACCAAAACGGATCTTTTTATGCGGTTACCGATCGCTTCGAAGTCGACCCTATAGCTCCTGGCGATGGCACGAGCTACGCAGAAGCAACCCGGGCGATGCTACAGCAAGCGATCGATGCCATGCCGCAAACAGGGCAAATGCTGAAGCCCGAATACGGTCCCTGAGGCATCAACCTAATACAGTATTGCAATGAGAATACTCGTTCTAATCACAATTTGGCTGGCAGCTGTCTCCGTCGTCGCGGAGTCCAAAATCAAGAACGTGCTCTTCTTGATATCCGATGATCTGAAAGCGAGCGTTCTCGGTGCATACGGAGATCCTATTTGCGAGACGCCTAATATCGATAGGTTGGCTCAGGAGGGAATGGTTTTTGATCGAACCTATTGCCAAGGTACTTCATGCGCCCCGTCTCGCCGATCTTTCATGCATAGCCGGTATGAAGGCGAGACCGAGATCAATATGGGCAAGCACTTTATCGATAACGGCTACTTTAGCGCTCGAGTTGGCAAGATCTACCACATGAAAGTGCCGGGAGACATTATTGCAGGCACGGATGGTCTGGATATCGAATCGACTTGGCTCGAGAGCTATAATTCGCCTGGCCTGGAAGCTCACACTGTAGGCGATTATGCCTGCTTGAATCTCAATATCTTCACTTCGGATTTGGGAGGTCGCTATTCGACGGCTATGCCGCACCGGTGGTTCGTCACCGTTAGTTACGAGGGTGATGGTTCGGATCAGCCTGACTACAAGACAGCCAGCCAGATGATCGAGCTCATTCGTCAACGCAAAAATGAGCCTTTCTACCTGGCGGCAGGATTTGTTCGGCCTCACTATCCCATGGTGGCGCCGCAGCGCTATTTCGACAAGTATCCGATAGGAGACATCGAGCTGCCGTACGTGCCTGAGGACGATCACGACGATATTCCGCCCATGGGATTTCCGAATGTCGTTTCCACAAAGGACCCGATTGGAAAATATCCAGATAATCAGAAGCGCATGTGGGCTGGCTATTACGCGACCGTTACTTACATGGACGAGCAGGTAGGCCGCATTGTCGATGAGTTAGAAGCTCAGGGGCTGAGGGATGAGACGGTAATCGTGTTCACCAGCGATCACGGGTATCATCTCGGCGAGCACCATTTCTGGCAAAAGAGTAATCTGCATGAGGAGTCTCTCCGAGTGCCGCTCATCATCTCGGCACCGGGATTCCGGGGAGGCCGATCGGCCGC
>Ga0066378_10000568_pt1 | contig 15320 bp, 14 predicted proteins | sample Knorr_S23_td_DCM_FD_70947 | JGI IMG/M metagenome (GOLD analysis project Ga0066378, IMG submission 70947) | Marine microbial communities from Southern Atlantic Ocean transect - Knorr_S23_td_DCM_ad_71m_LV_A | ecosystem: Environmental > Aquatic > Marine > Oceanic | place: Southern Atlantic ocean...
ATTTTATCAGCATAAAAAATTACTTTACCATTTACATTTCTTGATGCTCTTCCTGCAGTTTGCATTAATGACCTTTCAGATCTTAAAAAACCCTCTTTATCTGCATCTAATACAGCAACTAAAGATACTTCGGGTAAATCTAAACCTTCCCGAAGTAAATTTATTCCAATTAAAACATCAAAAACTCCAAGTCTCAATTCACGTAGCAATTTGACTCTTTCAATTGAATCAATTTCCGAGTGTAAATATTTAACTTTCAAATTAAAAGAAGAAAAATAATCTGTTAAATCTTCTGACATTCTCTTTGTTAAAGTTGTAATTAATACTCTTTCCTTTTTTTCTATGCATTTATTAATCTCAATTAATAAGTCATCTATTTGATTAGTTGAAGGTCTTACAAAAATTTCAGGATCAATAAGACCTGTTGGACGTAAAATTAATTCAACAATCTCACCTTTAGTGTATTGAAATTCTCTCTCTGAAGGAGTAGCAGAAACAAATATACATTTGTTTACGCTTTCTTCAAATTCTTTAAATTTTAAAGGCCTATTTTCTAGAGCAGATGGAAGTCTGAAACCATGTTCCACAAGAGTTTCTTTTCTACTTCTATCACCAAAATACATTCCTTGAATTTGAGGTAATGTTACATGAGATTCATCCATAAATAATAAGTAGTCATTTGGAAAATAGTCAAATAAAGTATAAGGTTTATCCCCTTTATTCCGCTCTGAAAAATACATTGAATAATTTTCTATTCCACTGCAATAACCAACTTCTAACATCATTTCAATATCAAAGTTTGTTCTTTGTTCCAGTCTTTGAGCTTCTAATAATTTGTTATTTTTTCTTAGCCATTCCAATCTATCATTTAATTCATTCTTAATATTATCGATTACATTATTTATCATTTCATCGTCAGCTACAAAATGTTTAGCTGGGTAAATAAAAACAGAATCTAGATTTTTTAAAACATTTCCAGATATAGGATCAAAATAATATATTGATTCTATATCATTTCCAAAGAGTTCAATTCTTAAACCATGATTTTCGTAAGCAGGATAAATTTCTATAATATCACCTCTAACTCTAAAATTTCCTCTTTCAAAAACTGCATCATTTCTTACGTAATAAATTTCAACTAATTCCTTGCAAATTTTTCTAATATTTATTTTATCATTTTTAAAAATTTTAACTACTTTATTTTGGTATTCTTTTGGAGATCCAATTCCATAAATAGATGAAACTGAACTAACAACAATAACATCTTTTCTAGATAATAGAGATTCAGTTGCTTTTAGTCTTAACTTATCTATTTCCTCATTTACAGATGCATCTTTTTCTATGAAGGTATCTGTTACAGGTAAATATGCTTCAGGTTGATAGTAATCATAATAACTAATAAAGTATTCAACAGCATTGTCAGGAAAAAGTTGTTTAAACTCACCATAAAGTTGGGCTGCTAAAGTTTTATTATGAGACATTATTAAGGTTGGCTTACTATGTTTTTTAATTAAATTTGCCATTGTAAAAGTTTTTCCACTTCCGGTTACACCAAGTAATGTTTGCCATTTTTTTTCATTTAGACCAATTAAAAGCTCATTTACAGCTTTAACTTGAGATTGTGTTGCATTGAAAGTAGAGTTTAATTTAAAGTATGACATAATGTCCGTAATTTAAAGTTTAATTAAACATCAATCAAATTAATAAATATATAATTATTGTCTTAAATTATTAATTAAATAAATAAACCAACTAATTATGGAAAATAAAATAGATAGTAATAAGAAGTAATAACCATATTGAATATAATCAATTATATATAAAAATAAAGAAATTGAAATAATGAAAATTGTCCATTTTCCAAAAATATTTGAACCATTATAATTATTAAATTTTTTTAAACTATAAATGAAACTTAATGATATTGTTATTTGTCTAAAAAAATAAAAGAAAACAAACCATAATGGAAAATTTTTAGAATTATCAATAACTAAATATAAAATAATTGACGAAACGACAAAAAAGTCGCAAAGTGGATCTAAAATTTTTCCTAAATTAGATTTTTCTTTATAGATTCTAGCGACTAGTCCGTCAAGCCAATCGCTAACGATAGCTGTAATGATTAAAATTAAAGAAATTGATAATAAATTATTATTTAGTGATAAAAAAATAGGAATTGATAACAATCCTCTGAAAATTGAAATTATATTTGAAAATGAAAAAATCAAATTTTTTTTAATCAAATAAAATCCCCCTTAAAACTTTCCTTGATGACCCTAAATTTCTTTTTATAACTTCAGATGCAGAAATTGATGCATTGTTATAAAAATTTACATTGTCTAAAAGTAATGTTAAAATTTTATTAAAATTAGTAGAATTTTTTACACAAAAACCACCTTCTTCGTTAATTAATTCTTCAGCAGCATGTGAGTTTTTATAATTTGGACCAAAAATTGTTGGGATTTTTGCAATTGAAGATTCCATTACGTTGTGAACACCGTTAGAAAAGCCTCCACCGATATATGCAATCTTTGATTTCCAATAAATCTTGTACAAATGCCCAATTTCATCCATTATAATTATTTTTTTATTTAATTTGTTATTCTTTGAATATAGTTCATAATCAATATTTTTATTTTTAAAGTATTTTATTGTTGAATTTATATAATCTTTATTAGGTTCATGGGGTACCCATATTAATTGTAATAAAGGATACTTTTTCATAAAACTAATTAATACAGGTAAAATTATTTTATCATCCTCCGGCCACATCGATCCGGCAACTATTCTTAATGGTCTATTTTCATTCGTATTAATTTTGTTTTGTTTATTTTTTCTATCAACCATATCATATCTGGGGCTTCCAAGAACTCTTATTAACATTCTTGATTTTTTATTTATTATTCTCTTTAAAAATATATAATCTGTTTCATTAATTGTATAAATCGTATTAAAAGAAGAATAAATTCGAGAATAAAAGTTTTTTATTAGTGGAAATAATTTTTTGCTATTTGAAGTAAACCTTGCAGAGAAGATAGTAGTATGAATATTTAAAAAATTTGATATCCAAATCATATTTGGCCATACATCATATTCTGCAAAAATAAGTTTATAGGGTCTAATAATTGATAAAATTTTAAACATCGGTAATGGGAAATCAATTGGTATATAAATTTTTAAATTTATGTTATTATCATTAACATTATCATATCCTGATGGTGAAAAAAAACTAACAATAATTATACAATTTTTATCTAATTCTTTAAGTCCACTTAAAATTGGTTTTACTTGTTCATATTCCCCATGAGATGCACAATGAAACCAATATCTTGTATTATCTTTATTTACATTTTTTAAAAATTCATTAATTTTTTTAAAAAGATTTTTTCGACCTTTTAATCCTCTTTTAATTTTATCATTAAATGGATATAAAAAACATAAAATTAAGAATAAAATTGGTAGAAAAATTAAATTGTAAAGTAATATCCAAATAATTTTAATTATCATTTTTCAATAATTTTGTTGATTGATTTTAAAACTTCTAATTCTTTGATATTTATCATGCAGTATCTTTTGTATCTAATACATCTAGTTTTTCCATTTTTAGAACATGGTCTACACCAAATATCACTATACAAATTTATGGAGTCTTTATGTCTAGTATTTCCACCAGTTGCATTAGAAGTTGGACCAGAAATAAGAACTACAGGTTTACCTAATGCTTCTGAAGCATGAATTAGACCAGTATCTGACCCGATTGTAATTTTTGATAAAGAAATTAAAGAAAAGGCTGTTCTTAAATCTGTTTTATTCCTCAAATTAATAACTTCTCTATTATGATAAGATATTTTATCACAAATTAAATCATTTTTTGAACCAAGTAAAACTACCGGATATTTTAATTTCGGAATTAATTTATTGTAATTTTCAATATTCCATGTTTTATTTTTCCAAGCAGCACCAGGAACAATCACAATAAAATCTGAAAAAATTTTATTTTTTTCTAAAAGTATTTTAGCTGCATTTTTTTCACTATGAGAAACATTAAGATAAGTTTTATTATTAAAATAAAACGAATTTTTTTCAATCTTTAATAATTTTTCAATTTCATCTAATATATCATAATTTTTTTTAAAAAGATTTATTTTAAAATTAAATAATATAAATCTTTTAAAACGAAGTTTTCGAATAGTGTTAGATTTAGTATTTATTAATATTTTAACAATAAAAGATCTTAATGAGCCATGTAAATCGTAAATTTTAGTAAATTGATAACTGTTTAAATGAAAAATAAATTTAATTAATTTAATAAATTTCCATTTTTTGTGTATTGTAATAACTTCATGAATGTAGTTTATATTTTTTAAAATAGTTTTGTTATTTTCGAGAGTTAGAAAGTAAATCTTTGATTTCGGATATTTTTTATTTAGAAGCTGCAATGCATATGTAGTAAAAATAATATCACCTATTGAACTAAACCTGATTAAAAGAATTCTATTCAAAATAAGCTAATATTTATCTATTCCTAATAACATTATAATTTGCTATTTCAATTAATGAATTTTTATATTCATTATTTGGCATCACGTCAAGACAAGAAATAGCGAGTTTAGTATAATATTTTAATTTATTTTCTGCATAATTTATACCACCTTCCTCACTAATAATTTTTTTTAAATCGATAATTTGTTTTTTAGATGCTTTTTTTGATAAAGCTTTATTAATTAAAGATTTTGAACTGAATGATATTTCTTTTTCAAGAACATAAATCATTGGCAATGTTATCATGCTACTTGTAACATCAGCATTTGTATCTTTACCTGTTTTGTAAGAAGAACCTAAAATATCCAGTAAATCATCTTTAATTTGAAAGGCTATTCCAAGATTTTCACCAAATTCAAAAGATGCCTTTTTAAATTCATCTTTTGCATAAGAGGTAATTGCTCCTAGCTTCGTAGATGTTGACATTAAGGATGCAGTTTTATCTTTAATCATTTTTATATATTTTTTTTCAGTCATTGTTTTTTTTATTGAACCTTCAATTTGCAACATTTCTCCAGAACTTAATCTTTTGGCTGTGGAAGAAATCAAATCAAGAGCTTCAAAATCTCTTAAAGAAATGAGATTTTTTAAAACTTGACTTAAAATAAAATCACCCATTATAACAGCGGTTTTATTGCCCCAAATCTTGTGTATAGTTGGAAAACCACGTCTTTTTTCTGATTTATCTACAACATCATCATGAATAAGAGTGGCTAAATGTAACAATTCCACCATTGCTGCTGCTTTGTAAGTATTTTTTGTAGTTTTACCACATAATTTTGAAACAAAAATCATTACAATGGGTCTTATACCCTTACCATTATTCTTTATTAAATAATCGCTTATAAGATTAATTAGCTTTACATCTGATTTAAGGGCAAAAGCAAACTGGTCTTTAAATAACACCAAATCGTCTTTAATTGGTTTAATTATTTTATTTAATTTATTTAGTTCTGCCATTTTATCTTTTAAATATTGAACATAAAATAATACTTAATTCATACAATAAAATTAGTGGTAATGACATCATCAATAAGCTAATTGGATCAGGTGGAGTAATCAAAGCAGATAAAATTAAAATAGTTATAAAAGAATGTCTTCTATAATGCCTCATAAAAGGAGGAGTTAATATACCTATTAAAGTAAATATAACTACCAGAACAGGTAATTGAAAAAGCAAACCAGATGAAAATATTAACCATAAAATATAACTAAAATAGTAATTAATTGAAAAATTATTCTCAACATCTACATAACCCATTGATGAAAAGAAATTTAATGAAAAAGGAATAATTATAAAGTAAGCAAACAAAACACCAGCTATAAAAGAAATAAAAGAAAATAAAACTATAGGAAATACATATTTTCTTTCATTTTTAAGTAATCCTGGAGCAATAAATTTCCATAATTGAAAAGTTATAACTGGTATACCTAAAATTAAACCACCAATAAATGCAATTCCCCATTTGATCATAAACATACCATGAACTTTTAAAACTTGCAATGTTGGCGGAGAATCAAGTAAAGTTGTTGGGTGAAGTAGAATTTGAAAAATTTCGTCTATGAAAAAGAAAATTATTGCCGAACCTAATAAAATACCGATGAGTGATTTTATAATTCTCCACCTTAACTCTTCGAGATGATCTATAAATGTCATATTAGATGTATTTGACATAATATTTTATTAGTTAAATAAGCTTATAAAAAATAACTTTTAAATTTATTATAATCGACAAAGGATAATTCATTAGAATTTCTTGTTATTAATTTTTTTGTTTCTAATAACTTTAACATTCTTGAAACTGTTTCTCTAGATGTACCAGCCATGTTTGCTATATCTTGATGAAAAGGAAGTTTTGGGATTTTAACTAGCCCATTTTTTACAACTCCTAATTGTTCAGAAATTGATAAAATACTAATTCCAATTCTTTTTTCAGCATCACTAAAAGCTAAATTTTCAACTTGTTCATCAGTTTTTCTAATTCTTTTTGCGAGTTCTGATAATAAGGAAATTGAAATTTGCGGTATTTCCTTTAATAATTGTAAAAAATCATTTCTTTTTAGGATCATGAGTGAGGTTTTTTCTAATGCAATTGCATTTGCAGATCGAGTTTTTCCATCTAACAAAGATATTTCACCAAAAAAATTTCCAGATGATAAAACAGCAAGTATAACTTCCCTTCCATCTTCACTATCCCTAGTTACTTTTACAGAACCTTCTAGAATTATAAAAAAAGTATCACCAACTTCATCTTCCATTAAAATTATATCTGACTTTGAGTATTTTTTATTTCTCATCTTAGTCGCAATAAAAGAAATTTGTTTTTCATCAAGATTTGAGAAAATTGGTACATTTAGTAGAAGTTTATTTGTAAACATATAACAAAGTTATTATTATTTATATTAAATAAGAAATAAAGAATTATCTTAATTTGCTTAATGAATAATACCATTATAAATTATGACAATATTTTAGGTACATTAAATGAGCACAAGAACAAAATCAGTTCAAAAGAGACAAAGAAAACAAATTCTTACATATAATAGCAACACTCATTATAAAACAAAAATGAAAACTGCTATAAAAAAAGTTTTAGAATGTAAAAAGAAAGATGAAGCAGAAATACTTTATAAAAATGCTATTTCAATTATTGATAAAGTAAGGCAAAAAAAAATCATTCATTCAAATACAGCGTCAAGAAAAAAATCATCTTTGAGTAAATTTTATAATTCTCTATAATTATCTTTAGGCTGATAGTTAGGCGCATCTTCAACTATTCTTAAATCATGTGGGTGGCCCTCAGCATATGATGCAGATGAAATTTTAATAAATTCTGCATTATTTCTAAAAAGTCTAAGGTTTTTTGATCCAGTATAACCCATGCTTGATTTCAACCCACCAATTAGTTGAAATATAACAGAACTTAATGAACCTCTATAGGGAACTAGACCCTCAACTCCTTCAGGAACAAGTTTAATACCTTCAACTCCTTCTTGAAAATATCTGTCAGCTGTGCCATCTTTCATTGGACCTAAAGATCCCATTCCGCGAAATACTTTATGCTGTCTTCCATCATGAAGTAATATTTCACCAGGGCTTTCATCTAGGCCTGCTAGTAAATTACCAAGCATAACAGAATGAGCACCAGCACCAAGAGCTTTAGCCATATCACCAGAAAATCTTATTCCTCCATCAGAAATTATTGGTATGTTTAATTCATTGGAAATTTTTACACAATCTAATATTGCTGAAAACTGAGGTACACCTATTCCACTAACTATTCTTGTGGTGCAACTAGCACCAGCTCCTATACCAACTTTAATGGCATCAGCTCCTTTGGAAACTAATGCCTTCATACCATCAGATGTAGCAATATTGCCTGCAATAAGTGGAATATTAGGAAATTTTTTTTTAATATTTTCAACCGCATTTAAAACACCTTGGGAATGTCCATGAGCTGAATCTAAAACTAAAATATCAACACCTGCAGATACCAACTCAAACGCTCTATCTTCTAAATCATTTGAAACACCTATTGCTGCACCACATAATAAACGACCAAGAGAATCTAAGGAAGCATCAGGAAATTTTTCTTTCATTAGCACATCTCTTACAGTTACCATTCCTTTTAATTTCTTTTTTTTATCTATAATTAATAGTTTTTCTATCCTATTTTTTTGGAGAATTGATTTTGCCTCATTTAGAGTTGTACCCTCACTTGCGGTAATTAAATTTTCAGTCATTACTTCACTTACTAGCTGATCAAGATTTGATTCGAATCTAATATCACGATCAGTTAAAATGCCTAATATTTTTTCATTTTGATCAAGGATAGGAAGACCTGAAATTTCATGATTTTTCATTATTGAGATAGCATCTTTAAGAGTTTTTTCAGGTGAAATTGTTACAGGGTCAAGTATGATTCCACTTTCAGCTCTTTTAACTTTTGTTATTTCTTTAACTTGTTTCTCAATAGACATATTTTTATGAATAATACCTAAACCGCCTTCTCTTGCAATTGAAATTGCCATTTTGTTCTCTGTTACTGTATCCATTGCTGCGCTTATAATTGGAATTTTTATCTTAATATTTGATGTAATGTTAGTTGATACATCTACCTGTGATGGTAGAACTTTTGAATGAGCAGGAACTAATAAAACATCATCAAATGTGTAAGCATTTTTTATTTTTGTATTATTTTTCATAACTATTTATAACTAAATATATAATATAATTAAACTCCAGCAAATACTTTCATTACATCAACTAATAAGGATGGTTTTTTAAAAATTAATCTACCAAATATTTTGGCAATTGTTCTTTTTTCAGCAGGTATTTTAGAAATAGTTAATGCAATTTTATCTAAATCTTCATCAGACAATCGAGCAATTGTTTCTTTTATTGAATAAAATCTCTCGTGATTTTTACCTCCAATATCATACCATTTATCAGAATATTTTTTTAAAAATTGTTCCGAGTAATTTTTTTCTTTTATTGAAAGTGCTGCTGTTTCTCCTGCTAGCATTCCTCCTCGCATTCCAGGAACTATTCCACCACCTGTCATAGGATTAACCATATGTGCTGCATCTCCTGCTAACATACAACCATTTGTAATAATTTTATTTAATGTTTTAGCACAAGGAACACCACCAACAGTTGTATTTAAAATTGAACTTTTTGGAAATTTTTGTTGAATGAACTCATTTAAAAATTTTTTTGCAGATTTATTTTTACTATACTTACCCGAAACAGCCAATCCGACATTAGCAGAATTTTTACCTTTTGGGAAAACCCATAAATATCCGCCAGGAGCCCACTGTTTAGAAACATAGAAATCAAATCTATTATCTTTAACATTAATTCCAGTAATAGTTTTCTGTATAGCTGATTCCATATCCTTAAGTTTAATCATAGTATTTATTCCAGCCCATCTACCAACTCTACTTTCAACACCATCCGCACCAATAACTATTTTTGCTTTGATTTCAAAAGGTTCATTTTCGTATTCACCCTTTACCCCTACTACCTGATCATCTTCAATAATTAGGCCATTTACATAAGATTGAGTTAAAATTAGCGCACCTTCGTTTGCAGCAAATTGAGCTAAGTCTGAATCAAAAACTCTTCTGTCTAAAATATAACCTTTCTGCTTTAATGGTACATCTAAAATATGATTGCTTGGTGAAATAATTCTTAAATGATCAATTGTAGATCTAATCCATGATTTTTGTGGTTCTAAAAAAATTTTAAGACCTGCATCACTTGCCGCCTCCCCACATCTAACAGGAACTCCAATCTCCTTATCCTTTTCTAATACTAAAACATCAATTCCTTGACTTGCTGCATATTTTGCTGCTGTAGTACCAGCTGGTCCACCACCAACAATAATAAGGTCAAATTTATTTTGGGGTAACATGTTCTAAGACCTCAATAGGGCAAATATAAACACATAACTTGCAATCAATACATATATTATGTAAGATTTTAATATCTTTTTCTTTAAGCTCTATGCAATCAACCGGGCAAACATTTACACAACAACCGCAAAAGTCACAGGAATTTGGCTTAATTTCTATCAAAATTTAAAAATTAGGTAAATCATTGGTCACCTTAAAAGTTGGATATATTTTACCATACAAAAAGTAATTTAATAATCTTTGTAAATGAAAAAGTGTAAAAAATGAAATGAAAATAAACGGTATTTTTGTAGAAACAAAAATTAATATAATTAAAATTGGATAAACATATGCTCGAATAATATGTTCACCTTTAGAAATAAAAAAAGCTATAAAATAAAAAGGCAAAATTACTGCAAGCGATGTACTTAAGATTGGATCATCATTGTAGTAAGAAAATAATATAGAAGTAATTTGCAATATAATTGAAAGTAAAATTATTTTTTTTGAGCTATCTACATTTTCATTATATTTTAATTTTTTAGATTGAACATATAGAGGTTTAACTAAAAATATTGATATAATTGTACAAATATAGGGGAATATTAAAAAAAATGAACTTATTGAAAGATTAGAAGAAATGAAATAAGTATTTAAGCCTATAAAATATAATGAAGAAGCTTTTAAGACTTCATTCAGAATAGAATTTTTAAGATTAGTAGTAGAATATCTTTTGTTTGAAAAATAAAAAAATATTGTTAAAAATATAATATTTCCAACCATGGATGAAGACAAAAATCTATCATCAATAATAAAAACAGTTAATAATAAACCAAAAAAAGTTATAAATAAATAAATTAATGGAATTTTAATAAAACTTTTATAGTAATCGATTAAAATTTTTAAAAAAGAAATTAAAATTAAAAAAAGAAAATATTTAAAAGAGAATAGGAAATCCCAATAAATGTTTTCTGCAACAACTGCAAAACCTGTGGAAATTGAAATCCAAATTAGATATAATGAGTTAAGATTTATTCTGTCAAATGAGTATTTAAATAAATATTTATTTACTTTCTTGTAGAAAGTGTGATCTTCTTTTATAAATTTTGAAATTAACATTTTAAATCAGATTTTTCCAATCAATGAAGAACCTGTAATTAAAAAATATACTTCATTAATTAAAATATAACCAACTACAATTGAAGATATAGTAAAAATAAAAAGGGTAAATGTTTTGTTTAATCTTAAAAATGAATTGTTTTTATTAATTTCATCAATAAAATTTGATATTTTAAATTCAAAAATTATAAATAAAGAAACTAATAACCCACCTATAGGTAGCATATATTTTGAAGATAATTCATCCATTAAATCAAAAAAAGTTTTATTTTCAAAAGGAGAAATATTGATACCACCTCCAAGTGAAAATGAACAAAAAACACCAATTAAAATGATAATAAAGCCGAATGTTATAGTAGCTGAACGTCTAGACCATTTTTTTTCATCAACAAAATAGGCTGTCACAACCTCTAATAAAGAAATTGCCGAGGTTAAAGCAGCCATAAAGAGCAAAAGAAAAAAAAGAGTTGACCATAATTGACCACCAATTAATTGATTAAAAACTGTAGGTAAAACTGTAAAAATTAATCCTGGGCCAGAAGCTGGGTCTGAACCAGTAGCAAAGACAGTAGTAAAAATTGCAATTCCTGCAATTAAAGCAATAAATGTATCCAAGAAAATAATCCATATAGATGACACTAATAGATCTTGTTTTTTATTAATATAACTTCCATAAGCTACCATAGTACCCATACCAAGGCTTAATGTAAAAAAAGAATGTCCAAGTGCAAGTACGATAGAATGTGGTGTCAAATCTTCAAATTTAGGATAAAAAAGGAATTTTAAACCATCAATTCCACCTGGAGTGATTATACCTCTTAAAGCTAAAATTATTAATAAAAAAATTACAAAGGGCATCATTATTTTTGACCATTTTTCTATTCCATTTTTTACACCATTAATTATCACAAACATTGTAATTAACATAAAACTTATTTGCCAAAATATTGGCTCAAACGAAAGAGATATAAAATCTGAAAAAATCATTTCAGTTTCTTTAATATTTAAATCTTTTAAAAAACCAAATAAACTCAGAAATGTATATTTAAGTGTCCATCCTCCTACAACTCCGTAAAAAGACAGTATCACCACTGCTGATAAAGTGCCTAAAAACCCGTTAAAAACCCAAAATTTATTTTTTGATAATTTTTTATAAGCTCCAACTGCACTTAGTTGAGTTTTTCTTCCAATTAAAAGCTCACCTAGTAAAATTGATAGTCCTACAATAAATATACATAAGAGGTAAATAAAAGTAAAGGCAGCTCCACCATTTTCGCCAGCCATAGTAGGAAATTTCCATATATTCCCCACTCCAACAGCTGAACCTGATGCAGCTAAAATAAAACCCAAATTTGAATTCCATTGTTCTCTATTTTTCATATTTATTCAGAGTTAAAAATTATTTTTAAATCATCAATATGGTAATCAACTGTAGAATCTAAAATACTATATACGTAAACAAAAAAACTATACCAAGCAAACTTATTTCTATTATTTAAATGATATAAATATGAGGAGCTTTGTGTTGATCTATCTAAATCATTAAAAGCCAATCTATGTTTATTAAATTTTGATATCATATAAAACTCAGCACTTACAATTATTATTGATTTTAATATCTTACCATTTAATAATTGACCATAACCAGGAATAAGGGATGCTGGAAAAATTTCTCTCTTTTTTACAATTGTATCTTGATCTGCATTTTGATTTGGATACATATATGTTAAAAATAAAAAAAATATAATTATTAAATTTTTCAATTTGAACTAATTACTACTCCATATATTAAAAGAATTCTTAATAATTTCAATTTCAAAAAATTTATTTTCCCCTATAATTATTTCACCATCTACGTGAATTGGAAGTGATGAATCACTTTTGATAGTAATTTTTTTAGATTTATAAATCTTTACTTCATTCATTTGATCAATTTTACCGTTTGTTAATTTTGGAAAATTTAAAATGATCTTAAATGGAGAAATATCTTTTAAATGACATATATCAAAAAAACCATCATCAATTTTGGCATCTGGTGTCATACTTAGACCACCACCTACAGACCAACCATTAGATATGCAAACTAGATAACTTTTTGAATAAAAACTATTTTTATCTAGAGTAATATTAATTGGTACTGCTCTCCATTTATTTAATGTTTTTAAAACAGCAGCAATGAAAACAGGTTTTCCTTTAAGAATTTTAATTTTTTTACTTTCAATATTAACATAACCGTCAAATCCAATACCAACTACATTTATAAAATATTGGCCATTAATTAAACCTATATCAATTTTTCTTTTTTTACCATTGAGTATATTATTTATTGCATCATTTATTTTAAGAGGAATATTTGCGCTTCTTGCAAAATCATTACCAGTTCCATTAGGAATTACACCTAGAGGTGTATTTTTACCAAATAAGCCGTTAACTGCTTCATTAATTGTACCATCACCTCCAAAAACTACAATTAAATCATATTTATTATGAAATTTAGAACATATTTTTTTGGCATCACCAATCGCATTTGTATACTTGAAATCAAAATCTATTGATTTAGATTCCAATAAATTCTTTAAGTGATAAGAAGATTTTTTTGCTGTTCCCTTTCCAGCTGTTGGATTAATAATAAATAATATTTTCATTAAATTTTATATGCAATACATTCAATTTCTATATCTGAATCCATAGGTAACTTACAAACCTCTACAACCGATCTAGCTGGAGGATTATTTGGAAATGTTTTAATAAAAACATCATTTAAATCTTTGAATTTAGATAGATCTGTCAAGTAAACAGTAAATTTAATAATATTTTTTAATGAAGAATTTTTTTCATTAAGTAAATTTTTAATATTATTTAATACTTGCTCTACTCTCATTTTGAAATTTCCTTCGATTAATTTTGACGTAATCGGATCAATAGGAATTTGACCAGAAGTAAAAATCAGGTCATTATAATTAATAGCAGGGCTATATGGTCCAATAGGTTTTGGGACGTTATTATTTTTATCTTTCATAATAGTTTACAATTTATCAAAATCTGTTAAATACTTATTAATGTTTAATATTATATCATCAAATAAATTTATATTTTTAGCACCTGCTGTTGCAATATTTTTTCTACCACCTCCACCACCACCCATTTGAGATCCTAAATATTTAGCAATAAGAGAAGCATTTAAATTTTCATTTATTAAATCATCAGAGATGGCTACAACTAAAATTGGTTTTTCAATTTTAGAATAAATAATAGAAATTGTTTTTTTTGTTTTGGATATTATTTGATTAGAAATGTTTTTTAACTCATCAATATTTTCTAATTCGATATTTTCACATATTACAAATTTTGAATTTAAGGAAATTTTATTTTTAATGAATTTATCTATATTTATAGATTTGACATTATTTAACTTAAGTTTTTTATTAAGTATTTTTTTATCTTTGATTAACTTTTTAACTTCATTTAAAATATCATTATCAGATGTATTTAACATCACTTTTAAGTTATTAATAAGTATTTTACCATATTGAAAAGTATTTATTGCTTCGCTATTTGTCTCTGCAACGATTCTCCTTACACCTGATGACAATGAAGTTTCTTGTTTGATTGAAAACAATCCGATTTCACCCGTACTATTTGCATGTGTGCCTCCACACAATTCAACTGAATAATCTCCAATAGAAACCACTCTTACTTCGTCACCATATTTTTCATCAAACATTGCTTTAGCACCATTTTTTTTTGCATCTTTATATTTTTGAACTTCAGTTTTTATTAAAATATTTTGAAAGATTTTATCATTTACTATTTTTTCAACTCTTAGAATGTTATCTAATTCAATTTTATTAAAATGAGTAAAATCAAATCTAAGATAATCTGGATTAACCAATGATCCAGCCTGATGAACATGATCACCTAAAACATCAATTAAAGCTTGATGAAGAAGATGTGTAGCAGTGTGATTATTTTTTATCTTATTTCTTCTAATTGCATCTACTTTACATTCAAATTCATAGTTTTTTAAAATGTTTTCATTATAATTAGATACATGAATATGTCTATTACCTATATAAAAAGTATCAAGAATTTTAATTGATTTATTGTTGTGAATTAAATACCCTACATCACCAACTTGCCCTCCTTTTTCTGCATAAAAAGGAGTATTTGAAAGTTCAAAAAATATTTTATCATTATCAATATAATATTCCAATACTTTAGCTTTAGTATTATCATTTTTGTAACCAGAAAATGAGGATTCA